>Ga0114918_10006214_pt1 | contig 10134 bp, 9 predicted proteins | sample LantaG_FD_87015 | JGI IMG/M metagenome (GOLD analysis project Ga0114918, IMG submission 87015) | Deep subsurface microbial communities from Baltic Sea to uncover new lineages of life (NeLLi) - Landsort_02402 metaG | ecosystem: Environmental > Aquatic > Marine > Oceanic > Sediment | place: Baltic...
CGACGCCGACGTTGCTGCCGAGGGTGTCGCCGCCGCTGCCACCGCCGCCGCCGCTGCCGAAGATTTGAAGAGGAGGGAGCTCGCAGCAGGAGGGGGCCAGTTCGCAGCAGCAGCCGAAGTGAAAGCTCCCTTGCGTCCCATGCTGAGAGCCAGGCGGCCCAGCATCGTTGGCGAACGAGAGAGGGAGAGAGAGAGAGAGAGACAGAGAGAGTTCGAGAGAGAGATTCAAAGAAGTTTTTTCTGAAGTTCAGAACAGTTTCTTTCTTCAGAAATCGAAGCAAAAGAGGCTGCCGCCGGCTCTCAGTATTCGTCGGCTTTCATCTCGCTCTCTCGCTCCCTCGCTCGCGCGCGTCCTCCGTTTTCTGTTTCAGCTCGCTCCCTCTCTAAGCCATCATGAAGCTCCCGCGCGGCCACACCCCTCGGGTGACCGCCGACGGCAGGGTGGAAGTCCACCGCCACGACGAGGAGGGGCTCGCCCGCGGCGGCTTCGGCGAGCGGATGCTCCGGTCGCTGGGGTGGCGCGACGGCGACGGGCTGGGCGTGGGCAGGCAGGGCCGGGCCGAGGCCGTGCGTGTGACACAGAAGCTGGACAACAAGGGGGTGAGAGCGAGAGAGGTGGAGGAGAGGGGGCGAGAGGAGAGAAGAGAGCGTGCTCAATTGGCTAGACCGAAGCATGAGCGTCGACGACGACGGCTGACCCCCCCCAAAAAACTTCGAAAAACCAAACAAAAACACCCCTCAGGTCGGCGCCAACAAGGCGACCGCCCCCGCGACTGACTGGGGCGACGCTTGGTGGGAGCGCGCGTTCGACCAGGGGGCCAAGAAGCACAGAGCCGGCGGGAGCGGGAGCAGCAGCTCGAGCTCGAGCAGCAGCAGCGACAGCGACAGCGCCGACTCTTGTGGCGACGCCTCGACCTCCTCCTCTTCTTCCTCCGACTCCAGCGACAGCGACAGCGACCGAGAGGGCAAGAGGAAGAAGCGGAACAAGAGGAAGGAAGGAGGCGACACTGGCCGCCACAGGGACGGCACCGTGACGTCGGCGACCGCGGCCGAGATGGGCATCGCCCGCGCGCTCGCGCTCGACCCGTGGGGCCGCTTCGGCGGGCGGGACAAAAAGATGGCGAGGATCGCGCGGATGGAGCGCGAGGCCGCGGCCAAGGCCAGCGCGGCGCTCCATGAGACGCTTGGCGAGAAGGGGAAGGAGGGGAAGGAGGAGGAAAAGGAGGAGGAGGAGGAGGAGAAGGAGGAGGAGAAGGAGGATAAGAAGGAGGAGGAGAAGGAGAAGGAGAAGGGCGCGGCGAAGGAGGAGAAGAAGAAGAAGAAGCGGAAGAAGGAGGAGGAGGCCGGGGCCGGGGCCGGGGCCGAGAGGGAGAGCAGCAGCGGCGGCGGCAGCAAAGCGAAGAAGAGGACCAAGGCAGGCATTGTCGTCCCCCCTCTCGCCGCCGCCCCCGAGGCGCCCGAGACGCCTCCCTTCAGGCCTCCCGCTGGCTGGTGGGGCACCCCCTTCTTCGTCCACGCCGGCCGGCTCGAAGGGATCCCCCCCCCGCCGCCGGACCCGGGCGCGAGGAGGGCGGCGCAGAGGGCGAGGGACGGCGGGGAGGGAGGGGGAGGCCGGGGGTTCACCGCCGCGGACCAGGAGGCCCTGGCGGAGCGCACGGCGGCGCTCAAGGCCGCGGGCAAGCGCGGGCTCGGGGCCGCATCTTCGAGGAGGGAGAAGGCGGTCGGCCACGACTGGAAAGGGTCCAAGGTCGTCTTCGGCGACGGGAGCGACGGCGACGGTGAGGGCGCCGGCGGCGGCGAGAACGGCGAGAGCGAAAGGAGGAAGAGGCAGAAGAAGGAGAGGAAGAGCGAGGAGACTCCTCCTCCTCCTCCGGCCTCTTCTCTCGACGTCTCTTCGCTCAAGTGGAAAAAGGCCGTCGAGGCCGCTCTCCGTCTCTCCCAGGAAAGCGGCGGAAAGGCGAGCAAGAGAAAGGGCCTGCCCGTTGCCGAGCTTGCAGGTCGGGTCGCGAGGGTACTCTTCTCGAAAGTCGAGGCTAAAAAAACTTGGAGCAAGGAGGAAGACCTCGAGGCCGCACTCAACCGGTCCCTGCTCTCCCTGTGCGACTCGAGCTCGCGCTTCGAGGTGGATGGCAAGGGACGGGTCAAGCTCGCCGCCGCGAAGAAATAAGAAACTAGCACAGAAAACTTGCAAAAAAAACGAAAAACGAAAAACAGAATTTATCAGAAAATGTAAAAAAAAATGACCCCCCTGTCTCTTTCGAGCTCTCTTCATTTCCGAAGCGTCGACGACAACGACGCCGCCAGCCCTTTCGCCGCGCGCACGAGCCACATCAGCACGCCGCTCTCGAGCGGGTCCTCGGCCTCCTCTAGGGCCCGCGCCTCTCGCGCGGCGAGCGCGGCGCGGAGGGCGGCTCTGTCCGAGGGCGCGAGGCGCCACGACGGCGGCGACGGGGGAGAAGACGGCGAGGAGGAGGGACCCGCGCCCGAAGAGAGCCTCCTCTCCGCCGCCATCCCGTCGACGGTCGGCACGCTCTCTCGCGGAACCTCGACGACGTTGTTCCTGGTCCCTCCGGCGTCGACCAGCGACGGATGATGGGGCGAAGCGGCCCAAAAGTGCTCCTCGTTCCCCGTCTCGGCGTCCCTCCAGCTCCAGCAGAGCTTCCAGAGATGCCTCCCCGGACGGAGCCTCCGCGTCAGCGTCGCTCGGCCGGTCTTCTCGTCGATCGTGGCCTCGAGCCTCGCTCCCCATCCGCCGTCGAGCCCCGCGATTCGAGCAATAACGGGAGGAGAAGGGCTCGAGGAAGAGGAGGGGGAGGAAGAAGGCGGCGAGAACTCGAGCGCGCCGCGGCGGAAGCCCAGCGTCACCGGCGCCGCGGCGTCGTCGCTGCCTCCCCCCAGGACGAGGTCCGCCGCGGCCTCCTTGATAGCTTCGAGCTTCGGGGCGCAGGGCCTGACGGAGGCGAGGTCGGCGTAGAGCCGCTCGAGGCTCGGGGAAGAAGAGAACGGTGAGGGAGAGCCTTCGTTCTCGCCTTCTCCGTCGCCGTCGTCGTCAAAGTCGCGGCACCAGCAGGCGTGCGCGAGCGCGACCGCGGGGGCCCTCCCCAGACCCGCAGTGCAGTGGACGTACACCACGGGGTCCCCGCTCCCGTCTCCCGTTCGGGACCTCAGAGCGTGATCGAGGACGGCCACGGCGTCGGGGAGCCTGTCGCGCAGGCTGAAGGGATCGAAGTCGACGACGGGGACCCGCAGGTGCCTGATCCCCTCGGCCGCCGCGGCGTGCCTGATCTCGTCGCCGTCGATGCCAAAGTACTCGAGGTCCGCCCCCTGCTGCAGCTGGAGGATGTGGGTGACGCCGGCCTCCTCCGCGAGCCTCGCGACGTCCCGCGGGCTCTGAGGGCACGAACCGACGAGCACCGTCCCGTGCTTCTTCCTCTTTCCTCCGCCGCTGCGCCGGAGCAGCGGCGGGGAGCTCCAGTTGATCCCGTCCTCGTGGCGGTAGGAGAGCACGGCGCCCATGCGAGCGGACATCTCTTTGGAGTACTCGTCGGACTTGAGCTTGTCTTCGATCTCGGCGAGCTCGGCTTCGGTCGAAGAAGGCGAAGCCAGGGGCGGCATCGTCGGCCATCGCCGGGTCGACGAATTCTCCGAGCAGCGACGACGCGGCACCAAGGAGGGCTTGGAGCCTCCCGCGCGTGCTGCTGTCACGAGACGCATTCGGTGAGGTGTCGTAGGCCCAAGAAAAGGGAGGTCTTGCCTCCAAGAAAAGGGAGGTCTTGCCTCCGTATGGAAGAGGACAGAGAGCCAGAGGAAAAAGAAAGTGTTTTTGTTCTTTTACATTTCCGCTCGACTATCTCCTCCCCCATCGATCTCCAACTCAATTGAAACATGTCGTGGCTCGCCAGGGCTCTCGCGACGGGTTTTCGCAGCGACTCGAAGCTAATCTCCGTGGTCAATCTCAGGGGAATGCTTTCCCCGCCCCAACGAGGCCCGCGTAAGCTCCTCAACGAGGAGCGAGCCAAGCCCTGGTGAGTTTCCTTCCCCCCCCGTCTTCTCTCCCTCTCTCTCGCGCTCCCTCCAAACGCAAACTCGCTCTCTCTCGCGCGCGCTCCCTCCAAACTCAAACTCTCTCTCTCCCCCCCCCTTCCCCTCATAGGCTCGACAAGGCGTTTTTGCTGAAACCAGACGTGGTCGCCATCAGCGTTTCGAGCCCCGGAGGAAGCCCAGCGGCGACAGAAGGCCTCGTCGCCGCGATCAGGGAGCGCGCTGAGGCAACCAACATCCCGGTCTGGGGCTTTGCGACCGACGTCGCCGCCTCGGGCGGGATGTGGCTCCTCGCGGGCGCGTCCGACGAGTGCTTCGCGCTGGAGACGAGCGTCGTCGGCTCGATCGGCGTCGTCGCCCCCTCGTTCGGGGCCATCGGCGCGCTGTCCAAGCTGGGGCTGGAGCGGCGCGTGATGAAGGCCGGCGCGGCCAAGGCCGGCGCCGACCCTTTCACGCCCCTGAGCGACGACGAGAGGGAACGGATCCAGTCGATCCTTGACGACTTGCACTCCACGTTTATCTCCGCGATAAAGAAGAGCCGCGGCCCGAAAATTGAGCGAGCGACGGCAGCGTTACTAAAGAAGGACGCTTCCGCCACCGACGACGATGACGAGGAACGTAAGAAACTTGCCGCTCTGGTCCCCGATCTCTTCTCCGGGCGCATTTTCACAGGAAAACAGGCAGCCCGTCTGGGTCTGGTCGACGGCGTGGGGGGTCTGAGGGAGGTCTGCAGGCGGAAGCTCGGAGGAGGAGGAGGCAAAGCGGGAGAAGGGGGCGGAGAAGAGGTCCGAGTTCGGTTCGCAGAGTGCGGCGAGAGGGCGGCCACAGGAGGCGGTTTCTTCGGCGGCGGCGGCGGCGCTTCGTCGGCTTTGCTTTCGGGCCTTCCAGCCAATGCCGTGGACCGAGTGATGGATACGCTCGAGGAGCGCGGGGCGTACGCGCGGTTTGGCGGCGTTGGTCTGTAAAAAAAAAAAGCTCGAACTTTTTTCCTTTCACTTCTTTCCTCAGACTTGAGCGGAGAGAGACGGCAGTTCAGTGAATGACGATGCAGACTCATCGGCCTCCTCCCCTGCAGCAGCTCCGCGCGATGTCATCCTGTTCTCGCCTCTTTCGGCGGCGACTAGCATGCGGACGCGATACCTCACGACGCCTCTCAAGTAACTTTACATCGGTCTTCGCGAGCGCCAGTTCGGAACAGATGCAGCCGCGAGCTGGATCGACGGCGGCCCCGACGACTCTGCCGCCCCCCTCCCTCCCTCCCCCTCCCCTCCCGTCCCCGCTGCGCTCCGTGCTCTCCACCGGCGCGCGCACCACCTCCGCCGCCCACGCCGCCTGGGACGCCCTCGTCCGCCCGGGCGACTTCGCCGTCGACGCGACGGCCGGCAACGGCCACGACACGCTGAAGCTGGCGCGGCTGGTCGGCGCCTCGGGCTCGGTGCTGGGCCTCGACGCCAGCCGGGCCGCGCTGGCGTCGACGCTCGCGAGGCTCGAGGAGGAGGCGCGCAGGAGGGCAGCCTGCGGGGCCGCTCCGCTGGGGAGGGTCGACCTGGTGCTCGGGTGCCACTCGAGGCTCGCGGAGGCGGTGCGGGAGAGGGAGCGGCGGCGAAGGAAGGAGAGGGAGGGGCAGGGGGAGGGGGAGGGGGGGGGGGAGGGGGGAAGGCTCTCCCTCTGGTCGCTCGGAGAAGAAAAAACAGAGGAGCGAGAAGGGGCGTCGGACCTTTCTCTCTCTCCCCCCGTCGCGCTTGCGGCGTTCAACCTCGGCTACCTCCCAAAGCTCGACGACTTGGACGGCGGCGTCGCCAGCACCGGCACCAGCAAGAGCAATGCCAAAGCCGAAGCCGAAGCCGAAGCCGAAGCCGAAGCCGAAGCCGAAGCCGAAGCCGAAGCCGAATTCGAAGCCGCCGCCGCCCAGCTCCTCCTCGACGAGAGGGCCCAGCTCGCGACGGCGACCAAGCCGGACACGACCGTCCTCGCCATCGAGGCCGCTGCGAGGCTGCTGGCACCGGGGGGCACGGTCTCGATCTGCTCCTACTTCCAGCACGCGGGCGGCGGCGCCGAGGCCGAGGCGGTTCGACGGGCGCTGCGGCCGTTTGACCCTCGCGTCTGGACCTGCGTCGAGTCTCGGGTGCTGAACAGGCCCGAGGCGCCCGTGCTGACGCTCTGCTACCGGTCAACGAGGCCGAAGAAGGGGGGCAAAGGGAGAAAGGTGGTGGGGAGCTTGTGAGAAAAGTGGTTCACTCTCGCTGGATAGGACAGTCCGAGCCGAGGCCTGGAAATCCTGGGGTTCGGAAAGAAAAAGGGAAACCTCGATTTTGCTGTTGGGCTTCTTCTCACTTTCCAAGAATGAATCAAGGGATAAAGAGCTTCTTCTCGGGCGCCGAGGCGGCCCACCACGGCGGCTCCTCCGTTCCTTTCTCCGAGCTCAGCAAGCAGCAGCGGGAGAGGCTTCACCGACGGTAAACAAATAAAGAGATAACGCGGAATTGGAGTAGAAAAGAACACGGCCGCACGCGCACGTTCAATTGCTCATCATTGCTTTCTTGCTTTCCTTTCTTCAACCGCAACCTCTTCCTCTTTTTCCTATCTTTCACCTTTTTCTCAGGTTCGACCGCCTCACCCGCAACACGGGCCTGCTCACGCTCGCGGACCTCTCGGCCCTTCCTGAGCTCCATGGAAACCCTTTCGTCCCCATGCTCTTCGCTTTCCTGTGCCGGGAAGCAGGGAAGGCGAAGAAGAACGAGGCTTTGAACGTCGTCGAGTTTGGGCGAGCGCTTGAGAGCCTCAACGGCAGCGGCAGCCGCGACAGAGGAGGAGGAGATGGGAACGACGACAGTCTCGCTGCGGCCGTCTTCCGCGTCCTCGACTGCGACTGCGACGGCAAGCTCTCTCTCGACGAGCTCGAGGGCGCGCTGAGGCCCGTCCTGAGGGCGAACAGCGGGGGCGAAAACAACAAGAGCAGCGGCAGCAGCAGCGGCGGCGTCCCTACCACGCTCGCCGCGGGCGCGGCGATGCAAAGGCACGACGGCGACGGCGATGGCAGGCTCTCCCTCCCTGAGTTTCGTTCTCTGCTCGCCGCAGCAGGAGGGAAGTGACTGAAAAGGGGAAATCTTGAGTGACGTTACAATATCGGTGTCTTTGTTACAGAAAAAAGAAATAAAAGAATTCCCAGCTTTCTCCTCTCCAAAACAAGTCTCCGAGAAAGAGCTTTCTCCTACTCGTCGTCGTCATTAAGGTCGCTTTCCGAAAACTTGCCAGCGACGGCGTCCCTGAACTTGGCTCGGGCCGCCTCGGCGTCGGCCCTGGCCGCAATCAGCCTCGCCTCGGCGAGCCTCACGGCCGCTTCGTCGACACGGGCCGCGTCGGCGAGCGCGGAGTCGGCCGCGCGGGAGAGGAGAGGGGAAGAGGACGAAGAAGAAGAGGAAGGAGAAGAGGAGGAGGAGGACGGCGGCGATGACGCCTTGGCCGCCGCGGCGCGCCCGATCGCCGCCGTCGCCGCCGCGGCCTTGGCGCGGTAGTCCGCCGCGGCGGCAACCGCGGCGCGGAGCCTGTTGGGGGCGTTGGGGCCCAGCAGAGGGAGAGAGCGCGAGGAGGCGGCAGCAGCGGCTGCTGTCGTCGTTCCCGCCGTTCCCGCCGCCGCAGCAGTCACTCCCGAGGCGGCGTCTGCCGCTGCCTTCTTCGCCGCCGCGGTCTTCGCCCTGTACTGCCCCACCAGAGCCATCCTCACCGCGGCGTCGCCGCTGGGCCCCCCGTCGGGAGAGGAGCCGCCGCTGCCGCCTCCTCCTCCGAGGTTGAACATCGAAGAGGAAGAGGAAGGTGACGACGAGCTGGGCGACGAGCCGCTGCCCGACCCCGAGCCAAAAAACCCGCTGTCGGCAAACCCGCCCCCGCCCCCGCCCCCTCCCTTCTTCGCGTTCTCCAGCCGAGGCCTCAGCGCCTGCGTGTCCGTCAGCACCCGCTCCCGCAGCAGGACGTACTGTCGGTACTTCTGGACGATCCACGGCACTCCCGAGGCGTGGACGTCGCTCAGCCCGGGCTTGCGCCCGCTGTGCGCCTCGCGGAACGCGTCGGTCCAGGGCGCGAGCTCGGCCTGCAGGGCGCGGAGCTCCTTGAGCCCCGCCATGTAGTTGGAGAGGACGCCGCCGACGGCGACGGAGGGGTTGGAGGAGCCGCTAGAGGAGCTGGACTGAAAAGAGGAAGGAGCGGAGGAAGGCGGAGGAGCCTTGGTGGCGTCGGCGGCCATCGGCAACGGCGAGCGCCTCGACGCCTCCTCGCTGCCCCCTCCTCCTGCCCCCCCTCCCCTCGGCGCCGCGGACAGCCCCGCGTACGCCTCCTGCACTGCCTGCAGCACCCTGTCCGCGGCGTGCCTCTTCCGGGCAGCCGCCGCGATCGCGGCCCTGTGCTCCGGGCTCAGCCTCTCCCCTTTTTTCAGCCGCGACAGCTTCCGCCGGCCCTCCTCGCTCGTCTTGCGGCCTTTGGCCGCCTTGGACATGCGCAGGCGGGTCTCGCGGGACTTGGGGCCGCGGGACAGGGCCGCGAGGCGCATCTTCTCGCGCGTCTCGGCCGAGAAGGGAGACGGCGGGTTCCGGTCGTCATCGCCGCCGCCCCCGCCGCCGCCTCCTCCTCCGTTGCTCTCCTTCCTCCCCTTGTTCCACGGGTCCCGGCCCCGGAGCTTCTCCGCGGCCGCCAGGCGCAGGCCCGGGTTCGCGGCGTGTCTGGCCTTAGCCGTGGCTGAGAGCGCCGCGCGGTGGGCCGGGTCGAGCGCGCGGCCGCGGTTCCACGCCGGCTGGCCCGCGGGGCGGCCGCGACGGCGGGGGGGAGCGGCAGGATCGCTGCTGCTGCTGCCGCTGCTGCTGCTGCTGCTGCTGCTTGTGGAAGCGCTCTTCGAGGGAGAGAGCCGATCGGACGAAGAAGGCGAACCGCCCGCTCTCGCCGCCTCCGCCTCGAGCACGGCCGAGGCGGCAGCAGCGGCAGCAGCAGCGGCAGCGGCAGCAGCTCGCCGCTCGTCCTCCTTCCTCAGCCTCAGCCTCCTCCGGGAGAGCTCGACGGCGGCGAGGACGGCGTCGGAGCCGAAGCCGATGCTGCCGTCGTAGTCGTCGTCGAAGCTGGAGGTGACGCCGCTGGACGGGAGAGGAGGAGGGGGCCGCGCCGGGTTCCTCGACGCCGCCGTTGTCGAGGAGGTCGAGGTCGCGGCCGAGGCGCCAGCGACCGCCGACGACGCCAGCGACGACGACGGCGGATTCCGCTTCTGTGAGGCGGCCCCGACGATCCCTCCGCTCGAGCTGTTGGACGAAGACGCCGGTGCCGTCGCCGCGGCCGCGATCGACTGCCGAGAAGAAGAAGAGCAAGAGCGGAGCGCCGCCGGAGGAGAGGGCGCGGCGAAGACGGCTGCAAGGGCCAAGGGGCGATGATGCCAAGGCGCCGCCGACACCATCATTGCCGCGCCCGCTCTCCCCCTCATCCGCGAGGGCTGGCGAGTTGGCGCCGGTGATGCCCTCATTCAAGGATCTCTGAGAGTTTCCTCCTGTCAGAAAGCGAGGCGCTGCAGCGCTGGGAGGACTGCTGCGCGCGAGACGATTGCGGCTCGCCCTGGCCAACAGGACGAAGAGAATGAGCGGGAGCGATTCAACTTTTTCGTTTCGCTTGATGTTCCGCCCTACGCGCGAACGTCGGCGGCAAACGGCGACAGCGCTGGCTGATGCCGAGAGACGGCACGCGCGAGAGGGCCGCAAGGAAAAGACGAAAGCGCGCGACGCCGCTTTGCTTTTCTCCCTCCTCGAATTGAAAGGAGAGAACTTGTGCGGCTTGAAGTTCGGCTTGCGTTTCACTCACGCCCCTTTCGTCGACCTCCTCTCCGACCTCGACCTCTTCCTTCTCCTTTGAAGCACCACGAAAAAATGACGAAAAAAATGCTCTCTTGCTCTACAAAAAGAAGGGGGGAAATGGACACGAACTCTCCCTTTTGATGTTTGAAAAGGGGAAAGAATGGTGGTAGGGGTCAAAAAGAAAATCGTTCTCTCTTTCTCTTTCTCCCTAAAAAAACTAGGCAGTAGAAAAAAACTCGCTTCCTCTTCTCTCTCTCTCTTTCCCCGCCGC
>Ga0114918_10006215_pt1 | contig 10133 bp, 7 predicted proteins | sample LantaG_FD_87015 | JGI IMG/M metagenome (GOLD analysis project Ga0114918, IMG submission 87015) | Deep subsurface microbial communities from Baltic Sea to uncover new lineages of life (NeLLi) - Landsort_02402 metaG | ecosystem: Environmental > Aquatic > Marine > Oceanic > Sediment | place: Baltic...
AGTATCCGTATCGCCATTGTCTCGATCTCCTACAAGAGGGTGTCCCTGGTCTCCGCCTTTTTCGATGCCGCCGCCCTGCGTCGGGCGGGGGTCTCTGCTTTCTTCATGCACTCGGGGCACGGGCTCTGCTCGCCCTTCGGCATGCACTCGCTGCATCCCTCGCGCATACACTCCGGGCACTCGAAGCCCAGCACCGCCGCCGTCGTGGTACCACAGCCCTTGCAGCAGTCGTCGTCGGTGCCGGGCTCTTGTGTGTCATCCATGACGGGAGCCGGTTGTGACTCGGCGGGGGCCGGTTTCTGCGCCGCAACAGGGGCGGCGGGGGCCGCGGGCTTTGCGTTGTGCCGGATCACGTCGTCGGTGTCGGGCCCCTCGGCGGCGTCACGCACGTGCTTCATCTCCGGGAAGAACCAGATGGCCCACTTCCAGCGATCCGGGTTGGACTCGATCTCGATCGCCATCGAGTCCAACATACTTATATGCTTCGACGTCGCCGCACTCGTGGAGCAGCCGATCTTCGCCGCTACGGCGGGTTCGATAGCGTCCGCCGGCACGCCCATAATGCGGCTCATTTCGTTGAGGAACGCAGACATGCGCTCGTCGATACCATCCTCGGTAATCCCCAAAGCCACCGCTTCCTTGGAAGTTTCCAGTAGCTTCTTCTGGGCCCAGCGCGGGATGCCCGCCAGGATCACGTTGCGCAGCGCCTTGGAGATCGCAGTGCCGAATTGGCCGGCATCCCACCGCTCGGACTGCTCGACGTCATTCGCATACTTGCCCTTCGCCGACGCCAGCGTGCACCGATACGGTCGAGAGACGGAGAAGCCTTTCTCCAAGTCGACGAACGTGCCCAGGACCTCGACCATGCTCTCGGTGATTTGAGTGACTATCGGCGGAGGGATCAGACAGTTGCCCCACGCACGGGCCAAGGCCATCGCTCCGTACACCGTCAAACCCTCGAGCTCCTTCCCGCTCTGCATCCAGTTGTAATAGTTCACCTGGCCGCCATACTCGCCCTCGAGTATCATCTCTGCTTTGAAAGCCTTGATGTCGCGCGGTACCTGCACGGCTATGGCCGTCACGTACTCGGTCTGGACGCGCTGCATCGAGCGAGTCGGCTGGCGCGTCATTACCGCCATGGGGTCATCGGGCGGGGTCTCCATCGGATCAAACTCTACATTCTCTACGCTTGGGTCTGCCATGTCCATCTCCTTACGCCCGCGCGGCGTCACAATACCTGCACGTCTTCGCATACCCGCACCAGCGGGGATTGCACAAAAAGTTACCGTCCGCGCCCGTCCGGGGCACGAACACGCCCTTGCCCACCGCGGCGAGCATCATATACGCCTTCGCGAGGAAGGCGTCGACCACCGGCTTCGGCCGAGCGGTCAGGATCTGCTTATACGAGCGGTTCCCCGAGGCCGTCTCGACGTAGTTGTCGATCAGTACGCCGCGAGGCCAGTCACCCGTCCGCACGCGATACGCCAGGGCGTAGAACGTCAAGCCGAGGTCCGTGTCCGCATCGCCTTGGCTCTTCGTCTTGCTCGAGGTCTTCAGGTCCCGCACATCCCCCATCGTGTCGGCCAGGTCAAGTCGGCCGTTGATCGTCACGGGCGTCTGCGGGATGGGCACCACCACGTCCTGTTCGACCAGTAAGGGCCTATAGTGCGGTGCGACACTCTCGTAATACATATCCACCATCGCAATGGCTCCGTCCTTCTCGCGGCCGGGATCCGAGTCTGGCTGCTTGTCCCAGCCGTCCTTGAGTTCCGCGTCGAACCGCGTGGCTGCCGCGTCCCGCAGGTCGTCCAACGGCAGCATCGTCTCGGGATCCGCCAGACGGTGCGTGTCGTTCATCTCGGCCGCCGCGTGCAGGCTAGTGCCCTTCGCCATCGCCAGGCCCGGCGGCGTCTTCTCGCCCAGCACGTACCGGCGACGATACTTCTCGCCGCAGTTGCCGAACATCCGTAGCTGGCTGGGTGAAATGTGGTCTAACTCGAAACTCATGCGGTGATCTCCTTCAGTGTCTTGGCGATCCCCTCGGCCAGCAGGATCGCACACTTCTCGCACAGGTTGCCGAAGTCCTTGTAGCCATCGGGGGTCAGGCGCTCGTCGATCATCACGGGCTCGCCTAACAGTGCATCCTCGTCATCCCACCTGTCCGTGCTGATTAGACGACTGCACACATCGCACCGCTCCCCCTCTTTGAAGGCGGCGGGATCCGACGCGATCTCCTCGGCCACATGCTCCCGTGTGTCCATGAGAAGTCTCCTATAAAAAGAGCCGGACTCAGTAAAGGAGGTCACCGAGTCCGGCCAGTACGCGAGCCGAGAGCGGGTGGATTTGCGGACATCTCGAGAGGATCGAGAGGTAGGCCCCGCATAACGGCTCGCAAATTAAACACAGTGTCAACATTTTGGTGTCCTCTCGGTATTCCGCTAATCCAAGAGGAAGCATACACCACGATGGACGATCTGTCAAGGACTTTTATTTTCGCCCTTCAAAAAGTGGTCGAGCTCGAGCGGCTCCCGCGCGGTGTGGATCTTTGGAGGGGGCGGGGGCTGGGGATTGTCCCGCATGTCCAGCTCACACTGCTCGCTGAACCACTCTCCGAACTGCGGATGCTGCGAGCAAGCTCGTGTGTGAACCGCAGTCGAGGGAAGCCCCTGGAAAGCCGCCTGCTGAGGAGTGGGCTTGACGTTCAGGCCCTTCTGGATCGGCACGATATGGATCGTCACCGTCGGCGGCTGGAAGAAGCACTGCTTGGTGGCGGGGTTCCAATGAGCGCAGTTGCCGCAGGTCAGTTTCTTCTCGGCGCCGAAACCCGCACGGCCGCTGCCGCGTTCGTCGTATGTCGTGTCCTTTCGCAGGATCACTTCGGCCTGGCCGGGGATAGAGCGATATATAGATTTGGGTCCCTTGTCGGCGTTCTTCGTCATGTCGTGTCCTCGCAGGGGGAATTAAAAAAAAGTGCCGGGGGCTGGAAATACCCCCGGCCTGTGCTACCCGTTTATGGCCGGGGTCAAGTCCCGGCCGCTGGCACAGCCGGTGCCGGCGTGTGCAGGGCCTCGGTCTCCTTACGTTTGCAGTATTCTTTACCGCCCCACAGCCCAACAATGGTCGTCAACAGGCCGCCCACCGCCACAGCGATGGCTGTATAATTACCGCTCGCTAAAGCTACAGCAACCTCTCCAGCGCTGGTACCGACCGCGATTACCTGTGAGGGTAAACTCACGGCCAGCGTACCGTCCGGTTCGGAACGAACCGCCAGCAGCTCTCCGGTTTCCGCATCGCGAATTACCGTGCGCGGGATCTCGAACATCTGGCAGCCGGCAGCGGACACCAGCAGGATCGCGATCACCATGCACAGCCACAATCGACACATTCTCACTACATCCTCCGTTCTGCTAGCCGCGACCCAGCACGACCAGCGTTGCAAGGGCTCCCAACAGCGCACACAAGACCGAGATCGCGAGGGTCACAACGGGGCTGATCCTCCGCATGGCCTGCTCGGCCACTGCATTGAGACGCTTATACAGATCACCGTGGGCCGTGTCGTTCACGTCCAACCTCCGAGCGTGTTCGTTCACTTCAATCTGGAGCCCGGAGTGCTTGCTGCATTCGTTCACTTGCGTGACCTCCCTATAAGTTCACCTATTGACATTTTGGGCCGACGAGTGCCCGGTGTTTCAGTGCGTGGTTGCCGTTTCCGCTTCGGGACCTGCCCCTGCTTCTTCATCTCCTTCCACACGTCTCTCAGCCGGCGGTCGCCCAGGGCTTGCATCACCTTGTCGAGGCGGTTCGACTCCTCGATATCTCCGGCCTTGATGGCCTCTCTCATCTCCTTGCCATACACTGTCCGCAGCGATCGCTGTGCGAACTTCTTGGCCTTTATGGGATCGGCTCCCTGCTCCTTGGCCGCGGCCGTAGCTCGGGCCATGTCGGCCAGGCGTTCCTCCCGTGGTAGATTATCGCCCGTCTCTTCGATCGCTCGGGCCTGCCGATCGAACACACTGCGGAAGCTCTCGCCGGCGATCCGCTGCTTCATAGCCGGGGGCGTGGGGGCCTCGGGCAGCTCAGACTTGCCCAGGGCCGCACGGGCCGTCGCCGCCATCTGAGCCTCGATCTCGAACCGTTCTTCGCCGGATGCCTCCTGTCGGCGCTTGCGCAGCGCGTTGAGCTGCGCGATCCCGGCACCTACCAGACGCTGCCGAGTGACCTGCTCGGGAGTCAGGTTACCGCGCCCCTTCGCATAATTCAAGGTCTTTCGTTCCTCATACAGAGCGTTCATCGACTTGCCGTTCGCGTACGGAGGCGGCTGGAACATCGTCCCGAACACCGGCGCACCAGCTGGGCCCGGCCTCGGCTCGCGCCAGCCGGCCAGCTGTTCGGTCATCTGCACCGCGTCCAGAACCATCCCGCCCGTGAGAGCCGACATTGCGTGCTCGATGTCCAGGGGCGTGGTCTCCCGCAGCACGGGCAGGCCAGAGGCGACCATCCATTCCGATAGTTTCTTGGCCGTCTCGGTCGTCCACGGCTGGAACCGCTGCTCTGGCGGACGATTGGTCATCCATCGGGGATTGACCGCGTTCTTCTGGAAGCCGCGGTGGTTGGTAGCGATCTCAATCCACGGCCGTGCAAAGCTAGGCAGTAGATCTAGGGGGCCCTGGACGGGCATAGACGCCCCGATCAAACCTTCCACCTGATCCAGCAGTGCGTCGGTGTCCCCTGTCCCGCGATACGCCCAGTCCGTATACAGTTCGGGCAGAGAGGCGAACACGTTGCCCAGGATGAAGGGCTTGGGGATCTTCAGCACGTAGCCGTGCGTCGCCTTCTCCAGGGCCTCGTCCTCGTCCATGCCACGGCCAACCAGTTTCTTGTAGAGAGTCTCGTTCAACGAGCCGGTGCCAGGGATCTCGACCAGCCAGAACGCGAACTTCTGCCAGTCGGGAGCCTCTTGATACCACGGCTCGTCCCGGTTGATATACCAGAGGCCCAGCGTGGGCAGTGTGAGCCATGTGAACGCACGGGCAGTAGCGAGCATCGCGTGCTTCCGCTCCCGCCACGAGACGTTCTTCTTGAACGGGTTCAGGTTGCCGAACACCCGATAGAACTTGCTGGCGTCCTGGATGTTCGCGTTGAAGAAGGGCCTCATCACATTGAGCCAGCGGCTGATCCGGCCGGCTCGAGTGAACGGTAGCGTCACGTCCCGACTCTGCCATAGTGCGTAGATGATCGAGTCGTAGCTGCCCTGGCCCCATCGCCGCTCGCCCTCAGCCAACGCCAGTCGGAACGTGTGCAGACGCGGAGCGAATTCCATCGCACCCAGGATGTCTCGCATCGCATCGAGCGGATGGAGCGCCACATATCCGGCCTTGCCTTCCCAGCCACGTGCCAGAGCCTTGTCGATACCGGCCCTGGCCTCCGCCTGATCCTGGCCGAACAGTGTGGCCATGTCTTTGCCCAGCGCGCGCAGCTTGTTAGACATCTTGTCGTCGGTGGCCTGGGCGTAGATCTCCCGCAGCATCATCCCAACGCCGTACAGTGGCCCGAGCACTTCTGCCGGAATAGGCTTGTTCTTCTCGAAGATGTTCCAAGTCGAAATATCGCGTGAGGGGTTCTTGATTGCTTGGAAGGCCAACCGGCCCGTTACCGCGCCGAAATGCACCATCCGCTTGACCGGTCCAGCGAGCAGCGCCAACCACGGTGGGATGTGCTTGTGGTCCATCGTAGCGACCACCTCGTAGACCTCCGGGTCCAGCTGCCAGAACTCCCGCTTGCCATTGCGCCAGAACACCACGATCGGCTCACCGCCCTTGTACTGCGTGGCCTGATCGTAGACGGTGAACATCTCGTCCATCAGCGCATCGTGCTGCTTCTTCCACTCCTTCGTCTTCTTGCGGGCCGCATAGTCAAAGTCGCTCTCGCCGCGCTGCTGATCGGTGGGGAACCGCACGCCGGCATCCACGAGCTGCTGGTGTATCTCGCCCATCTGGAAGCTGGTAGCGTCCGCGGGGGGCTGTATCTTCGTCGCGAACCAGGCCGCACCGCCCACGCGCTCGGACAGCTCGATGATCGAACGGGTGATACGGATCTTGTTGGACAGTGTGATGATCCGCTCGGCCTGCTGCATCAGACCGATCTCCCACGAGACGATCCGCTTGCCGCTGCCGATGATCCGCCGGATCCCGCTGGGCGCGTTCGCGATCGTCACGCCGGAACCGCCCCCGTGCCCGGTACGCTTCTGCTCGAAGTGACGGAAGAACGGCACGTAGATCGGATTGGCGTCGCGGAGCGCCTGGGCCGACGCTGGGCTCAGTCCGCCGGCGTCAACCAGATACTGCATGAGCTGGTTAGACCAGTTCGTAAGTACTGCGAGCCCATCCACGAAGTCCGGTCGCTCGCCCATCTCCTCGACCACCGCGTTCATATCAGAGATCGTCATGCCTGTCTCAATCCCTCGCCCAGCCAACAGCAGGCCCCTGGCCGCGGTCGTGAAGACGATGAAGTCCTCCAGCTCGCCGCGCTTGGAGAACGTGTGAAGGATCTCGCCCAGCGAGGGGCCGATCGGATCCCCGTAGGCATTCGTCATGGCCTTGTTAACCATCGTCCACGCGGTGGCACGGGGAGTCATCGAGAGGGCCGCATACGTCATCGCTGGGTTCATCCCTGGGGGCAGGTCGTCGGTGGTGGCACCGGACTCCGTCGCCACGCGGGCCGTGATGTCGTCCAGCGCCGCCGCATCGTTAATCCACGCACGCCGGCCCAGCAGCAGCTGGCCCACACGTTGCAGGCCCCTCTTCCACAGGCCCAGCTTACCTTTCTCGGGAAACCAGATGTGCGCGGCCACGCGACCGATCGCGCCCTGCTTCCACCAGGCCTCGAACATCACGCTCAACTTCGCCCAGTCCTTCGCCAGTTCGGGCCGCTCCACCAGCATCTCGTTCTCCCACCACGCCAGCGTCGCGGGAGCCATAGCGGTCATGTCCATGCCCATCATGTAGTGAGCGACGAATTCCGCGAAGCCTTCGGCCGGGTAGCCGTCGTTGGGTTTCCGGGCCCCGTAGAGAGCCACGCCCATCCGCTCCAGCTCGCGGGCTACTGGCCCCTCGGTAGGCAAGCTGCCTTCCCCGAGGATCACGCGGTGCAGAGCGTGCCCGAACTCGTGTGTCATCGTCTTGAGGGCGCTGTCCGACTTCACGCGGATCTCTTGGGTCCGCGGATCGAACCATCCGCCCGCCCGACGCTGCGCGAACCAACCGTGCCCCGTGAATATCGGCGTCCGGCCGACATCCTCCATCCGCTTGCGCAGCTCCGACATCGTCATGGACGCGCCGCTCAGGCGCGATTGCTGAAGGTCGCGATGAGAGTGCGAGCCGCGCACCGAGGGCGCCGACATCGGAGAGCCCATCACGCCCGTACTTGTGTCGGTCACTGCGTGGATCCCGCCGGCCATCGCGGCCAGTTTCGGGAACACGTCGATCGCGTCGGCCGTGGGGATATACCACCGCGTCTTCGAGCCGTGCCGAATGAACCGCACGCCGATCGACTCCAGCCGCTGCCGATCGGTCCACTCGGGCGTGTTCACGAACAGATACCTCTGCTCCAGCATCCGGCCCTGCGCCACCACCCAGCCGTTGCTCAGACGTATACTCACCGTGCCGCCCAGCAGCCCCTCTACCGCGGCGTCCGGGGTGATCGACTGATCCCCCGCGCTCAGGTCCATATCCTTCGATAGTTCCCGCACCGTCGCGTCGTCTATCTCCAGCCCGATCAGGGCCTCCGCACGGATCGCTGGAGCGCGGACGGACGCCTGCTTGTCTGGCTCCTTCTTTTCCTCGCCCTTCAGCGGCACAAGTCGGCTGGGCTGAGCCGTGATCGCCGCCTTGGCAGCTTTGGCCTGAGTAGCTGGCAGCTGTCCCCAGATCGGCAGCAGGGCCCCAGTGAGGAGGTTCACGTAGGCCTGGTGGTACCGAGGAGCCCGGCGCATCTCCATCTCCCAGTTCACTTTCTGTTCCCGCTGCTCTGTTATCACGTCGTAATTCGCGTCGAGGCCCTCAGTGACCACGTCGTCCATGAAGATCGGATCGCGCTTGTGAGGACTCCACCGCAGGTACCGCTTGCGGATCCGGCCAGTGGTTACTTCATCTACGCTGTGCGTCTCGCTCAACAGGTAGGTGCGCCCGCTCCGCTTCTGGCGCACCATCCGCACAGGCGAAGCGTGGGGGTGGCTGCGAGCCTGGGCGTCGCGGGCCAGCCCGAACGCATCCACCAGGCTGAACAGCTCCACCTTGTCCATCACCTTCAGCCGCACCAGCCGCGTCTCGAGCCCTGTCTCCGAGTCGACTCGGATCACCTCTTCAGTTTCCTTCTGGATGATGTCGGCATGGATCGTCCGGATCCCGGTGTCCAGCTCGCCCCGCGATCGAGCGACTTCCACCCTTTCAGTCATTCGCTGCCAGAACTCGTCGAATACCATGTCCTGGCGCTCGACTGTCATCTGCAACAGCCGGTTGAAGAACCGTCCGATCGGCGGGATCCGACTCTCGACCACGTTGCCGTCATCGTCCAGCAGCTGAATGTGCATCCACTCCTCGAACTCGCTCATGGTGAACGCGTCGACGGTCTGTTGGTGCAGGTTCATGACCAGCCCACGTATCGCCGCGGACGAGTAGGTCGTCTCAAGGTTGTCGGATGGATTGAAGATCCCCTGGCCGCCGGCCTCACGCTGTCCGCGCGACAGGGCCCCCAGCGAGTCCAGGCGCTTGGCCAACGCCGCGATGAACCGCTTGTGGCCCTTGATATTCGTCCCGAACAGCCGATACAGCGGAGCTGTGTGCTGGTTCGAGCGATGTGTCCGGCCCAGGCCCTGCAATGCAGCCTCGCTGCGCCAGCCGGGCTGGATGATGTAGTGGGCGCGACGTCGACTCACGGGGTTGTTCTTGTCGTCGTGGTAGCTCAGGCCCGTGCCGCCCGCGTCGGAGAACACCAGGATATGCTTGCGGCCCGCTTGGAACGCCGCGATGTCAGCCTGCACGTGCTGGGCTGTGCGCTTCGTCTCCTTCTCGATCGACTCGGTACCGCCCTCGTCGGTGGTGCGGAAGACACGTGCTTTACGGCCGGTCACCTCGGCCAGTTGATCGGGCCCGAAGTGACTGAGAAGCTGCTCGAGTACGCCTTCGGGCATATCGATGCCAGCCACCTCGTCCAACGTCTGTTCTTTCAGCAACAGCGCGTCGGGATCTATGATCGGATTACCATCCGAGTCCGTTGCCAATACCCAAGTCGTGTTGCCCTGATCGTCGGTGACCTGCGTGTACGCGTGGATCGGGAATGTCGCATCCACGTAATCCAGGAGCACTTGTTTAGCCGATAGGTCCAGCCAGGACAGATCGTCTTCGGCAGGCAGATTTTTGATATTGCGCTGCATGGGGGCATCGTTCGTGTTCACCAGCTGGAGAACCACGCTGCGACCAGCGGCGATGTCCTCATCAGCCTTCGCGATGATACTGGGCATCATCATTGAGATCAGTGTGCGGGAGAAGAACCGCTGATTGGCGGACCAAAACTGGTTATTCATGGCACCGCTGGCTTTGGCCGATTGGTTAGTGGCCCCGCTCGCGGCAGCCATATTATCGAACACCAGCCCCCACGCCCTTGAGATCTCATTGTAGACGCCGCGCTGCTCTTCGGCCACTTCGTGGGTCGTGGGTTCATATTCTACCTGGCCCTCCCACAGATCGCTCTTTCCGAAGCTCAACTGAGCCGCGAAGTAGGCCGTTAGCCTTCATCTCACGTGCCAGCAGCTCCATCGCCGCCAGGCCTGCCTGCTCGATGCGCACCACGAAGTCGAACACGTCACTGAACGCCGTCCCGCTGCCCCATAGGCCCAGACGGTCCAGATACGCCAGGTTGACTGGATTGGTAGCGCCAGTAGCCGAGGAGTAGAGCACGCGGGCGTCGGGAGCAAGGTTGCGCATCGCACGGCCGGCGATCGCAGTCTGCGAGGCTCCGGCCTGTGATCGGTCGCCGGTACGGTTGCCGGTGATACGGAAGCGGGCCGCATTCAGGTCGGAGGTGCTCAACTGGTTCTTCATCTTGTGGGCTTCGTCGAACGCGATTACGCCGTCGAA
>Ga0114918_10006216_pt1 | contig 10132 bp, 5 predicted proteins | sample LantaG_FD_87015 | JGI IMG/M metagenome (GOLD analysis project Ga0114918, IMG submission 87015) | Deep subsurface microbial communities from Baltic Sea to uncover new lineages of life (NeLLi) - Landsort_02402 metaG | ecosystem: Environmental > Aquatic > Marine > Oceanic > Sediment | place: Baltic...
CCCCCCCCCCCCCCCCCCCCCCGACCTCGACGATCAAGCTCTCCGTCCGCAAGAAGGTCCGCTTCGGCGAGTCCGTCATCGCCGTCGGCTCGGGCCCCGCCCTGGGAGGCTGGGACCCGGCCCGGTCCGGGGCCGCGCTCTCCTGGTCCGAGGGCGACCTCTGGGCCGGGGAGCTCGAGGGCGGAGGGCTCGAGGGCGAGGAGTTCAAGTTCGTCGTCGTCCGCGGCGACGGCGGGGTCGAGTGGGAGGAGGGAGGCAACCGCGTGCTGAGCGCTGCTGGTGGTGGTGCTGCTTCTCGCTGGGGAGAGACTGGAGCGAAGAAAAGGTCCCCCCCCTCCTCCTCGTCGCCGTCGTCGTCGTCAAAGCGCGAAGCAGCCAAGGCGAAAGAGGACGCCGCCTCTGCCCCTTCCCCTCTGGGCATGCGAGGAGGAGAAAGCATCCCTTCCTCCTCTTCTCCTTCTTCTGCCTCTCTCGCTCCCGGAGGCACGGCGTGGGTCGGCGCCGAGACGCGCTTCATGCGCTCGAACGAGCACTCTGGCGACCGCGGAGCAGACATCCACTGGAATTGCGACTCGATCGACGACGCCCTCGCCGGTGGGCCCGCTGCGCGCGCCTTCGTCCAGGGCGACGAGAGGGCCGCGAGCTTCCTGGCCAAGCTGGAGCTGACGAAGGCGGTGCTGAGCCCGGGCTCGCGGCCCAAGGGCCAGGGGCCGGCGCTCGACGCCGTCGCCGCCGCGACGGTCTATCTCTCGCTCGTGAACTCCGGGGCCTTGCCGTGCGCCGAGGCCGGCGGGCACGCTCGCCCTTCGAGGCACGCCGTGGCCTCCCGGGTGGTGTTCCGCGCCCTCGAGTGGGGCATCGGCGACCCGAATCAATCCAGGGAGGCCGCCGCCCTCTCGCGGAGGCTGCACGCCCGCCTCCCCTCGTTCGCTGACGAGTTCACCGCCGCGACGCCGCTGACCCAGGTCCGCGACCTGGCGCACCGCAACGACATCCCCCAGGACCTGAAGCAGGAGATCAAGCACACGATCCAGAACAAGCTGCACCGCAACGCCGGGCCGGAGGACCTCGTGGCGACCGAGGCGCTGCTGGCGAGGCTGAAGGCCGCGCACCACGGCACCTACCCGGACGCGTTTTTGAAAGAGTTCGAGCTCTTCGCCCGCGAGCTGCGGGAGTTCTTCAACGCGTCCGAGCTCGAGGACATGCTGAGGGGGCTATCTGCCTCGCTGGACGCCGGAGGGGAGCAGGTGGTCGACCGCGTGCTGGGGTGCAAGCGCGCCGCGGATAACCTTTCGCCGTTGAACAATTCTTCCTCGACGGCGTCGATCGCAGACGCGGAGGCGACGGCGCACCTCAACGTCCTCCTCGACGCCCTGCACGCCGCGACCACCGCCAGGGCGCTCCTGGCCTCCGGGCTGGCGTCGGGCTTGCGCACCGACGCCCCGGACTCCTCGCTGGCGATGAGGCAGCGCTGGCGCGTCGCCGACACCAGGCTCGAAGATTACATTTTCGTGCTGCTGTCGAGGTTCGCCGCTGCGGTCGAGGGCCGAGGAGGAAGCGAGAAGCTGTCCGAGCTCCCGATCGCCACGGGGTGGTCCCTCCCCCTTGGAGCCCTGCTGCTGGCGGTCAGGAACGTGGGTTTGTCGGGGTGGGCAGACGTGGCCGAGTGCATGGCGGTGGAGGCGGAGCTGGTGGCGTGGAGGGCCGCGGCAGGGATCGAGGGGGCGCAGCAGCAGGCGGCGGTTGCCGAAGACGCCGCCGCCAACTCGTCCTCTTCTTCGTCCTCTTCTTCTTCTCCGCCTCCTCCTCCTCTCTCCTCCCGCGAGGCCTCCCTGCGCCTCAAGGCCACCGCCGAGCGCGCCCTGCGCCTGGCCGGGGGCGTCTCGGACTCGATCTCCGCGGCGCTGACCCCTCGCGCGGACGCGCTCGGCAATGCTCTGGGCCTGACGCACCGCACAAAGGGGTTCGCCGAGTCCGAAGTCAGGGCGAACGTCGCGTTCCAGCTGGCGAGGCTCGCGCAGGTCGCCGCCGCCGCCGCAAGGCGCGCGGCTGGCTCCCCCCCCTGGGACGCCATCGTGGCCGGGAAGGCGGCCGGGGAGGTGGTCGCCGTCGAATGGCTCGGCGACGCGCCGGCGCTGATCGCCGAAAGGTTAAAAAAAGGTGGAGAATCGAAAAGGCACAAAAAATTCATCGTGCTGGCGCAGCGTGCCTCGGGCGACGAGGAGGTCGGCGCCGCAGCCGGCCCGGGAGGCGCCAACGTCGCGGGAGTGCTCGTGGCGGCGGACCTGCCCCACCTGTCGCACCTGGGCGTCCGAGCGAGGCAGGAGAGGCTGCCGTTCGCTGCGTGCGCCGACGCAGGGCTCGTGTCCTCCGAGGTCGGTCCTTTAATTGGGAAGAGGGTGCGGCTGCACGTGACCGCCGACGGCGTGAAGCTGAAGGTGCTGCCGGCGAGCGGGGAGGCCTCGCCTGCGGTGGCGTTCGCTGCCGAGGAGGCGGGAGGGGACTGGAGCGACGACGAGCTGCTCGAAGCCGCGACCTCTTCCCTTTCCACTCTTTCTTCTTCCTCTTCCTCCTCCTCTTCTTCTTCTTCCTTCTCGACCTCTTCTTCTTCGTCGTCATCGTCTTCCTCCGCGTCCTTCGCCGCGCCTCCTCCGGACACCTCGTCCGCGGAGGCCGACCCGCTCGACCTCTCCGCGGCGAAAGTCCACACCTGCGGCGCCAAGGCGGCCGCCTGCGGCGCGCTGCTCCGGGCCGCGGCCGCCCCGCGCGCGGCCTTCGCCGCCGCAGCGGGGTTCGTCCTCCCTTACGGAGCGCTCCGCGCCGCCGCAGAAGACGCGGGAAAGTCGAAGGACCTGGACGCGGCCCTGCGGGCGCTCGACGACGCCGCCGACGGGGCCGAGCTCGAAGGGGCCGCGGCTGCTGCCCGGGCGCTCGTGGGCTCGCTGAGGCCGAGGGCGGCGGCGCTCTCCGCCGCCGTCGAGGCCTCGCTGGTGCTCCCGCGCTCCAGGAGCAGCAGCACTTCTTCTTCTCCTTCTCCTCCTCTCCTGCTGGCCGTGCGCTCCTCCGCGGCCGCGGAGGACCTGGCGGGGGCCTCGGCCGCCGGGCTCTATGATTCGGTCCTGGGAGTCGATCCTCAAAACGCGGAGCAGCTGGGCGACGCCGTCGCCCGCGTCTGGGGCTCGCTGTTCAGCCGCCGGGCCGTGCTCGCGCGCCGAGGGGCGAGGCTGTATCCCTCGAGGGACTACGCCGCGATGGCCGTGATCGTGCAGGAGATGGCGCCCGCGGCGCTGAGCTTCGTGCTCCACACGCAGGCGCCCGGAGGAGCTGAAAAGGAAGGAGAAAACAAGAAGCTTCTCCTCGCGGCAGAGGTCGCCGTCGGGGCCGGGGAGGCCCTCGCGAGCGCCGAGTCTGGCTCCCCCTGGAGGCTCTCGGTCGACAGGGCCACGGGCGCGGTCGAGGTCTCCTCCTTCGCCAACCTGTCCCGCGCGCTGCTGCCGTCGAGCTCGAGCTCGAGCTCGGGGGCTTCTCTCTCGTGGAGGTGCGTCGACTACTCGCGGCAGACGCTCTCACTCGACGCCGGCGCGCGAGACCGGCTCGCCAAAAAGCTGCTTGCTGCCGGCCTTGCTCTGGAGAGTTCCTTCGGCGGGCCGCAGGACGTCGAGGGGTGCCTTCCCGCCGGTCTGGAAGAGGAGGGCCGGATCTGGATCGTGCAGGCGAGGCCGCAGCCGGGCGCGTGAAGAGAGAGAGAAGAGAGAGAGAGAGATTTCAAAAACTTTTTTTAAAACTTTTCTGCTTTTTTATTTTTTCTTTTTGAGTTTTTTTACAGTTGACAACGACGACGACGATGATGATGATGATTTCGAAAAACAGTCCCCTCTCTTTGTAATGAAGTGTTGAACAAAAAGGAAAACGAAAAAACATGAAAAGAAACTACCGCCGTCGCCGCCTCTCCCTCTCCCTCTCCCCCCTTGCCTCGACGACCGCGACCAGCGCCGCCGCGGCCGCGACGCACCCTCCGCCGCACCCGACGCAGCTCCACCCTAGGAACGGGTTCCTGCCCCCAAGCCACGAGCTAGTCGTCAGCACGACGCTCTTCGTGCCCCCGTAGCGGTAGGAGTTGAAGCGGTTGGCGACCGTGACACGGACGACGGTGCCCGCGGGGAGGGACGAGAGAGGAGAGAGGAGAGGAAGATTGCTTTCGTTTTCGTTTGCGCTTGCGCTAGCGCTTCTTCCGTCGCCTCCTCCTTCGACGACGACGACCCCGGCGGGCTTCCTGAAGCTCGGGAGCGCTGCGGGACGCATCCACACCTGCAGCGCCGCCGCGTCCGCGAGCGAGGAGTTGGCCTGGAGCGCCGCGCCGCCCCTCGTCGCGGGATCGCCGTTGAAGGAGGCGCTGGTCGGGAAGACGAGCGGCGAGAAGCGCCCTCTCAGATCGGCCTTGGAGCGCAGCGGGGCGGCGTCGAGCAGGAGCGGGGTCGTGGTGGTGGTGGTGTCTTTCCCGCTGCTACTATTTCCCGCGGGAGGGTAGACGGCCTCCAGGGAGAAGGTGTCGTTGAAGTTTGACCACACGACGAGGCCGCAGGGCACGATAACGGTCGAGGTCGCGTTCTCTCCGGTCGCCGCCGTCGCCATCTCTCGCGGAGCGCAGGTCGAGGTCGTCGTCGTCTTCTTCGCACCTCTTTCTCCCCCGTCTCCTCCTCGCAGCTGCGCCTCCGACCTCGACCGCACGTACCTCCTGTGGTTCTGGTGGAAGCGGGTAAGCTCGTAGGCCAGATAAAAGGGGCCCCTGGCCTCCCGAGGGAGCGGCGGCAGCGAGAGCTCGCAGCGGATCCCCCCGTCGCCGTCGCCGGCGGACAGGAGGAGCGAGGAGGGGTCCGAGGCGGCGAGGAGGGCGGCCTCCCTCTCCTGCTGGGTCGATCCGGGGGAGCAGACGTCGTCGTAGCGTGCTCGGACCTCGACGACCTGTTTTTTTTTTTGGAAAAAAAAGGGAGAGAAAGAGGCGTTTTTTTTTCTTCTTGTTTTTCGGTCAACGAACGAAGAGAGAAGAGGAAGAAAAAAAACGGAAAAAAAAGAAGAAAAAACGTTTCTTCTTCCTTTCTTCCTCCTCGCTTCTCTTACCGACGCCGACGCGAAGAGGCACGCCACCCCGAGCGGGATCAGAGCGATCCCGACCACCAGCAGGATCGCCGCGGCCTGCGCGCGCATGGCGCGTCCCTCCCAGCGCCGGAGCTCCTGCTGCGAGAAGCGCGAGTCTTTTTGGAAGTTTTTTTTTCGTTTTTTTCGGGGGGGTTCGAGTTTTTCTTTGAGTGTGAGCGTTACAGGTCGCAGAAGGGGCAAGCAGAGACAGAAGAAGAAGGCGCGGAACAGATCTCAGAAGAAGAACTACACTCACAGCGCGGCTCGCGCCTTCCCCTTCGCGGAGTGGGAGGTGGGGTGGAGGGCATAATGGAAGAGAGAAAAGAAGGTGGTGGAGGAGGAGAGGAGAAGAAGAAGAAGAAAGAAAGAAAGAAAGAAAGAAAGAAAGAAAGAAAGAAAGAAAGAAAGAAAAGAAGAAGAGTGAGAGAGGCGAAGAGGCGCGAGCGCGAGCGAGAAACGCGCTCAGTAATCCTTTTCACAACTCATTTCATTCTCCCCTCCTTCTCCTTCGCTCTCCACGCTCTTCCGCTTCGAATTGCGGTTTCTCCGCGTCGCTGGAATAAGCCCGTGACTTCCCGGAGCACGACCGCGCGCGGAAGCTCGGAGAATACCAGCTCCAGAGAAAACAAAAGAGAGAGATGAGGAGGAGCCCGACGCTCTTCTTCGCCGCCGCCGCAGCGCTGCTCGCTTGCAGCATCAGCTCAACATTGGCGGCGCGTACAGCGGTCCTTCAGGTGCGCAAACCTCTTTTTCTTTCCACGAAATGCGCTAAAAAACCGTGACACACACCCATCTGGCGGGAAATGGGCGGTTTGTCCTCTGAGGGGGCGGTCACACGCTGTCTGTTGTTCGACTAAATTCAAATTTTTCGATCCTCTCTTCTTCATCCCTCTCTCCACCCACCCTAACCAACAAAAAAAATCTTCCCTCTTCGCCCCCTTCCCCCCTGCTCTCTCAACTCTCCTACTTACTCATCAAAAGGTCGACGAGGTCATCACGTCCTCGGGCTCGCCCGTCTGCCGCGCAACGTGCGTCGGAGGCGACGCCGGGTGCGTGCTCGGATGGCAGCCTTCGGCGCCGCGCCCAGTCGACGCGCCCGCGACGACGAGCGCCTACTTTGGTGAGTTCTCTTTTTTTCAATGCCGGATTCGGCCGCGGATACGTGCGCGAGATCGCGCCTTTCCTGCGGGGAAAAAGAAAATTCGGGGTGCTCTTGCGATTGGGCGCGTGAAAGAGGCCTTTGGAAGCTCTGGAGCCCCGGCAAGCCGGGCGAAGAAGAGGGAGGAATTGGTTTCGAGTTCCTCCATTCGCTTCTTTTCTCGCTCGGGCTCGCCTGACGTCGGGCTCGTTTCAAAGGCTGACATCGACTTTTTTTTTCCCTTTCTTTCTTTCCTTCTCTTCTCTCTCAACCTTCTCTCTCTCTCTCTCTCTCTCTCCAGTCGTCCCGCAAGAGGACGAGCTCGACCTCCTCCTCGTCTTCGGCTCCCGCGCCCAGGCCGCCATGGCCCACGCGGTAGAGACCGCCCTCAACTCGGCCCACGACGAGGACAGCCCGGAGAGGGAGGCGGCGGAGGCGCTGCTGCAGGCGGCAGAGGAACATTCCAGTGTGCCGCGCGCGCACTCGGCCGAGGGGACGCCGCTGAGCGTTGTCGAGGAGGGAGGAACCACAGCCGCCGCAGCCGCCTCGGCGCCCCTGATCACCGCAACGGGCCTGGCCCCCGGCGCGACGCTCTGGGCCCCTCCTCACGGGGCCTCGCTGGCCTCCTCGTTCCCCGACTGGGCCCAGGTATGCACGATGCCCTCGCTCGCGATCAACTCGACCGACTCTTTCCTGTCGCAGCTGCAGCTGCCTCCCACTCCGGCATGCGCCCTGATCTCGACCCCGGTCCCCCGCATCCCGGCGATCGGAGCCCCTTCTCCCATCGCTCCGGGCACCGTCGTCGACATCGCCACGGGGGAACCCGCCTGCCCGACGCTGCGCGTCGAGATCATCCCGAGCCTCTCCTCGGCCGCCGTGCCCGCCGGTGCTCTGGCCGCCGGTCGCCCGCCGGCGCAGGACGCAGCGGAGGGCACCCCGGGTTCCTGCTTGCCCCCCTCTGCCAGCTGCGTCTGCGAGGTGGCATCTTCTTCTTCGTCTTCTTCCTCCGGAGGTGCTAGCGGCAGTTCTGGCATCGCGACGGAGGTCAGGCTGCGGGCCGGGGTGACCTCTGTCGTCGCCGTCCGCGGGGCGAGGTCGTGGATGGGACCCGTGGCCGGTGCCTTACCGCTCTTCACCGCCGGGCCCTCCCCGTTCGCCTCCGAGGCTTCCTCTCAGCTCATGACGACCCCGCACTGGGTCAGGCCGGTCGTCGCCGGGGTGGGCTACGCCTCGACGGTCCCTGAGGCCAGACTTTATGCGTCGCCGACGGAGGCCGACGTCGAGAACGCCGCGAGGCTCTCTTCGACGACCAACAACAACCCGAACCTCCCTCCGTCGTCGCCTCCGCCGTCGCTGTTCGCCAGGTCGGTCGTCGTCGTCGGGCGCGGCTCCCCGGAGAGGAGCGCCCCTCTCTCCTCGTTGTCCCCCGGTATCACTGGCGACGCGGAGCAGCTGGCGGCCTCGGCGATGACCTTCGCATATCCGGCGTGCTCGACCCCGGCTCTGACCTTGTACGTCGGGGAAGTCCCTCCGTCTTCGCCTCCTCCGGTTCTCCTCCCCCCGCAGGAGCAGCCGCCCGTCCCGGTCCCCACGACGGAGGCCCCGTCGCTGCCGGGGCCCCTCGAGACCCCCCCCGCGGCGACGACGCCGGTGCCGGAAGCGACGCCCGAAGCCACGCCGGAAGCGACGCTCCCTCCTCCTCCTCCTCCGGCTCCGACCCCTCCAGCCCCGGTCACCACCCCTTCCCCTCCTCCCCCGCCGTCGCCGCAGCAGCAGCCCCCGGCCTTCTGCTCGATGAAGGTCCCTCTCTGGGGCCAGTGCGGAGGGAAGGGCGGTTCCTGCGGGGCCGGGACGGGCAGGGGCAGGAGCCGCCTGCGCGGCAACGGCGCGGCGTGCGAGGACTCGGCGTGGTCGGGGGCCTGCTGCGGCGCCGGCAACGAGTGCTCCAGGGTCAACGAGTGGTGGTGGAAGTGCGCCCCGAGCGCTTCTTCCTTCTCCGATGGAGGCAAGGCCCCCATTCAGCCCGAGTCCTCTCCCGCTTCCTCTCTGATCAAGATCCACAAACAGTGCGGCGGCAAGGCCGGCGACGGCTGCGGCAAGAGCGGGAAGCCAAAGTGCTCCGACGCGCCCTGGTCCCCCAACTCGCCCTCCGGCACCGGAGGCGGCTGCGAGACCGGCTCTGTGTGCAGGAGGGACAACGAGTGGTACTGGCAGTGCAAGCGCGACGAGACCTGCAGCAGCGGGGGCGACAAGGTTTCCGGAAGTGTTGTCGTCGTCGCGGATTGGAACCAGTGCGGCGGCTCCAACGGCTGCCCCGTGGGCAAGGGCGGCGTGAGGTCCGAGGAGGACTGCGAGGGCGGAGGGCTGTGGCCCGGCCACGAGTGCTGCGGCGGAGGGGAGTGCGTGGCGGTCTCTGGCGGGTACTTTAGCCAGTGCCAGCCTCCGAAGTAGAGAAAGGAAAGAGAGAGAAATCGTTTTGGTTTTTTGGTTTTTTTGGTTTTTTTTTCGTTCTCGTCCCCAACCCAACCAAAACGAGAACAACAACGACGATATCTCAACTGTAAACCGAGACCCGAATCAAAAGGGAGAGAGAGAGAAAAAAGAGAAAAGCGAAAGAAGAGGAGAACGAAACAAACGGAGAGCGGCGAAACCCGCTTTTGACTTTTCTCTCGTGTTCTTCTTCTTCTTTCTCCGACGCTTCCTTCCTGCCTCCCTCCCTCCCCCCGCTCCCTCTTTCTCCGTTTCGAATGATTGATAAGTGCAGATGAATTCTGGGCTCGTTTGGTTCCTGATTTGCAGTTTTGCTCTCTGTTTTTTTCCTCTTCTCTCTCCCTCTCTCTTTCTCCCATTTCTCTCTTTCTCTCTCTCTGTTTCTCCCTCTCTCTCTCCTCCCTCCACCCCCCCTCATCATCATCACAGCGCCGGCATCTCCTGCTGCTCCCTCGCCCCGTTGGTCACCTCCACCAGCACGCCCTCCCGCAGCAGCGGCTCGGCCTCCTCCGGCGGCAGGGTGTGCACCGACCCGGGGTCGAGACGGAAGGTCCCCGTCGAGAAAGCGACGTCGCCGAGGCCCGCGGCCGAGACGCACCTCACCATCACCCCGCCGGGGGGCCTCGGGGGCCTGTCCGACTGCGTCAGGTCCAGCCCCGCCGCGCCGTTGAAAGAACCAGTGGAAGAGGTAGAAGAAGAAGAGCTCGAGGAATAACGGGAGAGCAGCCGGTCGTAGGCCGAGAAGAACTCGGCCTCGCTCGACGACAGCCCCTGCCTGACCCTGGGGGGCAAGACAGCGTGCCTCCACCTCAGAGCTTTCAGGCGCTCGACGCGCTCGCTGAGGTAGGTGAGTAGGAGGCGCTTGTTGCGGGCGATGATGGCGTGGTGGCAGAGGACGGCGGCGGCGCCAGAGGGGTCTCGCGCGAAGGGGTCCCCGTCGTCGTCCCCGTCGTCGTCTTCGTTCTCTTCGCCTCCGCCGTCGGAGGTGCCCGCCTCCTGCTGGGCCCTCCTGCGCTCGGCATCGCTCTTGGCTGTAGAGTCGTCATCTTCGGCGGCGTCGGCGTGGGGGGCGGCGTTCTCCTCGTCGCCTTCCTCGGCGTCGGGGAGCTCCGAGGAAGAAGAAGGCCTTGCTGCTGTCGCCGCCGCTGCCGCTGCCGCCGCCGCCGCCGCTGCTTCAGCCGCTGCCCTGGCCGCCCGCCGCTTCCTCCTCGCGCGCCGCCTGGCCTCCTTTTTTCGCCGTTCTTTCAGGCCCCTGGGGTGGGAAAGTGGGTTGTTTTGTGTAGTGTTGGGGGGGGGGCGAAGAGGAGGGCCGAGGTCGAGGTCGGGAACTGCAGAAGAGAAAAAACAAACAAAACGGGGCGGCCGACG
>Ga0114918_10006217_pt1 | contig 10131 bp, 17 predicted proteins | sample LantaG_FD_87015 | JGI IMG/M metagenome (GOLD analysis project Ga0114918, IMG submission 87015) | Deep subsurface microbial communities from Baltic Sea to uncover new lineages of life (NeLLi) - Landsort_02402 metaG | ecosystem: Environmental > Aquatic > Marine > Oceanic > Sediment | place...
CGATGTTTCTGGCTCGTCCAGGATTCCATAAATTTGTGTTATCTAATACTTTAATTATCTTAGCAGATTCAAACTTTTGATTTTGTGCAAGCGTGTATGCATATTTATAACAATTGTCCGGATCACCATAATCAACCACAACAACTTCGAAGTCTTCCGGAGCAATTTTCAGTTGCCAATACATCTTGGGTAAGGTCTTCTCAAGGTGCATCAACCTACCCTTACATGTGGTGATAAAAGATATTTTCATTCAATTGCTCCATAAAAAATAGAGATAGGATTTCCCCATCTCTATTTAGGTTCTAAATATGATAACTAATATCAGTGGGGATCGAACCCACATATCGACTGAAAGTTTTCCAGGGACTTCCCACTTTAGAGTTTGGTACGACCCAAACCGACCGTAGGCACTACCCTACGGGAGTCCTCTTCCCTCAACGTTTTTCCGTTTAAACTATGATATTAGTTATCAAGGAAAATCATTGAGGGTTTTTTATAATATAAAAGAAAGAGCGTTTGATAATAATCACTTGACCTCCTTCGGTTGTATGCTATATTATTTAGTACCGTTCTCTATATCGATGAGTGTAAAAACGTCCTGAATTTTTCCGAACATCCCCCTTTCTGCTGACCCATCAACACGCTTTTGTAGAGTAACACCAACTACCTCTTTCTTATCATTTAACAACGGACCACCAGACATACCCACCTCTATTTCGTTAGATGTTGCAATGCTGTTTCTTAGAACGATTCCTTTCTTTTCAACATATACTTCACCCTTAGGAAACCCTATGGCAGTTGTATTGTGACACATTTCAACAACACCCATCTTATATGGTGTATATTTTGCAGACACGCTTGTTATTTTAAACACAGCCACATCGATTGTCGGCATGATATACATTTGCTCTACTTTAACATCGAGTGGTTTATAATCATGAGTAGAGAATTCAAAAATAGTAGAATTCTCAACTACATGATATGATGTCACAAGATAATGAACACCCTTATCCTCAACAAAGAATGCCGATCCATGATTCCACAACAAACCCAAATGAGAACGAGAAACAAATGATTTGATCCTAATGACAGGCTTAGTGACCCCAGTATAAGCATTCAGTGTGTTGACAACATGAGTCGGCCAAACATCTTCCAGATTTGGAGAAGCTGATATTAGTTCTGGAGAAGTTCCACATCCAGACAAAAGCAAAAACATTAATATCGATAGACAATACTTATACATAGGACTCTCCTTACTTTAAATCATCGAAACAGATCCACCGTGACCAAGTTTCGAATGTGCTCAAATCCATACCATGTAGGACAAGATAATCCTTTGAAGGAACAAATGGTTGGATTTGTAGCTTCATTCCTGCCTCTTGTGGTGTGCGATCATCTTTGAGGCAATTACATGTCTTACAGGATGCAACAACATTCTTCCATGTGTTAGAGTGCTTTCCTTTTGCAATACCTTTTTTCTTGAACTCATCCCACTTTGAGCGAGGAATGATATGGTCAACAGATCCAGTTGAGTCTGTTAGATCCTTACCACAATAGCCACACTTGAACCTATCGCGCTTCAATACGTTCTTCTTGTTAACTGCAGCGGTTTTATAAGGAATATGAACGTATTCGACCAGAACTATAGCCGTGGGTAGTAGGAAATAACCTCTAGTTACACCATCAACCTCTTCGATTTCTACATCGAAGTTTCCTTCTTCCTTCATACGTTCTGCGGATTGCTGAGAAACTGGAATTCTGTAGTAGTCATTATATCCGAATGGTGCATGTGCGTTACCCTTAACTAGCAGACAAATAGCAGTTTGCCAATCAATGATATCAACAAGTGACTCACCACGGTTCAGTAAGAGTACTTTTCTACTTCTAGCCATTTTGTTCTCCATAATAGTTATTACTTCAATTCAGTAATTTCAATATTTTCATGACTTCTCTTAGCTCTTTCTGTACACGCATCACATCGATGGGTGCTTTGGTATTGATACGTTGTATCTGTATCTACCAACACTACCATATATTTAGCTTCGACTTCTTTACATATATCACACTTCATTTTTGACCCCTATAAAAAAGCCCCTATACGTTTGATAGTATAGGGGCTTTTCCTTTCTCTATACTAATTAGACCTCGACCTTTTCGATTTCATTAACGAATGTATCCTTAGATCCATTCACAAATCCATCGATCACATTGAAGATTGAATCTGAGAATCCACCGATGTTCAAGATATCCTCTCGCTCCTTCATTTGCGCAGTTCTGTTAGGAACAACATCAATACAAACACACTTCGCTTGCTTGTTGTTTCTCTTGATTTTATTCCAGATCTCCATGGATGAAGTACCGTAGCGACTCCATCTATTATCCATCCAAGACTCATTATCAGACACATAGATTACGGTATCAACATCCCAACCATTCATCAGAATCTTTTCTAGTGGTGCGCTACAGTTGGTTCCACCACCACCAAGTCTTGCCAACTTCTTAGCATTTGTCATAACGCTATCACGTGGGTTTAGATCTACGTTATGAACTTTAGTTGCGAATGGCAATACCTTTGCGGTTGGAGTTGTGCGCAAAACTGCTGACGCAACAAGACCCGCAACATCAATACAACGAGTCGCTGTTGTTGCCGTACCACGGTGACCCGTTACTGGTTGAGTCATAGATCCAGAAGTATCTGGCAACACATATACGTTCTTACCAAACGCTGGAACATTTTGAATTGCAATATCCATAGCGTCCTGCAAAGCCAAACCAATTTCTACCGGCAACGCATTTATATTCTGGAACGTTGTGAATATTTGGTATGGGAAGACCTTAGACTTCTTGATCAACTCAGGATTACGCAACTTATCACATATTGAATCTACAACCTTGGAATCATACAACACACCATGACGCAAGAATGTGTTAAGATTCATACGAACCATATGCCAACCACCATTAAGTGCGATGTCCTTCCACACCTTCTCTGGCATATCTAGAGATGATAGGAATTGGAAAGGAACATTAGGTACTAGACCCGTTGTATCCTTCTTGAATGCCTCATACTCCTGAATAACCATTGGTAGTGCGTTTAGGTTATAATCCTTACCCATAAGATAACCATACAGAGCGTTGTGCTCATCTGTCTTTGGTTTTGGATGTGCCAACTTGATTACGTCAACCATTGAAGGATCGTTACCAATGCTATTCTTGAAAATGTAAATTGCATCATGCTCGCGGAACCATCTCTGTACCAACTTCTTAGGTAGAGAACCTAGAGACTTACGACCCATGACTCCGCTACGGATGATCTGTACAAAGTTACGCAGCATCTTACCATTATCAATTACCAATGGGAACGCACTACGCAAATACTCCTTCGCCAATGCGCTATCCTTAGAAGACAACCAAGCCAATAGTACTGCTGGCGTATCCTTCATAAAGCCTTGGGTGCGAGCATACACAGCCAACTGAGCAACGAACTTAGGATCATTGACATGCTTGATGAGAGACAGAAGTGTATTAAACTCGGTCTTAGCTGATGTGTAGAAAGTTCCATTGAGAACACCAGTCAATACATACTGAGCAAGAGCAGACTTGTCGTCAAGACGATAAGCTACACTTCCTGCCTCATTGATGGTATCTGCTTGTGGAGTGGTACGACGATTGGAATGAAATATTGACTTGTTAGCCATTTTTCTTCTCCCTTACAATGACACGACAAAGGTTCGATAGATCACTTGATCTAAGGAGAAACGGACAAAATGTTTATTCCGTTAATTAAAATGTTAGGTTTTCAACAAAAGTTACAATTGACATGCTCTACAAGAGCAATTACCCTATGACCCAAGAGACGGGGTGTCGTTTCCTTAACCCATAGAAACACGGAGTCTTAACGCTGATCTAACGAATCGTTTATGCTAAGTTCGATTAACAACCCTGTTACATTCTTATAAGTAAATGTAGTCAATCGTGCATTTGAAAACCTGTGGAACAACCGACACCTGTCACTTATTCCTGTCTTAGTTAGTATTATAACATAAGAAAGCACTATGTCAAATACTTTTTTATTTTTGGAACCGAATACTGGAGTCGAACCAGATGCCCGAAGGAACGGCTTTGCAGACCGTCGAAAAGACCACTTTTCCATATTCGGTATGGTACTCTCGATGGGAGTCGAACCCACACATAAACAGAATTTAAATCTGTCGCCTCTGCCTTTGGGCTACGAGAGCATAAATAATAATAGGAGGTACTAACTATGAAGTATATTATACTACTTTTTCTGCTAATGTCAACACTATTTTTATCAGGTTGTTACTTTTCTTTTTGGGACGGTGGAATTATGGTCCAAAAGAATGAAAAACAAACCTTTAAATTAGGGTCTATATCAACAGATATGATGATGGACAACGAGATCAACGACTATGCAGACAAGCAACGTAGAAATGAAGATCTCAAAGATCAAGACTTTATTATAGGTGTACGCTTTGAACGCAAGTTCTAATTCTGCATTATGCTGATAAGATTCTGACCACCTATAATACTTATCCATCTTTTCAGAGTTGGACCACAATGTATTGCCATAGTCCGATTAAGTTGTGATGCTAAAATGTTCATGCTGATCATTGAACCCATATAAACACTACTCAATGATCCCACAGAATAATCAATTACTCCCTATATTATTTATGATGAGTAAAGGGGCGGGATGGTATCTAAATAAAAATTGGTAGCCCAGAAGGGAGTCGAACCCTTACGTTAACTACTTTTGAAATAGTCTCCTCTACCAATTGGGATACTGGGCCATATATTTTGGAGCCAAATATCGGAATTGAACCGATGCCTACTGATTACGAAACAGTTATTCTACCACTAAACTAATCTGGCTATTTTCTACCTAATGCTTCATGACACTTAGCGCAATATGTTTTGATCCAACCACCTTTAGCACTAACGTCTTCTTTCGATCCACAATTCTCACAAGTCTCTGCTGCAGCGCGTTCTGCTATATCAATGATTTTCTCTGTCTCATCCGTATACATATTTGTGTACAGACGTAAGCCACCAAATTTTTCTTTAACCTGAACAATCTTCATTCTATCTTCTGGCTTAAACTTTTCATTCTCTCTTTGAATCCTACTACATGCTAGATCAACAATATGTTCCCAACCAGGACCAAACCCGAAAGAAATAAAATATCCACCAATATCGAAAAGATCCGGATATTTTCTACGAAACTTTGGGAATGGATCATAATAAGTTCTTACAAATAAATTACACTTACAATGCCCAACATCATCAATTTCATCCAGATGATCAGGACATGGACACATAACCTCATCAACTCTACAAGGACACATCCCTCTCCGTCTCTTAATAGATTCATAAATAGTTTCAGCATTCTCCGAGAGAGAGAAATGTTTGTTTTTACAATATATCTTTAGATCTTCGAAACTTATCACGTATATCTCCCTAAAAATAATGGATCTGACATAGAGACTTGCACTCTACTCTCCACCTTACCAAAGTGGTGAATCGCTATCTATTCTTTGTCAGAGTTTGGTGGAGCCGGAGAGACTCGAACTCTCAAAGGCTATTAACCTCTACACGTATTCCAAACGTGCTGCCTACCAGTTAGCAACGACTCCATATATGGAGGAAAGCAAGAGACTCGAACTCTACACCTTTCGGTGCCATCGGTTTAGCAAACCGCGACAATCACCATGATCGCATTACTTTCCAAATATTTTAATGGCGGCAAGCGGAGGTATCGCGCCCCAATGCTCTCACATCGATCTGTTTTCAGGACAGTCCTGTAGCTTCTACAGTTCGCTTGCCTAGTATTCTTTTTCTAGAAATTCACAAGGTAGAATCGTTCTGCGATGTAATCTCTTACCCCAACGCCTTTGCTGATTATCAACAATCACTTCGGGCTTACCAATCGCTGCAACGACCTTGATCCCATACTTATCTTCTAGATCTTGGGCAACCTTTTGTGCATAATTCGTATTACCGGACCAAAGAATGATCTCATGACCCTCATTATAAAGCTTCTGAATCTTTTCAATAACATCTAATCTGGGCTTAGATCTATACCAAGACTTGGCTCTTTGCTCTTCAGTTATAGTGCCGTCAATGTCAATAAAGAATCTCACATTGTTCCTAGCGCTTCAAACATCTGACCAATACGACTCTCGGATACAATTTCTTCTTCATGGTAATCTATGTAACCACTTCCTCGACATGCCCAACAACTTGTTTGCATCTCTCGGAATCCTTCTTGATACTTAACTCTATACTTGATCTTCTTGTCACCATGACAAACTGGACAAATATCATACATCGATGTTTTCATATTACTCATCTTCCTGAATCATATCCTCATAATCAGTGTGGGGCATAAGTATTGCTTTATCTTCCCCATCTACTACAATGATAAAACTCTCTCCATCTACTACTCTGTCTAGTACTTCGTCAAAGTTCGCTTGAAGATCCTCTACTGTAATTCTATCCATTTGATCCTCTTAAAAATGTTGGGGTGAAAGACGAGAGTCGAACTCGCTAACCTTTGTTTCACAGACAAAGCCCGCACCGTTTGGGTTCAATCACCATTTGAGTTTTGGAGCACCCTACGAGATTCGAACTCGTACCAATAGATTGGAAATCTATCATGCTAGCCGTTGAACACCAAGGGTGCAATTATTTTATTCTTCTTTCTTACCGTCTACATAACCTTGAGCAAGAACGTAAGCTGTTGCTACTGCTGCTACTGCTACGATTTTTGGAGCAGAACTGATTCCCCAAACGATTAGAATAGCCGCGCCAATTGTTACCAATGCTTTCTTTGATGTTACCATGTCTACAAGATTTGATAAACGTTCTTGTAATTTGGATTTAAGATCGTCCCACCACATAAAGTCTCCTATAAAAGTTAAACCTCAAATACAACTTTATTTAGGAACATCAAATAAAAATCGCTGACAAAGATTAGAATAGTCGGAAACATTTAACAGATGTAGACTATCCCGGCATTCAGCAATAAACTTATGTCCAAAGATATGGACGAACATCAATACATTTCTTTAGCATTTCTTGTGTTTCTTCGAAGATCTGCACCTCTATCTCGCGCAAATACTTACGTAAATCTTCTCTTTGATCTTCGGTAAGACTTCCATGATACTTCTGTTCTAGAATTTTATAACCTTTAGAAGTACGCTCTTCATCGTCCGGATCTCGAAAGATCATCTCAACTTCACCATAAAGTGCATCCAAAATCATATCATATCGCTCTTGTAACTCAGGCTTTCTGATACGATAGAAATGAACAATTTGTATAAGATTGTCTCTTAACTCATCTTCAATAACAACTTTATCAAATGCACCTTCTTTATTATTTGCGATGTAGTTCTCAACCATGGAAAACAACCCATCTTCCATAAGTAGAACTTTATCGGAATATCCAATAGGAAGATTTGTTTTAATCCAGTTGTCTTTTTTCCACCAATGTGTTACGTGCCATCGGAGTTTGTAAGCCCATGAATATTCGTACAATCCATAGAGCCAACTATCCCACCACCAAGCTCGAATCTTTCTTATCAATCCTGATCGTTTGTAAGCATCGGGATTGTAAAGAATAGCTTTGTCATCATACTTAAGCATTCTTCTTTGCCTTAAACATTGAGCAGATTTCATGCTTACGAGGAACGAACTTCTCCATCTTGGAGCAATATCCTTGACTCCCAGATACACGTGCACTAGCACCATTCCCACGAAAAGTACAATCTTTACAGTACTTAACCATTTCCACACTCTCCACAGACTCTTTCTGCTTCTTCGACATTTTTTATTTCCTTTCAGAATTAGCCAAAATATCTCTAGCCTTTTGATTTTCAATAAGATCAACAAATTCATTTGGTGTTAAATAAACTGAGTGTAGCGACAAGTAACATTTTGGACAAGCATTCTCAATAAACTGTTCTTTTGTTTTTACAATCTTACAATTAGGACAGTAATGAAATACAAGGTTATCCATATTTTCTTTCCTTTAAATTTTGACAGCTATATCTGCCCAAATAAATTTATCGCCAATGATTACGAATTAAACAGTAATTCGCTTCTAACTCGCCATTGTTTACGATTCTGGTCTTGTTCCTACAACCTCAGACAATTCATCTTTATCAATGTACCAAAATGGTTGCGATGGCTTAAATCCAGAATATTCTAATGCTTTCTTATGCTCATCTGTCAAATAATACATCTTGCCAAAATCATCTGGATGTAGTACTGTATGAGAAATCAATCTCAGCGCGTTGGTCATGTTGCTTCTATCCCAACCATCACACCGTAACATTCTCCAAACCATGTAACCTAACGCTGATAGAAAACCAAAAACAATCGAAATTACTGCTACAAGTAGGATCGTTACGACCGCCATGATCGCTCCCATGCCGCTGTACACATGGTTTCATTTGTCCTCATAATAAACCCAGTCATTAGAGGATTAGAAGTATCAGATCTATTATCATATTGTTCTTTGATAGACAAAAATGAACCATCAGACTTCATCATCCCAAATCTTTCATATTCATTAATATTTTCTGGACAAATTCCTATAGATTCAATTGTTATTGTTTCTTCTGTAAAATCGATATTCATAACTACATCTCCCTCAATTTGGCCCTTTGGGTTGGATTCTCACCAACATTTCTCACCATGGATTATCCATGGTGCACCATGGATTTGAGTGTGTTAATATTACACCACCGCAGGATTTAAATTGTAGACGTTGTTTCGGGTGGTCTTTCACTTGCGAGTCTAAGACTCTCCCACCTATTGGATAAGTTACTACAGATTATAGAAGACATACGATCCCGCTATATTCTAACCTATCGTTCTACACAGCAACGAAATTTTTTGGTGCCACCACCTAGATTCGAACTAGGATCTCAAGATTAAGAATCTTGCCGTCTACCATTGACCTATGGAAGCGTAATAAAATTACTGACAAAAGTTGAAGAGTCTATTAAACTAGGACCAACCACTCGACGGAATCGAACCGTCTTTCGTCTGATAACAAGTCAGATGTAAACCCTTCTGGCATTCAGTAAAAAATTGGAGCGATGGGAGGGACTTAAACCCCATTCTTTCAATATCGTTCCCCTTCTGCATAACTTCAAAAACGCATTGATCGATATATACGCAGTGAGCGGTTATGGTTCCAGGACTAACCATCGCATTTTAAATTTTGGCACCGTATACGAGTATCGATCTCGTTACTTATCCTCGACAGGGATATGTGATAGCCAGTTCACCAATACGGTATTTAACTTTGGTACGCGCAGTTGGATTCGAACCAACGTGGTGCTTTCGCACTCCGGTTTAAAAGACCGGTCCCATCGACCACTCGGCCATACGCGCATAATATCTAGAGTTACTTTATCACCGCTTACCTTCGGAGTCACCCATGGCAGTGTGGATCAATTTCGCTCAAAGTTGTAGGTCTTCAACTGACTAGGAATCTAGCCCAACAACTTTTAATCTTGGTTGTCCCTGAAGGATTTGCACCTTCGCTAAAACATTCAAAGTGTTTTGTGCTACTGTTACACTAAGGGACAATTTAATTTTGGTATCCCTGACCGGGCTCGGACCGGCAATCTTCACCTTGAAAGGGTGGTGAGTTAACCATTTACTCCACAGGGACATAATATTGCGGGTGTCTTACCATTAGACTAATTGAAATAATTCAATCTTAACGTTTATATTGGTCGGTCTGGATGGACTTTCACCATCTACTTATTCTTCTAGCTAGAAAGAGATAAGATGCTATCTTAGCTCAAACCGATAATTTTGGCACTCCTACTAGGATTCAAACCTAGACTAAATCTTTAGAAGAGATTTGTGCTATTCATTACACTATAGGAGCATCTTAATTTTGGAGCGCTAACTGGGAGTCTAACCCAGATGAATAAAATTAAGTTGCACCTCAACATTATCCACAATAGTCTTTGTAAGCTGTCTTTCACCGGATCGGTACTGCGTGCAAATTTCCCAATGTGTTTTTCAGCAGACTTTGCAACTTGCTCTAGCGCATTTAATATTTGGTACTCTCGAAGGGAGTCGAACCCA
>Ga0114918_10006219_pt1 | contig 10131 bp, 11 predicted proteins | sample LantaG_FD_87015 | JGI IMG/M metagenome (GOLD analysis project Ga0114918, IMG submission 87015) | Deep subsurface microbial communities from Baltic Sea to uncover new lineages of life (NeLLi) - Landsort_02402 metaG | ecosystem: Environmental > Aquatic > Marine > Oceanic > Sediment | place...
ATTCCATAGCGGTTTTGCAGAAAGCGGACTAATTTGACAAGAGACCGCATCTGCTGTGCCGTAGGCAATGTTTGATTGAAGTTGCCCACAAGGCAAATTCCCACTGCTTTTTCGTTCGCCCAGTTGTCCGGCGTTTTGCAATGCGCTCCCGTCCGCTGCTCACGCCAGCGGAATGTAACCTCCACCTGCCCATCGCCGCTATTGGTCCCGTTACCTATAACAAAATTGTAGCCAACACCTTCCCAATGGTTGCCTTCTTTGTGCCATTTGTCGAATATCGCTGCATTGCCCTGCTTCGTTCCTGAATGATGTATTACTATAGCTGTCCATTTCTTTTCCAGACGCGAAGGGGGTAGCCAGTTTCTGGGGATATTTCTATCAATACCTTCCTCGGTCCTCGGTGGCTTTATAATCGGCGGTGGAATAACTTCGCTGTCGCGCGTACGGTCGATAATCTTAGGCATCGGCTCATCATTGTACGTACAGCCGCTCAAAACAAGCAAACAACCCCAAACAATCCAGGCCCTTGTCAACATCTTTAGTTTGATTGCCTTATCCAATTACCACATCACCAACATCATCCCGGTTTATCGGGGCTGATTATACCTGTGTTTGGCTCTGAGTTTCTGTTAGGTGTGGTTTTTCTTTATATCTGACCATATGCACACAATTGCCGAGTTCGTTGAATTTGACCACATCCATATATGAGCGCATAAGCAACAAACCCCTGCCCTCGGTCTTATAAAGATTCTTGCCGAGTCGCGGGTCCGGAACGCTATCGGGGTCAAAGCCGTTGCCTTCGTCCATCATAGAAATCTCAATCCTATCTGAGCCCAGCAAATAGTCAATTTTGATCTCTTTGCCGGCGTCCATCTTATTACCGTGTTTGAGGGCGTTCAGAAATGACTCCTGCAAGGCAAGATGAACGGCAAAAATGTCCTCTTGGCTGAAGTGGTTGGCTTTGAGCTCGGATAGAATCCGCTCACACACCCCGACAATAGTGGATGGAGTGCTCTCGATGACTATTGAGCGACCGATGGGCGTTTTTGACGCCATAAACTTATATCCTTTTGAGATACCCTTGCAATGAGTTTACATAAGCGAAGATTATTTTTCAAATTAGTTTTTACTTACACCAGGCTCACGACTGTTCTCCAATCTTTGCTCTCCTGAGCCAGGTAAAAAAGGATCCCTCGCTAATCTGCTGTGGATAAACCTTCAGTTGCGCTTTCTATATCTGGGTAGATATCGAAAATTTTGGTGAGCCGCGTTATTTTGAAAATTTCATAAATCTTTGGATTTATACTACAAAGTTTTAACTGGCCGTCGCCCTCGTAAACTCTTTTGCTGATTCTTATCAAAAGTCCTAAAACAGCGGACGACAGAAACCGAACATTTTGAAAATCCAGGATCAGATTTATCCGCTCTGCTTGTTCGATGACGGACATAATGGATGCTTGCAGTGCCCGAATATCGTTTTCTTCAAGGATTTTTTCATCAGTTAAAGTAACAATAGTTGCGTTTTCAGCATACCTGACACTTATTCTTGGCTTAATCTGCGTCATAATGGTCTCCCTAAAAAACCTAAAATCACGTCGAAATCGTATATTAGAATGGTCCGGATGTCAAGATTTTTGCGACTTCCCGGAAAATTTTAAAAATTTTTATTATTTTTGAAAAAAACCCTTGCAAATGAAGGGTTTTTCGATGAGCATTACACCCTTGTAAATTTAACGTATTTTAGAGAATAAAACTCTTGCAATGTGGGGCACACTATAGATAATATAGTTGCTCTATGTAAGTGTAGCTTCGATATATGCTTGGCTGATAATCACACCCTATGACACTTGTATTTTCGTTGTTGTCTGCCGGGATAAGGCAGATATTGAAACCTTTTATTATTGTTGTACTGTTTCGAAGGAGATTTAAGATGAAAATCAGTAGGTCAACAGGATATGCACTGCTGGCAGTCGGTTATCTTGCGCAGCATCAGAAGCAAAAGATTGTTTTATCTCAAGACATATCCAAAAAATATAATATCCCCTTGGAATACTTGCTAAAGATATTGCAGCAGATGGTCAAAGCGAATCTGCTGCGCAGCAAGAGAGGTCCTCGCGGCGGCTTTTCCTTGGCCAAACCCACAAAAAAGATCACTTTGCTTCAGGTTATTGAAGCTGTTGATGGGCCTATGGTCAGCCAGTTGGATTTGTCAGAGCACGCGGGCGGAGAAAAATACGCCGCTAAAGTCGAGCAAACCTACTCAAAGGCGCTTGCTCAGGCCAGAGCCGTTTTTGACAAGGCTAAAATCGGCGATCTGGTCGGGTAGCTAATTTGCCAATAGACAATGCGCATTAGCGAATTTCAGCAGTTAATTGCAAAAAAATACCAGCGGCGCGACCAGGAACGGGGTATCCCCGCCACCTTTATGTGGTTTGTGGAAGAGGTCGGAGAGCTGGCAACCAGCCTTGCAAGTAGTGACGAAAAAAACAAGGCGGAAGAATTTGCTGATGTATTCGCCTGGCTGTGTACTCTGGCAAACATAAGCAATGTGGATTTGGAACAGGCCTGCGAAAAATACACGGGCAATAGCGTCGAGGATTTCAAATAAGACCGGCTAACTCTTAGCCCTCGCTTGCTTGTTGTTCCTTATTTACCTGATTTGGCAGGCAATTGTGCTTCCGTGGGACTGCCCGTTGCCATCAGGGCTTTGTAGAAGCACCATCCTAAACCGCCGATGATTAATAAGAAAACAAGGCTCAGAATCAGGTACGATACGGCATTGAGCTGCTCCTGCGAGTGCAAAGCTGGCTCTGCGACCTTTTTTCCACGCGTGGAATAGATCAAATTCAAGGCGATAAAAGCACTAATGTCCAATGTGCCAAGCATACCCGCCCACCGGGCAACCCACGATGCCTGTGTGCTTGAGCTATGATGCCTGTCGAGCAAATAGTTACTAATGGCGACCGCGACAATAGCCAGCGGCAAGGATATCCACAGTAGTCTTTTCTCTTCACCGCCGTGCAATGCGGATTTGAACAGCATTACAACCAATACTGCCGAAGCTAAAGCAACCAAAAGGGCAAAAGCACCGCCGAGCCGTGCCTTAACTTGCAAACTGGCTTCCAGCTTGCTTTGCCGGTCATCGCGGCTGCGACCTTTGACGAGACTGAGGAGCACGGCCAGAATCGGAACCGAAATCATAATCAACAATCCCACAAAGTTGGGTAATTTCCAACCTCCATCGGGGTTGCGAAGGAAGCCGTCTTCCTGAGTCAAATCATCGAACAGGCTCCAGAGAAATAGTGAGCCCAGAACGACCGGGATGCAGATTCGAATCAAATAATTCCACCATCTCCCAAGTTTCCAGTCGCTTCTCTCATTAGCATGGCGGCGCAGCAGGTCAACTCGCCAAAGCCAGCCCAGCACGAGGCACTCAAGCAATCCGAGAAAGGCAATTCCCCACGTCCCGTCAATAAATTTGCCCATAACATCCAGCCAGTACAGACCACCTTGAGTAATATACACAATCCCCGCAGCAAGGCCAACCACGCTCATAACCGGCAGCACGATACTTCGCCGCCAGCCCGTCTTGTCCACTATAGCCGCAAGAATCGACTCCGTAAGGGAAAACGCCGAGTCAATCCCTAACGTAACAAGCGCAAAGAAGAAGACGAAGCTAAACCAGGCCGAATAAGGCAATTGCGCCAGAGCGTAAGGAAACGCAACAAAAGCCAGACTCGGCCCGCCCTCAACTACCTTTTCCACGGGCACCGCCTCACCTGCCTGGGCTGTGACAAAAGCCATGCCTCCCAGCGTCGCAAAAACTGCCAAGCCCGCCACGAAACTGGTGCCAAAATCTGCAAGACCTATTATCGCCGCGTTGTTATTAAGGTCGCTTTTTCGGTGAAGAAAGCTGGCGTACGTAATCATCACTCCGCCAAAAGCCAGGCTCAGCGAGAAAAACGCCTGCCCAAACGCATGTCGCCACGTTGTCGCCTTCGCCAACTCCGACCAGGTAGGATTAAGATAGTAAGCCAACCCGTTGATACTGCCTTCCAGCGTCAGACCACGCACCGTAAGAACCAGCAACATCAGCCACGGCAGCGGAACCGTCCACCACACAATCTTACCGACCAGCCTGACACCCCTGAATATGCACAGGTACATCGCCAGCCACGTTACAACCAGCGGCCAGAATATGTTCCACTGAATCGAGCCCAAAGCTGGGCCTGGCGGGTTGTTAAGTGTGTATTCCGGTGGGTGTCCGAGATATTTGTGAGAGAAAAAATCTTTTGCCTTCTCAACGCCCTCAACCCCTTCAGCCGCCCACGGAAGTTCCCCTCCCGATAGAATCCCTTGCACACTAAAGCACAAAAAGCTAAAGCAATACGCAAGGACCACCGTATAAAACGTCACAATGAGGCATCCGAGAAGAATGCCCCACCAGCCGACAAACTCGAATCTTTTGTGTCCCCGTGCGAACGCATCAGGGGCCGCCCGCTGCGTAAAATGCCCTAAGCTGAACTCAAGGATAAGCATCGGAACGCCGATTACAAACACGGCGATTATGTACGGAATCAAAAATGCTCCACCCCCATTGTCATATAGCTCGTATGGGAACCGCCACAGATTGCCGAGTCCAACTGCCGAACCAACCGCAGCTAAAACAAATCCACCCCGTGTCCCCCAGCTTTCTCTTTGCTCTTCTAAAAGTTCAGGCACCCCGCTTACCTCTATGTGAGATAGTATTTATTTTTTTATCACCTTACCTCTTGTGTGCTAATCTTTTATCCCAAGCACCTTGAGACTGTCGCGTTCAATGATGCTTTGGATGTTACCTCGCGGAACCGTCGGCAGCTTCGTATCTGCTAAGAGCTTATTAAAGCCAAGCAGTGTTTCTATACACTCACTTGGGTTACCGAATGGAAACCCGCTGCCAAACAACAGCTTGTCCATTACACCGCGCTCGTATGCCGACATCACTATGTTATACACCTGCCAGACATTGCTTGGTCTTATCGTCAAATCCGCATATACATTTTCGTGCTTCGCCGCCATCGATAATGTTTGCTCGAAAAATGGCATGCCCATAGTTCCGATGACAATTTTCAAACCGGCAAATTCCCTGGCAACTTCATCTAACAAAAATGGCTGGGCATAATCCAGTATTGCCTCTGGTCTGAAAGGTTCCCCATTATGAAAGAAAACCGGCAGGCCAAGCTCTTGTGCCGACTCGTAGAACCGCATCGCTTTGCTGTCTGCCGGATGGAAGCCGAAGCTGCAGCAGTGCAGAACTGCACCCTTGAGTCCCAGCTTGTCGGTTATAGTTGTCAGATTCTTGACGGTTGTTTTATCTTTTGTCGGCTCTACAAGCGCGAAACCAACCATTTTTCCTTTGTGTTTGCTGACGTACTCGGATAATTTCTCATTGACTTCCTGGCTCGACTCACTAACACCCGCCAATACTATACAGCTATCTACTGTCTCCGCCGCCGCCAAATGCTCAGATGAGTCAACATCGCGGCCAGGACAATTTATGTGTGTGTGGCAGTCAACTATCATATTCTCGCGCCTTTAATTTGTCAGCCGCTATCCGTAGCAGCCCTTATGATTGCGGTTAATATTAGCCCCGCAAATTTTCACCGTCAAGCGCAAATATCTCCTATTTCCAGCCTCCTCTCATTAACCCCGTGAGAGCTTTTGCCGTTCCGGCCTCTAACGGGGTTAACACCCCTGGCTGTATGCATAAGCGGCAGCCTCATTGCTGAAAAAATAATCGCTCAACACAGGCTTCCCTTGACCTAAGGACCTAACGAATGTAATATGCTCCCCAATAAGAAACCTAACTCTTCAGCCCACAAGAGATGACACGAATGAAAACCCTTTGCCTTATTTGCAGTTTGGTCGTAATTAACCTGATAATATTGACGCATCATTTGGATGCAGCCTGGATGTATGTGGGTGATTATGTTGAGCCCTATCAGATAGATAAGAATACCGTTACATTCAAATGTACCAATGCCACGGTCAAAATTGAGGTTTGTACCGAGGATATACTGCGGATACGAATGAGCAAATCCGGCACCTTCAAGCCCAATGAGCCTTGGGTAGTTGTAAGGTATGACTGGCCTCAGGCACTTTTTACCGTAAAAGACAGGGGAGATTATATCGATATAGCAACTCAGTGTCTTACACTGAAGATAAACAAATCGCCATTTCGGCTGGATATTTATGATGAAGACACAAGGGCCCTTTGCACCGAGCCGGAAGTTGGAGGGATGGGCTTCGACGCAGATATGGTCATCTGTAGAAAGAAATTAACAGCTACGGACCACTTCTTCGGCCTCGGGCAGCGCTATGAAAAGTCTGACCTTCGTGGCCAAAAACGTGAACTTTGGGTGACAGAGAATGTCACGCCGATTCCTTTCTTTATGGCAACGGATGGCTATGGCATATTTTTCCATAACACCTGGAAGACAACATTTGACTTCACGCAGGACCCGTATTACTTTTCCGCTCCCGGCGGCGGTGAGCTTGATTACTATTTCATTTACGGGCCGAGCTTCAAACATATTTTGAACCAATACACAAAGATTACAGGCAAGTCACCACTGCCTCCCAAGTGGGCATTTGGACTGCACGCTAGCAAGTGGGGGAGACAAAAGGGCCAGAGCGGCATTTTGAATGACGTTAAAGAAGCGAGGGAGAAACAGGATTGGCCCCTGGATAGCATAAGGGTCCACGCAAAGAATTGCAACCAGGGAATCTGGGCCAGTCCCAGCTTGGATTGGCCCGACGACGGATGGGGCAGCTTCCCTGCAGTAGACAAAATGGTGCGAGACCTGCACGATATGAATTGTCACGCTATCTTCTGGGAGAACCCGGGCATACCCTCCACTTGCACGGACAAGTACGAGCAAGGTCTCGGCAAGGACTATTTTCTTATGCAGGACGGCTCCGTATGGAACGGCCGTTTTGGTTACGGTATGGATCCTGGTGCACTCGTTGACTTTTGTAATCCAGCCGCAAGAAAGTGGTGGCGCCACTTACATAATTTTATGATTGATTTCGGCTCTGATGGTGCCGCCGGCGACCACGGCGAGGAAGTTTATGGAACTATGTATTCGCCTTACAGTGGAATGTCAGGCGAAGAGTATCACAATCTTTACTCGATGCTGTACGATATGGCCAGTTGGCAGGCTTACAAGCGACGAGCCCCGAATAAGCGCTGTGTTGTGTGGGGTCGCTCACTATGGGCCGGCTGTCAGCGATATCCAATGCAGGGAACACAGGATTCCCATTCCGAGGGTAAAAACATACACGGCGAAATAATGGGATGCATAAATTTCGGGCTGTCGGGTGTGCCTTTCAGAATCTATACCGACAACGTCACGCGCGAGATTCTCGACAGCAAAAAAAAGAGCTGGCCTCTTTCTAGGCTCAGCCAGTATCTTTGCCTTACAGTGGCAGGTGAAAGGACCGAAATTTTCTGGACAGGTAATAGCACAGCCGACAACAATTATCGCTTCTACGGAAAGCTCCGCTATCGCCTTATGCCATATATTTACACCTATGCTCGAATAACTACCAGGACCGGATTGCCACTTGTCAGGGCACTTGTTATCGAGTACCAGGACGACTCTAACACTTACTCTGTGTACGGCCAGTATCTTTTAGGTAAGGAATTGTTAATAGCGCCTTTATGGAGTGACACTACTTTTTCAAGAGAGATTTATCTGCCTGAAGGCCAGTGGTTCGATTTCTGGGACGACACCGTCTATAAGGGCCGCCAGACTATTAAATACAATGCCCCAATTGATAAAGTCCCTATACTCGTGAAAGCCGGAGCTATTATTCCTATGGCGCCTGATAACCAGCGATACGTCGATGAGAAAAAAAGTCCATTAACAATAAGAATTTATCCCAGGGGCACTTCTTCTTTTGTGCTTTATGAGGACGATGGCGTAAGCTATGACTACGAGAAAGGCGTTTACGCATTGACCGCTTTTAGGTGCGTTGAGAGCGATAATGGCATCGCAGTAGGCAAAAGCGCTCCGCGGGGAAGCTACAAAATACCTCAAAGGGACCACATATTCGAAGTGCACAAGGAAATGACCGTAAAATCCGTCACCAGGGCCGATAAAAAGCTGCCTCGTTTTGAAAAAAAGGCGATGTTTGATTCAGCGGCAGAAGGTTGGTTTTACGACGGAGCCAGGAAGATAATATGGGCCAAGGTAAAAGAAGGTGCCGGCGAACCTATACGCCTGACGTTTTGGCCCGGTGCCACTTCGCCATAGCTTTTTCTTGACCGGAGCGTTCACTCAATGTAACATTACGCGAAAAATAAATATTGCAATGGAGGACTTTTGTGGACTGTCCCGTTTGTAAAAACGCGATGATTACACTCGAGCTCGAAGACGTTGAAATCGATTACTGTACCGATTGCGGCGGTATCTGGCTGGACGCCGGCGAGCTCGAAATGCTTCTCGACGACCGGCAGCACGCCGAGAAACTACTAAAATCGTTCAAAATCGATGCCAATTCCACCGAGAAGCCCAGAAAATGTCCTATCTGCCTGAAAAAAATGCAAAAAATCATTGTTGGCCGGGACACCCCAACCATACTCATAGACAGATGCCGCAAAGGCGATGGCCTCTGGTTTGACAAAGGTGAATTACAGGATATCTTTAATAGAGCTCAGTTGGACAAAGACAGTAAAATCCAGAAATTACTGGCCGATATCTTTGGCGAAAAACAGAATACAAACACGCAATAACTTATTCTTTAATTTAGGAGAAAAACTATGGGTATTTGGAACTTGCTATTAAATATGGGTACTTGGAGATTAATATTGCTTGTTATTGGGGTCGTTATTCTCATCGTGGCGCTTATACTGAAAAAACGACAGTAATAAAAAAATAACAAGACTTTACAGGAGAAAAACTATGTGGATAGCGATTATCGTCGTTGTAGTCCTTGTTTTGCTCATTCTTTCTATAATTGGCATCTACAACGCTCTAATTCGGCTTCGCAACCAGGTTGATAATGCCTGGTCGCAGATTGATGTCCAGCTAAAGCGCCGCCACGATTTGATTCCCAATCTGGTCGAAACCGCCAAGGGCTATATGAAGCACGAGCGTGGGACCTTCGAGACCATAACAAAGGCCCGAAGTCAGGCTATGGGAGCGAAAACCGTCGCCGAGGCTTCAAAAGCTGAAGGTGCTCTCGGTGGGGCACTTAGCAGATTTATGCTGGTCGTTGAAAATTATCCCGACCTTAAAGCCAACCAGAATTTCCTCGCGGTCCAGGAAGAGCTGACCAGTACTGAAAACAAGATTTCTTTTGCCCGACAAAGCTACAACGACCAGGTCCTGTTCTTCAACAACAAGATTCAGATGTTCCCTTCAAGCATCATTGCGAATACGTTCAATTTCGGCAAACGCGATTTCTTCGAGATAGAAGCCCCCGCCGAGCGAGAGGTCCCGAAGGTAAGCTTTACTTAGCTGTTGAAGGCATTGTTGGATAGCCCAGGCTGACCGGTTTTGCGCATTTCCGAACGCATTTTGGCGCGTTTGGAGATGCTTTGAGGCTTTGCCCTGACGCAAGGCCGAGGGAGCTTGTTAGCAAATCTAATTATGTGGGAACTAATAAGAGCAAATAAGAGAAATTCTATACTGCTGCTGCTAATAATGGCTGTGTGCCTGATGCTGCTGGGTTTTATCATCGGTATAGCTTTCTTCGGCACAAATGGTGGCTTTGCCGGCCTGATTATTGCAACGGTCATCTGGCTGATTCTTATGCTCATAAGCTTTTCAGGTGGTGACCAAATCCTCTTGGCCGCCAGCAGAGCCAAACCCGTTACCCACGATGTCCACCCTCAGCTATTTAACGTCGTCGAAGAAATGAAAATCGCCGCCGGTCTGCCCGCAATGCCTAAAGTTTATATTATTAATGACCACGCCCCCAATGCCTTCGCCACCGGACGAAGCCCAAAATCCGCCTCCGTTGCCGTAACCGCCGGTCTCCTGGGTCGTTTGAACCGGGATGAGCTGCAGGGGGTCATCGCCCACGAAATAAGCCATATCCTCCATCGTGACATCCTTTTCGTAACGCTCGCCGGCATAATGCTCG
>Ga0114918_10006220_pt1 | contig 10127 bp, 6 predicted proteins | sample LantaG_FD_87015 | JGI IMG/M metagenome (GOLD analysis project Ga0114918, IMG submission 87015) | Deep subsurface microbial communities from Baltic Sea to uncover new lineages of life (NeLLi) - Landsort_02402 metaG | ecosystem: Environmental > Aquatic > Marine > Oceanic > Sediment | place: Baltic...
CGGTTATTCAAACTATTTCTATATATGATGGTGCTAATTCTCAACTTTTAGAACAATTAGAAGATGTTAATACTTGGACGAGTATGTATTATCATTATACCAAGACGCAGGGTTTAGAGAATATGAGAACTTTGATGGAAGGAGTTTCTCCAGTTGTTGGTCGGTCTCTCAATTCTCAATATTTTAATTTTGACCCAATTGATGGAACTACATATAAAGAAGTAGAGTGTGTCGTTCCATTATATATGAGTGGTCTCTTAGGACAGGGACAGAAACTTTTACCAGTAATTGCCTTGAATGGGTTAAGAATTCGCATACAATTAGCAAAAAAAGCCGCCGCCTTGAGAGCGATGACGCAGGTAGGATATTCAAGTACAGGGGCAATTTATACAGGTATTAAACAGGTTAAAGGTCTTCCAGTTGCTGGAGCGCAACCGGCACAAACTTTCGCGACATTTGTAGCAGTAGCAGCGGCGGCACCCAATCCGGCAATTGTAGGTATTGGAGTAAATACTGAAGCAGTTGATGCGGCACCGGCACCAGCAACAAATACTATTCAAGCACTTGCTGATTTTGCTAATATTGCCTGGATGGTCGGTCAGGATTTATATTGCGAACAAATTGCGCCAACTCCACCTCTTTTTCTTGGAACAATTAGCGCTATTTCATCGTCAGGAGCAGGAAGACCAACATATACTTGTGTTGGTGGTGCGGGAGTTGTAGGTGCTACGGGTATTGCTTTAGGTGCGAAAGTTTATGTAGATGCGAATAGTTTGAAAGCAAGTTTTGAAATGTCTAATGTAGAATTTGTATGTTCTGTCGTCCAAGCATCAGGAGAAACTATGAATGGTCTTATGAAACAGGTCAGTTCAGGAGGCGGTATTCGTATTGATTATCCATCTTATAATCTTTATCGTCAAAATCTTCAGGCAGGAATTCCTCGTAGTGAGTTACTAATTCCTGCTAATGAAAGACGCGCTTGTAGTATTCTATCGCAACCTATGAGGTCTGTTAATAGATTATATGAAGATACTTTCCGCCCTGTAGGAGATGCCCTTCAGTCCTATATTTGGAATATTGCTAATCGCCTGACGCCTAATAGACGCGTCTCTACTCAACTTGTAGCAACTGCTGGAGAGGAAGCAGCACAGAGATTATCTTGGGACGCTATCCATCTTCACGAAACAGAAAAGGCAATTAGTCGTTTAGACATTCGGGCGCGAAATCTTTGCGAAAATGCTCGTTGTCTAGTTATTCCCCGTCAGTTGGCGAAGGACGGACATAGTTTTAACGCTAATCAAAATGAGATTAGATTAAATGTAGAATATGGTTCAGCAGCAAATGAAAATGTAATTAATAAATTAGTAGATACTTGGTTGTATCATATCAGGACTTGCGTCATCACACCAAATTCTGTTGCTGTTGAATTCTAAATGACTAAATGTCTAAATGACTAATGACTTTTGATAATATGATATTTTGAAATATATTATATTATTATTATTATTTTTACTTTTTACTGATTATTTTTTAGACATTTAGACATTTAGACATTTAGATATTACTTTACTACCATAACATACCATAACAACATCTGCCTAAAAATATTTACATCTGCCTAAAAAAACTTTCAATTAATTTAGGAGGTATTCTATATCTATCTAATTTATGTATATCTCTACTCAAATTTATTCTATGACCTGTTTTATGTTTTTTGTTTGTTAAATCACCTGGTTTTTTAATATTTCCACAATCTCCATTACAAACTAATCCTTTACTATAAGTATTAGTCCATACACGCGTTTGCTTTCTATATCCCCAATCACAATACATACAATAATCTACATCTATGTAAGGGATAAAATCCATAAATTGTCTTTCTTTAAGTGCGCCTGTTCTTGGATTTTCAATATACCAATTTTTTAAATTAAAATATTCAATAATTTCAAATACCTTTAAAACCCAACTATCAGCAATTTCCATTAATTTTTGATGTTTTTCTTTTGTGAATATTGACCCATCTTTCTTTTTTATACCATACCAACTTCTTTGTAATGCAGAATAATAAACACAAGGAGGAGACGCCCACAAGGTATCAAAATAATCTTTATCATATTGTTTATAATTCCAAGTCATTATATCTTCTTTATGAGTAGGAATAAATTTTCCATTATAATCATCTATATCTAAACTAATAACTTCATAACCAAGTTTTTTAGCAACTTTTCCAACACTTCCAGTTCCTGAAAACAATTCTAAAATTCTCATATACAACAACATTTTATTTTATTTTGTAATATTTTACTTTTTATATGAAAATTGAAGTTTTATTTATCCTAACATAAAAATTGAAAACTTATTATCACTAATAAAAGATAGTATATTACAATCAAAAATGACTATGAGAAATACCAAAAAAGAACTATTGAAAATGGTGGTTGAATTAGGAGGTTTGATTGATTTAATGGTACAACAAAGAAGTCAAGCACAAGATGAATATATAGAAGCCGCACAAGACGCACGCTTTGCAAAGATGTTGGCTGACGCAGAAAATGAAGATTTAAAAAAAGAAAATGAGATGCTGCGAACATATTTTTCCGAGATTGCGACGGAGAATTTCACTAATGAAAATTGAAGTTTTATATATATAATTAATATATAATTAATATATAATTAATATATAATGAAAAGTATAAAACAAAGAGAGCAAATGGAAGGGTATATGCATAGTTTTTTTTATAAAAAAAGGAAAGTGTCTAAATGTCTAAAAATATATAATTTTTTCTGTTGTATTTATAGATGACGAACCAACCAACAGATTTAGAACTGAGTGATATAAAAGAGACAATTAGACATTTAGACATTTCACCAGAAGATTTTGAAAAAAATATAATAGAAGGTTGGGAAAAGGAATATGATAATCATTTGGATATTACTAATTTTCCTATGTTTATATGGGATAGATTTAATGAACCAATAAAATATTTACATAAGTTAAAAAAATGATTAACCTGTGGAAATCTATTCCTAAAGATTTATATAACAAAATTATGTCTTATCACCCCATAGAAAGTCCAGCGATGACGGCTTGGAAAAAAGCAGAAATACGAATGGTAAGTATAAATGAACTTGAAGTTGCTGGAGAGATAAAGTTAAATGAAGATGCGGGTGCCGAAGGAATGTTTTTATCAGGAGTAGATTTAGAATATTATTTATATTTATTAACAAATTAAAATCTAAAAATTAGTAATATATCTAAATAATAATAATCTTTAGATATATCAAAGATGTCTAACATATCAGCAGTCCGTAAATTTGAAATAGCGCCAGATAATCAAACTTCAGGTAACGCAAGTTATTCCTATCGTCAGGGAAATCCCATAATTACTTTTTCCATAGCACCTCAGGAGTATTATGTTCGTTCCAAAAATCTTAAATTGTGTTTTGATGTAGTGTTGAAAGATAGTGCTGGTAATTTACCTAATAACAACGACCAGGACGGAACAGGTGAGAGAGAGGTGAGAATGAACTCACGCGTAGGTGTAGCAAGTTTATTCCAGCAATTGGAAATTAATAACGCTATGAACCAAAATTTAGAAACAATTAGACATTATGGACGCCTTCTTGGGTCACTTTTACCGAGTGGTTCGGGGTGGAATGAATATACCACATATTTGAGTAATGAGTTTGGTGTGGCGGCAAACGAGCAGGTTATGGGGCGTTATACCAATCGTAAGATGTCGGTTGCGATGCCTATTATGGCGGGTATTTTCTTACAGGGAGCAGATATTCCTTTGTCTATGAATAATGGTGTTGGTGGATTAAATCTTAAATTTTCTCTTCAATCTTCAATTCAGGCACTTTATGGTACAACGCTTACAACTCCTAATAGTTACTATGAGATTACTAATGTTAGTTTGATGGGAGAGTATGCTATGCCTAAGGGAGGCGTACTTCCAGCAATTAGTTCTTATCCATTTAGTGGATTTAGTTCTTTTTACTCTGTATTAAACAACAACGACCAGACATCGCAAATTAATCCTGCTTTGAGTGCTGTTGTCTCTACATTTACAAATTTCTTACCGACACCTCATATTGCTAATTATAGTAAAGATGCTATGAGAACTACGCCATTACTTAATAGAAGTGACCTAGTAGGAACTCCCGACCAGTATGACTTAGTTGCTCCTATTCAAAAACTCTCATTTATGAGGGGAGGTGTTTTATTTCCACTTCAGTTCCAAATAGATGAGAATGAGGTTATTGTTAGCAATCCAGCAGTAGCAGACCAGTTTGCGGGTAGTTCTTTTGACGCACAGAGACAATATTATTATGCTATGAGTATTCGTCCGCGAACATCTCCCGCTTCAGACCAATTGGCGGGACAGAATAGTGAAAATCTCCGCACAGCCAATCTTGATACCGAACACGATAGTGTTACTTCCCGTTCCGTTGGTCTTACTCAAAATGGCTTCCAGAATGTTTATGGAATTGGTATGCGGGTTGGTGATATGCTTGGAGTTGGTAATACGGCAAACTTTAAACAGCAATCATATTCTACTCGCATTATCTCCAAGTTGGACGGCAGTTCTCCTATGTCTTCATATACTTTTTTCCTTTATCGGTCGGTTATTAATTATGATGACAGAGGGTCTGTCTCAATTGTAAATTAGGCAATTAGGCATTTAGTCATCTTGTCTAAATGTCTAAATGTCTAAATGTCTAGAGTTTTTAGTGTAATATTATTATATATTATTATACTAAATGACTACCTTTCAAGGAACTGAAACATATTTAATTGAATGTTCCAGAGAGAACTCCGCAATTAATATTAATGATGATGATGATACGAATGGGAGTTGGAGCAACGAGACGGATTTTGTTGTAAAACGAGGAGATAGAATATCAGTAGAGATGGTATGTGCTAATATAAGAGGTTCTGGAACATCAGCGCCGACTATAGAATTTAGCGGACAAAATGTAGTAGTAAATGGGTCACCGAAGCCATATTGTGATACTAAAGTTCTTATAGAGGTATTTTTTTATATGAATAATAATAACACTTATAGTGTTGGATTGCCGTTAATTCACCCATTCGGCGGTATTAATGGTCGCGCACAATCAGGAAATTATGATAATTTAGTGATGCCTACGAATTTAAATCCAAGAATTCCACAGGGAAATGTAACTAATCAAGTAGCAAATTATAGGGAGGTAAATATGGGTCAAGGGTATGTATTTCCTGATTATTCTAATTTGGGTTGGGCGATATGGAATGGAGTTCCTCCCACACCGCCGGGATTAAATGAATATAATGAATATCCAGCACTTCCGTTCTTTACATCTCAAGATACGAGTAATCCTCAAGGTTTATCACTCACTACTCCGGGATATAACGCATATCAAATATATCAATATCAAGTATCACCAGCAGCAGCACCACCACTTTGGCTTGCACCGGGTGTAGCAGTAGCATTAGGTTCGTTAGGAGTAGGAGAGAGAATAAGTGCTGTTCGTATTACCCCGAGAGCGGCAGCAGTAATTACGTAAACAACGCCACCTTTTCAACCGTATAATGATAGAATGCTTTTTACAGATTACCCAAATGGATTATTGGGAGGAAGAACTGGAAATAATTATCAAAATAATTTTTACAAAGGAAATCATATATTTGTAAATAATAATCAATCTCCTGCCGCGGGTTTAGAAGTGGATTGGTTAGGACAAGTAGATAGAATTGAGGGAGTAGGAGGATTAGGAAATCCATTATTTAATACGAAGGTATTACAATTAGAGTTAAATCCCAGTAATACTGTTGGTGGAACAGTACCAGCACAACCATTTGGTATTTATCCGGGTATGGGTAAGTTTGATTTTTCTTGTGGAGATTGTGCTGTATATGTAGGTGGAATATACTTAAATAATGGTGGTTTTATAAATCCATTATTTGATATAAAACCCGGTTCATCTCAGGAAGGATTAATAAATTATGATAATTTAGAATTATCAACAATACCGATAGTAGCGGGTCAATATGAAGGAGAAGGATATATGAGAGGTAATAATGCCTTATTTATGTATAGTAGAAATACCCGAACACCACAAGCAGGACAGAACCCTTCATTAGCATTATTTCCAGATACATTATTTGACCCGACCGCCGTCACGGGAGTATTACCAGCAAAGGCATTTTATACGGGAGATGCGGGTGAGTATGGTATTTTACCACCAGGAGCGCAATTTGGATATAGAAATGCTAATATTCAACAAGAGAACAATAACGACCCGTATATTTTTATGAGAAACGACCATTTTGGTAAAGGTAGAAGAGGTATGAATAATGAGAAAATGCCTGATGCTGAACCTATGTCGGCATTTATATATGTGTCTTTGGAGGAATTATTACAAGATGTAAATTCAGTAACGAATGTGATAAATGAACGATTAAGGCAGACCATCACGGGTTTTGGAACTACTACGCAACAGACGAGTAAATTACTAGTAAATTCAATAGAAAATCCTGACGGAATGAAACCCGCTTCAAATGTAATTCCATTTTATAATAGGGTAGGATTTTATGATAGAAGTGTAACGACCGATACTCAAGATACTCTAATGTTAGATACGAACAATGCACAATATAGAAATATAGTAACGGATATTATCCCAATAAAAAATGGTGGTTGCGTCAAAGTAAATCCAGCAAATTTTACAAGTGGTCGTAATTATTTGGCGCAAAGTTTTGGGAAACAATATGGAGGAGTACCAAGTAGAGGTGAATTTTCATTAGCAGCAACACAAGGACAATTGGATAATATAAAAGAAACAACATATTTGAGAGAAATAGAAACATCTTCAACTGCGCCTGTTATAATAGGGCCGGGAAGTATTACACAGGAGGAATTAGTAGAAGTAAATTTACAAGGTTGGGCTAATCCAATATATGGTAATATGGCTACAGCAGATTTATATAAATATCAATTGGGAGATAGATGGGCTAATTTACCAGTTTATGATATGGATAGAACAACTTGGACGACCGACCCAGCAGTAGGAGCGGCAGCATTACCAAGACAAGTAGGTAAGCATATTATATTAAATAATAAATTAGAGTATGTTGTATTAGATTTTACATTTCCACAAGGTTCTAACGGATATACTGGTGATTTGGGTAGTTTTCCAAACGCTAAACCAGAAAATTTAATATGTAATAATTTATATGAAAATCAATTAATATATACGAATATTCCATTTCCCTCCGCCGATGATGCTGAAGGAAGTTGGGTAAAATTTGCGAAAGCGATGAGAAACTATGAAACATATTATAATCCGGCGGGTAATGCGCCAATAGATTATAAGACACAAAAAAAAGATGTTGCGAATTGGATATTTAATGGAGATGTTGGTATGACTGATGATAGAAGCACATCACAATTAAGAACACAATTAGGCGCACCTTCACACGAGCCACCGGGGACAGCGCCAGATTATCCTAATACAATACCACCTTCTCCCGTAGTACCAGTTGCTAATCCAAGATTTCAAAATAATAGACCATTTTATTATGATTGGCTTAATCAACCGAATACAGAAGCGTCACTTATTACTGACCCTGTAAATGGAACATCATTAGGTCTTCCACAAGTTTTACCCACACCTATCCCTCCCTTAAAACCAATTGTCCCAGATTATCGTCCAATAAGTTTTGGGGCAAATAGAACATTAATATGTCCTACAACATCGCACGAAATATTTGCGGGTGTAAGTGCTACAAGTTGTGTAGATGAAGAAGAAAAATATAGAATGTTAAAAGAATTAGGAAGATTAAAAATGAAAAGTAGATTTAATCCAAATTTCTATAATGTTGCTATGAATTACAAAGGACTTCCTGTATCTATATCATCACCCCTTCTCATAGATATAAACGATGTAGGATTTAGAAAATCTAATTTTCCTGCTGACCCTGATTATAAAGTAAATACCGATTTTATGAAAGCATTAGATTTGGGTTTTTATCCATATCAACATAAACGAGGAGATGGTTCTGTTGTAATATTATCTGCTATGATGGTAGGAACGAGATATGAGCCAGATAAAGATAAATTGGCTACAATAAATTTTGGTAGTATGGTATGGGGTCAATCAATAGGTATATCTAATAGTTTTTTTGATAATCACGCGATATGTCCTATGAATAACGACCAAGTAAAAAGAGGACAACCATTATCAAAAACGACAAAAAATCCGGGTGTGTGGGTTCAAGTAGGTTTTCAAGATACTATTAATGTAGAAGAAAATGTTGCTTTCCAAGCACCAGCACCACCACCAATAACAAATGCGACAGCATATACACAGGTGGTGCTGTTTCCTCCAAGAATACCATCAATATGGGATTTTACAACGAATTTCGCTTCGGCGCCGTATTTAAATGCTGATGGTAGATTTAGATGTAGATTACAATTTACCGAATGCTTACAATATCCGGGTATATCTTCACAAGTAATATGGGAACAATCATCATTATTTACAGCGGCAGCAGTAACAGATTTTACAAAAATATCCACAGATACACCAGATTTTTATGACCCTACGAACCCCGCAGGAATGAATTTTACAGGATTATATTTAAATCCACTTTTAAATGGAACAAATAATACTTGGGTTTTGGCGTCAGGTTCAGGAATTCAAAATTTTGTTACCGCTTATACCAATATAGGAATAGGTTTGTATCAAGTTCAAGGATTAGGAGAACCGGGTGCATATTTTAATGCTTATTATGATACTGGAAGTGGAACAAATGCTATGGTTCAATTTACAACGGCTACATTATCGGTTTATTCAGTTCCTACAATCGTCCCCTCTGCTGATACAATCACACCTAATCTAGGTTTAGAATATAATAAAGTAAATTATGTATGGGTAGGTGCTACTCAACCGACATTTCAATACGCAAGTGATAAAGGTAGAGTAGAATTCGTTCAATTACAAGATGATAATATTTTAAATCAAAAAAGTATTCCATATTCAGGAAGCACAATAAATCCCTCAGCAACAACGGGAACAAAAGCAGGTATAATTAATACGGCAGCGGAGGACGCAGTATTTAGTCGTAATAGTAGGGAAGATGATTTTGTACAAACAACAACTACGGCACCTGTAAAGAATAGTGGAGTAAGAGCGGAAATATCAGGTGTGGGTATATATAAAGTATATTTATGTCCTGAAAATTACGAACCACCGAATAATATAAATTTATCAAGTTATTGGAATAATACTGCGGCACAGGCGGGACAAGCGGAAATATCGTATTGGGGACAGACGGAAATTAATAGGCAAACAATTATCGCAGGTTGTGTGGAAGCAGATGACGAAAATTGGACGGGTTCATTATTTGAGAGGTTAGGATTTCAATCGCATAGAGAATTATTACCAGCGTATGGTAACCAACAAAATAGATTTGACCCAACAACATATAACCAAACTCGTCCTAATGAAATAGCAAGAGGAACAAAGCCATTAATCTTATGTAATGCGGTAGATAATAGTATTGACCCAGCATTAAATACATATTATACATTAGACCCGTCAGGTAATTCAGTAAATAGTATTCCTATGTATAGTAATGGATTTTTAAATGATGAAAGTGTGTCTTTACAATTAGTAAATCAATCATTAACAGCATCAGCGCCACCAATTCTCTCCACTTCTCCATTTTTATTGATAGAAAGTGATATATGTTCTACGAATTATAGAAGTGGTAGAACGCAACAAAATGTATTGTTTTATTTGATGAAAAATTATCAGGCAAGTAGTTTTATATATGGATATGGTTCATCATATACGCATACCGCTAATCAGGATAGAATGTTGTCGTTAATTAATACCGCATTTCGCGACCCAATTACGGGTAGATTACAAAAATGTTCTAATAATTCAACAATAATATATAAAATCCAGAGAGATATAATAATATTACCACCTACTACTGATGCGTTAGGTAATCCATTACCAATACCCCAAGCAGCAGAAACGGAACAAGAGAAACTATTAAAACAGATAGTAACGAATACGGATAAGCAAGGTAGTGCTGGAGGTGGTGCGCTTGGAACTGGAACGGCAGGAGCGAA
>Ga0114918_10006221_pt1 | contig 10125 bp, 24 predicted proteins | sample LantaG_FD_87015 | JGI IMG/M metagenome (GOLD analysis project Ga0114918, IMG submission 87015) | Deep subsurface microbial communities from Baltic Sea to uncover new lineages of life (NeLLi) - Landsort_02402 metaG | ecosystem: Environmental > Aquatic > Marine > Oceanic > Sediment | place...
AGGAGGTAATCTTCTGGAGAATGCCCAGCTTTTTCAGTTCTGAGCGTTTGACCGCAAGCCATCCGTGCCCTGCATCTACATGACAGACATACATTTTCGTGTCTCCTTTGGGTTTCGACCTACCCATAAGGCAGGCCGATTCCCAAGACTGGAGTGTCAGTTACGGGAGGGGAACTGTCTTCGCCATGTCGATGCCTATTTGGATGGCGTCGAGGCGTTCAGTCAAAGCATTCTCACGCCGTTCCAGGATCGCCATCTTGTAAGTCATTTCCCAAAGACCCCGACGATCCTGTCCAGGAAACATGCTCAAGCCATCTCTGCGGACGTATCCGGGGCAACTTGCCTTCAGAATATCTTGCGCTCTGATCTTCACATCGACTTCCCGAATGATCTGGATGTCGATGTGGGTGAATTCGACTTCCTTGCGGTAGACAGCAACGCATTGGTTGTCGTTGTAGTTGTGGCCATGGGTCAACCGATAGAAACCCCATCCTTCCAGAATGGTAGTGATGAATGGCTCATCCTGGACGAAGAAATCATAGTCACTCTTTGAGGTCGTTCCTCCGAAGAAACGTGAGCCAGTCTGGTAGAAGGCCATGTCCGAAGTTTCGAGTATGGCCAGAACCTTCTGCGTGTCGGTCAGTACTGCTGTTCCGCTCTTTGCCAGCATTTGGTTTTCTCCTTGTTGCTGGTTTCGATACAACTAGAACTGTGAAGGATAACTGTGACGGGAGTGGGGAGGTTGGAAGTCCCTCCCCATCATCTTTACCAACGAAGGCGAGGGGAAATCGGTACTTCCCTTCCAAGCGCCCTACAGACCGTATCTGAGCGGAACTTGAACCCCTTGCCGTTGTCGGTTGCTTCGGCGCTGATTGGCATCTTATGCCGACGAGTGACCAAACCAGTAATGCGGAACTCTCTGCCGTTGCTGAGAAAGGTTTCGCCAAGGTCGGATGCTTTGAGGCCATAGGTCGGAGCGAGACGCTCAAAGTCCATTTCTTCCTTATTTCTGACCTTTCCATTGATGATCGGAGTTACCGCAATCTTGAAAGTGCCCGAACCGTTGGGGGTTGGGTCGAAACTTCCACCTCCGCTGATGCTGATCTTGACGTTCAGTCGTTGTTCAAGCTCCGAAAAATCGGTACTGTCGATTGCTTCTCTTGCCGCTCTAAATGTTGCTCTTTCCATTCTGACCTCCGATGTTTGCTGTTTGGAACCTAACCCAATACCCTCTTTGCGGATGATGCGGGGGTGCGGTTTACGTGAGGGACTTTCCTAACTATGAGTGCTGAAAGGGAATGGATGTACGGGGAGAGGCACGATCTCTCGCCAAACCCGCGCAAGGCTGCTCTACCATCATAAGCTAACGCCGTACATCCAAAAATTGATTATTGAAGAAGGCTGCCTGTTCCCGTCCGCCCTCAAGACATTTTAACACTTATGACTAGCAATACTTCCAAATCTTAGCAGGCTTATCATTTTGGTTGCTACTAATCATCTCGCGGGAAGATTACCCATTCCAAGGGGAAAGGTAGCAAGGAACCCAGATTGGAAGGCTCTACCGTAGCTCCATACCCCGTCTTCTACAGGGCGGTAGCTTACCCTAAGTCACCTTAGGCGGTTACCAGATTGGTTGCCTCTATCGCGAATTTCAGCAACTTGAGCGTGACCTACTTGAGGTTCCTTGCATAGCTCTACAGTTTTTCGTGAGGGATATCGGGAGTGTAACCATTGTTCAGTAGGTTGGCATACTTCCGAGCTTTCGCCATCTTGATCTCAGAAGCTGTGGAGGGACAACAGAAAACGAAGATTCGCCATCCCATACATTCAATCCATTCGCCGTACATATCTATCTCCAGTTGGAGTTTTCGCGCTTCCGACCAAGTTCTGAGGATGCAGAATCCCAGCTACACCCTCAGAGGTCTTGGCCTCAGAGTCCCTTTCGGGAGATGTTCTACTTGTATGTTTTCTTACTGTCAGGATCGGGAGTGAACTCAACATCGACGCTCAACGGCTTGCCAAGGCTATTCCCTTCCCTCAGCAAAGTTCTCGCAACAGCTACTGCCGCACTCTCTGTCGGATGATCGTCCGTGCTTTCCATGCCGTCCGGCCAATGCGCTGTGGTCTTCCAAAGTCTATCCATTATCGCCAACTTCCGTCTTGTGCCTCAATGTCTAAACTCAATTCTCTTCTCGCTTCTGCCTTCCATCCCCCAGGGTCTTGAAAGCCGGGGTGTGATGCTTGTTCCCTCATCCCTCGCAATCTTTCCCGCATATTCCGCAATCTTTCAGCTTCCCAGCCTCCAGGGTCTTTCACTGGAGTTTTTGGCTGAGAATCCATTACGTCGAGAGAATCAAGCCATTCCTGACTATTCATTTTTCTTCTTTCTCGATGGTTTTGGGGAGGTTTGCAGTCCCTCCCCGCAATCCTTACGCTCTTACAGAGCGCCGTTCTGGAGTGCCCGAACATGGGAATCGGTGACGGGTTTGGTCCGATACTGTTCCATGCTGAGTGTAACCATCTTGGACTGGTAGCTGTCGAGAGGCCGACCATCGTTGTTGCAGATTCGCTTGGCAACGATCAGAGGACCGCAGCATTCAACGACCTCAAAGATATCGCCCTTGTAGCTGTTGTCGCCGTTGCCCGTCTTGGAGCCGAGAACCGTAAACCGCCGACCCTTGTTGATCCGGGTCATATACTGGTCTTCAGTTTCGACAATGACGGGGATGCAGAAAAGCTCCATGAATGTGAGGAAAGCGAGGATCTCTTCGATCTCCTGAAGGATCTGCTCTTGACGCAGACGCTCTTGCTCAGCGGCCCGATTCATTTGACAGGTGTAACAGTTGCAGGTTGTCATTGGATTCTCTCTCCTTGTTTACATTACTGGGACTTGGGGGACTCTGTTCCTAGCACTTATTCCAATGAATCTTGCGGGTCCGGAGTGCTGTCCAAACTTCCTTGTCGGTCTCAAAGGCTTGACTTCTTTCTACTTTCTCCCGAATCAGGAAGAATTCGCCCTTGTCCTCAACGAGAACTATGACTCCGACAGTTTTGACAACTCTCATCGTTTTCTGACCTTCCGATTGTTGAACCTCGTTCATATCTTCTATCAACTATTCAGTTTTTGGACCGGAGTGTCCTACCATTCATCTCCTTCGCCATAGTAACCGTAATCCTCATCTGTACCAAATCCAGCCGAGGCCAAGGCATCAGCGTCCGCCTCAACATCAGTCAGGAACTGGTCAGGTTCGTCATCCCAACCGTGATCATCGTCCTGGTCAAAACAGCCCTGACAGTAGGGGCAATCTTGGCATTCGTTGGGGGAACATTCTCCATAGACGGGAAGTTCTTCAGGATGAACGTTTTCGAGAAAAGTGTTCATGTTGACCTCTTCTGCTCGGACTGTTTCGGAACCTATCTTGAAAGGAATGTTTTGTTATTTCGGGAGTGTCAGAAGATTCTGAGAGCAACGCTTTTGACTACTGCATTGCTCCATTTTTCCTCTGCGATTTTCTTTGCGCTTTCTTTGCTAAAAGCGTAGATTTCAGCGCAAGTATCGTCAGCGAATTTTACGAGGTACATCTTCATATCTACAACAACCTCAGAGTGGTTTGTCTGGAGTGCGGAACTGTGAAGGGATAACTATGAGTGAGAAAAGGATGTCAACCAACAGAGGAACCTGCTTCAACGGGCTGACTCAGCTTTCCCAAAAAAACTACTAACAACCGCTGCTCTCGTTGTTTTGTAGCCACCAAACGTAAAATTAATGTACTGGGGTTGCTTGGATTTCCATAATACCCAGCATCTATCCTAGTCAGTTTTGTTCCTAATGATGATCGTCTTCGCAATTGATCGCCTCACGTTCAGACCACATTGATTGCTACTGGCGTCAAGCATTAGGACAGGATTGTATCTATCGGACAGAACCTTAGACCAACCCATGAGACTTGCAAATTGTAAATTATTGAAGTTGAACCGTCTTTCTCGTTCAAATGGAGATTAGCGCTTGACAAATACGCATGCTCCGCTTCTCACCATAACCTCTTTTACTTACGGACAGTAGTGCTGACAAGGTTGGCAGATCAACAATACTAGGTTATCATCCGCAAGCCCAAATCTTATTCAGTCCTCCCAATTTCTTGGGTTATTGGCAACTTGACGATTATACGTCTTTTTCTTGCCTTTGTCGCTTATGACTTTCGTCCCGCCGTTGATAGTTCCATCGACTCCGCATGTCCGGCGTGTGCGGGCAACGAGTTCGCCAAAGGTTGACAATCTTTTCAGAGGTTTTTTCTTCTTAGCCATATCCGTATCTCCTTGGTTTCGGTGATACTTCTATTGCGCCAAAGATTATCCTTCCCGGAGTGCTTAGAATCCCAACGCTTTTCTCTCTTCCGGGGACAATTTCGCAAGAGCCGCCTCTTTGAATTCTTTCTTGCGCTTGCGTTCCTCTATCTTTCTATCCCTTTCGGTCACCAATTCTCTGGCAAGACGATAGAACCAGGAAGTATGGAAGTCGCTGACAGGATGGGCAGCTTCAGCTTCCCGTATGAATCGGATAGCCAATTCCTCAGATTCCATTCCGGGCCGGTATGCCTTGTTCATCTCTGCCGTCACTCTGGCCTCATCGACTTCTTGGTGCTTTTTCCACCAATTCTGCAACTGTGTGTTGTTTTCCAGAAGGCTATCCAGTACGCCTGTCCGCTCTGCCTCTCCGCAGATATAACAGAGTTTTTGAGCCAAAGCATCGGCCCGATTCGAGTACTGCACCATAGCATCGGTAGCACAACGCCTGTCGATTGTAGGTCCGCTATCTCTGCAAGCCATTTTCTTCTCCTGTTATTCCGAATGGACGAAAGCGCCCAAAACCCTTGGGTTCTTTGCAAGCTCTTCGATTTCGAGAATTTCAGTCAGTTCCAGGTAGTACATGTTGACTTTTCTTTCGACCAAAAGATCCTTGGTTTGTTGGAAGTTTTCGGCTACAACTACTGCTGTTCCGCCGTCCCAACTCTGACAAGCACCGCCGCTGGAAAAGATGAAAATCTGCATGTTTACTTCCTTATTCAATCAAAAAAGGTGCGTCCAGCAGGACTCGAACCTGCATCGAATGGGGTGTACGGTCCCAAACCCTTCAGAGTCTCTCCGGATAGACTCCTTCTGGTTCTCGCCCCGTTGGCGAGTGCTCTACTCCAATTAAGCTATGGACGCATTTCGTTCTATTTGTTTACCTACTTGCCGGAAGACTCCGGAGTGAGGTATTCGTGACTGCCGACCCTGTAAGGCACATCGCCTTCGTTCTCAACAATCAATTGATCCATGTCAACCTCATGAGCGCGGCCTATGATATCTGTATACAAGGCCCTGACTTCCCCACAAACCTGGCATCTATCAACCCAAGCAAAATGAGTAGCCCATGAATATAGATCGCCTGGGGCTTTCCATTCCAAAGACCCAGCCCATTCTCTTTTCCAAGCATGGCCGAAGAAATGCTTGAATTTCGTCCAAATATCGTATTTTCCTACCATCATTTAACCTCTTTGATTCTGGGACCATTCCCCTTATCGCTATCTTCGTAGAGTTCATAGACCCCGGAGTGATAGATGACGATGGGCAATGAGTCCCGAACCAAGGACCGAAACTGTTCGTCGGTCAACTTGTCGTTGTCAACATTGACCGCTATCGTTCCAACGAAGTTATCGGCTGGAACAACCCGCTGTTTCTCTTCCGCAGTCGGTTCCCAGCACTTGAGACGTTCGCAGTCTCCATGCGTTGGGCATACGACAGGGCAACCATTGCAAGGACTGTTGACAGGTTCGTCTGGCGGAAAGATAGGATCGCTCATTTCTTCAACCTCTTGTATGTCGTGGTGATGCTAACTGCTCTCTACAGTCATCACTTCTTCCGCCAGCATTCCGGAGTGTATTCAAACAAGGCCCAAACCGCTGACCAAAAATGCCTCTTTCTTCCACATCCGGAAGCGTTCTCCTGAAATTCGCTGAAAATGGCCGGTCTATGGCGTCTTGAATTTGTTCACGTGTTACGCCTCTTTCCATCAACCCGGCAATGAATTTCTCTACTTCTCCATTGCGGATGAGACGATCAGCGAATTGATCCAGAGGTGCGTTCAACATTGTTACCACCTTGTTACTGAGAAGGGAATTACTCCGAGACAAAAGATACAGATCATAATGATCGGATAGGTTTTCAGAAAGAATTCCATTATTTGGCTACTCTTTTCTCAACCATGAAGATGCCATGATGCTCTCCGTTATCATCAATGTAGTAACCTTTGACGACTCTGGAGTGATACTTTTGTCCCTTGGCGACAATCAGACGACCATTCTCTTTGCAATGATCTTTCTGAGCCGTATGGGTTTTGGTTACGTCGAGGAAGATTTCGCCCTCATAGACTGCATCTCCGCAACATTCGCTTCCGACAGACCAATCTGTAACAAGACCGAACTGATCGCTGAAACTGTTGTCTACAGGGACGAGCCGAGTAGCTTCGTGGCAACCGGCGCAGATGCCTTCAATCTCATCAAAATCATCGAAGTTGGGTTTGGGACTGAGAGTAATGTTTCCGGTTCGCATTGTCTGACCTCCTTGGTTGATACTAGATTACTTCTATCTTCCAAGGTTCCGGAGTGAGCTTTTACCCTTGACCGTCGAATTGATGAACAAAATCGCTCATTCTCTCAGAGAGTTTCTCTTGCTCTTCTTTGCAATGCGGACAAATTTTGATTTCCATGAAAGTATCTCCTTTGTTTCTATCCGAAAAATTTGGTATCCCCACTAGGAATCGAACCTAGATATACGGCTTAGAAGGCCGTCGCTTTGTCCGTTAAGCTATGGGGACAAACAACTCGTATCCACTGAGCTACTCCCGCATACTCTATTTCAATTTACTCCATGATAACAACTACAATTCGGGCAATGGGCATGGTATTCAGCTTTGTTCTCTTGTTCGATCAAATCAACATGTTCCCTACAGACCTTCAGAACTTCGCCTGTATCCCGTCTGTGAATGATATGCTTTGCCATATGGATGCACCGGAGTGAACCAATAGCAAATTCGCATGGATCATTATGAAATAGAGTTTTCATTTCTTTTTCCTAAGCTGAGATAGGTAAGTAGTTAGCTGCCATGCTTGAAGCGCCAGGATACCATTTGCCATCATCTGCGATGCCTCTGATAAAGACCAACTGAGGTCTTTTGCCACAAGGGAAATCCATCATGACGACTTTTTGATGTTCGCAAAAAGCGAGCTTGTCGTTGCCAGGACATGGAAGCATGATAGCCCCGCAAACTCCGCATCTAGGCATAGTCTTATTCATAATTCAAAGCCTTTCAGCGTTGCTTCTGCTACTCTCTTGCCCAACTCTTCATCCTTGAAGCGATAGACCGAAACTCTCATCTTGTTACCGAAAAAATCATGCCCTGCCTTGATACCGTGACCAATTCCATCCCGAATAGCCTGGAGTGCTTCTTCCGGGAAATGCTTTCCGTTCCTTCTTGCATCGGGCCAAGAAAAGAGACTTGTGGCAGGATTGCGCACCTCTTCGGTATGTCCGAGAGAAGCGTAAAACTCTGCCTCTTCTCTCAAATCCTCAAACTCAAGAGGCAGGTCATTGTAATACTTGAAGACATTGCCCCTTTCTATCAATTCTAGTTGATCGCAACGAACTGCACAAGTGCCTCCCGTATTCAACTGTAGATTGTTGATTGGCATGGGAGTGACATTATCATTGCAGGTCTTCCCAATCCAACGATAGTCGATAGACCGAACAACCACCGGTCCCTCTTCGACAAGCCAATCCTCATCGCCCACAAACTGTACCGTATCCCCAGGCCAGAACTTCGTTTCGGGCAGGTCTCTGAGTCTTACGCCTTCAACGTATTCCCTATCCCCAGAGGCTTCACAGACAAGGAAACAGCTTGATACATGATGTTCCTTACCATCGACCTCAACATTGACCCATGATTTATTCTCATAAATCCCAGGCAGTTTGCCATAGTTATGAACATATCCATAATCAATGGTCCCGAAGCTGAGGACTGTGGCAGTCTTTCCATGAATGTCTCTGCCATATCCCCAGTCCAGGTTCTCTTGCGCAATCTTGACTGTGACGGTATCGCCAATTCTGAGTAGTTCGCCTAGCATGGTTCTTTCTCCTTTGCTTTTCTCTATTTGCAGAAAATGAAGTGGTCAGGAGTGAGGGAAGAGTAGATAACTATAAGTGTCTATAACTGTGAGGGGAAAAGAGAAAGGACGATCCCCTTGCGGAGATCGCCCTTCCGAGAACCATGGACCGATTAGCCTTGGAGCTTTTCGATCAATTCGACGGTGTATTCGATGAGGTAGATTCGAGGAGCGGCCCAGGGCAGAATCCATTCCCTCATGTGGGTACAGAAGATGATGATGGGCGCTACAAGCGAGGCGGCTTGCAGTATGATCGCTACGAGAGCAAACGCCCCTTCAGCTTCGCTACCCTTGAGTTCCTTGTTCTCAGCATCGTTTACCCATTTCCATAGCTTGCGTCCGATCAGGAAGCCGATAAGGCCAACGCCGAATGTAGCCAAGAACTTGATAAGAACCTCAATTCGCCTCAACATGACGAGTTCATGCAGTACGAGCGGAATTTGAGTTCCAGCAAACTTCCCAGCGGCTACAGCGCCGTCTGCCATAACGCCAACGCCCTTACCCATTGCGTCAACGCCACTCTCCAGAGCGTTCTTGCTTACATCGAGAAAGCCCAGTAGTGCGTCAAGCATCTGTTGCTTTGCAGAGGCTGAAGGAGTAACAGCGGCTACAGCATCAGCTACAGCGTCCTTTGCGCCTTGAGTAGCAGAAGCGGCAGCGTCCTTTGCAGTCGCCAGCGCCTTGTCAGTCATTGACGGGGCATTCTCAGCAACGGCAGTCGCAACAGCGGCAGTAGCGTCCTTGGCAACTTCAGCGGCCTTGTCAGTTGCAGTCTTCGTGACAGCTTCCGCAACAGCAACGGCAGTCGCATTCGGAGCGGCCGCCTTCTGTGCAAAGGAAACCATCGGGGTCAGTAGGGCCAATACCATCAGTACGCTCAGGATTCGTGTCATCTTCATCGTTTTCTTTCTCCTTGTTCGTTTTATTAACTTCTGATCATTCATTAGTTTCAAGACTCTCAACCATTGTCCATTCATGTTTCCTTTTTATGCAATTGTTACTGGCGACAACTTATCTGTAATCGCGGGTCATCTCCCGGAGTGCCTCTTTCTCTCTACGTCGAGAACCTTTCTGCTTTCTGGGCTTTTTGCCAATCCCATCAAACTGGTTAGCCTTGCCCTTGTCTTTCTTCTTGCCCTTAATCCTCTGTTCTCTGCGATTCTTTTCGAGTTCGTGAGGATCTATCTCAAATGCCTCTTCTTCGTCTCTGTCCCTGTCGTACATCTCTAGTTTTCCTTGTTTTCGTTACTGGTTACGTCATTGCAACCATTAGGAAGTACTTTCCGTTTGCTTGTCTTTTTCCTTCTTCTCCGCTTTTTTCTTTGAGCGGACCATCGTAGCGTTGACGCTCATCCACCAAGAGATGAATCTTATCAACTCTCTCAATAGCCAGAATATCCCCAGAAACAGGAGTGTGGGCAAAATTAGGAGCCAAAGAGGTCCAGCGTTCATAGCATCTTCAAGGTCAGGCGGGAAACTCCAAACGCAACAAGCTATGATGAAACAAAATGTCAAATATATCCAAAACCCTATCATGCTATGCTACTCCCGTTGCTTTTGTCCTATTATGAGTAATAATAGTCTGCATCAGACCAATTACCCGTGTGAAAATTCCTTCAATCAGCTTAGCTGTGTAAACAAAGCCAATTGCTATTATACCAATGATAAAGATCCCAGGTACAAATGGCAACGCTAATTTGCTGATATGTACCGTATCGTTCTCTTGAACCTCAACCCAAATGCACCAGGCAATTAGCAAACTGACGACCATGTAAATCGAGATTAGCAGAATCCCCATCATAATTACCTCTTTTCGTTATTAGATCATGCGACTTTGACAAAGAAGACAATCGCAATCGTCCGCATGAGTTGCCCTCATTCGAGCTGCTAACTCTTGCTCTTGCTCTCTCCAGGATTTCTGTTC
>Ga0114918_10006223_pt1 | contig 10124 bp, 17 predicted proteins | sample LantaG_FD_87015 | JGI IMG/M metagenome (GOLD analysis project Ga0114918, IMG submission 87015) | Deep subsurface microbial communities from Baltic Sea to uncover new lineages of life (NeLLi) - Landsort_02402 metaG | ecosystem: Environmental > Aquatic > Marine > Oceanic > Sediment | place...
GTTGAACCGCAACCCTTCACCGTTAATTCGGATCGATTGAATTCGAACACACCGCTTTTCGATGTTGCCCGTTCTAACTCGTCAAGCACTTTTTTCGATTGAGAATAAACCGGTGACACCCACGCAATTTGTGAGCCTGGTGTATTAATCGCCCAATCCAAAAGTTGATTTGTAGCGAACATTGTTTTTCCCCATTGTCGACCAATGTTACAAACGTAGTATTTTGCCGATTCATTTCGAATCGAATCGTGAATCAACCTTTGATTTGCGTGTGGTTTATATCCTTTTATCGTCGCCATTCATTACGAATCGAAATCGAATTTGTCTACTTGCTTATGTTCGAAATGTTGTCTATCGTGCATATTCAGACAATTTTTCGCGTAGAAAATACCCTTCCCTTCATTCGCTACAATGTCCCTCGCTAATGAGTTGAATCGCTCCGTAATCTTTTTTATAATGTCCGATTTGTATTGTTCTTCTTCAAGACCTTTTTTGTTCTTTAGCCAAACATACCAGGTTTCGCGCGACATTGTTTTCTTGTGAATCACACCCAACCAAATGTTTAGAAAATAATCAACGGTCGGAATATGTCGATCCATAACGTCGACGACTTTTCCACTTCCGGTCGCGTGTTGTTTTGTATGCGCTAAACATTCCGCCAAGTATTGATCGGCTTTGTCTTCAAGTGATAATATAAATTCTTGACTTTTCTTGTTCATCGACTTATAGTGTACTCGCGTTTACTACTCTATTAAATCGACTCGAAATACTTCACTTTTAAAAGTATAAAGTCTTGAACGGATAGGTCTTCGGATAATTCGGTCATTTTCGCTTCGGCTTGTTCCAGGTTCAGAACCGGAGTTTGAGCGTATTTCAATTGTTCTTCGGAAATGAATTTGTATTCAATTCGATAACCTTCTTTTAGGTCTTTAATTTTCATTAGATATGATTTTGATTAGTTCTTCTTTTGTTGGATTCTTTAATCGATGTCCTTTAGCTTTGGCGAATCGGCGCATTTCTTTGTACGTCATTTCGGTCGATTTCTTTTCGAACGTTATTTTTTGCAGTACCGGTTTTGTTTTTCGTCCATTAAAATAATGGTTGACATCGTGCATTGATTTTCTGACACACGATCCGCAGTCCATATTGACCAATTTATTGCAACCGATTTGAACGGTCAGTTCTTGAAGTTCTTTTTTCAACGTCATTGAGATGTTGAACGAACCGGTCTTTGATAATCGGTCAAGTTGACCTTGAAGTTCTTTACTTGGATTCATATATAAAAACGATTGAAGTTAATAAATAAGCGGAAGGAAACACCCACCAATATTCAGGCATCACCCAAAGTAATAGACCCAACGCGACCCAGCTCGAAAGACAAGGAGCGCAATTGAACGGTTTGATGTTAGGTAGTTTGAAATTAATCAGAATTATACCGATCGCGGTCGCCGTGAAAAGAAGTAAAAATATCATTTTTTAATTGTTTAATTGTGTCGTGAATATATCGTTTGTTTAGTTTTGTTCGTTGTTCGATTTGTCGGTATGTCAACCCGTCGATGACCATTTGACCGACTTTAATTTTGAACCATTCTTCAGGTATGTCCGGTTTCTTATTCATATAGTACCGAAGGAAATCCAGGTATTTTGAACCGTTATCAATTATTATTTCTTCGCTCGGATCGTGAATTTGTCCGTTATTTTCGAACCGAAGTTCATTCGTTCGGTGTAGCCGATTGAATTCTGAGTTGTACCAATTCCATTGTTGATATGCAGTCCTTGAAAAGAAGGAAACTTCGTCTTCGATGTCCGTTCGTTTTTCCATAATAAAAAAAACGTGTGCGACCAAATCCGGCGACAAGATTGATTCGTTTGTAATCTTGTCAGCAATCAAATAAGGTCGTTCGGTTTCGAAGAATGTCATCTTATATTCGGCGCATTTTTTTTGAATTTATCAAAGTTATCGACTAAATATATTAAATTCTTTTTTAACATTTTACATTTTGTTGACAACTTCGGATTCTTTTCGCCTTCGACAATGTCAATATCCAATCGAACGAATGCGTGAAGGTCGGAAATATACATTCCACCGTCACGCACCGAACAATTTTTCTTCGACAATAGTGTGTCGGTTAGGCTTTTAAAACTTCGCTTCAATTTTCCACCCTTGAATTGATGCGAAAAACTTGTCATTCCATTCAGAACCGCGAAGGTTAATATCGACCTCGCATTTTTGACCTGTTTCGAACTCTGTCAATAAGTCGGTCGCGTCCTTCAAGAACTCAATCGGTAGATGTTGTTCGAATTTTCCGTCGGTCACGGTCAAGACAATCACTTGTTTTTTGAATCCTTTATCAAAATGTTGAACGTCTTATTTGAGTTTAATTGTTCCTTGTAACTTCATTTATTTTTGATTTGATTAATAACTTCTTCGATGAATTTTATTGCAGCTCGACATTTGTCTTCGATGTCTTGTTCAATACTTTCGTCACGATCATAAACGATTGATGTCAATCTATGTTCCGGCGCGATGTGATCGACTAAATGAATCGAATGATTGTCCCAATCCTTTAGTAAATCAATCGGTGTCGATACCATTCCGTAAAATAGTTCGAATTTCGGCTTGTCATATAGTATCATATATCCGCGACCTTGCCATTCGTAAAGTGACGCGTTCGACTTTTGCAATGCTTCATCCTTTGTTGCCGGAAACGTTTCAAGCGACCAGGACGACTTCGCGTCAAAAATTGTATTTTCATCAAACGAATCACATTCACCGGTCAAGAACTCATTCGCCTTTCGTTCGGTGTTCTTTTGAATGTTTGTGAAGTGAACTTGATTGTATAATTCGATACAATCTTGTTCGACTGCATTTCCTTTGTCGATATATTTTGAATCGATTTCGGATCGGTATTCAAAGAAATGTTCCTTTGCGATTTGACGAAGATATGTCTTCGCACCTTTCGACAATATTTCACCGGCTTCGATTTCCTTCTTTGTTGGGTTGGTCATTATTCGACCTAATTGTGAACATCTTATTTTCATTTCGTCAAGATTTTGATTTGTTCATCACTCAACTTGTAAGCATTCATAATCGATTCGATTGTCGTCTTGCCTTCTTCGATTGCTTTGCGTCCTTGTTCGAATCGCTTGTCGCTAATTTGTGCCTTTTCTTTTGGTTCGATTTGTTCGATTCGCAATGCTTCAACAACTTGACCGAATGCGGACACGGTTGTCACAAACAAAGTCACTTTCTTTTCGCTCCATTCTTCGATGAAGTTCGTTCCGTGCGCTTTGGCGATTGCTTTACAATTAGTAACATTCAGAATCATAGGCTTTGATCCGACGAAGTGACAAATTGTGCAATCTTCGTCCTTTCCGTCTTGTCCTTTGACCTTGTCTTGAACGACTTTGTCAATTGTCAACACCCTTTTTTCACCAGGTGTGAAGTCATACGCGCCTAAGTACGTCGGATTTGTCAGTTTTTTCCAATGTGTTTGTTTCATAACTTTACTTTTTTTGTTAAAGATAATAAATTTATTCTAATATACTATATAAATAATTTTTTAATTTTTTACAATTGTGAGCCAATTCGAAAAACTCAATCGTCACCGCTTCGCCTTCGATCCGTTGCAAGAACTCCGCAATCATAACCATAAACCCGATGTTGAATTCATCGTATTTCAAACATAATTCAAGCAGTTCATAAAAGTGCGGATTGATTTCGTTACCGATTAATACATCAAGTATTTCGTCCATTTCGATGAACTCAAAATAAATTTCGTTCGGATCGAATTGTTCTTCAAAAACAATACTCAAAGCGGTCGCCTGGACAATTGGTAATTTAATCATTCAGACATCGTTGTATGAACGCTTCAAATCCGCATTCGGTTAGTTCTTTGATTCGATATTCTTGCAACTTTGAAACGACACCTTTCTTCGCTTTGACTTCAATGAAGATTGGTTCGTGTCCTTTCTTCAAACAAAGCAAGTCCGGAATTCCGTTCTTGTTCGTCTTGATTAATTTCAGAACGAAGAATCCGTTCGATTCGTATTCCTTTATAATCTTATTTTGATATTTCGATTCGGTCATAATTTTTTAAAAACGGACAATGTGAAATCCTTTTTTTTCTTCACGGTTGCATAAATTTTCGATTCAATTCCACGATTTGCGAAGACCCAAAAGACATTATTCGACTTTCGATCCATTGTCGTTAACCGGTCGCGAGATTGCCAATACGAAACCGCGCTAAAATCGATGTTTAAATATACTAAATATTTCGCACTTGACAAATTTACTCCTTCACGACCTGAAACAATTTGAAGCGCGATGTTCTTTTCGGTTGAATTAAATTCTTCAACGTACTGGCACACATCGTCACCGAACGCGACTTTAATCATATCGAATTCGGCTTTGAATTTATAGAAAATCGCAATCTTGATTCCTTTGAATCGTTCCTTTATGAATTGAATTTTCGAATCGTCAAGAACCATTCGGTTTCCGGATTCGAATTTAACCGTTCCCGAAAAGATTTGATGTAATTTTTGCATCAACTTGACACCGGTATCGGCAAGAATGACTTCTTCTTTTCCTTCAATGACTAAGTCTTTTTTTAATTTGTCGGCGAGTTTATACGTCGACGGTTTCATCTCAACGTTCAATATATTTTCGATAACTTCGGTTTCGAAACCGGCTTCGACTTGTGTGAATCGAATGAAGTACTTGTCAACTATTTGTCGAATCAAATCTTGTTTCGCGTCGGAGTAATCATTGACCGTTCCGTGTCCCAAATGTTTAACCGTTTTGTTGACGAACACATTCGCCCATTTATAAAAAGAAATAAATTCCTTGAAAGGTGAAAAACGTGAAATCCAAAATTGATGATATATTTGTGAATACGATTCCGGGTGTGGTGTTCCGGACAAAAAAATCATTGGTAAATGTGAAAACGACAACTTGAATTGTTTCGTCGCCTTTCCTGGTTTCGGAAATGCTCCGAAGCGGTGATGTTCGTCGTGAATAATCAAGTCAAAATCGTCGTTTAATTTATGCATCGATTCGTCGTTGATTACGGTCAACTTGAAATCAAATCCGAACGATTCGAAATCGCTTTCGATTGATCCGATTGCTTTCTTTTTTGTAAGGAACAAGACGTTCTTTGCTCCGAACAATTGTGCCGTGTTCAAAGCGGTCAATGTTTTACCCGTTCGAACTTGCATCGCGAAATAAACGATTCCAAGTTCGGACAAGATGTCGCAACCGCGTTCGGACAAGTATATTTGATACGGTCGTAATTTCATAATTTTAAATTATTTATTATCAATTCAAGAACTCGAACGGTGATACTATTTCCGGCTTGTTTATAAAGTTGTGTGTCACTTACAACAAATTCAAACGAATCCGGGAAATCTTGAAGACGAAAACATTCACGCGGTGTTAATTTTCGAATTGTATTCCCGTTAAAAATACCTTGATTGCAAGATGTTTCCAATGTTTGCGCGACTTTTTTTCCGACACGACCGCGTCTTGTTTTTGAATTTGGTTGTGAAAAATTAATTGAATCTGAGTCCGTTGCCACTTCATATCCTTTGGATGTTGCGTTTTTTACTTTTATTAAATCGTCCTTACCTTGTCCGCCACATTTTAAAGTATCCATTGTTTTTGTGATTTCAACATCTCTAAATTTTGCCGAAAAACCTGTTTTATTTTCTTTTTGTCTTTGATTGTAAATAAGTAGATTTTCAAGAACTTTTTCACTTAGAAAATATTTTGAATCGACATCGCTTTGAAGAATGTCTTTCAATTTTGTTTTCAAATATTCTTCTTTTGGAAATCTGAAATGGTTGTCAACATCGTCGCGTATTCCGATAATGAAAACACGTTCGCGATTTTGTGGAACACCGTGTTTTTTTGAATTCAAAACCTTCCAATAAATATGATAATCAACCGCGTTTTCATTCTTAAAAAGAACCGGAAGACCGTTGACCGATTTTCCACCAAGCCAATCAATCCATTCTTGAAATGTGCGACCTTTATCGTCCGACAATAAACCTTTGACATTCTCAAAAATAAAGAAACGCGGTTTATTTTCTTTGATGAATTCGTGACTATTAAAAAACAACACACCATTTTCAGAATCTTTTCCCTTTCTTTTTCCAGCTAAAGAAAACGATTGACAAGGCGGTGATGTCATATAAATGTCAAGTGACTCTTCCGGGATTGGTCGGTCATAAACATTGACCGGATAATAACCTGGTGAATCGTGATTCGCAAGATATGATTGACGAGCATATTTATCCATATCACAAGCGAATACATTTTCAACTTTGAATCCTTTTTGTTTTGCGATCCTTCCGATTGCGAAGTCGAACGCTCCGACTCCGGAAAAGTCACTACCTATTTTTATATTTTTCATAAACCTTTTATTTTTATTGATTCGACAAGTTCGTCAATTTTCGAAACGGTTGAATTGAAATAATCTTGTTCGTCTTCGTCCATTGACCGACCGATAATGTTCAATTTTGCTTCGATTGTTTTCAAATAATTGTTTGTCTTTTGCTTCAATTCTTGTTTGAAAATCACCGCTTCTGAAAGTTCATCAATTGAATGAACTAAACTTTGAAGCTGAATGAAAATTTTCAATGTTGTTTTAATGTCTTGCATATTTTTAGAATGGACATTCGTCCACGTTTTTGATTTCTTCGTCTTGCGTTTTGATTATAAAATATCGCCCGATATGGTCGCGTGATTTGACAAGCTCAAATTTGTTCAATTCACAATACTTGTTCACCCAATTTAAGAACGTTCTATTGTTTAAGAAGTCACTTGTCTTGCTATCTTCTTTAAATAACTTAACCGTGTCCGTCGTATATATTCGCGCGTCCTTTCGAAGATTCCCTTCTTCAATCCAATCGTAAAAATCTTTGGATGTTTGTTGAATAAATCGTTTCACTTCAGCATTAATCGAAACCGTTTGCGTCAATCCTTCGTTCAAGAATGTTTGTGTTATTGAAATCATGTAATTGTCGAATGAAATCCAATCTTCTTCGCTCCAGGAATCAAAAATAAGTCGACCGTATTCGTCTAATGGCGAATGATTCGAACTAAAATATTGATAAAATTCAACCTCGTGTCGACGACGGTCGTGTGAACCGCCCGAACCATTAATCACATAATTCGTTGTGATGATTATTTTCGGCGAACGTTCAAAAGGAATGAAAATTTCGTCTTTATTTTTCTTGTTTACGGTTATTCCGCCGGTCACTAAGGGGAATAATTGTTCGAAATTAAAGTTCTTTTTAGTATCGTCGAAAGCGAGTACTTGCGTATCAACATCGACACGTTGATAAACGAATTGTGAGTTCGTCGGATCGAATGTTTTTCCGTCAATCGTCACCATTTTTTTAAAATATGATAACGCGGTGAGCATCAAAGATTTTCCCGAGCCACCGTTCGGATCGTCATTTATTTCCTGGTCGTTCAAAATTATTGCTTTTTGGTCGGTCTTGTCCTTGAACGAATGCATCAAATATCCGATTGTATTTTCGAGCGATTTCAATCGAACCGAATCGTCATTCGACACCTTCGAAACCAAATCTTGAAAGTCGTTTTTGATGTTGTCCGAATGAACGTAATCGCGACCGATTATATGCTTTTGCCAAACGAAGCCGTCGACCTCAATGTATGAAAGGAAGTCAATTTTCTTTTTTCCAATCTTGACAACACCATTTTTATAGTACAAATAGCAATGTTCTTTTGTGTCTTGAAGCATCTTCAAAGCGATATTATCCAACATATTCAAATGCTTTTCAGAAAATAGAATCGAAGACTTTGCGACGTAATTCCAAACGCTCCATTCGTTTTTCCCCTTCAAATGGTCAAGAACGAAATCCTTTATCTTTTCGATTGACGTTGTATTCACAATGTTTTGTTCGTGTCGAACGAACAACGGTGTGTCACCACCTTCCGGATAATATTTATTGAATCCATTTTCTTCAAGAAACGACTTGAATTTAAATGGATTAATTGAAATCGTTTCGACACCTTGTTTGTTCACAATCGCAGTCCAAAAAATCGAACTATTCTTTTTTACTTCTTCGTTAACTTCTTCAATTGTTGACTTGTCTATTCCTGGAAAAGACTTCACAATAGCGTCAATCGAATCGCCTTTTTGAACCTTTTGTTTTATTCGTTTGACGGTCGTCGTGTCTTCGAAGTATTTCGTTCCGAATGGTATTCGTTTATAAGCTGAACGCGTCAGAGATTGAACGTCGTTTTCCGGCATATTTGAACCGGTCACATTGTGAACGATATAATTCAAAGCGAAATCTTCGTCGATTCCATACGAACAAAAAGCACCAGCCAGGATATAAAGGTTATTATTCCAATTGTCCGGAGCAAGTCCGAACTTGTCGTCCCACCACTTCATCAAACGATTAATGATTTCGTTTTCATTATTCAAAGGAAGCACCGGAATTTTTTCAGTCACGGAATAACCTTCTTCGATTGCCTTGTCCGTGAATTCAATCGATTCGTGATTAACAAATATATCCGGATCGTAACTTTCGAAACAAACACGCGACACGTTTGAACATTTTTCGTCAAAGTATTCCGAATCGAAATGTTTTTCAAGTCCTTTGAAATATAGCTTGTGTTCGTCCTTGTCACATTTTGGAATTCTAACAAGAACTTTCAATCCATTTCCGGACGGTGAAGTAAACACCGCGAACGTGAACAAATCGTCTTCAATTCGACTTCGTTCTTCCGTCATTGTTTTTGTGTCCGGATACTTGTCGAAATCCAGGATACAAAGTCCTGAATGTTCGATTAATGAATTATCGTTCCGACTTGTGAACGTACCGTTGAAGCAAACCGCCGGAAGTTGTTTCTTCTTTTCTTTGTCACCTTTTCGAATCAATTCGATTAATTCTTTACTTGATCCGTTCTTTATTCGCTCCAACGCTTCATCGATTTCAATTCGATACGACACATCTTTTGTCGAATAAAGGCTTTTAAATAAACTTATTTTCATACTTTTTTTTCTTAAATATACTTAATTATTCCAAATATTCCGTTTAAATTCCGCTTAATTCCGCATTATTTTACTCTATATGGAATGCTATTCGTCAGTCATAGCGCGGAACGAACAAAAATATTCCACAATTCCACATAGATTTCTGAAAAAACGAAGTGATACTATAACCACTTATAAATATATATAGCTAATTTCGGACGGTTTATGTGGAATGTGGAATCGGTTCTTTTAACTCCAGGAAATCTTTAATATTCCGAACATTATCTTTGTAAACATTATCTTTAAATCGAGTTAAATTTTCGTGTTGACGTAACCCATTAATGACGGTCGCGTGATTTCGGTCAAACATAAGTCCAATATCGGTCAATGACAATTTTGAATTTTTTCGCAAGAAATCCATTAAGAAATAACGTTGATGAACAATGTATTGTTTTCGATTTTGCTTCTTCAATCCTTCAATGGATATAATTTCGCGAACTTTCGCTTCGTAATCGTTTTGATTTTTGTAGTCTTTATACGTCATACTTGTATTTTTTTAAAAGTTGTTGTTTAATGTTTTTCGAAATCTCATTGAATCGGTGAATCTTATTCCTGGTCGTCGACTTGACTTTCGGAATGTAAACGTTTTCGACTTCTTTTGATCCGCGTTGATTGAACGCGTTTTGAATTTTTTGATTTGTGTTCATAGCTTTTTTTTTATTAAAGATACAAATTTTTTGTTAATAACTACTCAACATTTATTTTAATTCGTTGAATTTTATCCCTTAACCAATATTCATCACAAATGGTTTGATTGTTTTCGTCAAGTCCTTTACTCGGAATCTTCGCAAAATAGCTTTGTCGATACTCATTGTCAACCGCTAAAAATCGGTAGCAAGTGTATTTCATCGTACCTTCCATTTAATCCGTATTTTTAAAAGTGCCTAACAACGTATAAAACCCATAGAAAAAACGGGTCTTATACAAAACGTTAGGTGTAATTATTTCCAAAACTTACACCATTTTGTTTTTTTAACTTTATACTTATCAAATAGTTCTTTAATATCTTTTTCTTTAAACTCTATCCACCAAGTACAATCTTTATCTGTATAA
>Ga0114918_10006224_pt1 | contig 10123 bp, 9 predicted proteins | sample LantaG_FD_87015 | JGI IMG/M metagenome (GOLD analysis project Ga0114918, IMG submission 87015) | Deep subsurface microbial communities from Baltic Sea to uncover new lineages of life (NeLLi) - Landsort_02402 metaG | ecosystem: Environmental > Aquatic > Marine > Oceanic > Sediment | place: Baltic...
CTCTCTCTCTCTCTCTCTCTCTCTCTCTCTCTCTCTCTCTCTCTCTCTCTCTCTCTCTCTCTCTCTCTCTCTCTCTCTCTCTCTCTCTCTCTCTCTCTCTCTCTCTCTCTCTCCCTCTCTCCCTCTCTCCCCCTCTCTCTCTCTCCCTAACACCATCACCACAACCACCACCACCGCCACACACACACCACCACCACCAGCGCCCCACGCCTTGTCCACCACCAAGATGCCCTCCTCCTCCGGCCCCCTCTCCCTCCTCCTCGCGCTCCTCGCCGCCCCGCGCCCGGCCGCCGCTGGGGTCCCGCTCAAGCCCTGTCAAGTCAGCGCGAAGCTGAGCGCCAAGCTCAACGCGACGGGGACGCTCCTGCAGGGCGGGAAGCGCAGGATCCAGCAGTTTCCTGGGGGGAGGTCTTGATTTCCTGCCAGGGGCAATGAAGATCAGTTTTGACATGATTTTTTTTTTGTTTTCTTGTTTCTTTTTTTTGAAAAAAGTGCAACGATAATAACGCGCAGCCTTTGACGTCTTTTTTTCTACTTTTCTTAAGACTGGAGGGAGAGCTTTTCTCGCAGGGACAATCGGGAAATGATGAGTTGACTTCAGGTGCGGATTCTCTTGGTGCAATTTTTTACATAAAAACTCAGTGTTGCGCTCTTTTCTTTTTTCTCTTCAAAGTTTCCTTTTTTCCCTTCAAATCTCAACCGTGTGGTTGAAGATTGCCCCTCCGGACAGGCCCGCCAGCACCCCGCGCAGGCCCTGGCCCTGCAGGAACCCCTTCCCGTCGGTGCGGGCGCGCACGAACGCCTTGAAGGGCGCCGTCTTGGGCCTCGCTGCCGACGACGACGACGAGAGCGAGCTGCCTCCCCCGACGACGACGCCGCCGAGGCCGCGGTGGTTCCTACCTCCTCTGTTTCCGTTTCCTCCGCCTCCTCCGTTCCCCAGTTCCAGCGTCAGCATCGCCACGCGGTCCGTAGGGGAAAGGTGCGCCGCGATCCTCGCGCTGGGGTGCCCTCCTCCTCCTCCTCCTCCTCCTCCGTTCGCCCCCCCCTCCTCCAACCCCAACCCGTCGCCGCGGCGCGCGCGGTGCCCTCCGACGCCGCCGACGAGCCCCTTGCCGCTCGTCGCGGGGGGCACCAGCCCTCTCAGCCAGAGAGGGGCGCGCGTGGTCTCCCTCGCGACGGCCAGGTACGGTGCGACCTTGTTGAAGTCAAAGGCTAGCGCGCCCTTCCAGCGCCCACCGCCAGAAGAGGAAATAGAAGAAGCGGTCGCCCCTCCTCCCCTTTTCCCAAACCCAAAGTCGGCCTCGACGCCGGCCGCGGCGACCGCCGTCGCCGCCGTGAACGGCGAGATCACGAACCCGCGCTCGCGCTCGACCAGGTTGATCCCCGTCGAGTTGATCTGGTCGGCCTCGTCGTTCAGCGTGTAGGTGCCCCACCCGACGGCGCGCCCGCCGAAGAGGTCGGCCTCCCCTTCCAAACGGACGTGGTTGCCCTTTTGGAACCAGGTCGCCGAGCCGCCGACGGCGCGCGAGGTTCTCGTCTTGTCTCCAGAAAGGGCGGAGATGGCCGTCGACGCGATCCCGTTCTGGACGATGCGCCTCGCCCTCTTGGGGCGGGAGACGCGCGCGACGGCCGAGGAGTTGCCGAAGTCGTAGCCCACGAGGTAGGTGGCGTCGTTTTCTGGGAGTTTGTTTTTCGAGGTTGAGGTCGAGGTCGAGGTTGAGGTTGAGTTTTTTTTTCCGTCGTCATCATCGTCTGACGCTGCGTCGTCGTCGCCTCTTCTTCTTCTCGATCTCAATCTTCAATCTTCTTTTCTCACCGTCCGCATTGCCCGCCTCCGCCGTCAGGAGCACGTCCGTGGGCTTGTCGGGCCAGCCCTTGGCGTCCCTGATGTCCGCCCACGACGCGTCTGTCGCGGAGGCCGTCACTTTGAGGTGCGTGGGCCCTCTGGCGACGGCGGACAGGTCCAGGCGGCCCCCTCTCGAGTTCGGGGCGGTCAGGACGTCGTCGTCGCCCAGCGCCGCGGCGTCGCGGCCCTTGAAGAAGAAGCCCCTGCCGGAGAGCGTGGCAGGGCCGATGAGCCCCTCGACGACGCGGGGCTCGTAGCCGTGCGAGGGCGGGGCGGGGTCGTCGGCGTAAAAGGGCATGATTTTGATGCGATGGATTTTTTTTCTTTTTTCGAATGCTCAATCGAGAGGTTGTGATTTTTTTCTTCGTCGTCGTCATCCTCGACCTCCTTTTCGTTTTTCTCTCTTTCTCTCTCTCGCGTGTTGCGCTTCTCAGCTCCCACCGTATCATCATAATTCTAATAATAAAAAAGAGAGATCGTTTTTCCTTACAACGTAACCAATCAAGAAGATAGATAGAAAAAAGAGGCAAAAAGAGCAAAGAACAAAGCCTTTGTCCCTCCTCTCCCTCTCTTCGTCACCTCTCTCTCTCCACCTCTTTCTCTCCTCCACCTCCTTCTCTCCTTCTTTCTCTCTCTTTCTTCAAGCCACCTGCGCCCCCTCGGGCACCTCAACCCGCAGCCTCGTCGCGAAGTCCTTCACCATGAACTTGAGCCCCTCCCTCAGAGGCACCTTCGGCTCCCACCCCAGGATCTTTTTCGCTTTCGAGATGTCGGGCTTGCGCCTCGAGGGGTCGTCGGCGGTGTTCTCCCTGAAGACGATCTCGGCCTTCGGGTTGACGACCTCTTTCACGACCTGGGCCAGCTCGAGCATGATGAACTCGACCGGGTTACCGATGTTGAAGGGGCCGGTCTCCTCGCCTGGCAAGTGGGGGTAAGTAAGAAAGTGGGGGTAAGTAAGCAAGTGGGGGTAAGTAAGAAAGTCGTGTGGAGTTCGTTTTTTGGAGTTTTTGAGATTTGAGAGAAAAAGTCGAAAAGAAAACAAGAGGTGGGTTTTTCTCTTTTCTCCTTCTTTCCGAGGGCCTCCGCCGCCGAGGACCAGGTCCACCGGAAAGCCTTCGACGAGAACAACACGAATCTGAAGACCAAAAAACACCAAAAAACGCCAACACATATCTCTCACCTTCCATCACCGCGACCATCCCGGCGACGAGGTCCGACACGTACTGGAACGACCGAGTCTGCTGCCCGTCGCCGTAGACCGTCATCGGCTGGTCCGTTAAGGCTTGCGCCACGAAGTTCGAGACCACGCGCCCGTCGTCGAGGGCCATCCGCGGCCCGTAGGTGTTGAAGATGCGGCAGACGCGGACCTCGAGGCCGTGCTCGCGGCGGTAGTCAAACGTCAGGCACTCGGCGGCGCGCTTCCCCTCGTCGTAGCAGGAGCGCTCGCCGATGGGGTTGACGTTGCCCCAGTAGGCCTCGGTCTGCGGGTGCTCGAGCGGGTCGCCGTAGACCTCGGAGGTGGAGGTGAGGAGGAAGCGGGCGCGGGTGCGCTGTTGTAGTTGTTTTTCGATTTTTTTGAATGATTTTTTTTGAGTTGAGGGGAAGGAGAGAGAAAGTTGGTTCTTTCTCCGCCCAACCTCTCTCCCCGCTCCCCGCACACTTTGCCCGGTACCGTTCTGCACCTCGCGACACCGCGCACACGCTCCCATCATCAGCGCAGCGAAATCAAGAGCTCCAAAAGAAGGAAAAAAGCTCGAAACAACGCACCTTGGCCAGCCCCAGCATGTTCATCGTGCCCAGGAAGGAAGTCTTGATCGTCTTGATCGGGTTGTACTTGTAATGCACGGGGCTGGCAGGGCAGGCCAGGTGGTAGACCTGGTCCACCTCGAGCAGGATCTTCTCGACCACGTCGTGGCGGATCAGCTCGAAGTTGGGTCTTCCAATCAAATGCGCGATGTTGTCCTTGGAGCCCGTGAAGAAGTTGTCGAGGCAGATCACATGGTCTCCGCGCTCGACCAGGTGCGTGCAAAGGTGGGAGCCGACGAAGCCCGCGCCTCCGGTGACGACGACGCGGTTCGACTCGACGCGGGGCTTGGTCTTGATGAGGGTGGCGGGCTGGAGAGTGGGGGTTTTTTGAGGAGGTCGAGGTCGAGGTTGAGAAGAAGAAAAAAGAAGCGCGCCTCCTCAATCGAAATCTTCAGCCTTTTGGGCTTTTGCTTTTCCCCACGCTCTTTCTGAGAAAGTCTGGATTCGAATTCGTAAGGGGAGTGCGAGATTCTCGTCACTCTCTTGCTCCAGGAGGAAGGAGAAAGCGCGAGGGAGGGGATTCGAGGAAGGATGGGGGAAGGCGGCGAGAGAGAGAGTTTTTCAATCGATCGATTGATGGTTGTCGAGCGTCGAGCTCTTTCTTTCTCTCGCTTTCATTCTTCCACGCCCGCTGTTGCGTTGACTGGCTTTCAATCGTGAAAAGATACTGGATATCCACTCACGTCTTCCGACATGACGACGAAGTTTTGAAAAGAGAGAGGGGAAAGGGAGAAGTAGAGAAGGAAGAAGAAAAAGGAGAGAAGATGCTTCTCCGATGGTTTTTGTGTGGAAATTCTTCTCTTCCTCCTTGTCGACCTCGACCTCTTCTCTCTCTCTCTCTCTCTCGTTTTTGATACAGCAAGTGCTTCAGTTTTTCAAGTTCTTTCAGTTTTACAATAATTTCTAAATCCACGGCTTCTTTTTCTTCTCCCCCTGTTGAGTGAATGAGTGAGTAGAAAAGGAAGAGAGAGCTGGTCGTGAGCGAAAGGCGCGAGAGGAAAGAGAAAGAGAAAGAGGAAGGAGGAACGACGAAAAAAAACCCAACTCTCGAAAGAAGAAATAAAGGAAAATCATCAGACAAATGCCTCGTTGCTTCGCTCTTCAGCACGGCGCCCATAGTGCAGGAGGGGTACACCCGCCACGGCAAAACGCCGCTTAAAGCGGCGGGCCATCCCCTCCCACGAGCAAACTCCGGCCTCGGACTCGTCATCTATAGTTGTTGTCGTCATCTGAAATCCGCTCCTTTTTTCTTTTCGTTTCGTTCGCGCGCGGAGTCATTTCTGATTCTTTCTCGCGACACACACACACGCAAACACACTCTCTACTTTGTCTGGGGATCGGAATTTCTGGCTTGAGTACCTTTGTTCCCTCTTTTTCAAAAAGAAAAAGAGGGAGGTCAAAGGATTTAGATCGGCAAACGGAAAAGAGAGAGAAGGAAAAGACCCTCCCTCCCCCCCGTGCCTTGTTAAGCAATTTTCTAATCAGCTTCGATCAGAGGGGAAAGGCTCGTCACTTCCCACGCGACAGTAGAGAAGAAGAGGAGATTGGTCTTGTTGTGTGTGCATGTGTCGCGAAGGAAGAAGGAAAAGAAAGAAGAAAGAGAAAGAAGAAAAAAAAAACACTTTCTTTTTCTCTCACCGTTCGCCGAGCCGCGCGTTCCCTCTCTCACACCACAGAGAGCGACAAGGAAGCAAAGAAGAAGGACCTGTTGTTTAAAAAAAAATAGAAAAAAAAGATGTCGTGAGCCAAAATTCGGCCGCAGTCAAGGAAAGAAATAAAAGTCCGTCTCTTGCGGCCGACTCAACGGCGCCGTTGCTGTGCGCCCCCCCTCCTCGAAAATAGGCCAGGCCACGCCCCCCATCGGAAAGAGAAGCTGAGGGCGCGCTAGACGCGCAGGCCGCAAAGCTCCTCCGAGACCCGCGGGGGGAGGGAAAGAGAGGTCAGAAAAGGACCAAAGAAGGCCGGCCTGGGAATGGGAAAGGGGGGGCAAAAAATGTTTTTCTCTCTCTCGTGTCTCTCTCGCCTTCTTTCAACAGCGCCTCCTCTTACCTTCTTTCGTGCATCAGAAGAGGGGCGCGAGGGCCGTCGTCGCTGATTTCGCCCTGTGAGAGAGGAATCGGAAGAAGAAGAGGAAAAAGAAGGCGTGAGAAGAAGAAAGAGGGAAGAAAAAAAAGAAGCGAGAAAAAGGGAAAGACGGAAGAAAAAATGGGTCAGAAGCTGAATGGATTAATATTAGCCTGAGTGTTTTGCGCACGGAGGTGCGGGGGACAGGGTAGGCCCCTCCCCCGAACCCCCAGCTAGCCCATCTAATTATGGTTCTTCATTCCCGGGGAAGAGAAAAAAGGGAGAGAGGGGAAGGGGGGGGAGGGAAAGTAAAAAAGAAAGTTGTCGTCGCGTTGCTCAAAGTTTCAAAAACTTCCACAAAGAAGAGGCCTCCGGTATCAGCAGTTAGCATCCTCATTTAGATATTCGGACGGTAATTCCATTTGTGATTGAGGTTGTTCGTCATCGGCCCGAGAATACTGGAGAGGGGAGGAAGAAAAAAAAAGAAGAGACCCGCGGCCGAAGAAAAAAAAAGCCAAATCAGAAGAAGAAGGAGAGAGAAGAGCTCATTACTTCTTAGAGGTTAAAAACAAATTTTAGTGCATCAGGCCGCGCGAACAGCGGCGAGTGTGAGGTCGCCGCTTTATGACGCCGCGCGTGTTGATCAGGGGATTGACAGATGTCGTTTAATCCTTGCTCTTGTTCGTCTTCTTCTTTTGATGTTTCGGTTTTTTTTTTCGTCACTGTTTGCCATCGCCGCCTTTGCTCGAAGAAAAAAGAAACAAAAGAAAACAAAAAAACTGCTCTCAGGCGCCGGGGAGTGTAAGTCCCCAGCCGTTTAATATTCGCTTTTATGTGCTATCAATCATTCAGGTCAGACGGCACTTCCTAACGTTTTTCAAGCAGTCGTCACCGAGCGTTTGTTTTGTTTTGTTTTGTTTTTTTCGCTTCTTTCAAAGTCATTTTTTTTAAAGTGGGGGGTGGAGTTTCCTATCTCTCTTAAAACTCACCTTTTTCCATTGCAGCCGCTTGCGATTGAGAAGAAGAAGAGGACAGACCTGTGTTTTCGAAAGGAAGAAGAAGAAGCAGATGCGCATGAGCTTCTCTTCATTCCTTTCAAAAAAAAAAAAAAAATGGAAACAGAAATGTTGTGATCGCCGAATAAAAATGGCACCGGGCAGCGCACGGGAGGTTTAAAAAAGCGAATGCCGGCTTCCTATCATGGAAGGCAGAAGCGGGAGAAGCGATGAAGCTCCTCCCTCGATCTCAGCTCGACTGTGAGCAGCAGGCGTCAGCGGCCCTTGTCCCTCGAGGAGGGGGAGCCTCCGCCGGCCGTGGCAAGAAGGCTAGGTTAAGGAAAAGCGAAAGGAAGAAAGAGAAGAAGCAAACAAAAAACGCACATTTTTTTTTGAAACCCGCTCTTCTTCCCTCGACGACGACGACGACGACGCGCAGGAAGAGCCCCCCGCGGAGGCCTGTTTTTTTTGAAAAAGAATTCAAAAGAGAAGAGGAAATGTCAGGGCAGAGTTGACACGGCGTCAAGAAACTTGAACTCTTTTTCAAAGAAGAAAAAAAAATTCGTCGGGCCGCAACACGATAGCCGCCCTGGCGCGCAGCGAAGCGCGGGGCTCGGTTCTCGCACGCGTAACAGGGACGGCAAAAAGGTTCAATGCCACTAGAAAAAATCTTCTTTCCCTTCCCGGAAGAAAGGAAAGGAGAAAAAAGGCGAAAGGGCCGTCCGGGGTAGATAGCGTGCTTGTGGTTTTTTGGGGGGGGGCTTTTTCGTGTTTTTTTTTCTCTCTCTCTCGACCTCCTCCGAGAAACGACAAACTCTCTCACCTTGCCCTTTTCCTTCTTCGCCTGCCGCGTCTTGCCGGCAAATCCTGAGTTGTTTTTGAAACGTTTTAAAAGGAAAAAAAAAGTGTACCAGCGAGACAGGTCAGCGGTGGGCCGTTTAAAAAAAAACGAAAAATTCGTTTCGTTGCAGCTCCTCTGCTGGTTTAAAATCTGGCAAGCGCCACCGGCCTTCTTCATAGAAGAGGCCGCACGCTGCTCTCCGCCCCCCTTACCCCCCGAAAGGCATTAAGATAAAATGTAAATTCGACGCCGAGCGCGGGTCTCCTCGCGGGGTAAGCAGGAAGGAGGAAAAGGGGAAGAAGAAAAGAGGGGGAAGGAAACTCGACGCGAGAGCGCAGAGCGCTCTGCATCAAGAGTTTCCAACCCCCTCCCTTCCTCCCCTACCTCCCTCAACCACTCCCCCCACGGGGTGCGCATCATTTGGCATACGCCGGCCAGTCGGGGAACGCCTCTAAAAAGAGCGGTTTGTTTAACTTTCTTGAAAGTTTTCTCTTTCTCTCTCTCGTTTGCTCGCTCGCTCGCTCGCTCAACTCCCTTCTCGCGCTCAACTCCTTGGGCTTACCTTTTTCGTTTCGAATTCTTTTCTCTAGATCATAGCGAGAGACGATCAAGACCTCGGTCTTTCTCTGTTGGTGTTGAGCGAAGGAGTGCGTGGAGAGAGATTGGCGTGAGCGCGGGAGGAAGAAACAAGGTCAAAGAGGTCGACGTCGAAAACGTCGACATCGAAAAAGAATGGCCTTCTTCTCGACTCTTCTTCTCTTTTTTTCGCCAAACTCGTTGGGGCGGCGGCGGGCTCGGAAGTTAGTTTATAAGTATTCGATTCCTGCGGCGATTCATCCTCATGGAGATAACGCTTCTAGGCGCCAGCTCGGTAGAGGGAGCCGATTCGTCTCTGCCCGCCGTTGAGAAGTTTTGGAGTTTTCATGGAGCATGGAGCCGCCGGCGGCTCGAAAGAAGCCTAGCCAATGCGGGAGAGGAAATGCTCTGTAGTTTTTTCGGCAAACGCCTGTCGTCAATGCGCTTACCGTGGAGAGGGAGGTGGTGACAGTGCCCCTGCGTTGGTGCACGAGAGAGAGCGAGAAGAGAGAGAGCGAGAGAGAGAGAGAGAGAGAGACGTCGACCGACGACGGAAGAGCAACAAGCGCCGACGAGAGCGTCGCCGCTCGATGCTCTTCCGCCGTCGAGTTTTTTCTGATTTTTTGTCGCTCTCTCGCCTTGATTTTTTTCTTCACTTTCCTCCTCTTTTGCTTCTTCTTCTTCTTCTTCTCCTTCCTCCTCCTTCCTTCTCCCCCCACCCACTCTCACACACACACGATGTCTGACAAGGAGGGCTCGCCCCCCAAGTGAGTGTGCCTCCTTTCGCTACGTCGTCGTGGCGACGCGCCGGGCAACGGCAGAGAGAGAGAGAGAGAGACAGAGAGAAAGAGCAAGCCATAAAAAAAACGACGTCTTTTTTGGCGGCCGCCGTCAGATGATGGGGCGTCTTTTTTCTCCTTTTTGCTCACCCTTGCCTTTCTCTCTTTATCTTCTACTTTTTCACGACAGGCCCGACGACGCCGGCGACGAAGAGCGCGAAGGTGAGAGAAGGTGGCTTTGTTTTGAGAGGGAAAAGAGAAGAAAACTTTCCGACGCCGTCGTCGTTTGCTCGCGATCGCTTTTTCGTTTTTTTTTTCCTCTCGTCCTCTCTCTCAACCTCCTCTCTCTCTTCTTCTTCCCTCCCCCAAACCAAAAACACCAGGCCGCTCCCGCTCCCGCTCCCGCTCGCGCTCCAACGCCGACGGCCGCGACGGCGCCGACCGCTCCCGCTCCCGCTCCAACCCCAGGGACGACGGGAACGACAAGGGAGCAGCCCCCGCGGGCGGCGATGAAAAGAAATCCGAGCCCAAAAAAGACGAGAAGCCCACGCCGATCGACTGGAAGACCAACCTCGAGAACCTCGTCTCGGAGGGCTACCTCCGCGAGGGCGACATCGACGCCGCGGCGCACGACGCGCTGGCGGCCCTGCCGCAGGAGAGCGCCAACCTGGCCGTGCAGAGGCTTCGCGAGTCGTCGCTGGCGCGCGTGACCAACAAGTCCGGCTTCTTGCTCGGGATCATCCGCCGGCTGGGCGACGCCGACGGGGGCCGCGGCGGCGGCGGCGGCGGCGACGACGGGGACGCCATCGCTCATTTAGCGGAAAAGCGCGACTTCCACCACGTGGGGCGCAAGCTCCAGGAGATGGTGGCCGAGGGGCGCATCTGCAACGGCGACGTCGACCGGAGGCTGTCCCGCGCCCTGGGCGACCTGGGACCCCGCCTTGCCGAAGAGGCCGTCGACAAGTTTGCGCAGGCGAACCTGGAGTCGGTGCGCTCCAAGGCGGGATTCTTCATGGGGATCGTCCGCAGGCTGGAGAGGGACCAGCAGGGTGGTGGAGGGGGCCGCGGGGGAGGCCGTGGGGGATACGGGGACCGCGGAGGTGAGGAATGAGAGAGAGGAGAGAGAGAGAGAGAGAGAGAGAGAGAGAGAGAGAGAGAGAGAGAGAGAGAGAGAGAGAGAGAGAGAGAGAGAGAGAGAGAGAGAGAGAGAGAGAGA
>Ga0114918_10006227_pt1 | contig 10122 bp, 4 predicted proteins | sample LantaG_FD_87015 | JGI IMG/M metagenome (GOLD analysis project Ga0114918, IMG submission 87015) | Deep subsurface microbial communities from Baltic Sea to uncover new lineages of life (NeLLi) - Landsort_02402 metaG | ecosystem: Environmental > Aquatic > Marine > Oceanic > Sediment | place: Baltic...
AAAAAAAAAAGAGAATTTTCTCGAAAAACTCGACGCAAGCTTTTTTCCCTACTTTTTTTTCTTCTTCCAGCATTCGAATTCGACTTCCCCTCTCCGCGCTCCCCGAAACCAGGTCTTCGGGCCGCGCCGGTACCCTCCTCTCCGCGCGATCCCGGAGAGAGCCCCTGTCGGCGACTGGCGCGGCGACCGGAGAGGGACGCGCGCGAGAGAGCACGGATGAGCGCGCCGTCGTGGGATGGCTCCAAGGAGCCGCCGTTGTCGTCGTTGTCGGCGGTGCCGCCGCCGTCGTCGCATTTGGCTAGCTCGTTCGCAGACTTGTCTCTCCGACAGCAGCAGCAACAACAGCAGCACGGGTGGAGCTCCAACAACAACAACAACGGCGGTGTCGCGTTCGCGCCTTCGACCTTCAATGGCGGCGGTGGCGGACTGGGCGGCGCGGCGCCGTTCCAGCAGAAGCCCTTTGCTCCCGCTCCTGCTCCTGGGCATCAGCAGCAGCAACAGCCGTCGCCGCATTCGCATCACCATCTCGCCAGCGGCGGTGGCAGCATGATGATGACGCCTGCTCACCACGGGACCAACCCCTTCGAGACCCCGCCGCGGCCCGAAAACCTGTCGTGGCCCCGTAATGACGTGTCGAACGGCTCCGGCTGGGGCAGGGGACCCGCGCAGGTGCGCGGAGGAGGCCAGACGGGGCCGGGCGCGTTCCTGCCGCAGCAGCAGCAATTGCCGCCGCCGCAGCAGCACCGGCCGCCGATGACGAGCTCGACCTCGACCTACTCTCCGTCGCCGTCGTCCTCTTCTCCGTTCGGCCCCTCCCCGCTCTCGCCGCAAACGCCGTCCTCCTACTCCCAGAGCCACGCTGCTGCTACTGCTGCTGCTGCGGCGGCGGCATCCTCTCCCTGGGCGAGCCCGCTGAGCCCTGCGCCGTTGGGGCTGAGCTCTCCGAGCTCGCCCGCCTTGGCCTCTGCTCAGTTTGGCGGCGGCGGCGGCGGAGGAGGTTACCGAGGCGTCAGCTACCCTTCGCCCGCCACGCCGCAGTCGCAGCAGCCGCAACAGCAACAGCAGCAGCGCTACCAGCAGCAGCATGGGCACGGGAATCACCACGGAGGGGGGCACCGCAGCTCCCACTCGCACTCGCATCACCACCCAAGCCACCACCACCACCACGGCCCCCCCTCCCCCTCCCCCTCCCCCTCCTCCTCCTCCTCCTCCTCCTCGGAGGAGGTCGCCGCCGCCGCGGCCTCGCACCCGCACGGCGAGCGCCTCCCGGCCTCCCTGCTCGCCACCGCCGCCACGCTCGACTCGCGCGGGGCTGCCGCGGCGATCAAGGAGCTGGCGCGCGCGGGCGCCCCGGCCCGCGCCGCCGAGCTCTTCGACGCGCTACGCGACGGCACCGCTGCGGCGGCCTCTGCCTCGGCGCACGCCGCCGCAGCCGCGCTGGCTTCGCTGGCGAATGCTGCTGCCCCTCCTCCTCCTTTACCCTTAGTCCGCAAGCCCGATGTCTACGTCTACACCGCCGCCATCTCGGCCTGCCTCCACTCCCACGACGTGGCTCGGGCCCTGGAGCTGGCGGCCGACATGCGCCGCGCGGGCGTTCCACCGAACGTGCACACGTACACTGCACTGATGAACGTCTGCATCAAGGGCGGGCGTTTGCCTCTGGCTTTGGGAGCCTACCGCGCGATGCGGGCGGACGGGTGCGCCCCCAACGTCGTCACCTTCAACACGCTGATCGACGTTCTCGGAAAGCTGGGAGACGCCGACGGCGCCGCTGCAGTTCTCGATGTCATGTCCGCCGAGGGCGTGGCTCCGGTCCCGCGAACCTTCAACACTCTCATAATAGCCTGCAACGGCTGCGGGCGCCACAGGGACGCCGTGGCCGCCTACCGCAGGATGGTCGACGCGGGGTTGACACCGAACGCGACCACCTTCAACGCGCTGATCAGCGCGCACGGGAGGGCGGGGAGGCTGGACCGCGCCTTGGAGGCCTACCGCGAGATGGTGTGGAGAGGGTGCGAGCGCTCCGTCATCACTTTCTCGTCCTTGATCAGCGCCTGCGAGCGTGCTGGAAAATGGAGGCTGGCGCTGGAGCTTTTCGCGGAGATGAGGGCGGCGGGCGTGAAGCCGAACACGGTGACGTTCAATTCGCTTATCAGCGCCTGCGGGGCCCCATGCCCTTCTTCTTCGAGTTCTTCGAGCTATTCGGGCTCGGGTTCTTCTTCTCAAGACGCGAACAACAGCATCTCCTCTGCGGCGAGCCCTCCAATGTCGCCCGCCCCCTCGCTGCAGCGCTCGCTGTCCTCTCCCGTGGCCGAAGTAACCGATGCGGAGAACGACAAGGCCTCGTCTTCTCCGGCGGGCAGCCCCGAGAGAGCAAACGGGAAGGGAGGAGGGGCGACGGCGACGACGCCGGCTTCGCCGTCCGTCGCTTCCGCTGCTTCCGCCGCCGCCGCTGCCCCGGCTCCCGACTGCGACGCGGCGTGGCGCAGGGCCGCGGACGCGTTCGGGGCCATGCGCGCCGCGGGGTGCGTGCCGGACGTCGTGACTTATACAGCGCTGATAGGTAAGAAGCGGTTTCGATTTTGTTTTTTGAGAGAGAGCGAAACTTTTTTCCAAAAAAAAAAAACTCACCTTTTTCTTTTCCCTCCCTTTCTCCAACAACCAAATCTCCACCAAAAAGGCGCCTACGAGCGCGGCGGGCAGTGGCGCCTCGCCCTCCGCGCCTACGACGAGATGCGCGCCAGCGGCTGCTCCCCGGACGGGATCGTGTACAACGCCCTGCTCGACGCGCTGTGGTCGACCGGCGTCGTCGCGGCGGCGCGCTTGGGGGCGAGGCTCGCCGCGGCGGCGCGCCGCGAGGGGCACCTGCTGCCGGTGCTCTGCTGCTCCTCTTCTTCTTCTCTTACTTCTTCTTCTTCTTCTTCGTCGGGTTCGGCGTCCTCTCCGCCCAGCTCCTCTCCCGAGCACAGCGGTGCACCTCTCACACCGATGAGGGCCGCGAGGGGCAACGCGGCCACGGCGGGAGGGGGCAGCGGCAACAGCACCAACGGGAACAGCGCTTCTGCTGCTGCTGCCCGCCCTGGCTCGCTCTCGCCGCCGCCTCGCTACTTCTCGCCCCCGCTCTCGCAGGAGGCGGCCGCCCTCCCCCTGTGCCCCGTCGCGGAGATCTCTCTCGCCGGGGCCACCGCCGGCGCCGCCGCCCTGACGCTCTTCGCGTGGATGACGGAGCTGCGCGCCGCGGCGAGGCGCGGCGAGGCGCTGCCGAAGGTGCTCGCCGTCGTCTGCGACCGCGACCGCGCGAGCGAGAGGGGCGAGAGAGGAGGAGGCGAGAGAGGAAGCGAGGGCCGCGGGGGCCGCAACTCCTCCTCCCGCCACGATGACCGCGCCACGCCCGACGACGGGGGCACCCCGCCGCCCGGCTCTCACCACCCGCAACAGCAGCAGCGCGGCGGCGCCTCGGCCGCCGTCCGCGTCGCCGTCGCGGCTATGTTTGCGTCGTGGAAGGCGCCGATGCGCGCCGTGCCGGTGCCGGCGCTGGCCTCTTCCGCTTCCGCTTCCGCGTCCGCTGCTGCCGCTGCTGCCGCTGCCGCTGCCGCTGCTGCGGCAAATGCGAAGGAGGAGGGCTTTTCCGAGCCCTCGTCTCCTTCCGCTGCTTCCGCCGCTGCTCCTCCTCAGACTCCGGCGGCGCCGACGACGACGGTCGTCGACGGATCCCGCCTCGAGGCCTCGGGAGAGGAGTTCGCGGCTTGGCTGACTTCGGCGGCGTTCGAGAGCAGGCTGTTCTCCTACTTCCCGTGCGCGGACGCGCCCACGAGGATCGAGGTCCTCGTCGCCGTCGAGGAAGAGGAAGAGGAAGCGACGACGCCGAGGAAGAAGGACACGACGGAAGAAAACTTCGGAGAGAAAGCGTCGTCGCCGCCGGCCTCTCCCTCGACGCCGCACGCGCCCATTCTCTCTTCTTCTCCCCCTTCTTCTTATTCTACTCTTTCGCCTTTCGACGCAGACGACGCCGCGGAGCTCGAGCGGCAGGAGGCGGACCTCGAGCAGCGCTGCCACGAGGCCTTTGCCGAAGTCGCCGCGCTCGAGTCTGGGTTCGAGAAGCTCGACGTCGAGACAATGGTGAGAAGCGGCTACCTCCCGAAAACAGCACTGCCTGGTTTTGATTCTACCTCCGAAAAGAACAAGAAGAAGGAGATCGACGAGGACGACGACGACGCTTTCGCTTTCGCGCTGCGGGCGGCGCAGAACTGCCTCCCCCCTTCGCCGCCGAAGGCGCCGGCGTCGCCCCTCTCGGAGGCGGCTCTGGCAGAGTCTTCTCCCTCTTCGCCGGCGTCGGCTGCCTCCCTCGCCGTCGTCTCCAAGGGCTCGAGGACCGAGGTCGTCGCGCGCGCCCTGGCAGCCTGCGCCTCCCTGGGCCTCCCCGAGGAGGCGGCGCACGATGCCGTGCTGCTGGCGGACAGGGCCGTGGCGGCGGGCGTCGACGTCTCGGAGCTCGGGGGCAGCGCCGGCGTGTCCTCGGCCGACGAAGCCGAGGACGACGACGAGAGCGACGAGAGCGACGGCGAAAAGACGGGCGCCAAAGGCAAGAAGAAGAACAAGAAGAACTCTTCCGCCTCTGCTTCTTCCTCCTCCGCCTCTGGCGCGGCAGCCCTCGCAGCCGGGTGCCTCACCATCGTCGTGGTCAACAGCAACAGCAGGGAGAAGCGGAACAGCAGCAGGTTCTCTTCCTCTTCTCTGCTCACGGGCCCGCTGCCCGAAAACGTCGACGCCGCGGCCATCGAGGCCGCCGCGGGCGCCGCGGCGGGCGGCGGCGCCGCCGCAGAGTGGGCGATCCGCAGGGCCCTCGGGGAGAGCAACACGGACTGCGTCTCGGCGCTGCGGTGCCTCAACCTCTTCTCCGAGAGGCTGACTGCCGGGGTCGCCGCCGCCGCGGAAGAACGAGAAGAAGGAGAAGCGGCAGGAGTCGCCGCCGCCGCTGCTGCCGCCGCCGCCGGCAAGCGCGAGCGCGAGCTCCGCTCCTCCTGCCCTTCGCTCGCCGCCCGCGCCCTCGCCGGCTCGGCCCCTTTACTCGCCCGCCTCGCCCTCGAGAAAGGAACCCCTGCCTTCTTCCTCTGCCGCCCCTCTGCCGCGGCGGCGGCCTTGCTGGTGGCGGAGAGGCATGCGAGAGGGTGCCTCCCGGCGTGGCCCGGCGCCGTGCGGAAGATGACCGCCTTTTACGGCCTCGACCCGGCCTCTGCCTCGGCGGCCGCGGCGGCCTCCGTGACCCCCGAGGTCTCCGAGGCGCTGAGGGCGGCGAGGGCGCTGGCGGGAGAGGCGATGCCGAGCTCTGCGGCTTCGGTGGCGGCGCTTGCTTCCCCTGCGCCGTCGCCGGCAAGGCCCGTCTCCAACGGCGGAGGAAAAGGCTGCGTTTCGTCGCTGGGCTCGCCGTCGCCGCAGGGGCGCTTCCCTTCGTCGTCGTCGTCGCCCTTGCTTTCCAGCTCACCGCCGCCTGTGCCCTTTGCGTTCCCGAGCCTTCTCTCGCCGCAGCGCGCGGGCTCGTCGGGTGGCGCGGTGCTTTTGGGAAGCGGCAGCAGCAGCAGCAGCAGCGGAAACCTGACGACGCCGCCGAGGCCGCCGCCGGCCTCCTCTTCGGCGCTGGCCGCGGCCGACCCTCCGACGCCGCCGCAGCAGAAGTGAGACGAGGAAGAAGACGACTACGCCAAGAACACGAGATGACATTGGGAGAGAGGGGGAAAGAGAAATGGAGAGAGGGAGAGAAATTGGAGAGAGAAAGAGAGAAAAGAGAAAAAAAAACTACGACCACCACCTTGCACCTTTATTTGCGTTCCCACCCCTTTTGATACATACACACGACGAAAACAACAACAAAACAAAACAACAGACTCAAACGCAACTCGCCCCCCATTTTGATAACCAGCAGCAACACACCACCTCCCACAAATGAAAAGAAAAACCTTTTTTTGGGCTCGATTTTTGCTTTTTCACTTGCTCGTCCCCACGAATTACAACTCACGCCTTTTTCTTTCTTTTTTGATCACGAATTACCTGTTGAATTGCTCTGCGGGGGTTGAGAGTGTAACCACTCGCGTACGAAAAAGAAAAAAACGAGTGAAGAGACGAAAAGAAAGACAGTGCGAGAGAGTGAGAGAGGTCGAGGCCGAAGAGGTCGGAGATTTTTTTCTTTTCGAAATCCATCGATGGCGAATCGTGCGGAGACGTCACTTCTTCTCCGTCTTCTTCGTTCCTTCCTCATCGCTCCGACCCAACGCGCTCCGCGCCCCCTCTTTCTTCCTTTTCGAACCCACCGAAGGCTCTCTCCGACACCCTCGACACGCTCCCCGGCCTCCGCCAAGGCCAAACACCGCTCCAGAGAACAGGGCAGAGAAACCAGAAAAAGCCCCAAGCAACAAAATGGGTAGAAGCCTCGTCGCCAAAGCCACGAGTGTGCGTGCTCAATCTTCCCCCATCCCGCCCCTCCCTCCCCAGCCGCAGCAGCGGCCCGCCGCCGCCAAGGCCCCGCTCCGGATGGCCCCCGTGGCGCTGGCCGTCGAGGGACCAGGCTCAGGTGCGTTGGCGGAGAGAGAGAGAAAGTAGGGTTTTTGAAAAAAAAAGCCAGCGAGCGATGGAAGCTGCTCTTCGTTCGAGCCACCAACGCGCGCCCGTGACCTGAAACGCCTCCCCTCTTCAAAAAAAAATAAAATTAAAAAACAGGCCGACGCCGCTTCCCGGACCCCTTCGAGACCTCCTCCTCTGCAACTGCAGCAGCAGCGTCCCCTCAGGCAGCAGCAGCCGCGGAAGCCAAAACGATGACGACGGAAAACCATCCCTGCCTCTCCACGGCCGACGCGTACAGCTCCTTTCAAAAAATAGCCGGCCCGCCGATCGACCCGGGGCGCCTCGCCGCGGCCGCCGCCGGGCCGCCGCTGTCGGCGACGGTAGTCGCCGAGGTGGCGGGAGGGCCCTTGTCTGGCTGGAGGGTGCGCCCGCCGCCGTTCGACGAAGGGAAGGAAGGGGCGGCGGAGAAGCCAGCGCCACGGGTTCCCGCGGCGGCCGAGAGGGAGGAGAGGCGCGAGGCGCTGCTGCGGGAGGTCAGGGCGAGGCGCAGTGGGGGGTGCTAGACTAGACAGAAAGATTTGATTTGTTTTTTTTTGTACCAATGAGAGAGACAGAGAGAGACGGCGAAAAGAGATTGTAGAAAAGAAAAGAAAAGAAAGAACGAGTTTTTAATTTTTTGATTTCACTTTTTTTTCCAATTTTTTTTCTCTCTCTCCGTTTCCCCCCTCTTTTTCTCTCTCTTGTTCTCTCTCCCCTCCCTCTTTCTCTCTCCCTTGTTCTCTCTCTTTATCTTCTCCTCTCCGCCTCTCTCCCAAAAAACAATTGAAAACGCAATCACGGAGGCAAGCCAGCCGGGAAATCAGCTCCTCCTCCCCCTTCTCCCGCCGCCTCGTCCGCCGCGGCGGCAGCAGCGTCCTCCTCCTCCGCGGCGGCGTCCGCCGCGGCCTGCTCCGCAGCCAGCCTCGCCAGCTCCCTCACCACGTCGGCACCTGCGACGGGCGGCTCCTCCGCCAGAGCTTGAGCTAATAGAGCTCCGCCGCGGACGAGAGGGGCAGAGACCGGAACCACCTCTGCGACGATGACGTCGGCGCTCCTTGCGTGGACGTAACACTTCATCGCAGCGCTGCCCGCCAACCCAAGCAGATCTGCCGCCAGCTCGCAGCGCGCCCTGGCTCCGTCCAGGGCCTCCTGCGTTGCCAGGGAAGGTGGGGGAGGGGTGAGGGAAAGCGAAGACGAGCGCGAAGGAGGAGAAGAAGAAGTGAGCACTTCTTCTTCTCTCCGACCGTCGGCGACGGCGACGGTCGGCACCAGGGCCCGCATCCCCTTTCTCTCCCCGACGAGGGCGACGGTGGCCCGCAGCCACCTCCCTTTCCCCTTCCAGGAAACGGCAACATCGTCGCCGTTATCGTCGTCATCGTCATATCCGTCGCTGCTGAGGGACAGCACGGCGCCGTCGTCGGGAACGTCGGGCTCGAACAGCGCGCCGCCGGCGCCGCCGGCCGGAAGCGCCACCAGCCCGCCGTCGCCGTCGGGCGCCGAGGGCCTCCGCTCGGCGACCGCTTTACTCAGCTCCCGCAGCGACTCGGCGTCGCGGACCCTCACGGCCCTCTCGCACGCGTTGCCGCTGTCCCCGAGCCTGCACAGCAAGGCGCTCACGGCGGCCGGGGCGCCGACTCCCGCCCGCAGCTGGGAGAACAGCGCCTCGGCTTCCTCGGGGCTCTCCGCGGCGCGCTCGAGGTCGGCGGCCGTCGCCCTCGCGCGCGGCGGCGCCGAGATGTTGTGCCGCTCCAGCTCGGCCAGCGCCTGCGCCACGGCGTCCGCGTCCGACGACAGCTCCGCCGCCACCGCCGAGGGCCCGGCCACCATCACGCCGGCCTTCTTGAGCGCGAGCTGTAAAGGACCGAAGGCGTCGGCGTCACCGTTGGAGAGCGAGAGCAGCACCACCGCTCCCGCGGCGGCGGCCTCCTCGGCAAACTCGTCGACGTCGAGCCTTCGCGACGAGGGCTGCAGCCAAGGGTCGCGCCCCTTGTCGGTGTAATACCGCCTCCAGACCACTTCTTCCTCGGCCTGCGCGAGCAGGTCCACGCCGTGCGCAGTGAGAGCGACGTCGGCGACCACCTCGGAGAAGGCGGCCGAGGAGCCCACCAGCAGCGGCTTGGGGCCCGCAAGCACCGACCCTTCGTCGCCCGGGGAGAACAAGACGCCCCTGTCGCCGCACGCCGCGGCCCTCGCAGCAGCGGTCACGCCCCATGCCCCTCCCGCCGCGGCGACGCCCGTGGCGTCGAGCTGGGCCAGCGTCGACGCGCGCGCCTCGGTGGCGACGTCGTCGAAGTGACGCTCGGTCCTCCTGTCGCGCGCGACGACCGACGCCGCGGCGGCGTCCCTGGCCGCAGCCGCCGCCGCGTCGTCGGCCGAAAGCCTGAGCGCGGCCGCGGGCGTGAGAGCCCAGACGGCCCTCGCCTCGACCACCTCGGTCGTCGGCAGCGGAAACGTGGCCAGCGCGTCGACGGCCAGGTCGTCCTCGAGGCCGTCCACGGGGCAGCCGGCAGAGACCAGGGCCGCGCGCTGCTTGAGGACCGCGAGAGGGCGAGCGTCGGCGCGCCCTCCGGCGCCGGCGCGCGACGACAGCAGGAAGACCTCTGGCAGCGTGTCCGGCGCTCCGGCGAGCAGAGTGGCTGCGTGGACGCCCGAGGCGAAGGCCTCGTCGCGTCCCGGCCCGTCCCCTCCCGCCAGGATCCAGATCCTCGTGGGGGGCTGGGGGAGGAGAGGAGCGGCGGGCTTGGAAGGAGAGGAAGGGGAAGAAGAAGAGGAGACGAGGCGGGCGATGTCGCCTCGGGTCTCCTGATCTCCGTTTCCGTTTCCGTTTCCGTTTCCGTTTCCTCCGCCTTCTCCGCCTTCACTGCGGCTGAAACTGGTAGCCCCGTCCCTCGCCAGGCTCATGCCCATCACGGTTGAGGCCAGGGGCAGCGGCAGCTCGGCGACCGACGCCACAAAGTCCGCCGACGCCGCCGCTGCCAGCGCCCCCTCCGGGTGAGTCACCTCGAGCGGCTCCTCGGCGACGGCAAAGGGCCTGGGCAGCAGCGGCCAGTCCGCGTTGGGCAGGTCGACCTCGGCGGGCCATTCTTCGCTGCTGAGCCCTTCCTGGGACAGGGCGCGGATGGACCTGTCCCAGACGATGGGCTCCTGCTCCTCGAGGGAGGCGTCGGCGCCGCCGATTTCTTGAAGAGCGGCGACGGGTCCGCCGCGCGCGTAGAAAGCGGCGGCCTCCGCGTCCTCCCTCGCCTCCTCCAAAACGCGCTCCTGCTCGGCGTCGATCCACGACTCCTCGGGTCCCGTCTCGCCGCCGGCCTCCTTGTAGCGCTGCGCGGCGGCCTCGTAGGCGTCCCAGGCCGCGGCGTCGCTCTCGGCGGCGGCTTTGTCGGAAGAGGAGAGGAGCCCGGTGCCGAAAAAGTCGTTATCCTCTCCTTTTTCGTCTTTTTCGTCTTCGTCTTCGTCGTCGTCGTCGTCGTCGTCGTCGTCGTCGTCGTCGTCGTCGTCGTCGTCGTCGTCGTCGTCGTCGTCGTCGTC
>Ga0114918_10006228_pt1 | contig 10121 bp, 12 predicted proteins | sample LantaG_FD_87015 | JGI IMG/M metagenome (GOLD analysis project Ga0114918, IMG submission 87015) | Deep subsurface microbial communities from Baltic Sea to uncover new lineages of life (NeLLi) - Landsort_02402 metaG | ecosystem: Environmental > Aquatic > Marine > Oceanic > Sediment | place...
CAAGTTCGTCCGCGGCGACGCCGTGGCCGGGCTTGTCATTACGGCCGTCAACCTGATCGGCGGGATCATCGTCGGCATGATGCAGGACAAGACGATCGGACAGTCGATGTCCGTATACTCCATCCTGGCCGTTGGCGACGGCCTGGTCAGCCAGGTGCCGGCCCTGATCATCTCTACGTCATCGGCCTTCCTTATCAGCAAGGCTTCCACGAAGGACAGCCTCGGCACGGACCTCGTGCAGCAGTTGACCCGGCGGGGCAGGCCAATCGGCATAGCGGCGTTCCTGCTTGGCGCGATGGTGTTCGTGCCGGGCTTTCCCAAGCTGCCGTTTGTCGTGCTGGCGATTACGGCGGGAATGCTCGCCCGGTACGCGACCAGGCGCGAGCTCGCGTTGGCAGGCGAGCCGGCCGAGCAGGACACCTCGGCCGCCAAGCCGGAAGAGACGCCCATAGAAGAACTGCTGGACGTGGACCGCGTGTCGGTGTTGGTCGGCCCGCGGCTGATTCCACTGATCGACCCGCGTCGGCAGAGCAGCCTGTCCCACCGAATCGCGCCGCTGCGGCGGAAGTTCGCCCAGCAGTATGGCGTCGTCCTGCCGCTCATCCGCCTGCGGGACACCCTGATGCTGGAGGCCAACGCCTACGAGATTCGCCTGAACAACCACGTGATCAACGTCGGGCGTATCGAGCCGGAGATGCTCATGGCGATGGATCCCGGCACGGTGCAGAAGCCCATATCAGGCCAGGCCACTGAAGAGCCGGTCTTCCACCTGCCGGCCCTGTGGATCAAGCCTGGTCAGAAGGAAGAGGCGGAAATGGCCGGCTACACCGTGGTCGACCCGGAGTCAGTCATGGTCACGCATCTGTCGGAAACGCTCCGGCAGCACGCCCACGAACTGCTCACCCGCGACGACGTTCACACGCTCATCGACCGCCTGCGGGAGAAGCAGCCCACGCTGGTGAACAGTGTCGTCGGCGACACGGTGCCCATCGGAGTGATTCACCGTGTGCTTCAGCAGTTGCTCAAGGACGGCATCGCGGTCCGCGACCTGCCGCAGATTCTCGAGACGCTCGGCGACAACGCCTTCCGCACGAAGGACCCGACCATCCTGACCGAGCTTGTCCGCAAGTCGCTCGTTCGCACGATTACCGAGCAGCACAGCGACGCCGAGGGAAAGATCACGGCGATCGTGCTGGACCCGGCGCTGGAGTACGAGTTGCGGCAGAGCCTGGCCTCCCAGGAAGGCGCCGAATCCCTCGCCCTCGCCCCGCAGCGGGCGATGGAGCTCAGCCGGCAGGTCACCGACGCGTGGCGCGCGGCCATGGAGGCCGGCATGGACAAGACCGTTCTGCTGTGCGACTTCCAGATCCGCCCGCACCTTGCGGCGATGCTGGCGCGCCAGATCGCTCAGTTGCCGGTGCTGGCCTACGACGAAATCACCATCGGGACAAAGATCGAGTCCGTGGGCACGGTCGAGCTCCCCGGCGAGGAAGACCAACTGGCCCTGGCGGGACAGACGATAGCGACGTGACCGCAAGCGCGACCGCGCGATAGGAAACAGCGAAAGTGAAACAGGCGGCTGTGACAGTTGCTGTGATGGGCTTTTTCGTTCTGGCCGGCGTGGGCTGGGTAGCCGGCCTATCCCCGTCCGACTGCGCCTTCAAGGCGCTGCTGGGGGCGGCGGCCCTGTACGTCCTGACCAAAATGGCCGGGCGGATGGTCGTCAATGTCATGGTCCGCACCATTGTCAGCGCCAACACGAGCGCCGCCAAGAGCGGCGAGGACACATCCGGTGGACCAACACAGCAGTGAGACATTCTCGGATTCGCTCGGCGCCAAGGCCGTGATGTCCAAGGCGTCAGCCGCCTACGCCGCGCAGTCGCGAGACGCCGCTGACGACCAGCGCATCGTCGAGTACCTGCCGCTGGTCAGGCACGTAGTGCAGAAGGTCTCCGCGAGCCTGCCGCGACACATCGACAGCGACGACCTGATCTCAGCCGGCACGCTTGGGCTGGTGAGGGCCTCCAGGCGGTTCGACCCAAGCAAGAAGGTGGACTTCAAGACCTATGCCTACATCTGCATTCGCGGGGCCGTCATCGACGAGCTCCGGCACAGATCGTTCGTGTCGACGAACATTCATCACCAGATTCGCAAGGTGCGCGAGTGCTACCAGCGTCATGTCTCCGCCCACGGCAGCCCCCCCGACGACGAGGACCTGGCCGCCCAGGCCGGCATGACGCAGGAGCAGCTCTATCGCGTGCTACAAGAGGCCCGGCGGCAGCATTTCTTGTCGATTCACGGCCTGACGGAAGAGCAGCCTGCGTTGGCGTCGCTCGCCCCGGCCGATGAGGGGCCTTCCCCCGTCGAACAGGCCGAGCGGCGGGAAACGCTGGAGCAACTGGCCGCCGCCATCCGGGAACTGCCGGAGAGGGACCGCGTCCTGTTGGTGCTCTATTACGAGCGGGACCTGACCATGAAGGAAATCGCCGAAGTGCTCTCGGTTACCGAATCGCGAGTCAGCCAGTTGCACGCCAGCGCCGTGTTTAAGCTGTCCATGAAAATGAGGAGCGCGTCATGACCACACCAGGTGACGAAGTGCGCCCGCCCGCCCGGGACGTTCCCGACATTATGAACGTCGTCCGTCAGAAGAAGATGGACGACCGCCCGGACGGGCAGAAGCGCAGGAACCGCCGCAGGAAGAAGTCGGGCGACCAGATCGCAAGCGGCGACGCCGAGCACGACATCGGCCCCGACGGCGAAGAGAACACCAGCCATTCCGTGGACTATCTCGCCTGACGCACCGGGGCCACGCGGCAACGAGGAAAACGATGAGTATGACGACAGGCATCATCAAGAAGAGCCGAGTCAAATCCGCCGGCCGACTGAGGCTGTCGGCGGGCAAGGCCGATCCGGGCGACGACCATGCCGCCGTCGAGGCCAACCTGCTGACATCCGATGACGCGGGGGCCGTCATCGAGGTGGTCTGCCCGTGCGGGCGGCGCCTTGAAATCGCGTGTGTGTACCCCGCAGGCGCCTCCCATACCGCCCCGGAAACCCCACAGCAACAAGACCAGACACAACAGTGATAGAAGGAGCACTCCTATGAACCATTACGGCAGAATCGCACTGATGGCGGCAGCGGCTATCATGCTGGCCGGATGCGCCGAGCTGGACATGGGCATGGCGAACAACCGGCAGCCGGTGCAGGCAAGCGCCCACATGGGCCCGACCGGCTACAACAACCGACCCGACGAGCCGAGCGACCTGGAGTATCTCGGGCAAACCGTGGTCGCAGACACGCACGAAGGCCAACAGGTCGACGCGCGAGGCGGCGTGGACATTGCGATGCAGTGGTCCAGCCGGTACGCCGAAGTGGCCGAGCGGCTCATGGTTATCGAGCGAGAAAACCACGAACTCGCCGAGAGCAACCAGCGGCTGCAAGTCGATCTCGAGCGAACACAGGACGAGCTGGAAGGCACCCAGCAGGAACTCACCGAAGCCAACCGGATGCTCGTGGACCTGCACCAGGAGCTGGATTCCTGGAAGCGGGACGTGCTGAGCTTCCGCGACGAAATGCGACGGGCGCAAGCCGCCCAGCTCAACGCCTTGCAGAAGGTGCTGAAAGTCCTCGGCGGCGAGGTGCCCACCGAGCCCACTCAAGCGGCATCGTGACTACTACAGACCAAAGGACCAGCCAATGAGGCCCTTCCACACGAAAATACTGCTGGGGCTGCTGGCCGCGGCGCTTGCCGCAGGCTGCACGCGCGACGGGTACATAGCCCCGAACATCTATCACGAGATACCGTCAGTGCGGCAGTTGATGTCGCTGAGGCGCGTCGTTCTCATCGAACTAAAGGATGAGACCGGCCAGCCCCGCGTCGCTGAGGACCTGACCGCCGCCCTCGCTCAGGCGCTACAGGAACGGGGCCTGTTCCGCGTGGACGTAATCGACCGCCATTCGCCCAGGCTGGAAGGGCTGGTCATAGACAAGCTTGAGCCCTTCACCATCAGCGAGCTGGCGAAGATGGCCCGTCAGCTCAACTGCGACGGCGTGCTGATCGGCAGGATCAGGCAGTTCCAGCCCTTCCCCCGCATGCAGATGAGCGTGCTGCTCCGCCTGATAGACCTGCGGGACGGGCAGTTGGCCTGGGGTGTCGACGAAAAATGGAACTCGTCGGACGCCATAGTCGAAAAACGCATCAAGTGGTACTTCAGGACGCAGCTCCGCACCGGTTACGACCCAGCCACGTGGGAACTCGTCACCCGCAGCCCGATGCAGTTCTGCCGGTTCGTGGCCTATGAGATGGTGGGCACCTTGCCGGTCGGCCACGGGCGGGTGGCGGCCGGGTCAAGCCCACGCCCATGACGCCGCATGAGAGCATCGCACATGGAACGAATTTCCGGGAAAGTCCTTAAGTTCTCGGCCAGGCGGCCGACAATATCACTGGCAAGAGCCGGGAGAGGTGGAAGTGCGCATTGACCGTACAAACGCGTTGGGTCCGTTGAGCGAGGGCGACAAGAACGCCCGGTCCGCCCAGGCCGACGGCGCCAAAGGCGGCAAGCACGCCAAGGGCGCGGCGAGTGCATCCGCGGCGGCCGCCGGCGAAGCAGCGTCGATCCTGTCGGCCAGGCCTTCGCTTGTCCGCAAGGCGGCAGCCGTGCCGGAAATCAACGCCGAGGCCGTCGCCGAGGCACGCCGCCTCATCGCCGAGGGCCTGCTGGATACCCCCGCCGCTGCCCGCGCCGCCGCCGAAGCCATCCTCTCTGGCGGGTTGTAGACCCGCCAGTTCGCTCGGCTGGTAGACTCCCCGGCCGGACCATCTCAACTACCCGCCAAGGGCCGCACTGCCAGTGGCAGGCAGTCGGCATCCACCGCAAATCCCAAGCCCGATTTTCGGGTACTGAGCTGTCCAGCCCGCCCCACGTCGTTTTCGTGAGATATAAATGTAGCTTGTATAGGGTGATATGTGCGGGGATTGCCGAAACTTCCCAGCTTGCGCAATTTGCCTCGTTTTTTCATTTCACCCCTAAAGTCCTCGCCGGGTCCCTCGATAATCCTCATGGCAGAAGCCAGTTTCTCGGCGGGCCAGTGGGTGCGCCGGAAGAATATTGAGAGTGCTCACGCATCACGTGAGCAAGATCAGGTGTCTTAGGGCTAAGTGGGCCAAGGGACGCCGCACACGAGAAAGTCTCAGGGAGAAAACACATGCTAGCAGTCAAGAACAACATTATGGCAGACAATGCAGCGCGGCACCTGGGTCGTAGTTACGACGCCCTGGCCCGATCTGTCGAGAGGCTGTCGTCCGGCCTACGCATCAACAGTGCGAAGGACGACGCGGCGGGCCTGGCTGTTCGCGAACTGATTCGCGCGGACATCGCCCAGTTCCGTCAGGGCTCGCGTAACGCCCAGGACGGCATCAGCATGTTGCAGACGGCTGAAGGCGCCATGCAGGTCGTTGACGAACTGCTCATTCGCATGAAGGAACTGGCGGAACAGGCCGCAACCGGTTCGTATTCAGACGAACAGCGGACGATCATGAACGCCGAGTACGGTCAGCTCGGGCAGGAAATCACCCGTATCGCGACCGACACGTCGTTCAACAGCACGACACTGTTGAGCGGCACCGATAGTTACGCCATCCACATTGGATCGGACACGACGATCGACATCACCGCTAGCGCGATGGATGCCAGCACACTCGGCGTGAGCACGACCGGCGTGCAGGAGACGTTCACCGCCGACCGCGGCCGTGCGACCACGTACGCGATGAACTTCATCGCCGACAGTGAGATCGTTGACGGCGTGACCGACATGATCAACTTCGGCTTCGGCGCCGACGAATGCCACGTCGATCTCGTAGCTTACGCTGCCAGCGGGATTTCGCTTGACCTGTTGGTCGATGAGGTCAACACGCAGTGGCAGAGCGAGGTAGCGGCGGGCGAGATCGTGGCGTCGGCGTACTGGGACACCACTAGCAACACGTGGAAGCTGGAGCTCAAGAACCCGACAGCCGAGGTGGGCGCCTTCCAGGTCGACAACACCGAGGCAATCGCGGCCTTCGACACACTCGCCGAGTGGAATTCGGTCGCTACCGGTGCTAGCGGCACGACCGTGTCTCTGGCGACCGCAGAAGGTGCGACGACGGCCCTTGGTCTGGTGACCACGGCCATCAACACCAAGGACACGTTCCGGGCCGAGCTGGGTTACATGATGAACCGCCTCGAAGCGGCCGTCAACGTTCTGGACATTCAGGCCGAAAGCCTTCTGGCTGCCGAGTCGCGTATTTCCGACGTCGACGTTGCGACGGAAATGGCCGCGATGACGCGTAACCAGGTTCTGTCTCAGGCCGGCGTGTCCATGTTGGCCCAGGCCAACGCGATGCCGCAGATGGCCCTGAAGCTTCTGGGCTAAGTAGTGTAAGTACAAGCGCTTGGACGGGTCCCCGTTTTGGGTAACGACCGCACCCCATGCCCCCACCCAAACGGGGCCCGTCCGGGCGAGACATAACCAAGGTAAGGCAGGGGCCCGCCGCTAGCCGATGGGCCCCTGCCTGACCGCCCCGGCGCGGAACGGGCCTGGCCCCGCCCGTCGGCCCGGGCAAGTTTTCGCCGATCCGCCCTAAAGCAATCCCCGCTCGCCACGATAATGTCATTGAACGCAGCCGCCGGCTGCCGTGCGATGACAGCTTCGCACTCAAAGGGAATAGCCATGGGCATCACACTTTCGGGCATTTCGCTTGCGGGCATCAACTCGGGCATCGACAGTGATCTGATCGTTCAGCAGATGATGGCGGCGGCCAGTCGGCCCCTCTACCGTCTTCATGCGCGAAAGGCCGAGTGGAACGCCAAGAACACCGCCCTGGAGCAGATCGAGTCGCTGCTGAACAGCCTCAAGAGCCATGCCGCCTCGATGGACACCATCGCCGAGCTGCGCAAGACGACGGCCAAGTCGTCCGACACCGACATCGTCACCGCGACGGCGTCGTCGACGGCCATCGAAGGCAGCCACACCGTGACGGTCAATCAACTGGCCCGAGCCGAACGCGAAGTGCAGACCACGGGCGTAGCGACACTCGAAACCGTCATCTACATCGAAAGCGACGACACCTTTACATACACCTACAACGGCACCCAGCGGTCGGTGACGATTCAGGAAGAACACACGCTCGAAGACCTCGTCGAGACGATCAACTCCGACGATTCGAACGCCGGCATCACCGCGAGCATCCTTCAGTACGACGGCGCGTACCGCCTCGTGCTGGCCGGCAACGACACGGGCGAGGCCGCCACGATCACGGTCGACACGTCGCCAACGTCGATCGGCGGCTTCACGGAGACCCAGGCCGCCCAGAGCGCCGAAATCAAGGTGGACGGCTTCCCGCCGGGCGCCGAAGACTGGATCGAGCGCGACTCCAACAGCATCACCGACGTTCTGCCCGGCGTGACATTAAACCTTCAGTCCGTCAGCGCCTCGCCCGTGACCATCACGCTCAGCCGCAAGACCTCCGACCTGACCTCGGATCTGACGAACTTCGTCGCGATCTACAACAGCTTTGCCGACAAGATCAAGAATCTGACCAAGTACGACGCGGAGACCCAGACCGGCGCCATCCTTCAGGGAGACAGCATTATCAACGGCATGCTGTCCGAGGTCCGCTTGGAGGTAATCAGCCAGGCGCTCGGCTTCGCCGACGGCGAAGACCCGTTCATCCTGGCGGGGGAGCTGGGCATTGAGCTCGATGACGAAGGCGTGATGACGCTGGACGAGTCGGTGCTGGCATCGGCCTTGTCGGACGATTACATCGGGGTGCTGTCGCTGGTCGGTGCGGACAAGACGGGCGCGTCTGCCTCGCAGTACGTGGACTTCCTTGGTGCGGGCGACAACACCGAGGCCGGGGAATACACCGTGGAAGCCAGCTTCAACGACACGACGGGGGAATTGCTGGGCTTTCGGGTAAAGGCGCCCGGCAGCGACACCTGGAACCCGGACGTGGCCATCGCCGGCAACACCGTGACGGGCAAGTACGGCTTCCCGGAGGAGGGCATGGTGCTTGAGGCCACTTGGGACGGCCAGGCGGGCGTCGATGGCGTTCGCACACAGACTACCACGGTGCGCGTCCGTCAGGGGTTCGTCGGGCGGGTGATGGACTCTCTCGAGAGCATCCTGAACAGCGAGACAGGCTTGCTGGCTACGAAGAAGGCGCACGCCTCCTCGCAGATCAGCACGTTGGACCGCAACATCGAGATCCAGGAGGCGCGTCTGGAGCGCAAGGAGGCCCAGCTCAAGTCTCAGTACGCCCGCCTGGAGGCCACCCTCGCCCGGCTCGACAGTCAGAAGGGCGCTTTCGAGGCGCTGATAATGCAACTGGACGCGATGCAGAAGGCGTCGAACGAGTAGGCGCCCCTGACACATTGAGAAAGGGCCGACAGATGAGTCAAATCGGCGCATACACGGACAATGGGATTACCACGCAGTCGCGCGGCGGATTGGTCGTGATGCTCTACGACGGGGCGGTCAGGTTCCTCAACCAGGCTATCGCGGCCCTGGCGGCGGGCGACATGGCCGCCAAGGGCACCAACGTCGCCAAGGCGATGGACATCATCAACGAGCTGGACTGCGTGCTGGACATGGACGCCGGCGGCGAGGTCGCCCAGAACCTTCGCAGCCTCTACGACTTCATGCGCAAGCACCTCCAGGCCGCCCACCTGACCAACGACGGTGAGAAGATGAAAGAAGTGGCCTCGCTGCTGAGCGAGCTCAACGAAGGCTGGAAGGCCATCTCAGACTGAGTCCCGTTAAGAGTGATAGGGGGGCCGCCCGCTGGCGGGCGCCGCATTCTGTGGACGTCCGCGCCATTTCGGGAGGCTGCGTCATTCCCTCTTCGGGAACTACGCCCGGGTGGCTTACGGTTCTTCTACGACCCAGGCTACCTGCACCTGCTCTTTTGGCACGAACGCCACAGTTGGCGTCACGGTGGTCTCAGAGCCGGGAAGAGTGATCCTGGGCTCGCCCACGGCGATGTAGGGCCTCAGCGGCAAGGCCAATTCGTCAATGAGGCGTTCCTCCAGGGGGACGTAAACCATCCCCTCGATCCTTGCGCCGCTGATCGTTATTATGACGGCGAGAACCGGTTTTTTCTCGACGTGAGGCACTCGGTCCATTGTGACGACCTTTCATACATGACCTTCGTCATTAACGACGGGGCTTCGCTAAGCCGGTTTGCCAAACAATGGAGAGCCGAGGTCGGCTGCGCTACTTCTGCTGCTGTTCGGGGTTCTCGGTCTTGGCCGAGTCGCCCACGCCGCGAATGGCCCAGCGGGCGAATCGCATGCGGACGTTGTTGGTCTCGTCGACTTTGACGGTTATCTCGTCTTCCTTCACTTCGATGATCGTCCCGCAGACGCCGCCGACGCTCGTGACCTTGTCGCCCTTTTTCAGGCTGGCGAGCATTTCGCGGTGCTTGCTCTCGCGTTTCTTCCGGCCCCGGCTGGACATGACGAAAAACAGCACCAGCACGCCGATCATCACAAGGAACATCGGGCTGCTGAACAGCGACGGTTGAGGAGCCGCGGGCTGGCCTTCGCCTTCACCTTCGGCGTCTTCGCCGTCGGCGGGCGGCCCGTCGGCGCCATCGGCGGGCGGCGCTTCGCCATCGGCGGGGGCCGACACGCCGGGGCCGATCACTTCCGTGTCCGAGCCGGCCGCGTCATCCTGGGCCCACGCCAACGGCGCAGCCAACGCCAAGCAGGCAACGATAATCCACATTGAGCGGCTAAGGTGCTTCATAGGTTATGTCCTTTCCATTGGTTTCTGTTGCCCGGTCGGGGCAAGGCGGGGCATTGTGCGCGATTTGCGCCGCCGCGTCAACATGCGCTCGTAGTTCACGAATTACACGAATGGGACGAATGGTACATCGGCTTGTTGTGCGTAGTCTGCCGGCTCTTAGACATTAGGCATTAGACATTGGGCATTGCTTGCCGAGCGTCCCACCCGCATATGCCGGTCGGTCACTTGTCGTTATCTCCTGCCGGATAGAGCCCAGCCAGCCACGTCCGCGTAGATTCGACCAGCGTGCCTGCGGTAATGGCTTGGCGGATGGCGGCCATCAGCTCGGCGAAGA
>Ga0114918_10006229_pt1 | contig 10121 bp, 3 predicted proteins | sample LantaG_FD_87015 | JGI IMG/M metagenome (GOLD analysis project Ga0114918, IMG submission 87015) | Deep subsurface microbial communities from Baltic Sea to uncover new lineages of life (NeLLi) - Landsort_02402 metaG | ecosystem: Environmental > Aquatic > Marine > Oceanic > Sediment | place: Baltic...
ATGCCCTTCAACCGCCAGGCCGCGATCGCGTACAGGGCCAGTTGCCATTCATAACGGGCATGCGTCTCCGTCTTGCGCGCGCCCGTCTTGTAATCCACCACCGTACCGTCCTCAAGCACGGCATCGATCGTACCGCTGACTACGTCCTCACCCAACCGTAGCAAGAACGAAACCTCCCGTTCGATGTGCGCCGCGCGCATACGTTTTCCGAGCGGCGATTTACGGAAGCGGGCCGCCACCTCGCGCAGGTAGGGCGCCATCGCAGCCTGCGCGCCCAGGGCCGGACATTCCCGTTCGAGCACGGCATCAACTGGTGGATCGTCGTCAAACCGCCACGACTCGAACAGACGATGCACCAAGCTCCCGCGAAACGCCGGAGACACTCCCCATACGGTCTGCTCCCTGGGATCGCCGAGCCCCAGCTCGGCCTTTGCTGCTGACGATTCTCGCGCCTCAAAAGCGCCGAACAAACGATCCAGGATCTCCGAAACCGGCAGCACTCTTTCACGCGTATTGAATCCGCTCAAGGGCTTTGCCCGAACCTCGATTTCACTCCGCTCAGGCACGGTTGTCTCCGCCGGGATCGCTTCGACGACGCCTGCAACATCCGCCACTACGCGCCGTGCCACGGCGGTCCAGGGATTCTCGTCATAGCTACCGTGAAACGTATGGCCGTCGTCACACTGCGTGAGGCCGTACTGTTTGTCGAAGCCGGCGAACCAGCTTCCCGAGGGCGGGTCCGGCGCCCCGCCGATGAGCAACCAATCGCGCGCGCGCGTCATGCCCACGTAGAGGATCCGTGCGTGTTCGGCGTTCTTCCTGGCCTCCTGGGCGCGGCCGATGACCCGGTGCATCGCGGTGGACACCGGTTCGCCCGCATCGTCGGCGACCCGAACGCCAAGCCCGAGTTCGCGGTGCAACGCAACGTCGCCCGGTCCGCTTCGGCGGCGCGACCGCGCGGTGTCCGGGATTACGACAATCGGAAACTCAAGTCCTTTCGCCTTATGGATGGTCATCAACGTAACAGCCCCGGAACCATCGGGTTGGACGGCCGCGTCGCCCTCTCGGATGGTTTCTTGACTCGCCATCTCGTCGAGGTAACGAACAAACGCGCCGAGGCTGGCGGGCCGCATCCGCGCAAAATCGTCCGCCAAATCCGCGATTTTGCGCACATTGTACGCTTTTTGTACCCCGAGGTACTGTGTTAGCATGATAGCTTCATAACCGGTCCGATCAAGGACGTAACGGAGAAAGGCCGCCAACGGCATCGCGCGATGCGCCCGCAGATCGCGGACCAACACGCACGCGGCCTCAAACCGGGATAGAGGTGTCTGTTCCCGTCCATCCTGTCCATCTCGTCCATCCCATTTGTCCCATTCTTTCCATTTATTCGACAGAAAAGCGTCCGCCAGCCCGCGTTCCGCGCACAACCCAACGAGCGTCTCGTCGGACAGACCCGCCATCGGCCCGCGCAAAAAACCCAGCAGCGCCATCTCGTCCCAGGGATCGACAAGAACGCTCAAGAGATTCCGGAGGTCCAGGACCTCCTGGCGTTCGTAGAAACCGGCCCCAGCTACCACCGTGTAGGGAATGCCACAACGGCGAAGTCCTTCTTCGTAGAGGTAGACACGATTGAGCGAGTGGAAAAGCATCGCCACATCGCCGAATGTGGCCGCGCGGTATATGTCCTTTCGCTTGTCGAAGACGGAAACGGCGGCGTCCCCCCGGCATAGACTCGAAAGACGCGACGCGATCAGTTCGCCTTCCCGTTTCCGGTAATCGTCCACGAGTACCCCGTCTTGCGTTTCGGGTATCAGAAATTCGACACGGCATGGATCGTCCGCCGTGCGCACGGCTTTCAACGGCGTATAAGCAGGCTCGACCGCTTCCAGCAGGCCCGATCGCGAGAAAAAGTCGTTCACAAAAGACAGGAGCGGCGCGACCGTTCGGAAATTGGCATCGAGGCGAACAACCTCGAGGGCCGATTGCCGCTCTCGCTGAAACACCTCGACTTCCGCGCCGCGGAAATCGTAGATCGACTGCTTGGCGTCGCCCACAATGAAAAGGTCCGGTCCTTTCGGGTGATCCGCGATCAATCGGGCGATCTCGAGTTGAGCGGAATCCGTATCCTGGAACTCGTCCACCAGGAGGAACCGGATCCCGTGCGCCGTGCGCCCGCGCACCTCGTCGTTTTCACGTAGCATCCGCAACGCGTTCCCAATAAGGTCGTCAAAATCCAGACCGGCTCGCTCCGTCTTGGCGGATTGATAGGCCTCGTCGACGCGCGAATACACCGCGCACAGGTCGCAGGCGAGTTGCGCCGCGCGTTGTTCAATTACCTCGTTGTATGGCTGGGGCCGATGTTCTTGCGCCTGTTTTCGCAGGTAGTCTTGCAGTTCTTTCAAATCTTCAACGGTCTCTTCCGAGATCCAGTTTTTCTTCCGCGTATTCTTGAACGACAACGCGGCGATTGTCTCGATTGCACCCTGGGAACGCCGAGCACCAGCTCGGCCTTCCTCGGCACTCGAAATGATCGTATCAAGCGCAGCCATCATCGCGCGCCGCGCTTGTTCCCGCCCATCGTCCACATTCGAGCAGGCCCCCTCGAACCCCGCCAAACCGTCGCGAATCAGCGCTAGGCCAGGAGAACCGGCCCACGCCTTCAACGCGTCTTCGTATACCTTGTCCGCAAGCTGACGCCAGTGCGCCGCCAAGGCCGCCGGATCGGCCAGCGGGTGCTCCTCGAAGATGCGTGCCACGAGGTTTCCCCTGTTCAGCATGAACTTCATCGTGTCGATTAGCCTGCGCGTACCGAACGCGATGGCCGCACGCCGCACCGCTGGATCTTCCTGCTCAAGCAAGGCATGGATGGCATCGGTCGCGACCTCGTCGCAGAGCAGCATCGCTTCGGCGTCGGCCAGCACTACAAAGTCCGGATCGAGGCCTATCCGCAACACGTTCTCGCGCAGAAGGCCCGCGCAAAAGGAATGAATCGTTGTCACTCGCGCCGTCTCGACCCACCGCTCCATTTCACGCCACCGGGTCATTTCATCCGGATCGTCGATTGGGGCCTTGAGGTGGAACGCGTTACGAAGGCGGTCCTTCATCTCCGCGGCCGCCTTGCCCGTAAAGGTAATAGCGACGATCTCGTCCAGCGCCGCCAGCTTCCTGTCGAGCAGCAACACGATGCGCTCGACAAGCACGCTGGTCTTGCCGGAACCGGCCCCGGCGTCCACGCAGAGGCTTTTCGCGAGGGTCTCGATAGCCGTCGTCTGTTCTGGCGTGTATTTCATCGCGTATCACCTTACCCTGTAGGCGGGGAATAATTCCCCGCCAACTTCCGCTCGATGCGGCCGGGTTCGTATCGGCAGGCGCGGCCCGCCGCGCAATAGCGGCAAACGTCGCCATTCGGCACGGGCGGGAAGTATCCGCGCCGTACGGCTGCCACGCTTATGGCCACCGCGTCGCGCGCGACTTGTTGGCGGGCCTCCCACTCGTTCTTGGCGCACCCAAGCGCTTCGAGACGTTTCTCGCGTCCCACGGTGAGGAAGAACGCCTCCCGGCACGCAGTCCCTTTCATCAGGAACTCTTCGAGCGCGATCGCGTAAATGGAAAGTTGAACAGATCGTCCTTCCATGATGTCTTTGCGCGTGACGGCAACGGAACTCTTGTAGTCAATAATTCGCACAGCCTCTTGGCAATGATCGATCCGATCAATCCGCCCCGAGAAAAGGACCGGCCCCGCTTCCGTATCGAGGGCGAACGGTTCCGTGATGTCCAAGGCATCGCGCGACGCAGCCCGCGTGTTGCCGAACGCCACTTCGAAATGCGATGGTTTCCATTCGGACTCTTCGCGGGCCCGCTCGATGCTGAGGTAACGACCGAGAATCAGCGCCAACCGTTCTCGCTCGACGGCGTCGATGCCTGGTGGCCTCGTCGAGCTTTGCCAGGCTTTTTGCTCGAACACCTCGGTTACCAGCGACCGCATGACCCCGGCGGCCTCCTCCTCGGGAATTTCGGCGATTGCTCTTCCACGATAATGTTCGTGAAACGCCTCAAGCACGGCATGAAGAATCAGTCCGCGCACTCGTGCGTCAAACTCGGCCACGGGCGTTTCCATCTCGGCCAATCTCAGGACGTTTTCCACAAAAAAACGGAACGGACAGGCCTGGTAGGCCTCGATTTGCTTGACGCTGAACCGGTGGCGCGCGTCAAACCGCTTGGCCACCGTCGCGATAGTTTCGGAATCGGAAAGCACCCCATCGTACGCATCGAACGGAGCCGCACTATGCCGGGCCGTCTCGATCTGCCCACCTTCCCATTCATGCGCAAAATCCCCCTGGGATCGCCGAGCACCAGCTCGGCAAACAGTAGAAGAGGCTTCCAGCCTCTTTTGTGAAACGCCTTGTCCGAAAAGAGGCTGGAAGCCTTTGTTATACAAAAGAGGCTGGAAGCCTCTTCTACACAAGACGGCGTTTCGAATATCGCGCCACGACGCCGCATAATGCACATCCGGAACAAAGGCATGAGCCGGCGGCATCGGTTTCTCGATTGTGCCTGGGAGCGCCGAGCCCCAGCTCGGCACAGAAAAAAGCTCCCTTAGGTCGGTCACATAGGGACTCGGCAGCTTTTCTTTTCCGCCGCGCGAAACCGCATGCCAACTGATGCACAGGTGCACGCGCGCCATATCGAGGGCGTGGTGAAACAGCAGCGCTTCCCGTTCGGAATGCCCCCGTTTCCCTTCGATGTCAATCCCCGCCCGCGCCAGCCGCGCAAGATCCTCTTCCGCATAGATGGCGTTTGTCGCAGGCGGCCGGGGCACATCGCCCTCGTTTACCCCCGCAAAAAATACATGGTCGAAACGTAGTAAACGGGCCGCTTCGAGATCGAGGCACGCCACGCCTTCGCCGGGCTGGGGCGGTTGAAAAGCCGTGTCGCGCATGGCCTGTCGTAGTTCAACAACAAACTGGGCGCGTGCGCCCTGGGCGTCGTCGTGCCGAGCTGGTGCTCGGCGTTCCCAGGTGCGCCAGCGGCCGAGGAGTTCGCGTAGTGCGGCTAGTGCCGCGCGTTCATATTCGCGGATCGCTGGGACCGGGTAGGCCTCGATCGCGTCCGGAAGGCCTGCCGCGTCGATAAGCCGATCGAGCGCTTCGGCGAATCCGGCGGCGCTGGCCTTCGCGGGCAAGAGCCGTCCCAATTGTTCAAGCTCGTGGACGCGTGCCAGGGTGGCCTTGGCTGCCTCGCACGCATCGGGCACGCTTTCGCACAAGGCCGCGATGTCTTCGCCGGATCCGGCTTCGATCCTCGCAATAAGATTGGCAAGCCGATTACGCCATTCCTCAAACCCCGCGATAATCCGAGCCATCCGCGAGAGCAAGGGCACGGTCTCGACGTAGGGTTGCTGGGACGCAAACCACGGCGACGTCAAAACGTCCACGATGGCCTCGCGCCGCCAAGACTCGAGCGCATCGAGCAGTGTAAGAAGAAAGGCGCCGATGGCGCTTTCGGTCAAAGGAGGCCGCTGGATGATACGCACGGGAATCCCAAATTCCGAGAACACGGATCGCAACGCAGGCGCCGCATCGTGCAGGTCGCGGTACACAACGCAGATGGCGTCCACCGGGACGCCGTCATCGAGTACGAGCGTCTTGATCCGCCGCCCGATCGTCTCGATTTCCTGCACGAAATCCGGGCATGGCAGAATTTCGAGCGTCGGTTCGAGTCCTTCGGGCGAGCCGGGCTTGTCCCGCCAGAACAGATTGTCCGCGGCAAAATCCGTGAAGGTTTTAGGTTTCTCTTCGTCAAAGGATTCCGGGATCGCGCCGAAGTGCTCGTGAATCTTGCGGGCCGTGCGCGCCGGGATTGCGTACAGGTCGCGGCGGCCCGGTTTCGGATCGTAGTTCAGACCGAAGACGAGGTGCTCGACGTGCTTTTCGAATGCCGCGATGAGGCGGAATTCGGAAGGCGTGAAATCGTCAAAGCCATCGAGGGCCAGGAGGGTCACGGGATCCAAGGCCGCCGGTTTTCGTTCACGGCAGAGCAGGTCCGCTTCCCAGAACATGCCGGGCAGGTCATATACGCCGGCCCGTTGCAGGGCATCTTGGTAGGCCGTGTAGACCTCCGTCACGATGTTGTCGAACGGGTGCCGGGGCTGGGCGCCCACGCGACGCCGAAATTCGCCCGGCTCGATGGCCGCCTGTTTGAGTTGTGTAATCAGACGCAGGATGTGCGAGACGAAACCTTGTGTCTCGGCTGCGGCCCCGAGACTGCGAAGCGCCCCGTTTTCGCGCAATTGATCGAGGGTGCGCTGGAACAGCAGGCGGCGCTCGAAATCCGTGATGCGGACGGCCGCCCTTCCTTCCGCCAGAAGGATCCCCTCGGCGAAATCGTCAATGGTCTGTACGGGCCGGCCCCAAGCCCCCTCCAACGCATTTCCGAGGATGATTCGTTCCGCCCGGCAGGTCGCATAGCGCCGCGTCGGGACCAACAGGATCGCGCGTCCCCAGGCTTCACATAGAAAACGGTCGACGGAGCGTTCCCGGTCCGAACGCCGTGTACCACATAATAAACGCACCTGCGCCATGATCAACGCCCCTCATGAATGAGAATTAAAAAATCAGTCACCATGACACCGGAGGTGACACCCGGTAATATGAAAATGGGCAAGTTCGTAGTACCGCCTTTAGGCGGAAGACCACAGATCAAAACCCCGCCTGAAGGCGGTACTACGAACTTATTTTCGTGGCAGGAATTCGTAATTCCTAATTCCTTCGTCAGAGATCTTCGGCGTTAAGAATTTCGTAGCGGTAGCCCTGTTCTGTTAGAAACAGTTGGCGTTTGACGCTGTAATCCTGGTCGCACGTTTCGCGGGAAACCAGCGAGTAGAACCGGGCGACGCTACCATTGGCTTTGGGCCGGAGGATGCGCCCGAGCCGTTGGGCTTCTTCCTGGCGCGAGCCGAAGGTGCCGGAGACCTGGATGGCGACATTCGCGTCGGGGAGGTCGATGGCGAAATTCGCTACCTTCGAGACGATGAGGAGCTTTTCTTCGCCGTTGCGAAACGCCCCGTACAACCGCTCGCGCTCGCGCGTCGGGGTCCGCCCCGTAATCAGCGGCGCCTTGAAACGTTTCGTCAACAACCTCAGTTGATCGAGATACTGGCCGATGACCAGGACATTGTCGTCCTTATGGCGTTCGATCAGCGTCTCAACGATCCCTTCTTTGTTGGGATTCGTCGAGGCGATACGGAACTTGTCCCGTTTGCTGGCGATGGCGTACTGGAATCGCGCCTCCTCGGGGAGGCGCACGCGGACCTCGGAACACAACGCCTGAGCAATCCAGCCTTGTTTCTCGAGCGCTTTCCAGGGAACGTCATACTTCTTCGGGCCGATGAGGCTGAACACGTCGTCTTCGCGCGCGTCCTCCCGCACCAGCGTCGCCGTCAGACCCAGCCGGCGGCGCGCCTGAAGACTTGCCGTGGCGCGAAACACCGGCGCCGGAAGCAGGTGGACTTCGTCATAAATAATAAGGCCCCAGTTTCCTTCGTCAAAAAGGCTGAAATGCACGAAGGGACTGTCTTTGCTCCTCCGATAGGTCAGGATCTGGTACGTCGCGATGGTGATGGGGCGTATCGTCTTGACATCCCCGCTGTATTCGCCGACTTGCTCTTCGACCAGGGTCGTCTTGTCAAGCAGTTCGCTCTTCCACTGCCGCAAGGCCACCGTGTTCGTCGTCAAGACCAGCGTCTGCATCTGGAGCGCGTGGATGGCCCCGATTCCGACCACCGTCTTGCCCGCCCCGCACGGCAAAACGACCACGCCGCTGCCCCCATGATTCGAGCCCCGCATATAGAACGCGTCCACCGACTCGACTTGGTACCGGCGCAGTCCGAACGCGTGCCCGGAAAGGGCCGTATCCCGCAGTTCGAGCGCCACCGGCGCCCCCTCGACGTAACCCGCGAGATCCTCGACCGGGAAACCGACCTTGATCAGCGCACACTTGATATTACCCCGGTCCGCCGCTTTCACGATAACATGGTTGGCGTCAGGAGTTCCCGTCATGAACGGCCGCAGAGCAGATTGATGGACCAACTCCCGAATGAGGAGCGTGTCTTCCGAGAACAGGACGAGCTGTCCTTTTTCGTCTTTGAACAGCTTCAGGCGGCCATAGCGCGCGATGTTGTCCTCGACATCGGCGATAATGTTCTGGGGGATCTCATACTTGCTATAGCGCTCCAGGCTGTCAATGATGGCCGGCGCGGTCATCCCGGTAGAGGCCGCATTCCAAAGGGAAAGCGGCGTGATCCGGTAGGTGTGGATGTGCTCCGGCGACTTCAGCAACTCGGCAAACGCGGACAAGTCATCGCGCGCATCTTCGAACGCGGGACCGTCGGTCTCGAGCAATACGGATCGGTCTGCCTGCACGATGATGGGTTTGTCTGAAAGTTCACTCATAACAGGCCAGTGTAGCACAATGAATTAGGAATTAGGAATTAGAAATTTCTGTATTCCTTCGGTGATGGCGGGAAAGACAGGGAATCATTTCCCGCCGGCTATTTGCCATCGCAGCGCCCGCCATTACTAAATGGTTACGAATTTCTAATTCTTAATTCCTAATTCCTAATTCCCCCAAATCCGCACGTAAGGATTCATCTTGTACGTGAGACGCCTTGGCTGTGCCCATGAAAGGTCTCGGAGCGCCCCTTGGGGCGTGTGCGGGAAGTGTTCCCGGCGGCACGAGGTTGGTGGGACGGCGGATTCGAGTGGACAACGGGAGAGCGGGCGTAAAATGGACGAAGTTCGCCTGGGGGGAGTCGCCACGGAAGAGTACGGGAAGGGCGGGGTTGGCTACCCCGTGGGCTGGGTGGCGAGTGGGAAGCGCGCGAACAGCTTGATGAACCGTTTGATCCATTGGACGGTCTCGGACACGTGCAGCGTGATCTTGCGGCGGTCGCGGGAGAAGCGTCCGGTCACGTTGATCAGCACGAAGCGGACGCGTTTGGCTTTGGCATGGTGCAGGGTCTCGTCCGGCCAGGCGTGCTTGACCGCTACCAGGATATTGTAGGCTATACACGCAATGCGGAACCAGGCGGCGTTGGCCCCGAATTTCGCGCTCGGAAGCTGGCCGCCGCCGAGTCCGTTTTTGATCTCGTCGTGGACGTGTTCGATCATGCCGGCTTTCTGGCGATGCCACGTGAGCAGTTCGCCGCCGTCTTCGTCCCAACGGTTCGTGAGGAGGGCGTGGTAATGTTTGTCGTGGCCGTCGGCGAAGAGGTCACCTTGCGGCTTAAGGAGTCGAAGACCTATATAGCGCCGTGGTTCGATGTCTTTCTTCTCGACCTTCTCGCCGGGCACGAAATCCACATCCGCCCATTGCCGCAACGTGCCGTCTGGATCGTTTCCGAACGTCGTCCACTGCGCTTCGGGTATGGCCTTGAGGGCTTTGCCCAAGTCCTCGCTCATCCGCGCGCTCACGGCAAAGCCGATGAAGCTCTTCGGACCGCCGTCCCGTTGCGCCTGCGCCACCTTCTCCGGGTCGTGAAACGCTTCGAGAAAATCCGCCACGCACCGCTGGCCCGGGGCGGCATACCCCAGCATCTTCGTCACGCCGCCGTCCTTGCGCAGCGGCTCGATGTCCTGCATGCAATCCCCGCCGCGCAAGTATGCTGCTTCATTTTCCCGCTCCTCCTTGTGAGTCCCAATCCCGTTCACGAAAGATCGCCCTACTCATGCAACAGGGTTGATTATAGGTACGAAGTGTGAGCAACGCAACAGCGGAGGCTCGGCTCTCGTTTTCCCGCAGGGATGTGTGCGCGGGGTGACGCGGGAATGACACGGGCGGCGCTGGTTTTGCCTAGGTAGGCGGTGAATGATTCCCCGCCTAATTCTTAGTGGGTGTTGCTTTGTTTGTTCGCTTGCTTTGGCCGTCACACGCTCACGGTGCAGGTTGCGGGGGCTCCGAAGGGGCCGTATTTTAGCTTTTTGCCTACGTAGCGGGCGCGGTAGGCGTAGGTGGTGGGGATGGTATCGTGGATAGCGTGGACGAGGGGGGACTCGGTGTCGAGCTCGAGCGTGGTCCAGCCGGAGCCGTCGGCCGGGATGCCGCCTCGGGGGACCGGAGAC
>Ga0114918_10006230_pt1 | contig 10121 bp, 15 predicted proteins | sample LantaG_FD_87015 | JGI IMG/M metagenome (GOLD analysis project Ga0114918, IMG submission 87015) | Deep subsurface microbial communities from Baltic Sea to uncover new lineages of life (NeLLi) - Landsort_02402 metaG | ecosystem: Environmental > Aquatic > Marine > Oceanic > Sediment | place...
GCATAGGTAAATATAATCTTTAATCTTTAATCTTTCTCCCTATTTTCCATCCTAATTCTAAATATTTTTCTAATTCTTCTGGATAAATTAACATAGTTTTATTAGTGCTTTCATTATAAATCCATTTTTTACCTTTTTTAGTAATAGAAATTTTATTTTTAGTTTCTTTAGATAATTTTTTACCTTTATGGGCGTTAGACATATTTTTCTTAGCTTCTTTAGAATATTTTCTCCCTTTAAAAGATATAGACATATTTTTCTTTCCTTCTTCAGTATGTTTTTTTCCTTTTTGACCTATCGACATATTTGTCTTGATTTCTTCTGAACGTTTTTTACCTTTATTTGATTCTTTTATTTTTAGTTTAGTTTCGTCAGAATGTTTTTTACCAAGCATATTTGTATTTCCTTTTTGTAATTTAGATATTTTTTGTTTAGTTTCATCAGAATGTTTTTTACCTAACCACTTAGTATTACCCTTCGATGAAATTGATATTTTTTCTTTATGAATTTCTGTAAATATTAAGCCTGCTAAACCGTCACCGCCATTTGTCATGTTAACTAATGTTCCTTCATTTAAATCTCTTCTTCCAAATATTTTTATATAAGCTTTTTCTAATAAAAAAGCATATTTTTCACTAATATTATCTTTTACTATAACTATTATAGGTTCTCCATACTTATTTACTATATTATTCCAAAAATTACTTCTTCTATGTTTATTTACTTCGTAAGCTCTATTAGCGTATCCTTTACCGACATAAAAGACTTCTTTAGTTATAGGATTAATGTGAAAATATATATAAAACATAAAATTTATATTAATAAAGTGTATCAAAGTTCATTTTTTAATATATAAAATATGAAAACATACAATGAATTAATACAAGAAAGTCTTGAAAGAGAAGAAATTATATATTTTGATACGGAATTTACAGGATTACATCAACAAACAACTTTAATTTCTATTGGATGTGTTACAAAAAATAGTAATAGTACTTTTTACGCAGAATATACAGATTTTGACAAAAGTCAGGTAACTGATTGGATAAAAGAAAATGTTTTTCCTGGATTAAAATATGTTTCAATGGAAGGAGACGTAGATCCCTTTATGAAAAAAGATGTAAATGAATTTCAAGCTGTTGGAGATAAAGAGTTTGTAAAAGATGCATTTTGGAAATGGATTGGAATGCTTAACTTTAAAAATATTAGAATGTATTCTGACTGTTTAGCGTACGATTGGGTATTATTTAACGAATATTATGCTGATGATAAAGATGGAATGAATGATTTAAGAAATATTAATTATATTCCTTTAGATCTATGTACTGATTTATATTCAGCTAAAGTAGATCCTGATATTAGTAGAGAAGAATTTGCTGAATTCGAAGGAAATGAAGAAGAAAAACATAATGCATTATTTGACGCTAAAATAATTAGAATGTGTCATGCTAAATTAACAGATGAAAAATTATAGAGAATTTATAACTGAAAGTATTAATACAACTTCATTAATAAATGACTTAATTGTTAAATTTGGATCTAATGGTAGAGATATAAACAGCGGTCAATGTGGCGAATTTGCATATAAATTATTAGATTTGCTTGGTGGAGAAACTGATAACATATTTATAGTAATAACTCCTGATTTTAGTGAAAATGACAATGTTATCAATACAACTGATAAAAATGATAAAAGATGTATTTATAATTTTACAAAAACTGGAAATTTAGATTTATTTGAAAGCCACCATGCGTGGGTTCATCATAATGGCAAAAATTATGATGCTCAATCTCCTAATGGAGAAGAAGATATAGCTAACATGTTATATTTTAAAGAATGGATAAAACATTTATCAGAATTAAGAAAAGAAAATAGATGAAGAAATTTAACGAAATATTAAACGAGAATAACGAAGGCGAATTAAATAACAGTTTAGCTGTAGATTTAATAGTAAAAGAACATTATTATTTAAAAAATACTCTTTTTATTATAATGAAAGATGCTATTAATAAAGATGTTGAAACGATTGAATCAGTTTCAGAAGATTCTTTTGAAAGTACTGTTATAAAAGATCCTAATGGAAATTATTCTTTAAAGTATTTAGCTATTCAATTTAGAATAGATGAAAGTGTTATAAAAGATTTAGACTTAAGTAGATATTTTAAATCTATTAAAGATAATTTAAATGTATATTTTAAATTAAGAGATGACGCTATTAAAACAAGTGCAGGATGGTATTTAAGATTTGCTATTGATTATGCAGATTTTAAAAATTCTAATTATTATAAAAGCACAAAAGGGATAAGTAAATATAAATTGTAATGAAGAAATACAAAGAATTTATAAATGAAGGTTATGATGAACATAAGCAGATTAGCAAATTAATAGATGATAGATATTATGAGCTTGATGTTTTTGATATTTTTTTAAGGGGAGAAATGAAAAGAATATTTAATCAAGATTTTAATTTTAGACATGATTCTTATTCTTCTAAATTTATAGATGGTAAAGCTTATTTAGCTCTTCAATTCGAAGCAGGAGAAAGAATATTATCTAAAATAGAAAAAGATATGGATATTGTCGATTTCTTTTTAAAAATGAAAGATTATTTTTCTAAATTCAATTATTATAAAATTATTAAATCTAAATCTAATGGTGCAGCTTTTATAGTGCTTGTAGATATTGAAAAGCTTATAGATAATGATAATTTCTGGAACGCATTTAAACAAGTATTTAAAGAAAATCCAACAAAGAATTTCGATTTAGATAGATATAGAAAAATAGATTATCCAGATAGACTTAAAGATGAAATGGAAAATTTATTTGATTCATTAGAAGGTATAAATAAATTTAAGTTATAATGAAAAAGTATAAAGATTTTATAAACGAAAATGAATCAAACGTTGAAAAAGAAATATCTAAATATTATTACTCTTTAGATTTTTTTAAAAGATTTCTAATAGATGATTTATCAGGACTTGGTTATAATATTAATTTAAACATTGATTCTTTTGGTTATGGTTCTAAAATGGTGAATGGAGTATTGCATTTCCCTTTTTCGATAGAATTAAAAACTCAATTTTTAGAAAGTATTGATATAGATATACCTGATTTTTTTATTTTATTAAGAGATTTTTTCAAACCTTATTTTTATATAAAAATGAAAAAGGCTGATTCAACAGTAAATTATAACATTTATATAAACTTTAATAAATTAATTAATAGTGAAATTTTTTGGGATAAAATTTTTATAATTATTGATAAATTTTATTCTAAATTAACAAACAAAAAACATTTCGTTGAAAATATTAAATTAATGAAAGAAGAGACTCCTAAATGGGCGCAAGAAAAATATAGCAATACATTTAAATCAATTTTAGCTATTGATAAATTCAATCTTTAATACGAGAGTCGAAATGTAATATATAGATAAAATCGTGCTATATAAAAACATTATGGAAAAATTTACCAAACATACTAAAAAAATTCAGGAAATCGCAGAAGAAAATAATAAAACTCTCTGGGAAAATGATTACTTAAGAGTATTTGAAACTGAAGGGTGGACCGCCGTAGACGAAAAAGATATGGTTGTTACTATACCTTATTTAGTAGAATATAATCAAGTTATATTAAGAATGGAAGATATTCCACCTTTTAAAATGAAATATCCAGAAATGGAACACTTTGTTACTTGTGTTAGTGGATCAATTGAAAAAGGAGAATCTCCTAAAGAAACATTAATAAGAGAAGTAAAAGAAGAAACTGGAATAGTTATTAAAGATGACTTTGATATAGATTTCGCTAGACCTCTTTTTGCTAGTAAAGGCAACACTGCACAATATCATATTTGTATTCTTCCATTATACGAAAAAGATTACTACGAAGTTATACCGCAGGGTGATGGATCAGTTAGTGAATCTAAATCTAAAAATGTTAAATTAGATGTTAAATATCTTAATACTATAACAACAAATGATTTAATAACAACTCATCTAATAGCTATGATTAAAAAATATATTAACATGGTGTAAATGAGAAAAAAACTTCTTAAATATAATGAATTCAAGAATGATATTTTCGAATCTGTAATTAAAAGAGGAAAAGATTATGAAATGTTTAATTATAATTCTGTTATATCTGACATTTGGAGACCTATTATACATGAAGCTCAAAATTTTCAAAATATTAGTTTTGATTTAGAAAATAATGAAGATATTGAAAAGAAGACAATATACTTTGATCAATTATTAAGAATAGATCAGCCTGTTAAAACTGAAATTAATGTAGTTTTATGTAGAGCAGGAGGAGATTGGGAACACCCAATATTATATTTTAAAATAGAATTTACGCATGATCATTTTATAACTTCTAATAGAGCTAAACCCGCTCAATACATATGGGATTATACTACAGATGAAAGAAAGAAGAAAGAAGATAAATTAGACTATTCTCATATAGGAAGAAAATTCTGTATTATACCTGGGAAAGATATTAACTTTTTAAAAGAAGGAGAAAACGGAAAATTATATGCTTACACTGATGATACTATTAAAGAAGATGGATTAAATCCAAAAGATATGAAAATTGATAAAAATCTTTATAGTAAAGCTTGGAAATGGATAGAAGATTTAATGGAAAAATTATCTAAAGAAAGACATAAAAGATTAGATGAAGATGAAGATGAAACATCAGAACTAAAAGATACTGAAGAAACATCAGAATAAGTATCTAAAAACAAATGTACATGTGATACTAAAAAAGATAAAATAAAAGCAGGATACTGGGCTTGTAGAATCAATAAATACGGTCACTTATGGGGTGGTAAAACATATCCGGGATATTGGTAATATGGAACTTCCATTTGTTGAAAATATAGTTAATGAAAACACTTTCATCAGAAAATTCTATCAAAATACTGATATTGGAGAATTTGTTTGGCATAGAGATAGAGAAGATAGAATCATTGAAACATTACATGAAACTAATTGGATGATTCAAATAGATAACCAATTACCAAAGAAAATAGAAGGTAAAATACATATACCAAAAGGATTATATCATAGATTAATAAAAGGTACCGGAAATTTAGATATAAAACTTCAGAAAATATAAAACAAAAAAAAGCCTAATAAAAATTTATTAGGCTTTTTGATATATTTTATTTTATTTTTTTTATCTCTTAGTAAACTTGATAGTTTTTTGAGAAGTACTATTTGATAATTGAACGATATACATTCCTGTTGGTAAATAAGAATCAATATTAATAGTAGTTGAATAATCAACAACTTCAGAATGGATAAGTTGTCCTGACATATTTAAAATGTTAACTGTTGTTTCGTATTCTAAGTTATCAATAGTAAAAGTTCCATTGTTTGGATTAGGATAAAGAGTTGTATTATTAAAAGACATATCTTCATTAATAGATAATGAAATAATAACATCAGTAGTATAAACTCCATTATCAGTTGCTGTATAAATATCTCCATTATTATTAAATGTGAATTCATTGATTAAAGATCCATCATTAATAGTATAAACTAAAGTGCTAGTTATATTAACATTATCAGGAGAAGCAGAATTTACAATACTAGTTACTTCATAAATTTCATCTCCTACAGAATAATATAAATTTCCATTATGTGTAGTAATAGTTTCAGCAGTATTAAAAAAAGCATCAGCTACTCTAAATTCATCAGTGTTTAAATTATAAAATCCTAAATACATAGTTCCAAAGTAATCATATATTATTGAGATATAATTAGTACTATTTAAAGTAAAATATTCAATGTCAGAGTGACCATCAAGCCCATAAGCTGTAAAATTTGTATTTGTTGTTAATGCTCCATTTGATATATTATATTCTTTTATAGCATATTCATCAGTTCCATATGAATCTATAACATAAAGAATATTTCCATCTGATGTTAAATCATTAATGTTAATATTATTACTATATGGTGTATTATTAATATTTATTTCAGTTCCTGTACAAAAAGAATTTCCAATAATAGATGTATCACCATATGCATAATTACTTCCGTTAATATCATTAACTAAACTGTTAGTATTAATATTAATATCGTTTTCGAAAACTCCATTAGAAGTTGAATAATAAATGTTATTTGATTCTGAAGAAATATGGGTTACATTATCTCCTTCAGAATATAATACATTTAGATTTGTTTGAGATATTACAGTTAAATTAATTAAGATCGCTGTAAAGATTGTGATTAGCTTTTTCATAATTTTTAGTTTTTAATTATTGTTTAATTATTAAGTTATTACAAATATAAACAGAAAAATGTAAACCCGAAAATTTTTATACACTTTTTTTACATTTTTTTTAATTATTTCACCCTACGTGCGTAGGCGCTAACACGTATATAGAATAGAACGAATTAATATATAAAGAAAATTAACAATTAACATTATGCTTAGCTACAGCGAATTTAAAAAACATAAAGAAGATGAATCACTCAATGAAGGTATTTTAGGCAATGCACTTAAATCTTTAAAAGATAAATTTGCTTTATCTGTTAGTAAAAGAATAGGAGGAGCTAAAAAGATTGATAAAGTAATAGATCTTAGAAAGGTTGAATTGAAAGATATTTTAACTCAAAAACTTAAATTAGAAGAAGAGTTACTTTTAACAAAAAGAGCTTTCGAAGATTCAGATGGAGATGATAATTTAAGAACTCAATATGAACAAAAGAAAAAGGCAGTAGCTGGTCAAATTGGAGCAATGAGTAAAAAAGAAAGAGCTTCTAAAAAGAAATTCGATGTAACTCTTGGACAATTAAAATCTAAAGGTAGTGATGCTGTAAAAGGATATTCTGATCTTCAAGAAGTTAATATGGAAATGGAATTAGCTGATATTGAATTACAAGCATATAAGAAAATGGGAAGAGATACTTCTAAATTAGAAGCTAAAATTAAATCTCAAGCAGATGTTATAGAAACTAAGAAATCTGAAATTAAGAAAGCTCTTCAAAAGAAGAAAGAAGAATCTAAAGATGTTATAAAAATAGCTAAAGATTTAGTTTATGATTATGTTAATTCTAAAGGAGTTCAACTTTCAGTTAAAGTTTTAAGTGATGAAGCAGACAAAGATGGTTTTTGGAATGTTGTTAATGTTAAAAAAGAAGGAGAATCTGACGGTTTTAGAGTTAAAGCTGAAGATTTAAAAGCTAATAAAGACACAAACTCTAAAGAAGAAGGAAACGAAGCTAAAACAAACACTGGAAAACAAAAAATAAATGCATAATGAAAGATTTTAATCAATTTTTAAACGAGAACCTTAGATTTGAAGATAATGTTAAACTAGAATCAGATTTATCAACACTTCTTGAAATATATCAAGAATATTACAGCAACTTAGAAACTGCGAAAATTGCTACATACGATCCGGAAACATTAGAAACTATAAATTCTATTTTGGATGGATTAGATCAAGCAATTATGGGAATGAAAAAATTCAAATAAATATAACACATAAATAAAAAAGAGCTATTTTAAATAGCTCTTTTTTTATAAATTAAATTTAACCAAACTTTTTGTAGATTTTAAAATATTTTCATTTAAAAAATCTTTTGGCCAAACAACATCAATTAATGAAATTTTATTTTTAATCATATCTTTTAATAAATCATTCCAATATTTTTTATTATTAGATATATTTCCAATTATTTCAATTTCTTTATCATATCTTTCATATTCTAATAATCCTAAAATGCTATATTCATAAAACATATTAATTTCATAATACCTTGCATTTATAATATCAGAACTTATAAAAACAACGAATTTAGATTGGCCATTCACTGTTTGATGTATATCAATAATATCTCCATTTTTAAGTTGGACATCATTTATATCATATAATTCCTGTATATTTATAGTGTTATAAACCATTAATTAACTTTTGACATATATTGTTTTTCTATTTCTTTAAATATTTCATATTTGTCATTTAAATCATCTTTAAATACAGTGTCATCAAATTGTAAAAAAGGATTACATCGTGGATTTTTCAATTCTATTAAATAATGTTTGGAATTTTCAACAGATTTAACGTATTTCAAATGACCTGGATATTTATCACCTAGTTCTGATATTGTTAATCCACTGTATCGTTCTAAATACAAATATTCATAAGTAGTAATACTTGAGCTATTTAAAATAGCAGTACATATTTTTTTTCTGTCTTTATTTGATATTAATCTCATTATTTTAAATTTATACAAATATAATAAATTTTTATTAATTATTAATTCTTTTATAATAAATTTTTATTAATTATTAATTCTTTGGTAAGTTAACTTTATGTATAGCATTATGAAACCATTTAGGCATATAATATGATCCATAGTTTAATAAGTTTCCAAATGAAGCGTCTAATATCCAAGTTTCTGCCCAATCATCATAATTTCTTACTGATCTACCATAAGCTTGAACAACATCAGCAACCGTTCTCCATGTATACCATTCTTCCATTGAATCTTTTCTTTTCTTAATCTTTTCTGAACCTAAATTAGGATAAGGCATTTTAAGAATCATTTGAAATCTAGAATAATCATCTTTTAAATCTACACCAGTGAACATGGAAGGAGATACTAAAACAGTAGGTTCATCAGAAGCATAATGTTGTCTTAACGCTAAATCTCTAGTACTTGAGTCATGAAATATTAATCTATCATCTTGTATTTTATCTCTAATCCAATTAGCTATTTCATAATTAACTGTGTGTATAATTCCTTTATGATCTTTATTCTTTTTAAGAATTTTTTTAATTTGAGGAATATACATTTCTATAGCTTGATGTTTATTTGCATAATTCATTTTTGCAACAGGCATATAATAAATCTTACGATTCTCTTTAGGGAATGGCATATCCATACTTAAATAAGAAGTATCTTCAGATTCTAATCCATTTAAATGACAGAACATATCTAAATCTAATATAGTACCACTCATCATAATAACATGATCATATCTATCCCAGATATATTCTTTAAGAAAAGTACCTGACCAAACCGGTTGAACTGTTAATTCAGCAACTCCATTCATTTTTTTATTTGGATTATGTTTATTATCATTAACTTCTAAAACCCAATTATTAGAATCTTGTTCGTATTTTTCTATAAAGAAATTGTATTTAGTAATGTTGCTTTCTAATCTTTCTAATCTTTTTAATTCTTCTTTCCCTAAATCATTTCTTTTAACTCTTTTTTTATGAGATTCCATATCAGGTATTAAATCATTAGATAATAAATCAACAAATTGACTCATTTTTTTAACTGATTTTAATTTAGAGTTATATTTAGTTATTAAAGCTGAAGGTAGACCCATCATTTTTAAGATAGGAGTGCTTACTTTTATGGTAACGAAATCACATAAAACATTTTCAAGTTCATGCGCTTCATCAACAATTAATATTTTAGAATCTCTTGCGTCATATAAATGAGGTAAAAATAGATTATAAAGAATAAACATATGGTAATTAGTTAAACCTACTTGTCCACCAAAGTACCATTCTTTAGATTCGTCATAAGGACAATCTTCGCATTTAGATTGATTTAATTTAGCTAATTCTCTTCCAGTTTCACAAGAGCATTCATATCTATTACATGTATAATTATTAGCTCCCCATAGATTATTAATAAAATCAAAATCTTCAAAATATTGTGATTGAAGTATTTTAGAATTTGTTATTAGATCAAATTTTGCTAACTTTTTCTTTTTCATGAAATAGTCTATGATCATCATAGCAGCAAAGCTTTTTCCAATTCCTACTGGAGCATCTATTAAAATGTTCTTTTTGCCTTGTTGAACTGAGTCTATAACAAAGTCTTTAATTCTTATTTGTTCATCCCTTGGGTCGTATTTAAGGTTGAATGGTTTCTTTTCGTCTACTAGTACTGCCACAATTAAGTTTTTTATTTATATAACAGCATCTTATCAAAGTTTATAGAACTTACTTATTAATATATAGAGTATAAGATAAAATGACTAACCATGTACGGTTAGAAACAAAATAAATTTATAAATATGTCAATTATTAAATTCGAGGAATATTCGTTAAATTTTGAAAAGATAAATGAATGGAATAGCTTTGACCCAA
>Ga0114918_10006231_pt1 | contig 10117 bp, 10 predicted proteins | sample LantaG_FD_87015 | JGI IMG/M metagenome (GOLD analysis project Ga0114918, IMG submission 87015) | Deep subsurface microbial communities from Baltic Sea to uncover new lineages of life (NeLLi) - Landsort_02402 metaG | ecosystem: Environmental > Aquatic > Marine > Oceanic > Sediment | place...
ACACTTGATATGATGAGCACAGCTGATTTAATTCAGACTGATGTGAGGGATTAAATGATTTTAGCAAACTCTCAACTTATACCAGAATTTCAAAGTTTCTTTAGTAACTTTGTAAAGTCATCTCTTGTTAATAGATATGAGATTCCTATACCGGTGTCAATTGATGAACAGTTTATATCCAAAGGAACTGTTGTTGAGTTGTTATGCAATGAAAATTATCCTTATGATGACTATACATATTTTTACAAAAATGAAGATAAGCGTCAATGTTGGCCAACTCTAACAGCACAGCGTTTAAATATATATCCAGGATCACAATACCTTGTTCCTACATCTGAGGCAGAAGGTGGTAGTAATATATTTAATTTACAAACAGATGATTTATTAATGCTTGATGTTTTATTAGCATACAGGCACGATTCCACTGCTCTGATACTGGTAGACTCGACTTCTGTTGTTGATTCAACATCTGTTGAAGTTATAACCGATGCAACGTCAGGTATTACTTATGTTTATGCTTCTCTTGATGTATTATCAACACCACTATCAAAAATAATATTTTTATATCTACAGTTTCATTTATATGATCATTGGGAATTGTATGATACAGCGGGGATTATATCCGACTGTTCGCTTCTAGCTACATGTTTTGAGTTAAAACTAATAGATGATTATTTTTTGTATATGACAAATAGAGAGGCGCAGTTCGATATTAATTGTAGAGAGGAATCGTAAGGAGATTAAATGGCAAATAAAATAGATCAATTTTGGGAGATTTTTAAAGCTGTTGCTGGGGATACATCCACTACTGTAACAGAATCTACCAATGCTATTGCCAAGTCTGACAGAACAAAAGTTGAATCTTATTTTTCAAATGTAATTGATCAGTTCACCTTTGAAACCGCAGATTATAATAGACTTCGCAAATTTATGATTGATTTGTATGCCTCTTTTAGGACGCAATCATCTGTTGCTCTTCAATCATCTGACCCACACGCTTTAACCAATTCAGATCTTGATGAATTATTCAGAAGTATGGGGTACGATCTTTCAGTATCATTAAGAGATGTTGATGAAAACCCACTTGAACAAAAGGTTCAATTCTTTCTTGATTTAGTTAATTTGTATAAAGTAAAAGGGACACCACAATCTCTTGTGGATGTTCTTCAATATTATGGTGTAACTGAAGTTGATATTTATGAGTTCTTTTTAAAGAAAGATGCTCCTGATAGTCTTTATTTTGCAGGAACCGCTGTTGCCGGTACAACAGTAAACCCAAGTACTATAGGAATACCATATAATAATTTAGTAGCATCTGATCCACATTGGATTTACAATGCATCTCAAATATTACAACTTGATCAAACTAGTGAAATAAGATTACCATCCAAAACTCCATATCTTGGTATACAACCATCAGTTGATGTTGACGGTGCTGAAATACCTATCCTTCAAAGGTATGTCCAAGATGAATATGATTATTATGCTGCACACGGAACACCCCCTCCACCAACAGCAGAGATTACATATATTGGTGAAAATACAAGTATGTTGGAATTGTATTTGGCTACCATCTATATGTACAACAATTTATTTGATTGTGGTTACGATGATTATTTAGTGAAACCTGAAAGATTTATATGTTACGATGGAACCAAAACAGATAACTTTGAAATATTAGATGACTTTGATGCCTTGACAAAAGGTCGAGTTATGAGTAGAGAAGATTTAAAATCTCGTAACCAACAATATTTAGACCTGTTTTCAAGAGAAGTTGCAACAAACTTTTTAATTAATAAAAATACAGCTGGGACTGTTCTGGGTGTAATCAATCCTAATTTAAAACTTGCATTGGATAATGCTGGGAGTCCCATAGACGCTTTATATTCATTATTAAAAGATCTTGCTTTGTGGGTTAGAGCAAACATCGGTTTTGGTTTTGTAAAATTTGGATTTATTCTATTTGGTATACAAGAATTTTTTAAACAATTAGTTCCAATGATTGATTTTTTCAAACCTTATAGAGCAAGACTACTTCTATTAGAAAATCTTCAAGTTGCAAATAGATTGTTTAATACTATTGCTCTTGATGACTCTTGGTCGGCCGATGCTAATGTAGATTTTCATGACTTTTTAACTGGTGACGGCGAACCTTGTTGTGATACAGAAGGCATTATATGCTCTGGAGATTATAGCGTATGTCAAAGAGAATTTGTTGGTGCAATTCCTTCATCCCAAAATTGGAGAGGGGTTTGGGAGACAGGAGAAACATATGCTATTAATGATACAGTAAAATCTGGTATAGGTAAAAATTATATTTGCCTTGCTGCCCATACATCTGGCGAAGAAACAAAACCATTAACAGGATTGGACTGGACAATATATTGGAGAATTCTTAGTGATATGGTTTGTACTGATGGGACCAATGCAAGTTATTATGCAAGAGAAACATATGATTGTGGTTCATACTATGACATTGGTGCTGTTACAGATTAACAAATAATTTATTCTATTGAAGACAGTATACATGATTATTTAAGATGTCCATCGTCCGATACAACAGGGTTTGTTGTATCTGAGATTATTAGCGATTCTACAGCAAGTGTATTTGATTTTGAATATTATCAAAGTGGTGGTTTTAGAGATTTCGATACAGAGGGAACATTTGATTGTACACATGGATTCGATCTAGTTCAAATTACAGTCGAGGCCGATATTCCTTACTTATTAAAAGAAGATGGTGGGTATCTACTACAAGAAGATGATGCTCGTATTGTTCTTGACCTTCCAATCTAAAATATGATGGGTGCCATGCGTCTTAAACCAACGGTCTACTTCCTACCTTAGTTGTAATCCCCTATAAACAGTGGTGTTTCCTTAAGATGCCGACTTTACTTTTTAGAACAAAAATATAAATGATACCTCATTAAGGAGAGCAATGGAATTATGTCAATTCTTCAAAAAGAAATAATAAAAATAGCGGCCGATACACTTTTATCGAACGCGGAGATTGCAAGACTTTGTAGGTGTTCACCAAGAACAGTAAATAAATATGCAGGTTCACATTCAAGCAGATGTAAGGATAAAATTGCATGTGAGTCAGGAGACATTTTTAAAGTTCAAAAAACAGTACTGTTGCCTGACATTCATTATCCACATTATGAAGAAAGAGTTCTTGATGCTGTAGATGATTTTATAGTCGATTACGACCCGGATGAAATTGTTTATATGGGAGATCAAATTTCTTTAGATTGTATTTCTGGATGGAATAAAAGAAAACCTCTATTGAAAGAAGGACAAAGATTATTACACGATTATGATGATTTCAATTGTAAAATACTAGAACATCATGAGGCAATTACAAGACCAGATTGCCGTAGAGTATTTATGATTGGAAATCACGAACAAAGAATTGAATGGTATTGCGAAGAACACCCAGAATTACAAGGTATGATTGATATGATAAGACATTTAAAACTTATCGAAAGAGGTTATGAAATTATACCTTTCAATGAAATTCATAGAGTTGGTAAGTTAAATGTTATTCATGGATTCTATTGGAATAAATATCATGCTGTAAAAACACTTGATGCGTTTGAAGGAAATGTTGTATATGGTCATGTTCATAATCCTCAAATGTATGCAAAGGTTTCACCGATTGATAGAAAGGGATATCACACAGCAACATCACTTGGTTGTCTATGTAATATACAACCAGATTATAAAAAAGGAGCTCCGAATTTTTGGATAAATCAATTTGGTGTTGTTGAATCATTACCTGCAACAGGGTATTTTAATTTATATCCGATTACTATCATAGATGGTTCATTTATGTACAACGGTGAATATTACGGGAAAGAATTGTAAGGCAAAAAAAGGGTGGAGATCAAACCACCCTTTTTCTTCGATGATATTTGAGTAGTGAGTTATTCAAGTTCCGGACTTGCGCCTTGAAGCTTTATCCCATATCATCGGAAGAGGTGCCACGGACAGGCTTCCATACCTGCAATCTCACATTGAAAATGCGCGCTTTGAATTAAGCTACCGTGACTAGCGGATGGATCAATCACCAACTGCTTAAAGTGAGGCCGAGTATGATCCGTACCCGGGAACTCCACAGTCGGTCTCCGCGTTATTCTTTATTCTCGTAATGGCGACGGTATAGCGTTTGCAGTTCCCAATATCCAACAGGAACCGAGAATATATCTTTTGGTGCCCTTCTGACGTACGCCCAATCCCCACATGGTGAATTACAATCATACCATTCACCATCAATACATGCTTTAAATAAATACGTTATAACATCGGGCTTTTCTTCAAACAAGTCAATATCCTTGATCACTCCCATATTAACTAAGTCGAGAGACCTTCGTATTGAATGACACTCGCAGCATACTGCACCGACACCACCAGATGACCATGTTGATGGAAATACTGTACCGCAAATTCTACATTCTCGGGGAGGGAGTTTATTAGTAAAACGATAAATCCCATCTACTTCATATACATTGGTGATTTCTTTCGATGCCCGCTCGGCAAGAACTTTCAATTCATTCAGCTCTATTACGCCGAATACTCCTGTGAGCAGTTCAGTTCCTGCTCGCCTGACCCTCTTTAGGATCTTCTCTACTTTTGTTTCGGACATTATTTTGCCCTCCTTATATGATAGTAGAATAATAGGTTTCGCTTCATGTATTAATATATATAGATCTTGGTTCTAAACATACCATTCAAACAGAACAAATATTAAAGGGTATTTTTACCAATGGACTTTAAACAAAAATTCAATTTGAGGTCTTAGTCCATGGCCTGTAAAAGGAGAAAACCCATGACATACAAAGATGCGTTCGTTGTTGAAGTAAAGTGTAAAGGCAAAATCTTAAGGATGAGAGATGATTTTGTTTCCCTCCCATTTGGTTCAGAATATTCTATTTATCTAAAAAATCTAAATTCAAGAAAAGCTGCTGTTAATATTAGTATTGATGGAGAAGATGTTCTTGATTATAGTTCGTTGATTCTTGAACCAAATTCAAGTACAGAATTAAAAGGTTTTTTAAGAGGAATCGTTGCAAGAAACGGATTTAAATTTATTCAAAAAACAAAAGAGATACAAGATCATAGGGGCGATAGAGTTGATGATGGAATAATTCGAGTTGAGTTTGCATATGAAAAAGCTGCTCCAATTAGAAAGAAGACTATTATTACAGAAGAGCATCACCATCACACAGATCATTATCATTGGAATTATGATAATTGGTTTAGTGGAGACTCGACAATAAAGTATGGTAGTGGTGGTGTTAGAGGACTAGCTGATAATGTGGTTACATATACAAGTTCAGGCGGTCCTATTCAAACATTCCATTCTAATGTCTCAATGGATTCTCTTGGTGTTGTTAGTGCTTCTATAGGTACTGGTGAAACAGTAAATATGTCATATTCACAACCAGTATCAGATGAAGGAATTACTGTAAAAGGTAGTGAAGTGAATCAACAATTTCAATATAGCTCGATTGGCGCACTTGATCCTTCTGAGGTGATCATCATCAGGATGAAAGGGCATACCCCAACACATGAACCGCTCCAGACTCCAATTACAGTTCAAACCAAATTGACTTGTTCAAGTTGTGGAAGATCATATAAATCTTCATTCAAATATTGTTCAAATTGTGGTACCTATTTAGAATAATTTAAGAAATGAAAGCGGGTCATATTGTTTAATAATATGACCCGCTACTTTTACGTTGAATCTAATCATGTGACAAATTCAGAACAAAATATAAAGTAAAACCTCATTACGATTTAGAGAAGGAAACTCATTATGGAAAAGGTTAAAGACACAAAGATTGTTGTGACAGAAGCTTATGGTGAGAATTGTCTTGCCGATGGTGCAAATATAAATTCACCAGGATGTAGACGTCCTCAAGGCGAAGTTCATATTTATGAACAACGGGATGATGGAAATGAAGAATTAGTTCACAAAAGCAATTTAGTTGTTTATCTTGAAAGAGAGATGTTAGCACAAAGATTGGTTAATACAAATAATACAAACGTAACGCCAACAAAAGATGAGTGGGTTCAATGGTTTGGTGTTGGTGAGGGTGGTGTAAGACCTGCTGACCCTCTTGACCCAACTCCGCCCGTTAATAGTGACGAATATTTATATTCTCCTGTAATGATAGCTGATACAACAGGAACTTTGTATGCGGATTATCATACATCTGGCGAAGTTAGACCAGGTGATGCTTTTGTTTATCCATCAACAGGATTTTATAAGAAAATATTTGACCAAGAACCAACTAATATAATTGAGTTTGAGCAAGATACTTTAAATGATGATAGATATTTAGTGATAAAAATTACAACTACAATTGGAGTAAATGATGCAAACGGGGAACAGCTAAGTGAAGCAGGATTGTTCTCAGCTGAAAGTGCGGCTCCTAATTACAATGGCCAATTCAGTTTATTTGCAAGAGTTACATTCCCATCATTGATTAAAACATCAGATAGACGTTTGATCTTTGTATGGTACTTATACGTTTAAAAGGAATTGAAGAATTATAAAGGGATTTTATAGAATTAGACCTGGAGAGGAAAGGAAGATAAGATTAGAGAGCCGATATTATTAGAGAAATTATAAATTAAGCGGAGGATGAGATCATGGCTAATGTATCTCCGGGAGTTTTTACCAAAATTATCGACCTGTCAACATATGTGCAGGCAGTCCCATCCACAATTGGATTCTTGTGTGGTTTATCAAGAAAAGGTCGAGACAACGAAGTTATTTTCGTTGGTTCAAGAGCTGATTTAATCAGCGAGTGGGGCGAACCACGTATTACTGATTATACAAAAAGTTTTGGACAAGGGTTGTATGTTTCATATAATCATTTAGGAGAATCTGGATCACTATATTGGATGAGATGTTTACCAGATGATGCTACATATGCTAATATGAGAATTGACTCACAATTAGCGGCTGCAGATGCAACTGCAAGCATCACAATTACATATGTAGAAAGTCTAAATACAAAAGCAGAAATTGAAACAAATCTAGTAACAGCAGCCGATACAAAACCATTAGGCTTCTTAATTCCAATCGGGCGAGGCGATTATTACAATGCTCTTGGAGTTAGATTTACAGAGCATTCAAACCCAACTGTAAATGGAGTCTATGTGTTAGACATTTATGAGAAACAAGCAGATGGAGATGATGTTATTATTGAGTCATTCGATGTATCATTTGATCCGTTTGCAACAGACAACGGTGGTGATTCTATTTTCATCGGCACTATCTTGGCAACTTATTCAACGATGTTGAGATTCGAAATGGAACTGGCCAGTGGTGAATATACTGATGGTTATAAGTTAATATCTAAGGTGTACGATAAAGATATTGGAACAACCGCAGCTGTCTTAACTGCTGGATCTGCCACATTGTCAGACAATAAGCAAGATTTCAGTGATTGGGAAACTAATCCAGAAACAGGAAATTCTGCTTATGTTGCAATTGTTAAAGATGCAAAAGGCAATGAAATCTGGGGTTGGTTAGGAGCTTCAGGCGGTGATGATGGTGAAACAATAAATGTTTTTCCAGATAGAATGCTAACAGCCGGAACTCAAGGATGGAATGGAGCAGTTTCAAGTTTTGATGTATTATCAGCGGCATCATATGAAATTAAAGCTTCAAAAACAAGTGTTTCAACTGCATTTGTTTCTTCTGAACCTGTACCATTAAGAAAAGGTTCTGAAGGATCACTTGTTCAAGCTGATGGTAGTCTTGATACTGCTGAAGCTGAAACTCTACTTGAGCAGGGGTATTCTGGACTATTAACAAATCCAACAAATGGTAATGTTGAAGATACAATTCTAGATACAGAAAATATTTACTTCACTCTTGTTTATGATGCAGGGTATCCAGCAGATGTTAAAACTGCAATTAGTACTTTGTGTACAACAAGACGTGACTGTGTTGGTATTCTTGATAATGGTGATAACGCGTCTGTAAACTTAGCACTATCAACAAGAACCAATGTAAATACATTCAATAACTTCTATGTTGCTCTGTACGAATGTTACAATAAGGTATCAGATGCATTTACTGGTGAAGACATTTGGTTCTCACCTGTTTATCATATGTCATACTTGATTCCAAGAAATGACAATGTAGCAGAATTGTGGTTTGCTGCTGCAGGATTCAACAGGGGTGCAATTGATTCAATTAAGGAATTGAGATATAATCCAAGATTGGGTCAACGTGATCAAATGTATCTAAAACAGCTAAACCCAATTGTTAAGTTTTCAGCTGGGTATGTTGTTTGGGGACAATTAACATCACAGGCGAAAGCTAGTGCTCTACAAGATCTGAATATTGTAAGACTTGTTCTATATTGCAAGAGAGCGATTGAGCAGTTCTGTCGTTTCTTCATATTTGAACAAAATGATCAGATCACATGGACACAAGTTTCTTCTTCAATTGTTGATTTCCTTGAAGTCATCAAAAACAAAAGAGGTTTGGATAGTTATTCAGTAGAAGTCGGTGCATCTGACTACGAAAGAAAAACTAAGAAATTCCATGTTAATATTATTCTACAACCAACCAGAGTTGTTGAACAAATTGAACTGAACTTCTTTATTCAATAATTAGAACCAAAAAAAGACCTGGAAGGAGAAATCCAACCAGGTCTTTTTTTCGTCGTTAATCTTGCCCAATACCTTCCCCGCTAAACGGGTGGGGCGTATCCATTTGCCACAAGTCTTCCTCATTATCTGGATGAAGATGGGAGAACTTCCCCCGAGGATTATTCCAATTATGCCACTTGTCTTTATGTCTGTTGCAACAAAACTTTCGCCTTGCTTCTTTATTGCAACCAGGTAATTTACACTTCATCCTTTCTCCCTTCAAATAGCTTTGAGGTTTTTCAATGTTTTATCGACCTCAGTTTGATATTCTTGAACTTGACCTGCAATGGTCATTGCTTCAGAAATAACTTCCTCATTCATCAGTGGGAAAATATTAACGATGGTAAAGTTCACCGTCTTAGCATGTTGCCCTTTGATGTAAGCACTTCCCCTTTCTTCAAACCCCTCAAGATACCGGTCCATTTGATTTCGCATGGGATTATAAAGAGTTTTCAATACCAAATCCAGTTCATGTATGATTTTAAGAAAATACATACATGTTACAGGTTTGATTCTGATATTGTTGAGCATTGAAAATACCGGAGATGCCTTTACACCCTCTGCGATAATTTGAAGATGTTTGAGGTTGATGTTTTTGGTACTGAAAATGCCGGCCTGTTCACGGAGACTTAAGTAATTCATTATATCGAAATAAGGCGGAATTGCAACAAATTCAAGGGTCATATAATTTTCAACACTTTCATTTTGATGTGCAATGTCCCAATCATCTTGTGTCATTCGATCGGGGTCTTCGGTAACATGATCGCTCATAAGCGTCTTCTCCCCTCGTAAGTTAATTCTAGTGTTTACTAACGTGGATTGACGGGAGCTGCCTGAAAATATCGTTGTGCTCCAGTTCTGAATAATATTCTCCATCCTCGTCACCATAGTTGAATATATAGATGTAAGACCCATCAGGTAATTTCTCCACAAATTCGTCTGCTACAATGAAAGAGGCAGAGTTTTGTTTTAAATGTTGCTCATCCCAAAAGATACTTCGCCATTGAGAGTTATCTCTCATTTCTGCTTTGGTGGCTCCCTCTCTTTGAGCAAGAGCTTCTTCCCCCCTCCATGAGAAAGTATCTTCGAGACGAGGATCGTTAAGTGGGATTCTATCATGAACATGTCCATGAGTGATTTCTTCAGCAATAGACCGTGTTGTTGAATTTTTGATTCGCATTGGTTTTTGATTCATAGCGTCTTTGAATACAGTCTTTGCATATCTGGAAGCCATGTATTGCTCAACATCTTCAATGGTTTTTACTTTTTTCGGGAATGCAACGATAAATGATGATGAAGATGAATTGGTTACGAAATCTGTTTTAATCTTCATCAGTTGTTCATCCAACATTCTTCAATATGACCAACATTCGCAACAAAACCGAACACCTGTTGAATCAGCGTTTTAACCCTTTGTCTAAATTCGGCAAGGGTCTCGTCT
>Ga0114918_10006232_pt1 | contig 10116 bp, 8 predicted proteins | sample LantaG_FD_87015 | JGI IMG/M metagenome (GOLD analysis project Ga0114918, IMG submission 87015) | Deep subsurface microbial communities from Baltic Sea to uncover new lineages of life (NeLLi) - Landsort_02402 metaG | ecosystem: Environmental > Aquatic > Marine > Oceanic > Sediment | place: Baltic...
ATCAGCGGCTTATTTGCCGTGTGTTTAACCCGGTCATTCAAGGCGGCTAATGTGATCGGCGCTCTGGGCACTGTCATTGCCTGCGCGCTTGGCTTAACGTCCTTTCTCCCCGCAGTTAACTCCGGGCCCTCCAATTTAAATATCCCGTGGTCTATTCCTTTTGGTTCTTTTTCTATGGCGCTGGACGCGTTAGGATGTGTATTTTTGGTTCCTATTTTGATTTTATGCGCCTTGTCAGCTTTATACGGGTTTGAATACCTGAAGCATTACTACGGCAGGAAAAACATAGGAAGCGCGTGGTTTTTCTACAACATCCTCGTTGCCAGTATGATTGCTGTCGTCCTCGCGCGCAATGCTATGCTTTTTCTATTAGCGTGGGAGTTAATGTCTGTCAGTTCATTCTTTCTGGTTCTGTTTGAAGGAGAAAAAAAGGAAGTTGCCAGGGCGGGATTAATTTACCTGATCGCTACGCACATCGGCACGCTGTTTCTATTGGTGATGTTTATCCTGCTGGGGCAGGAAAGCGGGTCTTTTGACTTCGCGGACTGGAAGTCGGTTTCTTCAGGATTTATGCCGTCAATAATTTTTCTCTGCGCTGTAATAGGCTTTGGGACAAAAGCGGGGTTTATGCCTATGCATATATGGCTTCCGGAAGCCCATCCTGCCGCACCCAGCCATGTTTCCGCGGTTATGTCCGGGGTGATGATAAAAACCGGAATTTACGGAATAATTAGAATGTTAACTTTCTTAGGCGTGCCGTTAGCTTGGTGGGGTTATTTGCTTATTGCTATTGGGATCACATCCGGCGTGTTGGGTGTTTTGTTCGCGTTAGCCCAGCATGATCTTAAACGGCTTCTGGCCTATAGTAGCATAGAGAATATCGGTATTATCGCTCTGGGTATTGGTATAGGTATCTTGGGAATGAGTCTTAACAATCCGGTCTTGGCGGTTATAGGTTTTACCGGCGGTTTACTTCATGTTATAAATCACGCGTTTTTTAAAGGGCTCCTGTTTTTGGGCGCGGGAGCTGTTTTGCATGAAACCGGCACAAAGGAAATCGATGTTTTAGGGGGTCTGCTTAAGAAAATGCCGATAACCGGATTTTGTTTTCTTGTGGGTTCGGCCGCGATCTGCGGGCTTCCTCCGCTAAACGGCTTTATCAGCGAATTCCTGATTTACTTCGCTTCTTTCAAAGGCATTCTGGGTTCCTTGCCCGTGACCATTATGTCATTGGGGGTTATTGTTTCTTTGGCATTGATCGGAAGTTTAGCGGTGGCCTGTTTTACTAAAGCATTCGGCATTATTTTTCTGGGAGAGTCGCGAAGCGCGCACTGTGAGAAAGCGCGCGAGCCCAAAATTTTGATGCAGGGCCCTATGCTTGTTCTTGCCGTGCTTTGTGTTTTTATCGGCCTGCTATCTCCTTTTGTTGTCCGTATTTTTAAAGAGGCGGTTTTTGATATCACGCGGACGCCCATTAACGCTATTGATACGGTTGTCATGGGAGTTGTAAGCCCATTATCATACATCGTTATCGCGGCACTGCTGGTTTGTTTTATTTTTCTGTTCTTATTTATCGTTCGTCGAGGCCTTCTGTGGAAACGCGAAATCAGGCAAGTCGGCACATGGGATTGCGGATACGCGCGCCCTCAGGCCCGAATGCAGTATACCGCGTCATCCTTTGCCCAGCCGATAGTAGATTTCTTTAAGGATATCTTACGCACACATAAGAGCGTCCATAAAATAGATAAGTATTTCCCAAAAGATTTTTCTTATCAAACAAAAACAGCGGATTTATTCGGCGAAACTATCTTTAAACCGGCGCTGGATATTGTTCACAAGCTGGCAGAAAAATTAACTTTCATTCAACACGGGCAGTTACAGATATATATTTTGTATATTTTAGCGACGCTTATCGCCCTTTTTATATGGAAATTTTAAATATGAGCATGAAGATAGCACAGTTTATTTTAATTCTAATGGTTTCTCCGTTTTTATTTGGAGTGATTAACCGGACAAAGGCTTTTTTTGCCGGACGAAAAGGCGCTCCGCTATTTCAGCTTTATTACGATATCGTTAAATTATTGCGAAAAGGCGCGGTGTATAGCTTTTCTACGACATGGGTTTTTATTGCCGGTCCCATGGTAAGTTTAAGCGCAATCATTGTTGCTTCACTTATTATTCCGTTTGCCGGGCATCCGTCCATTATTTCCTTTGACGGAGATATTATTTTATTTTTTTATCTCTTGGGTTTAGCGCGGTTTTTCACGTGTTTGGCGGCTCTTGACACGGGATCAAGTTTTGAAGGGATGGGAGCAAGCCGGGAAGTGCAATTCGCGGTTTTCGCTGAACCGGCATTGTTTGTGAGCTTAGCGGCGTTGGCTCGATTGACCGGGAAAAGTTCTCTTGCCGGTATATTCGGCAGTCCGCAGATACATTCATGGGTTTCTTACGGGCCTTTACTTTGTTTAGCGATAGCCGCGTTATTTATTCTGTTTCTCGCGGAAAATTCCCGCATACCCGTTGATGATCCCAATACGCATCTTGAGTTGACCATGATACATGAGGTCATGGTTTTAGATCATGGCGGCGTTGATTTCGCGTATATACTTTATGGGGCGGCTATAAAATTCTGGATTTTAGGGGCGCTTTTAACCGGAATAATATTTAAGGTGAGTCCGTATGGATGGGGTGTCGACACGATTATCTTTATTTTATTAATGGTTTTACTGGCTGTTATTGTCGGAGTCGTAGAATCAACGCTGGCGCGATTACGATTGTTAAAAGTTCCTCATTTTTTGATTGTCGCGTTGTCGTTGTCTTTCGTCGCATTCATTATTTCGTTGAGGTAATAAATGAACATATATGTTAATTTTCTCATAATTTCTGTTTTTTTAATAAATTTGATTATGCTTTCATCTAGCAGGATCAGGGCTTGTATTAAGCTGATGGCCCTTCAAGGCGTTTTGGTGGCTTTAACCCCTTTTATTATTCCGCATTCCGTTGCTACAGGAGTTGTTATCATCTCTGTTATTAACATCATACTGAAAGGGATGGTTTTTCCATGGTTATTATTACGGGCGCTGCAAGACGCGAATATCAGAAAAGAAGTCGAGCCTGTCGGAGGATATCCTTTTTCGCTATTGATCGGAGTGGCCTTCCTTGTTATGTCGTTTTGGCTGGATTCCCGTCTGGCCTATTCAATCCAGGTGTTTTCTAATTTGGCGGTACCCGTGGCTTTCGCGACATTTTTTACAGGAGTTTTTATCATCGTAAGCCGCACCAAGGCCCTTACTCAGGTTATTGGTTATCTCATATTGGAAAATGGTATTTATTTTTTTGGCTCAATTCTTCTTAGCGAACAGCCTTTATTGGTGGAATTGGCTGTTTTACTGGATGTTTTTGTCGCGGTATTTGTTATGGGTATCGCCATCTTCCATATTAATAGGGAATTTGATCATATTGAAACGAACAAATTATCAGAACTTAAAGACTGGATAGAGCCGCAAGAGGATATATAAGATGATCGCAATTTTGTTGATAACAGTGCCTTTTTTCTCAGGAATAATATCCTTTTACACGCGTAATGATATTTTACGCAGAGGCCTGCTTATTGCTTGCGCCTGTTTTCATTTAGGGCTTTCCTGTGTGTCGTGGTTCTGGCACCCGCAGGGATTTCTGAGCGAATGGTTTACCTTTGATTCTATAAGTAAGGTTTTTCTTGCGATTACAAGCATGCTTTTTTGGGGTGCCTCTTTGTATGGAACACAGTATCTTGCGGATGAGAGCAGGCACAACAAAGAAGGCGCAAGTGACAAGAAATTCTTTTCCCGGGAGGCGGTCTTCAGCGGATGTCTACTGATATTTCTTGCGACAATGACAATGGTTATTGCCAGCCGGCAATTGGCTCTTTTGTGGGTCGGCGTTGAGGCGACAACGCTGGCAAGTGCTCCTTTGATATATTTTCATCGGACCCGCCGCTCTTTGGAGGCGATGTGGAAATATCTTTTGATTTGTTCTGTAGGCATCGCCATAGCATTACTGGGTATTTTGTTTCTGGCGGTGGCTGATAATAATCAAAGCGGAATGTTGCTATCGGGTTTATTAACGAATGCCGCGTCAGTAAACGTCATGTGGTTAAAAGCGGCATTTCTGCTTTTATTCGTGGGATACGGTACTAAAATGGGGCTTGCGCCTTTGCATACGTGGCTTCCTGACGCTCACAGTGAGGCGCCATCCGTAGTTTCCGCGCTTCTTTCAGGCGCTTTACTTAATTGCGCGTTCCTTGGCATTATAAGGATATATCAGATTTGTATTGCGGCTGGATTGCGGGAATTTTGTCAAGAAATCTTTGTTTTCTTTGGTCTTTTGTCAGTTTTATTCGCGGCGGTTTTTATTTTAAGACAGCGGGATTACAAAAGAATGTTGGCCTATTCAAGCGTGGAACACATGGGGATAATGGCTCTCGGTTTGGGATTGGGAGGATGGGGAGCATTTGGTTCTTTTGTCAATATGTTCGGACATTCTCTGACAAAAGCCGGGTTATTTCTTGTTGCGGGGAATATTTTATCTTGTTTTAAGACTAAAAAGACAAGCGACGTCCGGGGGCTTTTAAGCCAAACGACATGGCGAACCGGCGTTCTTTGGGTCGTAGGGTTTTTGTTAATAACCGGTATGCCGCCATCAGCTATTTTTCTTGGGAAATTTATGATTCTAAAAGAGATGATATTTCAAGGCCGTTATTGGATGGTCGTTTTGTTTTTAGGCGCATTAGCATTAATTTTTATTGGAATGGCACGCATCTTTATTTCTATGACACAGGGGCATCCGGTGGAGGTGGATAAAAAAAGAATTTTCCGCGAGGACAATTCTTTCTTTAGATGGGCTATACCGACATTGTTTTTCATTTTAGCAATCTGTCTTGGGGTTTATTTTCCTGAATGGTTAATGACTTTTATGGAAGTTATTATGAAAAGGTTAGGCGCGTAATGACAGGAGATTTTTTTACAATGCATAACAGTCAGCCTCAAAAATTAGAGGGAGAGGCGTTCGCGTCATTCCGAGAGTTCCGTGATCGGGTGTTGCAGGGAATTCACCGCGGAGCCAGGGTCATTTCTTTTTGGGGTTATCCGGCGCCGGACGGGCTGGTTATTCTCGTAATGACTTTGGCGTTTGATAAAGAAGGATATTTGGAAACATTATCAATAGGAGTCAAGGGCTCTTACGAGTCTTTAACACCGTGAACTGCGCAAGTTCACTGGTTTGAACGTGAGATATTCGAGAAATGGGGTATACGTCCCGAAGGACATCCATGGCTTAAGCCGATCAGATTTGAAAACACGCGCAACAATAGCCAAAGCCTGCCTTCGGTAACAAACTTTATGCGCATTGAGGGTGAAGAAATTCATGAAGTCGCTGTGGGGCCTGTTCACGCGGGCATAATTGAGCCGGGACATTTTCGTTTTCAATGCCATGGGGAGCAGGTTTTCCATCTTGAAATATCTTTGGGTTATCAGCATCGAGGCGTTGAAAAAGCACTTATCGGAGGGCCTGATAAACGGACGATACACTATATGGAAACATTAAGTGGAGATACTACCATAGGCCATTCTTTGGCCTATGCTCAGGCGATAGAAGGATTAGCGGATTGTAGCGTCCCATTACGAGCATCTGTGCTTCGGTCAATTATGCTGGAATTGGAACGTTTGGCTAATCATACGGGCGATCTGGGAGCCATGGCGCAGGACGTGGGATATTTGCCGACGTCATCGTATTGCGGACGTTTGCGAGGGGATTTTCTTAATGTGACCGCGCTTATATGCGGCAACCGTTTTGGCCGAAATATGGTGCGTCCCGGAGGGGTAATCTTTGACGTCGATGATTCCATGAGAAAGGAGTTAACAAGCCGTTTAAAGAAAATATTCTCAGATGTTAAAAACGCGGTTTCTTTGATGCTGGATTCCGCGATGGTCATTGATCGTTTTGATGAGACCGGGGCTTTAACAAAAGAGGCGGCTCTGGATCTCGGGTTGGTGGGTGTCGCGGCAAGGGCGTGCGGGATTGAGCGCGATGTCCGTTTTGATTTTCCGGCCGGGGCATTCCAGTTTTCACAGATTCCTGTTTCAACGTATTCTACCGGAGATGTGTTCGCCAGGGCTTTTGTGAGATGGGTTGAAATGCAAAGATCCGTAGAATTTATTTTAAAACAGTTAAAGGCTTTGCCCGAAGGATCCATAAATGTTGCCGTTGCGCCATTACAAAAAGAATACATCAACGTTTCTTTAGTAGAAGGCTGGCGTGGTGAAATCTGTCATTCTGTTATTACAGATCAAAACGGAAAGATAGCACATTATAAAATCGTTGATCCTTCTTTTCATAATTGGATGGGCTTAGCAGTAGCTCTTAGGGGAGAAGAAATTTCTGATTTTCCTCTCTGCAACAAAAGTTTTAATTTATCGTATTGCGGACATGATTTGTAACACGGGATAAAATGAAATGATTAAAACAATATTTGCAAGATTAAAACAGGGTTATCGCACGATGCCCTTTCCTGTAGACAGTAAAACACTGCCGGAAAGGTATCTGGGACGTCCTGTTTTGTCTGCCGATGTCTCGGAAGAAGATATCAAAAAATGTGAGCTTGTTTGTCCGACAGAGGCTATCGGCATAAAAGACAATCATCCGTTCCTTGATTTAGGTAGGTGCCTTTTTTGCGGTGAATGCCAAAAAGCATGTTCTGGCAAAGCGGTACGTTTTTCCCGCGATTATTGTTTGGCCGCAGAGAATAAATCCGACTTGGTGATTTCCAATGTGCCAGCCCGACAAAAAAAAGAATTCAGCAAGAAAGCCAAGCATATTTTTGGCCGGTCATTAAAATTGCGACAAGTGAGCGCTGGCGGGTGTAATGCCTGCGAAGCGGATATAAATGTCTTAAATACACTCAGTTTTGACCTTGGCCGTTTCGGCATTCAGTTTGTGGCTTCTCCCCGGCACGCGGATGGTATCGTTGTAACAGGGCCTGTCACGAAAAATATGCGTTTGGCGATAGAAAAAACATATGCGGCCATACCGTCGCCAAAGCTCGTTATCGCGGTAGGCGCGTGCGCGATATCCGGCGGACATTACAAAGATCATATAGATGTTAATAATGGCGTTGATTCTATTATTCCTGTTGATCTTTATATCCCGGGTTGCCCGCCGCATCCGTTAACAATATTAGATGGTTTGGTGAGAATAATGAAACAGCAGGGAAAATAGTCAATAATTATGAAAACAATTCTCTTATTAACAATTTCAAATGTGTTTATGACGTTCGCATGGTACGGGCATTTGAAATATAAAAGCGCGCCGTTATTTGCTGTCATATTGATAAGTTGGGTCATTGCTTTTTTCGAGTACTGTTTTCAGGTTCCTGCGAATCGTATTGGACATGGCACATTCACAGCAGGGCAATTAAAGACAATTCAAGAGGTCATTACGTTAGTAGTGTTTTGTATCTTCTCGGTCGCGTATCTTAAGGAAGAGGTGCGGTGGAATTATATTGTTGGCTTTGCGTTTATTGCAGGGGCCGTATTTTTTATTTTTAAAAAATGGTGAGCGTTATTTGTTTAGGTTTTAATCAGTAAAGCTCCGAGTGAAAAAACAGGTGCTTTTTTAGAGCGGGAGATAAACTTAAGGAAGTGTGCAAATGAAAGTAAAATATCTAAAAATATTTATTGGGATTTTTGCTTTATCCTTGATTTGTGTACATTCGGTATTCGCGGCTGATAATTCCAGCGAAAATAATTTATCCTGGCAAATGACAGAACTTATTTTGCAACTGGGTATTATTATTTTTGCGGCATGGTTAGGAGGGGATATCTTTCGTAGGATGCGTCTTCCGCGCGTATTAGGCGAAATTATAGCGGGGGTAATCATCGGACCTTATTGCTTGGGAACTATTTCCTTGCCGGGTTTCTCTCAAGGCTTATTCCCATTTATGGAAGGTTTTCCCGTATCCGCGGAATTATACGGGATTGCAACGATAGCTTCCATCATTCTTTTATTTTTAATAGGCGCGGAGACAAATATCCAAACTTTCTTACGCTTTTCTTTTGCCGGTTCAATAGTCGGTTTTTTTGGAGTAATATCAAGTTTTATTTTAGGTGATGTGGTTGGAGTTATTTTTTCTAAGTGGGCTTTTGGTACTTATTACGGATTTGGACATCCAATACCGCTTTTTTTGGGGGTTATTTCGTCAGCCACATCCGTGGGAATCAGCGCGCGTATTTTATCGGAGAAAAGAAAAATGGATTCCCCGGAGGGCATTACAATCCTCACGGCGGCTGTTATCGACGACGTGTTGGGAATCATCGTGCTGGCGATTGTGATCGGTATTGTTAAAAGCGGGCATTTGGTGTTCAAAGATATTTCTTTACTTGCTTTAAAATCATTGGGGATGTGGATAGGATTTACGGTGTTAGGGCTTGTTTTTTCAACCCAATTGAGCAGATTTGTAAAGGCTTTCAAGAACAAAATAACCATTTCGATCATGAGTTTGGCCATGGCGTTTATTTTATCGGGGATATTTGAACATTCCGGCCTAGCGATGATTATCGGCGCTTATATCATGGGGCTTTCGTTTGCCAAGACTGAAGTTTCCCATATAATCCGCGATAATCTTGAGAGTATGCGTGAATTTTTTGTGCCGGTGTTCTTTTGCGTTATGGGCATGCTTGTTAATTTAAAGGAAATGGCGTCTCCGACAATACTTATATTCGGCCTGGTATATCTTATAACCGCCATAATAAGCAAATTATTGGGGTGCGGCATCCCTGCGTGGTTTTTAAATTTTACAGCAAGAGGCGCAACAGCCGTTGGCGTTGGAATGATTCCACGCGGAGAGGTCGCCCTCATTATAGCGGGTATTGGCCTTTCGACAGGCATTGTTCCTCATGACGTTTTCAGCGTGGCGGTTCTGATGACTTTTGTAACAACAATGGCCACGCCTGCCTTGCTGGAGAAACTTATTCTCGCGGATAAACCGATGTTGAGAAAGATTCCTAAAATAAAAGACGAACACAAAGAAATAGGGTATGACTTGCCCAATATCGAGACCGCAGAATTAGTCCTTGGAAAAACAGTATTGGCTTTTGAAAAAGAGGGATTTTATGTTTACCCCGTAGAAACTAATGGCGCGGTCATATATGAAATGCGTAAGGACGAGACATCCGTGTCGCTATTTTACGAAAAAGAAAGAATTGCATTCCATTGTTTAATAAAAGACCTTACTTATGTGCATACTGTTTTTTATGAAGTTATTCTTGAAATTGAGTACGCCTTAAAAAGCTTGCAGGAAAAAATGGATCATAGCATTATTGGCAAGAATATTTTTGACAAACAAAACGGCACTTATGTCCACGGGGAATCTATGTTTTCATCGATCATTAATCCGTTAGCTGTCAAGCACAGCCTTACCGCGCAAACAAAGGCAGAATTATTAGAAGAGATGGTTGATCTCCTGATTAAAAGCGGGCAATTTCCGCTTTTTAAGAAAAAAGGCGTTATCACAGAACTTGTGAATAGGGAAAATTCAATGTCAACGGGCATGCAAGATTCGATTGCTTTTCCGCACTGCAGGACTTCAGCCACGAAAAAAATTATTTCTGTGATTGGTGTGCATAATAAGGGAATCGATTTTAAATCACTTGATGGCAGGCTTTCTCAAATATTTGTCCTGACATTGATACCGGAGTCGAACAAAGAGTCGTATCTCCAGTATATCTCAAATGTCTCCCGGTTGCTTTCGGATGAACAGAACCGAAAAGATATAATATCTTCGAAATCAGATAAAGAATTGTATGAATTATTCACTAAAAAGCTTTAAAGACAAAAGAGACAAAAGGGGTCAAGTCTTAATATTTTACTTGCGAAACGCGAGCTAAAAGAGCATACTGCTAAATTATGGCACGTCCCTTACGAATAGAATATCCCGGAGCTTGATACCAAAGACCTCTGCGCAATCACCGCTTCTTCCCATCCGTCATTCTGAACGAGGCAAAGCCGAGTGAAGAATGACGGATGAGAAGGGCTCAGAATGACGAAGAAGTAGCCGTGTAGAGGTCTTTCAATTATTTCACG
>Ga0114918_10006233_pt1 | contig 10115 bp, 21 predicted proteins | sample LantaG_FD_87015 | JGI IMG/M metagenome (GOLD analysis project Ga0114918, IMG submission 87015) | Deep subsurface microbial communities from Baltic Sea to uncover new lineages of life (NeLLi) - Landsort_02402 metaG | ecosystem: Environmental > Aquatic > Marine > Oceanic > Sediment | place...
GTCTGCCGTAACCATGAATCAAACGTGTAGGGCTTGAACTCGCCTGTCTGAGTCATATTGTACAACTTACGCAGTTGTGCTTTGGATTTAAAAGGCATCGATCAACGCTTCCTGTACGTTTTTGTACGTGGCTGACTTCCCGGACAGGAGATACGTATCTTCACGTCCGTAGAAGTTTCTTCTAGCTGCGTCACATCGCAATTTGGATTTTGAGCTTTCACTCGTTTCGCCGCCGGGGATAGTGAACACCCCGTAAGACATAGGAATAATAATATGAACCGCATTAAGATGTACCTCTAATCCCCATTTCTCAGAGCTTAGGAAATACGGATAATCGTCTTCCACTTTGAAACTTCTTGGTAAGGGGATAGTCGAATGTTTCCCTATTGTTATCGCGTTTACGTGTAGGTGCCGGCTTGATAATAGTGGCCTCACGATTGTCTGCTACCTTTCGTAGTACATACTCTGCTATTTCCTTGGCTGATTTTCTCATAACTTACCAAGTATAGGCTAAAACCCAAAAAAGAGGAGGGGTACTAGCCCTCCTCTTTGAATGTGTACTTACCCCTCTCGGTTATTCTCTAATTGTTTCAATAAGTCTCTACTGTATTTGATGCGTGGTATCTTATTGATATCTGTTTCACCCTCATTTAACAACCTTTTACGTATGATGGATGCTCGTTTAACTATCTCTGGCCAAGTACGGTTGCTAAGTTTAGCTAAGAGCGCCTCTTTAGCTCTATCTGACATCTTAGGTCTAAGGTACTTAGCTATGACTGCGTCTTCTACGCTAGAGAAACACAACTCTGAATCACTAGAATCCACTACATTAACTAATGTCTTAAAACGAATTACGCTTAAGTCTAGATACTGTTCCCACCAATCGCGCAACTGTTTTGAACTACCTAAGGGGGAATTAGAGTCCTGCAATAAGTAAGTATACGTGAAATACATATCGTCAGACTGTGGGTGTTTGTACCACTCTTTAGTCTCACCTGGTTTAAGTCTCGCTAGTGTCTCTTTGATATCGAAGTGTGGTTCCCACGAAGGTTTGAAATACATTTTATTGTACCGCCGTATTGCTTCGATCTTAATCGTTTGATTGTGATAGTCCGACAATACTGGCGACTCCAACTCAACTTTCAATAATGACTTTAGCGCAACTTTCTTAGGTTTACCCCTATACACCCGCATGTGTTCACAGTGGATCACACGCTCACATCTAGCTTTTAGAGCATTTACCGACATATAGACCAGGTTATCGGGATCTGCATAAGACATATGCCTAGACACTTGCTCCCTGAAAATAGGAGGTCCGCCTATATACATTAACTCTGAAAATTTTTCGTATAGCATATCCTTAATTTCAGCTATTTCTTTGTTGTGATACAAAACTGTATATGGCTCTCGGTACGTACTAAACCTCTTAAGATCAATGATAATACCTAGTCCTAACTTCTCAGTACCGCCTTCCTCCTTAGGTGGGAGTGCACTCATCACACCAAAAGTGTGGTGTCTGCAATGGAACGCAATGATCAATTCATAGAACCACGGCTCTATCTTTTGTGGGAATTCCATTCCACCTAAGTGTTTAGGGATCGACAATGTAAAGTGCTGGTTCTTAACATCTAAGAACCTCTTAGACTCTAGTATGGATACCTCATTCGGGTCTAGTCCGTATGCCCGGACAGTACTCTTCAAATTTCTAGGTACCGGAGTTACATACTTTGAGTAGGTAGCGTCGAAAGAAGCCTTAAACGAAGCTACAGTGTCTGCTCGAGTAAGGACATTCTTTATGAGTTGATAGTAGAGTTCCTCTTCTTCTATCGACAATGGTGGGTAGGTAATGAGCTCTATATGAGTGTAATTGTTAAATACTCTAGACCACGTAGTACCTATCTTACGTTGCAGTAGAGTATACAAGAGAGGGGATTTGCGTTTAATAATTTCACAGAAATGTAGTAGCAGCACCGTCATCCCCGGAAACTCTCGTATGTAACACTCAACAATGTTACTCAGTACCGTAGGCCAATGAATGACTATACGCCGGCGCGGCTCTAGTAACATCGCGCCCAACCCATAACCTTCCCCTAGTACCGGGAGAATATCACCACGAGTATTGGCTATAAATTGTCGTAGAACAGAATTACTACTCTTTTGAGCGGCATCAAATATATCTTCGGGGGATGTGGAAAGCCCACGATATGTAACTAGCCGCATCACTCATTTGTATCCAAGTAGTAGTACAGCACATCCTTGCCGTGAGGATTATTATCTATCACCCCTTTAACGCGCGAATCTTCCTCCATCATAGCGCTAAAGATCTCACCTATGCGCCTTTGTGAAATCTGTACCCCTTCCTCAATCTTCACTATCTTAGCGATGTCTGCAGCACATACTGGATTGCGGTTAATTAACAGTGTTCTAAGAACATCCTCCATGTTGGCTACTGGGAAAGACTTAACTTCTTCCGCGTCTACACGTTCTATTGACTTTACAACACCCTCCAGCGTGGCCCTCTTTCCTCTAAGGTGCGCTAATGTGCGATTACCCTCCTCTAGCATCTTAACCGCAGTAGCGATCTCTCTATCCACTTGGACTATCCATGTTTCCATGTCTGACTTCAGATTGTTTACTTTATACGTCATTTTTTACCTCGTCCCCTCTTCGTTCTGCCCAACTTTCAAAATCACGATCCACGTCACTCGGGTTTACGCCTCCAGGGGGAAACCTTAAGTCATCTATAGGACCACCCCTGTACTCTCTAGGCATCTCTAAATTTGTTATGCGATTCTCCGCGGCGCGTGTTGTCACATCGAATACCGGCTGCATCGGTGCAAGAACAGATAATAAATAATCCAGCATCGCGAATAAGTGCGTCTCAGTTGGTTCTCTAAGCGCCCTACTTACCCCCTCATACAACCGGTTGTACTCCATGTATGCTTCGTGAGCTCTCCATATTGCGTACTTAATTGCGTGTAGTGCACAAAAAGGCTCATCGTTGATCAGGTACTCCGCATCCTTGTTACATCGCAATGTCGATTGAGGGTGTTTACGACCCCTGCACTTCGTCGGGGGTAGGTACACTAATTTCTGTATTGTGTCTGTCATTGAGGTTCTCCGGTAGCTTGTGCCCCTTTAATTCCTCGATGACCTCCCAGGCTACCCCTCGGAGATGCTCGAGACGTCCTATAAGACTGCTACGCTTCTCCTGTGGGTTTGGGTTATCTTTGTTAGGTGCCCAAATCAAATCATCTGATACACCAAACTTTACGCCGTACTCTATAGCCTTACGGGTGAGTTGATTAAAGAGATTACAGTCAGCAGCGACAGCTGTGAGAGTATGTATCCTAGCTAACCGGTGGTACTCACGGCAGAGCTTCCTCATACCCTCTGCGGCAGAACGGTGCTTCTCTAATTCCTCCCTACGGAGACGCTCTTGGTTAATCCAATGCAATACTTCTTGCTCAAGATCGGCGCGCGTTTTCATATCTTCCTCCAAAGTCTACGTTGGTTACTAACCTATAACCTATCATCACATAGTGTTAAAGGCTAGATACCAATGAGGAGTTTGATACGGCATACCGAAGTATTCACAAACCTCTTTGAGTTCCTCTCTCTCCAAGCCGGATAACGTACGTTTTGACATACGTGACATACTCAACAATGTAGGAAGAGCTCGCTCATCGCGTACACTTACGTACTCCAAAGTAAGATAGGAAGTCATCTCTTTGTAGTTGCTCTGGTGACCCATGTTAAGAATTTCCCACTTATACTTTCCTTCCCAATCAGCTAGATGTGGAGAATTCTCATACAGTAATCGGTCGTATTTAGTAGGTCCTCCGTGTCGTTCTGGAAGAGGTATCCCATAAATACAAAATGCTTGTACACAACGTATATCCATAACCCTGACTCCTTTTTTCGGTGTACTCCCTTTTACCACAAAAGCTAAAGAAAAAAGCCCCTACGAATAGGGGCTTTTCTACGGCACGAGAGAGCCTGTGCTCAGGCCATGGGCATTACCGGGGGATCCTTGTCCGGATGCATCCGCGCCCAGACCCCCCTCGAACATCCAGGACAAAGGAGGAATAGCTCGTCCTGTTCCTCCGAGTACAGGCCCACATTAACAGTAGCGTTTACTAGTGTGGCCCCACACTTGGGGCAGTTCCACTCCGAGAGCATTGTCCCGTTCTCTGCTCGATACATTTTCATCATAGGAGTCCTCCTTGTTGTGTACTTACTTGTACCCAATCAACGAGGTGTTTTTTTGTTGGAGATATTACAGTTAAATGTAGTAGCCGTATCCTGCGTTTGCGTGCTTACTTTTTTGTAAGGTACCGGCGGTATATATGAACCAGCGTTCCACCCTGACGTAGAAATGTTAGGTGTCCAGCTTGTATCAACAGAATAATATGACGTAGAAGAAGTGCTAGTGTATGAAATAGGTCGTTGTGTAAACCTAACTCCATATTTGTAATCGCTATTATCTCGTAAATTAACTAATTCCACACTCAATTGCCAATAGATGCTCGCAGTAGAATAAAACTTTAATAAAGTTTTACGTAGGTGCGGTAGTATCACTTTCAACAAAAGGTCTCTACTAGCTAAAACTCTAACGACTGGGAGTCCCCCTGCTGAAGTAGGTTCCGCCCACTCCCAACATCCGCCAGTCTTTTCGTCTAAATATTTCCCCGCTGCTTTCCTAAAACTGTAACTATCTCTAATCATACGATCACCGCTAGATCAACGTGCTCCTGATTCGAGTTTAACGGAACATCAGGAAATGCCTGCACGATTACATTTAACTCCTTGTCGTACGCGCCATAATGGTGGCGCACACCTATATGAACATCATAGTTCTTACCCGAAGAAGTATTCTTAACAACCAACGCATCTGGGTTATACGTTTGTAACTTTGCTATAAGTTCTCCTACAGTCATGCTACTGCTCCTGTTGTTTTACTTCGTGAATATACCAAAAAGAAGAGAGGTGTTAAACCTCTCTTCCCACCTCCCTAGTACTTGTTGAGCGCGTGCTAGTACTTATTAAGCGCGCGTGTCAACAAATCTGAGTCTTTAGGGTCTGACGTCACATTCAGTGACACGCTCTCACCATGACAGTGCGCTCGTACCAGCAGGGGCCCGTCAGGTATGATTTCTACAAACCCCGCCGATGTAATTTCCTCTCTTCTCACGACGCTCGCGTGTTCCATGGTGGGTGGAAATATCAGGAAGTCTCGCGACTTCAACACAACGTACTTCATCTCCATCCCGTCCTCCTTGAAAAACAGGTTGTCCATAACACTTTCTTGTACCTAATTAGGTATATCATTTATGAAGTCGTATCATTAGTACAGGAGGAACATATATGAAAGCTCTAGACAAAAACTACCCATTAATCAAACCAAGGATGCTGGTATGGTCTATACCTATAGTCATTGTAGCGGGAGTTAGTACTCTGATAGGTGTACTTGGGTTAGATGGTACCCCGAATGTAGCGAATATTATAATAGGAGCGTTCGCAGTTGCTGCTCTAATAGGCATAAGTATCACCGGATTTACGCAACAAGTATTAGCGCGGCATAGAGTACGAAAGATGGTTCTGGCAGTCGGCACGAAATTAGCTGTAAGAACAGAAGCACACATCACCCCTACTATGATTAGCTGGATCGCCAATCTCGTTGAGTTTGACCCTATACCGCAACTTCTAAAAGTTCTAAATGCTCACGTGAGAATACAGCGTATGAGCATACCTTATGTATTTTTAACTCTCAAAAAACCAGGGAAGATGATGTGGGAATGGAACAGTATAAGTAAGAAAGCTCGTGGCATACCTAAAAGGTCCTGGTGTGAAGTAGAGTGGCATTCAGACAAACCAGAATTATCCTCGGCGTTGGCGCTACACGAGATCTCTCACATTATTCTCACGTGCGGCAATGGTGGTTTATCTGAAGAACTTCAGCATGAGCTTATCAAGAACTATGAAGTAGAGTCACTCCTGAGAAGTCCCAGTTGATCCCTCTTCTTCTTTAGGTTTATCATTCTTGACTAACTCTTCGTAGATCTCACGCACCCCATTGTGTGACAGACATGCTACACCGAAGCTCTCATGGTAAACCATCTTGGAGAGGTCGTCTAAATCTGTGGCAGTGAGATTGTCGCGGGTCACTAAGGGCTTATAACAGATGTAACACTTAAGGTCTTCCATTCAAATATCTCCTAGGCAGAGAAGCAGTTCCAACCCCGCTGCTTCATGTATTCTATGCACTTATTCTCATCATGAGAATGAGCACTACAGATCTCTCGTTGTAATTCTAGCACCTGGTATCGTAGTGCGGGTACACAAGTATTTCCTACAGAAACGCCCATCCAATCTATAGAGTTCCACTGTGCATTGCACCATACTTGATCCTCACTTTTCTCCATAGGAGACGACGCTGGACACTTATCTCCGCTACACACAAATTCTCCGTTATGCTTATCTGGTTTTATCTTCAACGTCAACTCTCTCCCTCTAACGACTTCATGATCTCTTCTAATGAAGGACGGGGCAAGCTTAATTGTTCTGACGTTGGCCAGTTCTCTAAAATTACTTTGCAACTGTTCTGCAATTGAACCATACCAGTATGTCCAAGAACAATATCATCACCCAAAAAACTAACGTCTTTATTTCTGAGAATGCTCCAGGCACTTTTGATGCGTTCCCAGAGTGTTGGGTGAGGTATCGCCATATCTCGTACTCGCACAATATTGAAGTGTACGTAACCGCTTCGAGGAATGTCCATACCGTGGTTTAAGGTATGGTAATCCACTTCTATACCATTTATCATCAAACCTCCGCAGTACTCACAGCTACACTTAATAAACGACGTTACTTGCGCCGGCTGTAAAAGAACTTTATCACCTATCTTCTTTGTTATTGTTTCATTCATAACCTCTATCATTCGAATTCTCCTTATGTATATTCAAACGCTGAACGCAGACGAGGACCAGGCAAAAGATAGAGCCGCTAGGATGTCGGCTACGATCATTTGCTACGCTCCTACAACGCACGGGTTCCAAAAGGAATCGAACCTTCCCCGTGTGTCCGTCCTCGTCTGCGTTCAATGTTTGAATACTAGATAGCGTTACACAGATGCTTTTACCAATAAAGTGACGAGTATCACCAAGGGAGGTTTACTCCTCGGTATCTTTACGCCGCATGAGCGCGGATCCAATACCTAACGCGGCTGCTAAACCGCCGCCGATGAGAGCACCTTTACCCATGCGACCCTTCATCATTTTAGTTGCAGCGGCAGTAAAACGCGGAGAGTACGGTGTACCATGCATAGCGTTAGATATAACAGCCGGAGATCGCATAAGACGTTTAACGGCCATTCCGGCACCTGCCGTGGCCCCAGTACCCATTCCTGCTGCTCCCATACCAAGCCCCCACTTAACGGGGCTAGGACCCTCTTCCATCCCTACTTTCTCAAGAACATCCCTGTAACCTGCTTCGAAATACGTAGTCATCGTACTATTCTCCTTATGCGCGGTTTTGCGCCATACCTGTGTCTGGGGATTTCCCTCAGCGTGTACCTTACTATCCTCCCAACCAGCCTTACTGTGCGCCTTCTGAGACGCTATATTATCTTTGTTAATAAATGATATACTCTCGGGGTTCTTGTCGAGAAAATCTTTTAGGGCCGCGGACGCTAAGCCTTTTCCACGATATTCTTTGGATACATAGATAGTACCTGTAATGAGTTTACCCGTCTTAAGGTTCTTGGCAGGTAAGTGAAAGCCTACAGTCTTATCGCCGCTCTTTAGCGGGATAGGCTCCATCTTAGACCTAATAGGTGTATGTATACCAGGATCGTTGCGCGCCTCTTCAATCAACTTGAGGAGCACTTTATCCGCGATCTCTGCTGCGGTCTTACGCATGAATGACCCTACGATTCACAAAAGTTATACGACGTAAATATAGGTTGAAACCAAAGAAAAAGGAAGTGGGGGGATTTGCCCACTCCCCCAGGACGGGGGAGGGGCGTTTATCTTAAGAAAGCGCACACATGACACGCGCATCAGATTCCGTAGGAGCTAAGGGCATCCCAAGAACTTTCATTGTCTTTTGGATGTACAACACACACATTCTACCAAGTCCCTTTATCCTCAAGAGGTCCTCCGGAGACATTGAGCTTAATGCTCTCACCGTTGGGATACGATTTCTTTCCACTTCCTGAGACAGTATATTGTCCACCCGAGTATCTAATCGTCTAACAGCCGGACTGTTTTTCTTATCCCTCACCAGAGTCGTGAAAGTTAGCATGAATTCCGACCACGTTATTTCATTACTGTTTGTCATCCCTATCGTCGCTTTCACCTTTCGGAAGATCAAACACCACATACGGCATAGCACCCGGAAAGATATCCCACATATCCCGAGGTGCACAATAAGCCGCTACTCCTAAGCCTATGCCGAGAGACAAGAGCTCATCCATGCACTTGTGAAAGCTTGTCCATTGCTCGCCGTTCTTATCATTGCACATGTGGAGAAAGCTCCATCCACCTCCCACGTCTTTCTGAAAAGTTTCTGGCAACTCTCTCAGCATCGCAATAACTTCGTCTCGGTGGGATTCTAACCGCTTAGGATGAAACCCGAACGTATTCACAATCCCCTCCACTACGACTGCGCCCTCGGGGATAGTCTCATCATCGGACAACTCATCGAACCGATACAGAGAATCTACCATCAAATCTACTACTCTTTGAGAATCCATCATGCAACTCCTCTTCTGGCCCGCAGTATCCTGTAAACCTCGTTGCCCACTCGGGACAACATCTCTTGGTGGTCAAGCCACGCAAGAGCGCCATTCTGCTTGTCCGCGGCGTCGTCGCAAAGGCAACCTGATCCATGAAACTCCCGAGGCTTGAGATCCCGGCACTGCTTGGGGCGCTCCTCGAAAGCAAGCGAGCACCCATGGTCATCCAGGTACACGCACTGCCCGCCCCACGACCCATCAAAGACTGCTGTGTCAGCGTTTGTATGCGCAGGGCGCATGTAATAACACTGACCCAACCTCGGCTCCGGCGATCCTTCGCGTGGATCGCCCTCCCACCAGTCCAGCGCCCACTTCCCGGTGAGAAGAAGGGACAGGACCGCATCCTCCAGGTCGTCCTTACCTGACAGGCGCAGGACATCCTCTGGCCATGCAATACCCGCGTACTGCCGACAGCAATCGCCGCCGCACCTGGCACACATCTTCGTGGGAAGATATCCCGACACTTCTGCGGCATCCTGCTTGGACCTTCTCTCGATACAGGCATCGCAGATGTCTATCTCCCGACCGCTCTGATCAGGATCGGGGTAGATGACTAAGTCGTCAATCTCGTAGTCTTTGTGACAATCGTCACACTTCATAGTGTCCTCCTTGAGCTTAAAGCCCTTGTGTTGTGCTATATACTTGTACCCAAAAGAAGGGGGGATTTGCCCACTCCCCCAGGACGGGGGAGGGGCGTTAAAGGCTAGTCGTCGTCCTCGTCTTCGACTAGGTTTCCAGCACGAACTTCTGGTCCCGAGCGTCCACGTTGTCGCGGATCTCCCACTTGGACACGGCCTCCTTGGCGAGCTTCAGGATACGCCTCAGCTTGCTCTTCTGATTGTCCGTGCAGTGGGGGTACACCGCTACGATGCTCCGAACCACGTCGGGCGCATAGTACGTCGTGAAGTCGCTGTCGACGTAATTGACGTACCCGTACCCTGGCACATTCATCTCCATGTTGAGACGCATCTCACACCTCCTTTGTTGTACATATACTTGTACCCAAAAAGAGGGGGGATTTACCCACTCCCCCAGGACGGGGGAGGGGCTAGTCGTGCCAACAGGGGTGTTGGCACCAACCGCAGTCGTCAGTGCAGTCGGGGTAGTCGTCGTCATCGACTACCGTGACCGGGGGTAGTCCGAGGGAATCTGGTACTAGCGTACCATTTTCCACCCGAACCGCGGAAGCCTCCGCATACACCTCCCCATACTGATTCGCAAAGTGTATTCTCATAGTGTCCTCCTTGGGCTTAGAGCCCTAGTTATTGTACATATACTTGTACCTAAAGAGGGACACGTATATGTACAATAACTA
>Ga0114918_10006234_pt1 | contig 10114 bp, 16 predicted proteins | sample LantaG_FD_87015 | JGI IMG/M metagenome (GOLD analysis project Ga0114918, IMG submission 87015) | Deep subsurface microbial communities from Baltic Sea to uncover new lineages of life (NeLLi) - Landsort_02402 metaG | ecosystem: Environmental > Aquatic > Marine > Oceanic > Sediment | place...
AATGCTTAATAGGTAGCCGCTTCCAGTATTTGCGTTAGTCGAAACGTAAATGCTACTGGCTCCAAGCACTGTTAATTTACTTCCCGGCGAACTCGTACCAATCCCCACATTCCCCGACGTATCAATCCGCATAGCCTCGGAGCCGCCGGTAAAGAACGTCATTGGCAGGTAAGTGCCTGTGCCAAAAATGCCTGACGCAACACGAACTTCTGTGCCGTTGTTTGTTAACTGTCCAACGGAAGTATTATCAATATCAGAACCACCATAAGCGGCAAACTGTGCTGACGTAGAAGTGCCGTTTGGAATCAGCTGAACAACAGTTGTGCCATCAGTCGTGCTTGACTGAAAAGACACACGACTTGTCTTAGTCGCATTACTAAAGTCACCAGTGATGCGGTTGCCTGTGCCGGTGAAGGTCAGGTTGCCGGAGTCGGTGAGGCTGCTAAATGAGCCAGAGGCGGGAGTCGTTGCACCCACCGTGCCGTTGATGTTGATCGATGCGGTGCCGGTCAGGTTTGTCACCGTGCCGGAAGACGGAGTACCCAAGGCAGGGGTGACCAGCGTCGGAGAATTTGACATCACCACATTGCCCGTACCCGTAATAGCATTCGATACCAGCGTCTTGCTGCCATTGGTAAAGACAGCCTGCGAAGCTGTCAGTGGGGTGAGTGTCGGAGCGGCATTCACAAACGTAGTCGCGCCATTCACCGTTACCGTATCACCTACCGCATCACCCAGCGTGGTATTACCATTGACCGTCAGATTGGCCGCTACCAACGAGCTACCACTGAACGAATCAATCGCTACGCGAACATTTGTACCATCAGAGAAAATAATCGTGGTCGAATTAGCAAGGACCGTTACGCCTAAACCCGCCGCTGTCGTATTACCCAACACCGTCGAGCAATAAATCGTCGCACCGTACGCAGAATCATTACGAACAACGTAAAACTTCTCCGCCGGAGGAATGTAGACATTAAAAGGCGCAGCAGTCGTCGTCGTTAAATTGAGGACCATGTTTCGAGACTGGTCCGCTGCACCATCTAGCGCAGTTAAGGCCTGATTGGCAGAGGTTACGCTGACCGACACATACCCCGCAATCGCATCCTCAATTAACGTACCCAGATTGACATTGGTGGTGGTGCCCCATGTACCCGATTGCTCACCATTGGCAATCAGTTCAATACGAAGATTCGGGGAATATGTACTAGGCATCGTCCGTTCCTTAGGTGCTTGTGTCTACATCGTGCCATGCCGGAGCCTGTGTATCGACAACCTCCGACCAACTCGACCCTTGACTATTACTTACATTTTGCCATCCCGGAGCCTGCGGAGCTACCACCGCGGACCATGCCGTAGATTGTGTATTGCTAACATTCTGCCAGTTAGGTACCTGATTGTCATCTACTGGTTCCCATAAAAACTTGCAAAGCAAGTCATCTTGGCCTTCAGCCGATTCCAAAATAGACGCAAAGAATATGGCCGAGGCATTGGACAAATCTTGTCCTGTTGCTAACTCCTGTATAGACGCAAAGAATTGCGCCTGCGCGGAAACCGCGACCACCCCTGCTACCGACTCGGAGACAGCGGCATTGAACAATGCCTGCGAAGAATTACTGTCCTGCCCCGAAATTGATTCTGTAACTGATGCCCCATACGCCAAAAGCGCCGAGGCGCTATCCGCAATCTCTACCGATTCCGAAACAGCGACCGCATATATGACACTCCCCGCCGCCGCTTCCGATCCTACCGCATCTTCTTGCACCGCAACCGAAAAAACAGCCTGCGCAGCAACCGTTTCATCTACCCCCGCCGCTTCCGCTAGACTTTGGGAATACGTTGCCGTGGCACTAACTGTCTCACTCGCCTGAGTCTGCTCCGACACTGCGCCAAAGAACTCGACTTCTGCTGCAACCGTCTCTGAGGCCGTCGTAGACTCCGCAATCGACGCTCCTACCTCTACCAGACTTGAAACAGCCTCTTGTGCCGTTGCTGTTTCTGTAATCGCTGATACAAAAACTGCTCCTGCTGCTACGCTATCCGAAGACGAACAGGCCTCTTCGGCGGTACGGTCATATACCGACATCCCCCAGCCTGCTTGGCCCCATGTGCCGGAACTCCATCCGCCTTCTGACACGCATTACTCCACCGATAGTTGATCTTCCTCAAACCAGCGCTCTTGTTCCACCCCATTCGCATCGGACCATGTCACCAGATACGACACCACGCCCTCCTCGTCCATTCGCATTTTGCTAATAGGACCAACAGGAATCACGATGTTGACCTTGACCACATCACCTTTTTTATACGCTGCCATTTCTGGTCTCCTTATGCCGCGTCAAGGCTGAATGTATACGTAACATTCAACACATCGCCCGATACTACCGCACGATCTCCGGGAGCTTGAAAATCAGAAGCGGAAAATAAAATACCCGAAGTACCTGTCGCCACACTGCACAAAAACGCACCGGCAATCGTGGTGGTGCCATTCATCGTGAACTGCGCAGGAGAAGCACTGTTGCTAATCACCGAAGGGTCCGCCAAGGTGGCCGCACCAAACGTCACAGCCTTCCTGTTCCCCGTATAGGCAGTATCTTCCGTCCATCCCACATGAGAGGCCAAAGTGTCACCGGCAGCGAACGCTGTACCCGATGCAGGGCCTTGTACCAAGCCCAAATACCACGCCGCGGTATAGCCCGATCCAGAGAAGTACTTGTCGTTCATGTCCTTCAAGCCCTCGTTGACCACAAGGTTGGGAAACTCTTCTACCCACTTTAGGTTCCCCTCACTATCATGACACTCCATGCGAAAAACCCCTGCCGCCGCCGCACTCGCGGAAGCAGAAGACTGTCGCTCGACCTTGCAAGAAACGGCATCATCGGCCTGAGATTTTTCGATCTGCATAATATTCCTCTACGCTAATTTGATTAAAGCAAATGTTGGATTATCCGCAGGCAAATCCAACACAAAATTCTCACTAACAGCGGTTTGATTTAGCCCAAAATCCAGCACAAACATCGCCTTGTTGGACTTACTGCTGTTGTAAATCAACGCCCCACGCGCCGTAAACGAGGCCCCCGCCCACGAGGGATTATCAAAACTGACATACGCAATGCCATTGCCCTGATTCACCGTCACATTTACAAGCGCAATGCCTCCGGCAACATACCCCGCACCGCTGGTCTCACCTACCGTTGTGTATACCGTGGTGTCCGGACCCAATACCGCCGTGTCGGTGTACAACGCGATCTTCAGCACGTCTGTATCCAGATCATGCTCACCCAGCAAAACCTGCCGCTTAAAACTGGTAGCCCACGTTTGTGTAATAGCCATTAGCGCACCGGATATTTAACTTGACCATCACGATAAGTATCGCCACGCTGCTTGCCATCACCCAACTGTTTCAATAGCATCAACGCCTCTTTGTATTTCGCATCATACAGCCCCATCAGATCCGCCTCGCCCTTCATGAAGGTATATGCCTCCACCAGACTGCCATACAACAGCACCGAATCAAAGTTGTCACTCAGCCATGTGTTATTCGCCGTGACAATCGATTCAGGGTAGTAGTAATAATGCAATTCTACGTCATAGGACTGATCAGGCGTAGGCCCAACAATCAGTGAAAGCTCAGTTTCTAACGAGGTGACCGGACCGAATATGCCATAGTATTTCGGCAACGCCTCGCTTGCCGCAGAGGGATACACCTCTCTGATAAAGTTCACATCCTTATTGATCAGGTAGTAATAATCCTGATCATCATCAATCACCGCCAACGAATACACCGACAAGAAGTCATTAGGCGTCGTCAGGTACTTGTTGCTTGCAGTAAGGGACCCTTCGACATTCTTGCGAAGATTGGCCAACTGCACCGTATTGTATATACGCTGTTCTGCCTGACGGACAATCGTCTCAAGCTGCGCTGCGGAAAACTCGTTTTCCGTGTACTCCTGAATAGCATCGGTGAGTTGTGCGTAATTCATGTGATAACCACCGTCACGTTATTTATTGTTCCAGACACCGTTAAAGGCTTTGCTACCGGGGCAGGCTGCATACCCACCGAAGCAAACGTCGAATCCCCGCCATATCCCAACGAAATCAACACAGTCTGAACCCCATCTGGCCTCGGGTCATACACTGCAATTGGCTCGTTTATTCCACGTTTCGGCTCAAGCTGTGGGTGCTTCGGCTCATAGCACTCCTGACAAACTTTAAACCCCGTCCATTCCTTCTTCAATTCTTTCAAAAAAAACTGCTGGCCACACCTGTCGCAGATGGCTTGCGAAGCTTTTCCAACTGCATAGCCCGCCATATCAGTACCCCAAATCTGGCGTCAAATACACACTCGCAATGTCCCTGTCTTCCTGCGCGGCTCGCTGAAACTCTTCTTCATACAACTGCTTCAAGATCACCGTCCGCTCCGGCGCTTTCTTGAGCGACAAGTGATATGCAAGACCCGCCGCAAGGCATGGGAGAAAGCGAAATACCACATCCGCTGTATTAGTGTATGCACCTACATCCTCCATGCGCCGAACGGCGTAATACCTAAAGATATACGGTTCAGTATTATCGGGAGCAGGGTAGACGAACAACTTAGGTGAGGACGTGCGCTGCACATAGTATTGCGCAGGCCGCGCTTGCGTATTTTTGTCAGGGAGGTGCAGGTATTCGTTCTGGCTGATACGATCAATCGTAATATCCTGCTGCGTCTGGCCGGAACCCGTCCGGATTACCGCAGAAAGCACATTCACCGTATCAGCAGGAAGTGTGTATTCGGCTTGGCCAAAAACCATCGTGGTCTGACGCTGCTCGATTGTCCAAAGGTTCAAGCCGCGATTTGCCCATTCAAGGAACAACAAATTCAAAGACCGACGAGCGGTCTTCATGTCATATCCATCGCGGTTCTCAAGACCGCAACGCTCATATGCCTCTTCAATCAGGTCATCAAACTCAAGATCGAAGGTTGTTGTTCCGGAGGTTGCCATTTATCACCTTTTGCCCTTTTTAGCCGCACCACCCTTGGTTAGCTTGGTCGGGACCTTAACCTCTTTGATCATCTTGCCAATATCAGGGTCCCTACGACTTGGGGTAACCGCATCACCTACGCGATTGATAGACCCACCTTTTTTAAATTCCATGCCCTTGCTGGTGCTGCTAAATTTCTTTGCTACCTTCGTCGGAATACCCACCTTTTTAGCAAAAGACGGGCTATGCGCTGCCGCATCCATCAACTTCTTCTGTTTAGCACTCTTAGCTGGCATTTCTTACCTCCATCAACCTATCAATTTTGGCATCTAATCGATCCAATCGATCCAATACCCGATTGATGTCAGCATGAACTTCCGACTTTGTCACATATTCCTTGGCAATCTCCTCACGCGTACGATTCAAAAGAATCTGAATACGCTGAAGCTCTGCCGACTTTTCGCGAATCACCCACCCGACTATTGCAACGAGGACGGACAATAACGCGTTCCAAAGAATCATTTCCATTTAGCACTTCCATCGTTTTCTGGCCTGCCGCAACCGACTATCCGGGTCTGCCGCCGCTTTAGGGAATTGTTTCATCTGCCCCTCACTGCGGGCGCAATAAGACTTACGCCGTGCCGCACGTTTCCCCGTAGGTTTGTCCTCTGTGACAGCAGTTTGAAGCTTACTGCCGGGGTTCGCCCGACGGTAAGCTTTTACTCCTGCTTTTGTCATACCTGCCCCCGTCTTTGTCGGACGAAAATTGCCCGACTTGACCGAAGTAGCTATCGGTTTTTCCTTACGGGTTGCCATGACTTAGCAAATACGTGTCTTCTTGCCACGCGCCATGCCGTTGCCACGGGACTCAACCATGCCGCCCTTGGCATAGCCCATCATGCCGCCTCCCGCCTTCTTCATCGGCATCGAATCCATGTTGTACATGTCATCGCCCGCCATGCCCTTTTTAGTGGACTTGGCCATTTTCATGCCCTTATCCATCGACATGCCCGATTTCTTACGTTTTTTGTTCATCTTCATCATCATGATCCGCCCCTTATGCCCAGAAGAATGTGGCTGAAATAACTGTAGTCAGGTCCGCGTACGCCCCGTTTGTAAACAAAATACCGTCCTCCGGGAGCGACATATAAATGGCGCTACTGCCCGCAGGAACGTCTATTCGATACAAAACAGGGCCACCATTACCATTGGTGATTTTTACTTCGCCTACGCCGGTGTCCGGGGATATATACACCCCCTTTACCCGAGTACGGCCCGCAAAAATAGCCCCGTCAGCCGCTAAGTAGGTACTTTGTACATCGCTCATGTAGCCCATGGCGAACTCCTAATTAGGCAGGTGTAAACGAGATCGATGCGGCCAATGTGCAGAATGCGTAAGCAAACCAATTTGTGCCATCACTGATTACTTCGACGCGGTCGCCTGCAACAGAGGAACTTGCCACAAAGGAGATAGTGCCATCGCCCGTGCCCGTATCACCCGCATCGCCCGCAGCGTTGTACTGCTGGCCCTTGATGATATTGTCACCGCCGTTGGTGACTACTGTGTAATTAGCCCCAACAGGGGCGGCTTTAACAATAAAGGTATAGCTAAGACCTGCAACAGGGGCAGGGAGCGTAGTAACAAACTCAGTTGCCGAGTTCAGGAAGATTGTTTTTCCGCTATCTGCGGCAGTCAAAGTGCTGGCAGCAGTTGCGGTGGATACAGCGATAGGGCCGATAAATCCGTTGTTGGATTGAACTGGGCCGGTAAAGTGGGTAGTTGCCATCAAAGGACTCCTTTTAAGTAAGCATATTTGAGCGCTAGTTTTCGGACACTGCTTGTGTCCATGCCCAGTACACGTCCGCGCCCTGCATATGACATGTCCTGATTATCTACTATGAACTTGACTCTAGCAACAAATTCTGGTTTTGAAAAAAATCGCTGTTTTTGAGCAGCAGAAAGAGTTTTTCTGTACTCAGAGGATTGAAAATTAAACGTAGACGCTCTTCTTCCTGCTGAAATCTTTTTTCGAACTTCTTCCGAATGAGTTTTATTCCTCATCGGGGTTTTTGCAAAGTCCGATATGTTATATAAATTTTCTTCCAAAAACTTCGCTTCTCCAGAAAGAAAAAGTTCTTCGATCATGTCTAATTCGTCAGTGCTGTCACATTTAATCTCAAGCGACCAATCAAAAGCCTCTTCTCCATAAGCATTAAATGCCGCTTGAAAACGGCGGTTAGGATGAGTTCCCTTGCGAAGGTCGCAAAAATGGTTATTTACCCTTTTTTTGACGCGACGTGACTGACCAACGTAACATGAATTAGTTACTTTATTGAAAATCTTGTAGATTCCGATGTGGTCTGTAGCGTAAGGCATACACAGTCTCTTTTTGGTTCATTTGGACTAGTGTACCCCATATTTTTACATATGGGTCGTATTTCTACGATACAAAACACAGGAACAATAAATAAAAATATTCCTTTGGTTTATAGCGCAAGTAAAAAGTAAAAAGGGGCCGAAGCCCCTTTAAAACCCGCATAGATACTAGCTTATGCTGGGGTGTAGCCTTCCGAACCCCAAATTGCACGGGGGTCTGACCAGCCGAACGAATAACGCTCACGGGCCTTGTAACGAACGTTGCCTGTATCGAAATCACCTTCGAAGGCGGTCTTGATAGCGGAACGCTGGAACATCTTCATGCCGTTTGGCGCGTCGGTTATCAGGAACCATGCGTCAGGATCGGTCAGGAAGTGGTTCACGAAGTAACCTTCGGGGACCATGCCCATCGATTTGATGGCGTTGATGTCGTTGTCTGCGGTTTCGGTGCGCAGGGTCGATTTCATCAGGCGCTCTGCGGTAAATTGCAGTTCCTTAGGAATGATCATGCGGCGAACCGACAGGGCGACCTTCAGGCCACGTTCGTCGGTGAAACCAGCGACATCGATGATGCCCTGCTCAAGCGAAGTTTCGTTCAGGTCAGCGGCCGTTGCAGGCACGTTGCTAAACGATGGGCCAAGAGCGGTTGGGTGTGCGCTGTTGCACAGCGACACGCCGTCACCACCGTTGTAAGCGCCAGTTGTGTTGAACGCGTTGTTCAGCACAGAAGCCGCTTTAACTTGCTTGGTGTAGGACATCGAACGAGCCAGAGCCTTGGTGTAACGGCCAGACAGACGGTCATAGAGGTTGTCCTCGATGGCCTCTTCGGTCAGGGCGAACGCCAGAGCGATGGTTTCGTGAGTGTAACGAGCGGTGAACGATTCCTGTGCGGAGTCGTAGCCAACGCCTGCGCCTTCGTTCTTCGTTGGGGCCTCGTCGAAGCCGGTCAACATGACCTCTTCTTCAAAAGCACGGTCCGAAGATTCAACGGAGAAGATTGCAGTGTGCTCGTTTTCGTAGCGGTTGTACTCCATGCCGAACAGAGCGTTCAGACCGGGTTCCAGCTCTTTAACGAGTTGCGAACGAGAAATAGCCATGACTTAGCTCCTATTACGGTGCAGTATTAGCAACGCCAGCGCTGCCATACATGTGTGCGTTAATCTTCACAACCACATCGACGTGGTTAGCGCCAAGTGTGTTGTTCGGGGCGGTGTAGTTACCCACAATCTTCAGCACGAGACCAGCGGTGTTGGCGATGGTGGACGAATCCAACTCAGTGCCAGAAACACCAGTAGTAGTGCTGCCTGCCGTGTAGGCGATGTTGGCATTCAGGCCGATATCAGCTTGAACGACATCTTCGTCTGCTTGGATCAGGAACAGTTGGTTTGGATCATCAATCACATCTGCTGTAATGTAGCCAGTGGTGATGTTGACTGAACCGGGGTAGTAGTTCTTCCAAGTCGGTTTACCCGAGGTTGGGTCAGTGTAGAAGCAACCATTAAACACACCAACTGCTACGGTATGCAGGGTCGAATCGTACTTGACAATAAAACCACCAGAAAGAGTGACGAGGTCACCCTGATAGATAGCGCCGGATTGGTTGTCCGCAATGTTGTAGCCATACTGCTTCTGTGCACCAGTAGCAGAGAGGTTACCCAGAGGGCGCAGACCAAAGGCTTTATCAACGTTTGCCATTTGTATCTCCTAAAGGGTTATGAAGCCTAACGGCTTCCGAAAGTAGTGCGAGAGCTCCGTTCGGGGCTCTGGATACGCATAGTCGAGTGCGCGTTTTCACGCATCAACTCGTTATCTACCGCTTGGATCTGTTCTTTCGCCTTTCGGTTGTAATGCATATTACGTTCGGCAAGAGTCTCATTAGGAATACGTGCCAACAGCAGGCCACCGACAGCAATCACGCCTGCATGTTTACCATCTTCGATGGTAGGCAGGGTGTCGCGATACTCTTCGGGCAGTTCTTCATTGCGGACCAGTTCATAGCCCTCACGAAGTCGGCCAAAGACGTGCTGTTTGTCATTAAACCCATTGATCTCTGCACGAATCCAGCGATGCTGGAAACCTTCAGGTGCTGGAGGTGCATCCAAACGCGAAGGAGGTGCCCAAGGCTTGCGACGCGCTTCTTTCTCACGGGTTACGCGAGGGGCGCGGTCGATAGTAAGTTTATCTTGGCTCATTTGTTACTCCTTAACGTATTTGGCATATTCCTCGAGCGGAACACCCAATTTCTTTGCGATAGCAACTTGACTCGGTGATAATTTCACCGTCCTGCGTGCACTATTTACCCCGGAACTACGGGAAGCAGGTGCAACGGCTGGCACGTTCGACCGTTGTCTGTTATTGGTTGGAGCAGCCCGGAACTTGTTCGGAAAGTCGTTCCGGAGCCTGTTATCTAATTCAGTATAGTACTCGTCTGAATCAGGGTCAATGCCCTCCTCTTCAATTAAGGTCTGATGAATACCCCATGCGGCGTACGTCATCGTCCGATCCTTGCCAAACCACTCGTTTCTTTCCGCCCATTCCTCCGCCCGCGGGCTAGGGTCGGGCTGCTGCCGAGCCTGCTGCTGTTGGACCGGAGCCTGCTGCTGAACAGGGGCCTCTTGTGGTGCCGGGCGGCTTTCTTCCCAGTTCTGTAGCTGGCGCTGCTCCATGGACAGTTGCATGAGGCGCTCTTGGGCCTCTGTTTCCGTGTCAATGTCGCCTTCTTCACGCGCCCGGCGAATAATCGCCTTCAATTGCATCTGCTGGGTCTCTACA
>Ga0114918_10006235_pt1 | contig 10113 bp, 7 predicted proteins | sample LantaG_FD_87015 | JGI IMG/M metagenome (GOLD analysis project Ga0114918, IMG submission 87015) | Deep subsurface microbial communities from Baltic Sea to uncover new lineages of life (NeLLi) - Landsort_02402 metaG | ecosystem: Environmental > Aquatic > Marine > Oceanic > Sediment | place: Baltic...
CATGCAATGTGCCCCTACGAACAACCTACGAGGTTGTTGGCGAACAATGTGCCCATACGAGCAACCTACGAGGTTGTTGGCGGACGGGTTCATACGCGGGCACATGCAATGTGTGCCTACGATGCCGGCGGACGATTCACCTTTCACCCAATCATGTTACTCTTAACACTTCCTCAAGTGTGGTCCAGCCCTTTATAAACTTTATCATCGCGTTTTCTCTTAAACTCCTGACACCCTTTGATGACAAATGCTTCCGGATTTCCCCCTCGGATTTTCGTCTATTTATCATGTCTTTTATTTCATCATCGACAAATAAGGTTTCCAGCGTTCCCAAACGCCCGTAATACCCCGAACCGTTACACATGGGGCACCCTTTTCCCTTATAAAACTTGTCCGTATCCACAAGTTTACCATATTGCTCTTTTATTTCTTTCAATGTTTTTGGAGGTATTTCCGCGGGAATTTTACAATTCACACAAATTTTCCGAAGAAGCCTCTGGGCGCACGCCATAACAAGACTGGAGGCGATCAAAAAAGGTTCAACTCCCATATTCACAAGCCGTGTAATCGCGCCTACCGCGTCATTCGTATGAAGCGTACTCAAGACCATTTGCCCTGTAAGGGAAGCTTTAACCGCGATATCCGCTGTCTCAAAATCACGTATTTCCCCGACCATTATAATATCAGGACTCTGTCTAAGTAACGACCTGAGTCCGCTCGCGAAATCAAGCCCGATTTCGGGATTCGCCGCTATTTGAGTGATTCCTTCAAGCTGATACTCAACCGGATCTTCTACCGTAACAATATGTTTTTCCGTCATGTTCATTTTGTTCAGAACCGAATAAAGCGTGGTTGACTTACCGCTACCGGTAGGCCCGGTCACCAAAATTATGCCAAAAGGTTTCCGGAGCGCATCCTTGAAAACTGCTAAAGGTTCAGGGAGAAATCCAAGAGTTTCCAATCCTACTGACAAATTACTTTTATCCAAAGCTCTCAAAACTATTTTGTTTCCAAACACCGTCGGCAGAGAAGAAACACGAAAGTCAATTTCTTTGTTTTTAGACTTCACTCTAAATCTGCCGTCCTGGGGAACCCTTGTTTCCGTAATATCTAAATTTGACATTATCTTAATTCGGGTTATTATCGCTTTCTGATTCTTTTTCGGCAAATCAAAAACATCATGAAGTTTCCCGTCTATACGATACCTTATTCGTAAGTTTTTTTCCTGAGGTTCCATATGAATATCGCTAACCCTTTGCCTGATCGCTTCGGTAATAACAAGATCGACCATTTTAATTATCGGCGCGGCCTTACTTTCTTGAGTTATTTCGCTATCATCACAGCTTTGGGCGGTTTCGAGCACTTCCACATTAGAAATATCCTCATCAATGACGCTTAGAATATCATCCTCTTCAGATTTAAAAAAAGATCTTATGCTGTCCTCAAGTTGCCGGCGAGTCGCCACTACAAGTTTTATATCACACCCTGTAACTTTTTTTATGTCGTCAATAGCTAAAATATCCGTCGGATCGTATACGATCACAGTGATATCTCTTCCTATTCTCGATAAAGGCAAAATCGAATACTTCCGTATTAATTTTTCCGGCACCAAATTCACGATCTTCTCATCAAAAGTAACTCTCGATACATCAATCGGCACAATATCCAATTCCCGGCTCAATATTGTCAGAAAGCTTCTTTCCGGAACGATATCGTTTTCTGAAAACATTTTTATGACATCGCTTTCGTTTTTTTTATTCACTTCTTGCGATATGTCGTAAAACCGGTTTTCATTTATTAACCCATCCGCTTTTAGGGCCTCTAAAATTCTTTTTTTTAACGATTCTGCCATAAAATTCCGCTTTGTTATCCCGAGTCAATTGTCGCGGCGAGAACATCTTCAAGTGAAGATACACCTTCAAGAATATTTGTTAAACCGTTTTCCCGAAGTGAAACCATGCCTTCACCGCGCGCGGTTTTTTCGATTTCAGATTCCTGAGCACGCCCGGCAATAAGCTCCTTAATAGCCGGTGTTAAAACAAGACATTCTATTATCCCGATTCTTCCTTCATATCCGGTATTCATGCAATGTTTACAGCCCCGCGCGCGAAAAATCTCCGCTATTTTATTGTTTTTATCAAAAAGTTTATACTTTTCGGCGATTTTCGCGTCCGGAATATAAGACTCTTTACATTCGGGACATAGTTTCCGCAGTAAGCGCTGCGCGGCAATAAGCTCAACGGAAGCAGATATAAGAAAAGGTTCCACTCCCATATTAACCATTCGCACAATAGATCCGGCGGCAGTATTTGTATGAAGTGTACTCAATACAAGATGCCCTGTTAGCGCTGATTTTACGGCCACATCCAATGTCTCAAAGTCTCTTATTTCTCCCACCATAATAATATCCGGATCCTGTCTCAGAATGGAACGAAGGCATTTTGGAAATGTTAATCCAACCTCGTCATTCACATTAACTTGATTTATGCCTTTAAGCTCAAACTCTACGGGATCTTCCACCGTTACAATATTTTTTTCAGGATCATCCGCGTATTTCAGAATGGAATATAAAGTGGTGGTTTTCCCTGAACCCGTCGGACCGCACACTAATATCATCCCATGAGGCGCGTCGGAAGCTGTGCGTATTTTTTCTCTATCCTTTTCTTTGAATCCCAGTTTTTCAATATCAATGGTCGACTGCGCTTTATCCAAAATCCTTAAAGCCGCTTTTTCCCCGAAACTTGACGGTACAATGGATACTCTGAAATCGATTTTACGATCTTCAATTTTTATTTTAAACCTTCCGTCTTGAGGAAGTCTTCTTTCGGAAATATTAAGGTTAGACATGATCTTTATTCGAGATATGATCGCCTGATGAAATTTTTTTGGAGGGACATAATATTCACACAAGAGACCGTCAATTCGAAATCTGACACGCGATTTCTTTTCCATCGGCTCTATTAACACATCGCTTGAGCGCGCTTTCACCGCTTTATTCAAGATCATATTGGTAAGTTTTACTATCGGCGCTTCAGATGTTTCGTTCAACAGCTCTTGACGCGAGATATCTTCCTCTCTTTTTTCGGGAATCATCTCCATCTCCACGCTTTTTATACCTCTGACTATTTCGTTTATCTCTTCATCGGCAGATTTTTCATAATGCTTCCTTATTGCTTCGGCCATATCATCACCGGAGGCTATAACAGGACTTACATTAAGATGCGTTAGGATTTTCAAATCATCCAGAGCAAATATGTTTAGCGGGTCAACCATAGCCACTGTAAGCTGGTTACCGATACAAGAAACCGGTAGAATCTGATATAAACGTGAAACTTTTTCGGGAATAAGATTTAAAATTTTTTTTTCTATTTTTAGCCGCGCAAGTTTTATCGGAAGAAACGGAATACTTTCGCTTATCGCCGCGAAAAGATCTTCTTTCGAAATCGCGTTCATTTTAAGTAGAATGTCTCCGAGTCTTCCGCCTTCTTTGGTAAATTTTTGCCGCGCCTTATCAAGATCTTTTTTTGAAATAAGTTTTTTATCCACCAAAAGAGCGCATATTTTTTGACTAAGCGCGAAAGCCATACAAAATCACCTTTTTTAAAAACTCTTTTTTATGCCTTATAGAGTTTATCGAGCGCCTCATGAACAGAGGTCACCGTGCTTATGAATATCTGTACCTTTTTTTTGGTTATCATCTCGATATCTTCCACCGCCTTTTCGTTAAGCGGATTTGACATCGCGATCGTCAATATGTTTCCTATTACGTCCAAAGGCACGATACAGTATTGCCTCGCCACATTTTCAGGAAGAAGACTCTTCATCTCATGGTTTAACTCGTAATGTTCAAGAGGAAGATATGGGAATCCGCACTGAACCGTCAACGCCTGCACAATGTCCCGTTCGTTTACGTACCCTAACTTGATAAGAATTTCACCCAATAGCCCGCCTTCACGCCGCTGTAGATCAAGCGCCGTCTTCAGATGTTCTTTGGAAAGAACGCCGCTCTGCAATAAGATTTCGCCTAATTTTTTCCACGCATTATTTTCCGCCACTTATTATTTTCCTTTCAAGTACATACTACACACCGTGCGTCATATGTTTCACACTGCATGTTTTTTCCATGAAAAATCTCTCTAAAACGCGCGCCATGCCGCGTGTCACATAACGCCTGCGGCGCGTAATTTTTTCCGCGGTTTTTATCCGCCGATCAATTTTATCAATTCTTCGACATCAGACGACCTCGACAATACTTCGTCGTAACTGACAACATTTTTCGCGTAAAGTTCCGCTAACGCCTGATTCATTGTCTTCATCCCGAACTTTTGGGACGTCTGAATAATCGAATAGATCTGATGTTCCTTCGCGTCCCGTATCATGCTTCTTACTGCCGGAGTCGAAACCAAAACTTCAGCGGCTAAAACCCTGCCTTTTTGATCATTGCGGGGAACAAGCTGCTGCGCTAGTATTCCGACCAAAACAAACGAAAGTTGTGTTCTTATCTGCCTTTGCTGATGCGCCGGAAAAACATCAACTATACGATTTATTGTCTGAATACTGTCCGAAGTGTGCAGTGTCCCCAAAACTAAGTGCCCCGTATCGGCGATTATCATAGCCTCCTGTATCGTATCCAGATCACGAAGTTCCCCGATCAAGATCACATCCGGATCCTGTCGTAAAACATGCCTTAACGCTTCTCCGAAAGAATTCGTATCTTCGGAGAGCTGTCTTTGGTCTATGATCGCCTTTTTGTTGGTATGAACAAATTCTATAGGATCTTCCACCGTAACAATATGGCAATCCTTCTTCGTATTGATCTCTTCCACCATAGCCGCCAAAGTAGTGGATTTTCCGCTTCCTGTCGCTCCGGTTACCAAAACCAGACCTCTTTGGCCCGAACAAAATCTTTGCATCACTTCCAACGGCAATCCGCATTCCGATAGGGTCATTATGTTTAGCGGAATCAATCTTATCGCGCATCCGACATGATTCCTCTGAAGAAAAGTATTGCATCTGAATCTGGCTACATTTTCCAAAGCTAAAGAAAAATCGAGTTCTTTATTCTTCTCGAATTTTTCTATCTGGGTATCGGACATTAAACTATAGATAATATTTTTTGCTTCTTCCGGAGACAAAGGTTCATCGTTTATCTCTGTCAGGGTGTCATCAATCCGGTAATGCATAACACTTCCCGCGCCTATATGAAGATCCGACGCGTTTTTTTCAGGCATCATTTCCAATATTTTCTTGATATCTGCTCTCATATTTTTTTCTCCTCGATAGCCGTGTTTTAAGTTTTAACGGCCGCACAATTCCGCCTTTTCCGCCGATGGCGGACACTTAAAACCTAATACTATTCTCCGCACACTTTATTGCCGCCGTTTTTTTTAGCTTTATCCGCGAAACATCGCGCTTTTCCGATAATGTCTTCGGCGGTCGCTCCATCAATCGGATTCTCGCTTACCCCGATACTAACGGTAATCGTATTATCCGAAAAAGATGAGATCTTAACGTTTTCGATTTTTTTTCGCGCCGCTTCAGCCAATTCAAGACTTTCCCTCTTATTTGTTTCAGGAAGAAGCACTCCAAATTCCCCGTCATTGGATCTGGCTATTTTTCCGACAGTCGGCATCTGAGAACTAAGAATTTTTCCCACCTGCTTCAATACCGTCTTAGTTTTTTCTTCACCGAAATAATTGGAATATTCTTCAAAATTATCTATTCGTACCAAAGCTAAAGAACACGGCCGCTGATAGTATACGGCTCTATTTATTTCGTCATTTAACCGCTCTTCGAGATATGACAAAGTATAAAGCCCGGTAATTTTGTCAACAATTTCCAGATTTTTTTCTCTCTCGAGTATCTCCGCGCTTTGATATGCCAGGCCTATTTCTTTTTCAAAAGCCCTTAACATCTCTATGTTCTCTTCTTCAAATTCCGTTCCTTTTATAAAACTTCCGATTAGTATCATCCCGATGATGTTCCCGTTTATCTTTATCGGAAAAAATATCGCGTTCATACCCCCAAGGTTATCTTTTATTTTTTTTTGACGGGTTTGTTTCAACGAACGGGAATCAACCAAAAAATACTCTTCTCTAAGCAAAATGTTTTCGATGGAGGAAATTTGCGCGTCTATACTTTTAGCGGGAAATTCCTGCCCGGAATTATCTTGTAAGGCTTTTAGTTTGTATTCTCCATTGCTTCCTTTAATAAAAATGGCGCAAAATCCGCCATACACTTCTCCCGCTATTTTGTCCGAGACAAAATCCGCTACTTCATTAAACCCTATGCCGGAAGAAATAAGATCTCCTAACCTCATCAAATTCGTCAAAGTGAGAACTTTTTTATGTATCCGAAGATTCAGTGTTGCTGTTTTTTCACTGTACTCCTGCAATTCTCCGATATACCCGCGTATTTTTGATGTCATCATATTAACAGAATTCGCGATATCCCCTAATTCGTCATCCTCTGATATCAAAATTTTTGCGTCATAATTCCCGTTAGCAATGTTTTTTGCCTCCATAGCCATTCCGATGATGGGAATAATTATTTTTTTCGCGAGCACATATCCCGCGGCGGCCAGCACTATGGTACTGAAAGCTATCAACGACATTTGAAAAATAAGTTCCGGGGTCTTAAAAACATAGTTGATCAAGATATATGTTAAAACAAGGAAAGGTATTACCGACATAAGGGAAACCGATAAAATCAGCTTATACTTTACCCCTTTCCGCCCTAAATCAGCATATCTCTTCATATTTTTTTTCACTTAAAACCTCCATCCGATAAAGTAAACCCAAAACGCGCAGAAACTCTCCGCAAGTCCAATTCGTCTACAAAACGCGATTTGCACCCGAAAGAGACCTATGATATAATATTAGGCGTCGTACTGTCGCCCACCCAAATATACCCTACGAAAAATTAAAAGTCAAAGCTGACGAACCGGCTAACCGAACCCGCTCGCTTTAAATTCTGACTTTAAAAGTTCTTCGTCTACTCCGGTTTTTATATGCGACCACGGGAGTACGTCGTTCAGCGCGTATGTCTTACAGGCGCTTTCATACAAGTCTAATCCATTTTCCTTGAACGATTCCTCCCAAATCTTAACATCAAAACACTCTAAGGACCCATCCATTATCGCGCCATTCTGCCATGCCGTGTGTATAATATCCGAGGTTTTTCTGTCTCCCCGTGCTAATGCTCCCTCCAGAATAGACTGTTTTAAATCATGAAATTCAAATTTAATTTTTCTTTGTGAATAGAATCTGAATTTTTCTTTCGTTTCCCTTAAACTTTCCTCTTTTTTCATGCCCAGCCATTGAAACGGGGTATGGGCTTTTGGAACAAAAGGATTAATGCTAAGCCGAATTTCCGCGGAGGAAGAAGATACCGATTTTTTAAGCATTGAAAGTTTTTTCGCTATACCGGCGATCTTTTCGGCCTCTATTTTTGATTCTCCGGGAAAACCTACCATAAAATATAACTTCATCCTCTGCCACCCATGTCGAAATGCCAATAAGGCCGATTTACAAAGAACTTCAAAATCAATTTCTTTTCCTAGAGACTCCCTAAGCGCGGGGTCAGCCGCCTCCATAGCGAATGTCAATCCGGTTTTACGAAGTGACGATATTATGCCGGGAAGTTCATAAAACGATTCATCAATCCGTAGCGAAGGTATTGATATACCTATTCCTTCACCTTCGAAATCTTTTTTTACGGCGCTAATCAGTTTAGGTAAATTCGGATAATTCATACTGGAAAGAGATAAAAGCGAAAAACTTTCATAACCGGTATTTCTATAGGTCTCCCTCAATATCCGCCTTATTGTTTCCGGAGTTCTGAGTCGAACAGGACGAGTGACGTTAACAGCCTGGCAAAAACGGCACTTATTAGGGCACCCTCGCATGATCTCAACGGAAATCCTGTCCTGAACTATCCTGATAAAGGGAATTATCTGTTTAACCGGATAATACGCGCTTTCAAGAGTTTTCACATAAACCTTTTTTATTGTTTCAGGCACACTTGCTTCCATCGGTTTGAGTCGTAAAAATTTGTTGCCGGAAAATTCCGCCTCATACAGAGAAGGCGCGTATGTTCCTTCCGCTTCAGCGAGAGTCTTTATAATCTGTTTTCTGCTTAACTTTTTCTTTTTCAGTTCTTTATATGAGGCGATAAATTTTAAAAATGCCTCTTCTCCGTCACCGATGATAAAGATGTCAATAAATCCCGACATCGGTTCCGGATTATAACATAAAGCCCCGCCGGCTATTACCAGAGGATCTTCCTCCCCGCGCGCGGACGAAACGGGAGGTATGCCGCCGGCATTCAAAATATCCAAAACGTTAGTATACGTAAGTTCATAAGAAAGTGAAAATCCAATAATATCAAATTTATCAAGCGCCGTTTTTGATTCCAAACTGAACAATTTTTCTCCCGCGAGGCGCAGGCGTTCCCGCATATCCATTTGCGGCATAAAAACTCGTTCACAAAGAATATCATCTTTTTCATTCAGAAGATGATAAAGAATCCGAAGTCCCAAATAACTCATACCTACTTCATATGTGTCCGGATACGCTAAAACAACACTTGTTCTGTCTTTCGTAAAAGTCTTACAAACACTGTTTATTTCACCACCCGTATACCGAGCCGGTTTTTGAACTTCGTTAAGTATTTTTTGAATTTCAGTATTCATGATAAAATGGGGCTCATATTCTTCCAACCATCGCGTATGGACCGGTTCGGCCCCCAAGCGTTTGTTTTTTTCCGTTATTTTATCCCATTCTCCTACTTACGCTAAGTAGAAGCCCGACACTGATAAGCGTCGCGATCGTATTTGACCCGCCGTAACTTATTGCCGGTAAAGGAAGCCCCACAACCGGCATAAGTCCGATGGTCATAGCAATATTTACAATAACTTGAAAAAAGATCAACATAACCACACCCGCGGCAATCACCTTGCCCTCTATATCCGCTACGTGTGACATGATCCTGATTCCTCTGGCGACAATAAGCGCGTATAGCGCTATTAAAACTAGACCTCCGACAAACCCCCATTCTTCTCCGATAACGGAAAAAATAAAATCCGTATGCCGCTCCGGTAAAAAATTTAAATAACTTTGAGTCCCCGAAAGCCACCCTTTTCCAAACATACCGCCGGAACCTACGGCAATTTTTGACTGTATAATTGTATACCCCGCGCCTAAAGGATCTAAATTCGGATTCAAAAAAACCATGAGCCTATTTTTCTGGTAATCTTTAAGAAGTGTCCATAAAAGAGGAACACTCGCCAGACCCGCGCCAATAGTAAAAACGATATATTTTACTTTTTCACCTGATATAAAAAGCACCGAAAACAGTATAGGGACAAGAACAAACGCTGTCCCTAAATCCGGTTGTAAAAAAATTAATACCGCCGCCGGCAGAACCAAGAGAACACTTGCTATATAGTTCCTTATCGTCCCGATTTTTTCTCTACGATCCCCGAGAAAAGCCGCCAAAACCAAAATCACGGTTATTTTCACAAATTCGGACGGCTGCAAAGAAACCGGCCCTAAAGCGATCCATCGTCTGGCTCCATACCTTTCTCCCCCAAAAACCAAAAGAAAAATTAGAGCTATCAAATTCAGAATGTAAAAAATATACGCGTAGTTTAATATCTTCAGATAGTCTCTACCGCCGACAAAAAAAAGAAGAAGGATCCCGATAGCGACCCAAATGCTTTGTTTTATAACAAAAGCGCTAAAATGATTACTGCCCGACTGCCAATCCCAAGTCGCGCTGTAGATAAAAAAGATCCCGAAAAATGCTATAAGTAAAGCCGCGGACAATAAAACTTTATCCATACGCCCCCGTACCGTTCCCATTAGTCTCCTTTTTTAGTTAATGCGGGCATCCTTCTACGACTACCATCAACCTCGTAGGTTGTTGGTAGGGGCACATTGCATGTACTCGCATTGACGGATGACCTTTACAACTTCCTTCTACGACTACCATCAACCTCGTAGGTTGTTAGTAGGGGCACATTGCATGTGCCCGCATTGACGGATGCGACTACCATCAACCTCGTAAGTTGTTGGTAGGGGCACATTGCATGTGCCCGCATTGACAAATGAC
>Ga0114918_10006236_pt1 | contig 10112 bp, 9 predicted proteins | sample LantaG_FD_87015 | JGI IMG/M metagenome (GOLD analysis project Ga0114918, IMG submission 87015) | Deep subsurface microbial communities from Baltic Sea to uncover new lineages of life (NeLLi) - Landsort_02402 metaG | ecosystem: Environmental > Aquatic > Marine > Oceanic > Sediment | place: Baltic...
ATCGCTAATGCGGGCGGCGTGATCTGCGCGGCCATGGAGTACCAGGGTGCCTGGCAGTCGGCGGTATTTCAGGCCATCGAGGAGAAGGTGCGTCGGAATACCAAGCTGGTGCTCGAGGAGGTGAGGATCAGGGGAATCCTGCCCCGGGAAGCTGCTGTCGAACTCGCCGTGCTGCGGTTGAAGCGATGCATGAGCTATCGACGCTGGTCGCTGTTCTCGTCAGCGCCAGGTTTCGTATAGTAAAACATAATTATTCGCAAATAGCAGTCATGTGAGGGTTATAGATGAAAAAAGAGAAAAAAACCGAAAAGCTTTTACATACCGGTATGCCGAATAATATCGGCAGGCTCCGTACTTAAGTATGGGGTTATGACTTATAGCCGGGGAGGTATTAGCTATTAACAAGACGATGAACGATCCAGTAAATGTTATAATCATGGGCGCAGCCGGCCGGGATTTTCACAACTTCAATGTCTATTTCAGAGATAATCCTGCGTACCGTGTAGTAGCATTCACCGCGACCCAGATACCTGATATCGAAGGCAGAACATATCCTGCAGCACTGGCAGGCGGCTTATACCCGGACGGCATACCCATTTTTCCTGAGCAAGAACTGGTCAGGCTGATAAAAGAACATTCGATTGATCGTGTCGTATTCGCGTACAGCGATGTGCCTTACCGTTATGTAATGACAAAAGGAGCCGAAGTAAATGCCGCAGGTGCGGATTTTACCATGCTGGGCCCGCATGCTACCATGCTGCGAAGCCGCGTGCCCGTAATCAGCGTATGTGCAGTGCGTACCGGCAGTGGCAAGACATCTGTAAGTAAAAAGATATGTCAACTACTGCGTAAGCGCAACAAGAAAGTGGTAGTAGTACGACATCCCATGCCCTACGGCAACCTTACACAGCAAGCAGTAGAGCGGCTTTCATCCTATGAGGACATTGAGCGTATGGGGTGCACGATAGAGGAGCGGGAAGAGTATGAAACGCATATCGATGTAGGCTGTACCGTATATGCCGGTGTGGACTATGAGAAGATCCTGCGGCAGGCGGAAACCGAAGCTGATATTATCATCTGGGACGGCGGCAATAACGATTTCTCCTTCTTTAAACCCGATCTGAACATCGTGGTTGCAGACCCGCACCGTGCCGGCGATGAATTGACGTACTACCCCGGTGAGATCAATGCACGAATGGCAGATGTGGTCGTGATCAATAAGCAGGATACCGCGGAACTGGAAAAGATCGAGCAGGTACGCCGGAATATAATGAAAGTAAACCCGGATGCAAAGATTATTGATTCGGCATCGCCGATTACCGTCGAGCACCCGGAACTCATCAAGGGCAAGCGAGTGCTGGTGGTCGAGGACGGGCCCACACTGACACACGGCGGCATGAAGTACGGTGCAGGACTCATTGCTGCTCGTAAGGCAGGCGCAAAAGAGATCATTGATCCAAGACCGTTCACAACAGGCACTATCACTGAAACCTTCAGCGAGTATCCTGCTATAGGGCCGCTGCTGCCTGCTATGGGTTACAGTGATGAGCAGATCCATGACCTGGAGCAGACAATCAACGCAGCCGATTGCGATGCGGTGGTTATTGGCACGCCTATTGACCTGACGCGTGTTATTACTATCAATAAACCCGCAACACGGGTGCGGTACGGTATTAAGGAGATCGGCGATGCGAATCTGGAAGCGGTGGTTGATGAGTTCTTAGAACAGGTGAACGTATGAATGAGCCTGATAGTGGCTGCTCTTGGTGGAAATGCAATAATCAAAAAGGGCGAGCAGGGCACCTTCGCACAGCAGTTCCGCAACACTTATGAGAGTATGGGCTATATTGCTCATCTGATCAGAGCCGGGCACCAGGTGGTGCTGACCCACGGGAACGGACCCCAGGTGGGGTTTATCATGATCCAGGTAGAAGCAGCCGCGGGTAAAGTCCCGACTGCACCGTTACATGTGGATGTTGCCCAGTCACAGGGCAGTATGGGGTACATGATCGCCCAGAGCCTCATAAACCAGTTACAGGAGCATGGCATTGATATCAGCGTGGCTGCAGTGATGACGCAGGTTCTTGTTAATCGTGAAGATCCGGCCATGAAGCATCCGACAAAACCGGTAGGCGCATTTTATACCAGGCAACGGGCCGCTGAGCTGGAACGCCTTGGTCATACTGTCGTCGAGGACAGCGGACGCGGATGGCGGCGTGTCGTGCCCTCACCCAGACCGATCAGGATCATCGAGACGGATATCATTAAAGAGCTGGTACAGGCCGGGACAATTGTAGTAGCCTGTGGCGGCGGCGGCATCCCGGTCGCAGAAGAGAACGGTGCGCTTAACGGCGTGGATGCCGTGATAGATAAAGACCTGGCTTCCAGCCTGCTGGCGGTCGAAATAAAGGCCGATGTGATTGTGTTCCTGACAACCGTGGAACGGGTGGCACTGAACTATAATACGCCGCAGCAAATAGAACTGGAACGGCTGAGCCTGGCTGAAGCCAGACAATACCTTAGTGAGGGTCAGTTTCCGCCAGGGAGTATGGGTCCCAAGATAGAAGCGGCGGTCGAGTTCGTGGAACGTGGTGGCGAGAGAGCAGTGGTATGCCGGCCCGAGTTTGTCGTTGAGGCACTTGCAGGAGAGGCCGGTACGGTGATCGAGTGAAGTTTACGTGTAAAATCACGAGTGGAGTGGCTTTTGAAAAGTTTTGTCTGTGGCTGAATCGGTCCACTCTCAACCGATAAACAAGTTATATTCTTGCATATAATTATACCTCAAGCATAAAGGCATATAAGAACTTTTCAATTTTTACACGAAAAAATATTTGATGTGATAGTGTCATTTGGAAAAATATAAATTAAGCATAGAACTTTATTCTGCGGTGATGTAGGGTTTGGCGCTACTCCGATCTCTGCCACAACCCTTTTTCTTTAAGCGTTTCAATCACCTCTCTCTTTCGCTCAAACTCCATGGTTCTGAGCGCTTTACGCTTTATTTTACCACTAATCGTTTTTGGTAGCTCCTTAACAAAATCAATCTCGCGCGGGTACTTATAGGGTGCGGTTATCCGTTTGACATGCTGCTGAATATCTTTGACAAGTTTCTCGGATGGTTCGTATCCCTCCTTTAGGACGACAAAAACCTTAACAATCTCTCCTCTTATAGGGTCTGGGCTTGGTATCATCGCACATTCAAGTACAGCCTCATGCGAATCAACGGCACTCTCAACCTCAAATGGACCAATTCTGTATCCTGAACTTATACAGACGTCATCAGCTCGTGAATCAAACCACAGGTAACCCGCCTCATCCATCATTGCAAGGTCTCCCGTCAAATACCAATTCCCAACGAAGCATTCAGCGGTTTTTTCTGGTTTATTATGATATCCTTTGAAGAGCATCGGATGATCCTTAACAACCGCAATTGTCCCCTTCTCGCCCACTGGCACTCGTTCTCCGGTCTCGGTATCCACAATTGCGCCCTCGACCCCCGGTGTAAACCTGCCCATCGAGCCCGGCTTTATCTCCATTCCTGGTACAGTGCAGGCAATAACACACGTTTCTGTCTGGCCATACCCTTCCCTAACAGCTATTCCAAACTGCTCATCGAAGAATCTAATAATGCCTGGTGTGCAGCTCGCCAGCAGTTAAAATGATTTTCAAGTCAGTCAAATCGTATCTCTCGTTTGCGCCATCAATTGTTGCCATAGCCCTGAGTTCCGTTGCAGTCATACATGCCCGGTTGATCCGCCATTTAGCAAGCAGTTCAAAGCATTTTTCAGGCTCAAATCTGCCTGTGTAATGGAAGTTTGTAGCGCCGGCATTTAAAATGGCCCCAAAGGGCGCCCAATACCATTTAGCCCATCCGGGTTCCGTTGTTGCCCAGCAGAGCTCGTCGGATTGTGTATTCCACCAGTAATATCTATTCAGCCTATCGAAACAGTACATCAATGAATGGGTGTGTAATACGCCTTTGGGTGCGCCCGTAGTCCCTGAGGTGTAGTTGATGGCTAAAAAATCATTTGCTTTGATTTTTTCAAGCCTTAGATCGTTCGAGGCCGAATTGACCTCCTGCTGGAAGTCCCGCCATCCTTCCCGCTGACCTGAACAGAAAAGGTTGTCGATTGAAATTCTATCTTTAATCGCATCGACCTCGTCAGCGACTGTTGCATCGCTGGTAATTAACGCCTTAACGCCAGCATCAAAAACTCGATATTCTATATCTGCTCGCCTGAGCATGATTGTACACGGGACAACAACGCCGCCTATTGCCCAAATACCGATGCTTACCGTATAAACATCCGTTCCTCTCGGAAGTAGTACCAAAACCCGATCACCTTTGCGGATGCCTGAGGCTCGCAAGACGTTTCCAATTCTCATAGCACTGTTCCATACGTCCCGGTATCCTGCTTTCTCAACCTTCCCGTCTGGATGCTCAGTAATTGCCATTAACTTCTTTCTATCGTCTGCCCATCTTCTGATAACCTCAACAACATTGTAGTCTTCAGGAATATTCCATTTGAACGTCTTTCTTTCCTCTTCGTAATCGAATGCGGCTATTTCTTTCCCCATTTCATCAATCATCTCCTTATATCAGCGTCCACGCTCATCCGAAGGCTGGTTTGATGCCTCACTCCCGCTTAGCGGGAAGTTGACCCTCAGAGATGGCATGGCATGTATAATAAGTAAATAATAGTTAGAAAGGATGACGTGCCAACAGTCCCACCACCTATGGTGCTGAAAAATACCCCCACGATAAAGATGTGATTTGTGTCCCGATTTTATCGCCAATGCAGGTGGAGTGATCTGCGCGGCCATGGAGTACCAGGGTGCCTGGCAGTCGGCGGTATTTCAGGTCATCGAGGAGAAGGTGCGTCGCAATACCGGGTTGGTGCTGGAGAGGAAGCGGCAACGAAAGGGATACTGCCTCGGGAAGCAGCCGTGGGTCTAGCCATACAGCAGCTGAAGAGATGCATGAACTATAGACGCTGGTCGCTGTTTTCGTCAGCGCCTGGTTTCTTATAGGTCAGCGCTCACCCAGGGGAGAGATCAAGTCTTTATAGGAACTCGACAGAAAATTCCTCAGTGTTCAGGATGGATTTTCCTGCTGCTTCAGAGTCTGTCTGTACCACAAATTGTCTTTACTACTTTACGCCTTTAACTTCCGTTGATATAACAAAATACTGAAATACGCCTCCAGAAGTCTTCAAACGGAGAAAAAACAATGCTCCGCCGGGGATTTGAACCCCGGTCGTGGGCTCGAGAGGCCCAAATGCTTGGCCGAACTACACCAGCGGAGCATCAATAAAACTCTCTTTTAAAAGAAAGTGTTATTCCAGCTCTTTAAAGCTTTTATCGATGAATGCATCACAGACTTCATCGGGATTGGCTCGCATTACAATTCTGCCCTCATCAATTAAGATCGCTTCGTGTGCAAGCTCTCGGATTACGTCAAGCTGATGACTCACAACCAGGATGGTGGTGTTGAACTCACGATTCAAATCTTTCAGTGCATTTGTTGCAATACGCAGCGAAATCGGGTCAATGTCGCCAAAAGGCTCATCTAATAGCAGAATTTCACAGTTTGAAGCTAAGAGCGCAGCAATTGCAAGTCGTATCTCCTCTCCCATGCTCGTTTCAGAGATATAACGCCCAAATATATCTTCTGGTAGATTCACCGCACTAAGGTATGGTTTAACGGCTTTTAATGCCTCCACCGCTGGTAATTTAGGAAACAACTCATCCAATATATCCAGATCAAGCCCTAACTCGTTGAGCCTTCCCTTCGCTTCATCCTCCGGCATGTCCGCGAGCCGTAAAAGAACATCAAGTGTGACGTCACTTATGCCACATTCTCTCGCCCTTTCCTGCGCCTGTTTTACCAGCTCGAACTTCTTCAACCCTATCTTTTGAGAAATAAAGTCCAGAATGAGCTGGTAAGGTGGAAGTGCAAACTCTTGATGAATAATGCCTAATTTGCTCCTCGCCTCTATTGACCGCTCACCATATTCCGCAATATTAGCAAAGTCCACTCTTCCTATTCTGATTAGAATATGCCCCCTATCAGGTTTCTCAAAACCGCCCAATAACCTCATCAATACCGTCTTACCCATTGCGGAAGGACCAATTATCCCAAGTATATCGCCCCGTGGGATCTTGATATTGAGGTCTTGCATCTCAATCGTCCTTATCAATGTACGGGAAGTGACGAGATCGTATTTCTTCCAGGCGCCATCAATCCAGACCATTGTATGCTTTTCATCTTTTATCGGTGCTAACGGTTTTACGGGCTCAAGGGGCGCTAAGAACTTCTCGATCACACTCTCCGTATCGCCGCCCTCTACTATTCTCCCGTTATCCAGCATGATCAACCTATCGCTGAGACATCTATGCACATCGGGCATATGCGAGACGAGCAACATACTCAAATCAGTTCGATCTTTCACCCTTTTCAAACTCTCAAGCAGATATTTTCTCGTTAGGGGGTCCGACATCGTGCCGGGCTCATCAAGCAGTAATAAAGAAGGTTCTTTCGCAAGTTGTCGGGCAAGTAAAACCCGCTGTTTGTCACCACCACTCAAAATCGTGAAAAGATGATTCCATTTGTCACGCAGTCCCACAAGATCAAGTATTTTAAATGCCTCTTCCTTCAACTCCTCGTATTCATCCTCAAACTCTGGGACCTCTTCAAAACCCACCTGTTTCGCTCGTAACCGTTTTATCACATTGTCAATTACTGAGATATTATAGAGTGCGAAAGAGCGCTGAAGGTGAAAAGCAGTCTTCTCACGGAGAATTCTGAACTCCCCATAGGATGAATCTGGCGTTACCCGAGCACCATCCAGTTCTATGTAACCATCGTCAAATCGCTCGTAACCGCGAAGCATGCGAAGCAACGTTGTCTTGCCCGCACCACTCCGTCCTATGATCCCCAGCGTCTCACCCTTTTCTATCTCGAACGATACATCATCCAGCGCTACCAGCTCTTTACCTAAGTTCGCTAATTTATACCGCTTACAGATCCCCTGAACACGCATTAATGCCCCCATCTTTCATCGCCTCTTGTTACCATAGAGTTAATATAGATTAGTATAACTCTGCATAATAAGTATCTTCGATCCAGCGTTCAGATGCTGATCAACGTTAAAGGTAGCGTTTGTGGCTCTGCCCGCTCTTAAGATTATATATTTGCCAATTTGGACTCATTAGAGTGGTAAACGAACTTGTACAGATCAATTGATCCTGAGACGTATCTCAGCAAAATTCCACCGAGAAAGTTCGTGATGATCCATTCCATGAACTATACGATCATTCTGTACGAGAACGCAGAGCAGACCTATGCAAAGGCTGTCGAGCCGAAAGAGCTGCACACCGTTGAGTGCACTATGCACGGACATTGTAAGGAGATGGATGCGTTTATCAAAACAGAACTTGAAGCTATGTTCTCGTGATTCCTACTTTTAAAAAGGTTTAAATTGTTGTTGGATACTGATAACAAAAAAGGGTGAAAAATGGCACTGATCTTTGAAAATTTCCTCATCCGCAAGCGGGCTGATTCCCTTCCGGCGGGATCAAGTGGATATGCTGTTCGCATTCCCTCTGTGTTCTTGTTCAGGGTTGCTGATGGCGCTGAAATCAGGGGTGTGCTAAAGCAGAGAGAGGAAGAGAAAGAAATAACGCTGATTCTTGAGAAAGAGACTTGCGATGACTTCCTGCATATCTCCGCTGAAGATTGGGATGATACGTTTACGGAAGGCAGAGCGAATTTCAAACTGAATGAAGCTTTTCAAGACGGAAAAAGGACGCTGCTATACGAGAAGAGGGATGTTATCACATCCCCTGTGCACTCCTGTAGGATAACGTCTAAACGCTGATTCTTCTCCTTGCATTATCCACAAGATATTTAACCGTGCAGGCGTGCTCAATCGAGCTGAGGATTACATAAGCTTCATCTACCGTTGCGCCACGCGCAAACGTGCCGTGACCCTGAACGACAATCCCCTTATGGTCACGAAGCGCAGTGGCTGCATTTCGTGCCAGTTCGTCCGAGCCGACACCGCCACGCACCACCGGTATTTCATGCAGAACGTAAATGCTTTCGGTATCTTCAGGCACTATCTGCTCCTTGCCCGGCTCGTAAAGCATTGACATTGCCACCGCGTATTTCGAATGCCCATGCAGGATGGCAAGCGCAGACGTCGCCTTGTAAATCACACGATGGACGTTTACCTCTGTTGAAGCTATCACGTCAAGCTCATCGGGCGATGCGGGGTCTACAGGAACCGTAACAATCTGTCCTTCAAGCTCGTCAAGCATACTCCCCGTCGTACTGATTAGCATCTGGTCGCCAACTCGCTTGCTAACATTGCCAAAATGCGAATGCGCAAGCCCTGCCTTGACTATCTTCTTCCCGTACTTTATTAATTCTTGCATCTCGTTACGTGAATAATAGGGTACGGGTATCGAAAAACCTTTTCATAATTTCTCTCTTCCGGTCGCAGATAGCCCACCATAGGTAACGGTTGCACCAAAGATTGATTAGAATGACTGCGAGTTCAGCATGCCTTCTAGGGAATAAAACTGAAAAGGGTGTTTTGAATTGAATTAATCAGCAGTAAATTGAGCAATCTTTACAGAGAGTGCGAAGCCGAGATAATGGGGGAAGGTCATTCGGTTATCTGTTCAAGCCGCATCCTGAACTCTTTTCTGTGCCGTTTCTCTTCGTCCAATATGTGTTTCAGGACGCCTACCACTTCTGCATCGTCTATAGCATCAATCTGCTGCTTGTATTTCTCGATGCCTTCTGTTTCAAGTGCTATCTGTTTCTTTAATTGACTTTTTAGATCATCTCCTCCGAAATCAAGTTCCTTGTGTTCCATACTTGGCTTTCCACCCCTTTTCACAATCAGGTCGGCAAGCCAATACATGTGCCTCATCTCGTCAACAGCAATATCCTCAGTGACTCTGCTCGGGTCGCACTGGTCAATTATAAACGAGTTTCTCACATAGATCATCGTGGCTTCTATTTCACTGACAAAATCTTCATTCAATATCCTGATTATCTCTTTAACGTCCACAATTTTTTCCACCATGTGACATTGGTAGAGCTTTGAGCTAAATATCTTTATCGTAGATATTCCTTGTTAGGAGGCTCATCAAATCACCCCCAACCGTTTCAATGTGCGTTTTGTTGGCACGCCGTTTTCAGCCCAGCCACGCATACGATAATATTCATCGCGTGTTTTTAAGAACTCTTCCCTGTCTATTACTCTTCCATTTACTTTCTTCTCAAAGAATCTCTCTGGAAGAGTGTCATCGTCTTTAGAAAAGCCCTCCCTTAAATTATAAACTCGTTCTACGTTCCATATTCGCTCGCCAACGAGCATTAAATCCTCGGATGTGTAATCCACGCCTGTTACCGCACTCAAGATGTTCGCATACTCCTCCTCACCGACGCCGAAGAATACGAATTTACAGACCACAAGCGAATCAACCGCGGCAAATCTATCCTGGAATATCTTTGTATGTCCTGCTTTTCCTGCAAGTGTGTAAGGGTCAATCGCCTTTGGCTTCCTCAGTATCTCAGGCGCGACGAGATACGCTCTTGTATGACATCCTCCGCGATTAGAAGTGGCATAACTGAACCCCAAGCCCTTTACGCCACGAGGGTCGTACGCTGGAAGTTCAAGCCCTTTTACCTGAATGGACTTCTCAGGACAGCCTTCTGACGCCGAAAAAAGCTTTGCACCCCAGCCAAGCTGTTCTCCTATGCCCTCCTGTTCACCGATTATTCTCGTAAAACGTAAAAGCTCAGCCGGAGAGATGCCCTTATTTCGTATCTCAGCATAACAACCCAAAACGCCTGCAACCGAGATTGTGTCCAACCCGTAATCATTACAGAGCCGGTTTGCTTCGACAACCGCGCTGTAATCAGGATTTTGGATATTCGCACTCATCAGACCAATTGTCTCGTATTCCGGCAGTTCATTACCCTCCTTGTCCTCTCTCTTACATGCAATTGGACAGGAATAGCACGCCCTTCTTTTGGGCGATCTCTCTTCCATTATGTTCTTGCCAAAAAACGGGTTCAGATAGATATCCGGTTC
>Ga0114918_10006237_pt1 | contig 10111 bp, 3 predicted proteins | sample LantaG_FD_87015 | JGI IMG/M metagenome (GOLD analysis project Ga0114918, IMG submission 87015) | Deep subsurface microbial communities from Baltic Sea to uncover new lineages of life (NeLLi) - Landsort_02402 metaG | ecosystem: Environmental > Aquatic > Marine > Oceanic > Sediment | place: Baltic...
AAGAAGAAGAAGAAGAAGAAGAAGAAGAAGAAGAAGAAGAAGAAGAAGAAGAAGAAGAAGAAGAAGAAGAAGAAGAAGAAGAAGAAGAAGAAGAAGAAGAAGAAGAAGAAGAAGGGACCAGCGCCGCGAGCCGCCTGGGGCCCCTTGGCCCGAGGAACGGCGACGCGCGGTAGGATACGGCGGCGAGCTGCTCCGGACTCTCGCCGCTGCCGTTTCCGCCGTCGCTTCCGCCGTTTCCGCCACCTTTTCCTCTCCTTCCCGCTGACAGAGAGGTCGCCAGGTAGGCCATGCCCCACACGTTGCTCTTCAGTAAAGCCAGGGGGGCAGTTGAGCCCGCCGGGGTGACCGAGTGGAGGGTGCGGCCTCGGCGCCTCGCCAGGGCGAGAGGGCGCGGGGAGGAGGAAAGGGCAGCAGCAGCAGCAGCAGAAGAGGAGTTTGAACCTTCGGCGCCCGCCGCCGCCCCGGCCGCGGCTTGCCTCGGCTCCAACAGGAGCCTGAAGGAGGCCTTTCCGCTTTTGCCCCTCTTAGAGGAACGCTCCCTGACGACCGTTAAGAGAAAAGGGGCGTCGAAGGGTGCCGGGGTCAGGAGGAAGGCCTCGGCGCTCATCAGGGAGAGGGCGGAGGCGAGGAGAGGGCGCGGAATTGTTGCTGTTGTTGGAGGAGGAAGAGGGAGAGTGACGGCGGTCGTCGTCGCCGTCGAAGTTGCTGCCGCTGCGACTGCCGTTCTCGGCGTCGGCGGAGGCTGCAACGCTCCTCCTCCGCGAGGGGTGCCCAGGATCGAGTTGCCCGAGGCCGTCAGCGGCGTCCTCGGAGGAGGAGGAGGAGGAGGAGGAGGCGCCTGCTGGTAGGTGAAGTAGGGTTGCTGCTGCTGCTGCGGAGGAGGAGGGAAGGCCTGAGAGGAAGAGGAGGTCGAGGGACGGAGGAGCGGCGGCGGAAGAGCGTTGAATTGCTGCTGCAACGGCACCCCGCTCCCAGCCCAGATCCCCCCTCCCTTCGCCGCCGTCCCCGGTCTCGAGCTCGACGGCGTCGAGGCCAGCGACGAGGAGAGGGAAGCCAGAGAAAGCCTTCCGGGGGAAGGTAAGGAATCAAACCACTCTTGCGGCGGCCTCGGCGGCGGCGGGCCCCAGGAGGCGTCTCGCTCGTCTCTTGGCGGGAAAGCCAGCGGCGGGATCTGGGGCCTCTGCTGCTGAATTTGTCCTTGCTGACCGTTGCTGTTGCTCCATCCCACGGGGGCGTAGAAGAGCGGGTTGGAGGAGGAGGTCGAGGGCCTCTGTTGCTGCTGCTGCTGTTGAAAAGCGGCGGCAGCTGCAGCTGCTGCCGTCGAAGGCGGCGGTGGCGGCGGCGGCTGGGGCCAGGGGAAGGAAGAAGATGGAGGGTTGTTTCCGCCGGCTGCCGTCGTCGGGGGAGGGCGCGGGGAAGACAACGGAGGGTTCGGCAGCATCATCCACGCCGGGGGAGGAGGAGGCGCGGCGGAGGGGTCTGAAGAGGGAGGAGGGGAGAGAGGTAGAGAGAGAGAGAGAGAGAGGTCTCGGAGTTGAGTTTTTTTATTTTTCGAGCTAAAAATAAAAAATTCAAAAAGCGGCGGGCAAAAGGTTGGAAAATTGAAAACTTTTCTTCTTCTCACCTTGCGACGACGAAGACGAAGACCACCCTCTGGAACTCCTCGGAGGCTGCTGCTCCATCGAAGACATCGGGGGAGGCAGCGGGATCTTGGAGGGAGAAGAGGTAGATGGGCGCTGCTGGAACGAGGGCAGCGAGGCCGAGGCCGAGGCGAGCGGCAGGCCCTTTCTCGACGGAGGAGGGCGTGAGAGCTGCTGCTGCTGTTGCTGCTGAGCCGTCCCGGCTCGCGGGGAAGCCAGAGAGACGCTCGCTGCCTTCGTGGGAGGGGCGTCGAAGGCCCCTGGCCAGGGGGGGTGGGCCGCGGAGAGGCGCGGGGAGTCGTAGGGGGAAGGAGGGGTCATGACGGGAGGTGAGAGAGAAGAGAGAGAAAAAGAAGAAGAAAAAACCCGAAAAAGAAAGTGATGAAACGAGGCAGATTTTGAGTTTTTTTTTTCGAGCACGAAGAAAGCATTGAAAAAAAGCTCGAAAGTTTTCTTCTTCTCTCTCTCTTTCTCTTTACGCGTCAAGATGGTGCAGCCTCCCGCGAGCGAAGACTCTCTCGAGCAGGAGCAGCACCAGCATCACGAAGGATGCTGCGGCGGCCACGGCGCGGCGGAGGCCAGCGGAAGCGATGCGACAAATGCGACGGCCGCCGACGTCGCCGTCGACGATGCCAACGCCGCTCAGCCTTCTTCCTCTGCTGCCGACGCCCCGCTCTCCGAGGAGGAGAAGCCCCTCTGCGTGCTGGTGATCGGTGAGTTGAATGGAATGAGCAGAGAAAGAGTCCAATGACAGAACGCGAGGTTGACAAAAAGCACCGAGAGCTTTCCATCATCATCAGCTAGCCAATAATCTCGAGCAGAAAAAACTCAACCTCCTTTCGACCTCCTCCAAACTCCAAAAACCAGGAATGGCCGGCTCCGGCAAGACCACGCTCGCGGCCCGCCTGGGCACCTTCCTGGCCTCCTCGCAAGCGAAGGCCGGAGCGAGCAGCGCGGGAGCAGGAGCAGGAGGAGGCGGATCGGCATCCGCAGCAGCAGCAGCAGGAGGCCCGGGCTCGCGTCCCGTTCGAACTCCGAATCCTTACATGGTCAACCTCGACCCCGCGGTCCTCTCGACGCCCTACGAGCCCTCGATCGACATCCGCGACACGGTCCACTACAAGAACGTGATGGCGGAGTACAAGTTGGGTCCAAACGGGGGGATTTTGACGTGTCTCAACCTGTTCGCGACCCGCTTCGACCAGGTGGTCACCTTGCTCGAGAAAAGGCGCAACGGAGGTCAAGCGGGGGAAAGTTCCGAACCTTCCTCCCGCCCCATCTCGCACGCCATCATCGACACCCCTGGCCAGATCGAGATCTTCGCGTGGTCGGCCTCGGGCAGCATCATGACAGACGCGCTCGCGGCCTCTCTGCCCACGTGCGTCCTGTTCGTCATGGACTCCCCTCGCTGCTCGTCCCCTCCGACGGCCCTGGTGGCCAACCTGCTGCAGGCCGCGTCTATCCTGTACCGCACTCGGCTGCCGCTGCTTCTGGCCTTTAACAAGGCGGACGTGGGGGGAGCAGAGGCGGTGGCGTCGTGGGTCGAAGACTGGGAGAAGCTCGACGAAGCTCTGTCAAAGGAGAAGGCCTACTCTGCGTCGCTGGCTCGTTCCCTCTCTCTGGTGCTCGACGAGTTCACCAACGCCCTGCCGCACGTCTGCGTCTCCGCAGCCACGGGGCAGGGGATGGGCGAGTTAGTTCAGAAGTTAGAAGAGTGCCGCGAGCGGTACTACGAGGAGTACAGACCGGGGGTCGAGGCGGCGAGGAAGGCGAGGGAGGGAGCGGAGGCGGCGAGGCAGGCGAGGGAGCTGGAGAAGCTGAGTTTGGACGGGGGCATCGGGGAGGAGGGGGTGGGGGGGCTGGAGAGGGCCACGAGGGCTGTGAAGGGAGGTGGCGGTGGTGAGGGGGAAGAAGGGAGCGGCGGAGCTTGAAAAATGTTGTAACAGATTCGACTCTATCTTTTGCATTCTTTTCAATTTTCTTTTCAAAAAAACCCAAAACTCTCTCTCTCTTTCTCTTCCCCATCTCTCTCTCCAAATCTCTCTCTCTTTCTCTCCCCCTAAAAAAAACACTACAATAAGAAGCTCATCGCGGCGTGCCGTTTTCGCTCTGCCGCTGCGCCAGCACGCTCGGCGTCATCAGACCAGACTCCCCGCCGCCGCCGGCGACGGCCCCGACCGCGGCGGCGAGCTTTGCTTCCCACGCCGCCACGGCCGAAGCGTGCCCGTCGACAGCCGACCTCGCCGCCGCTGCGGAGGCGGCCCCGCCGACGGCGCGCACGGCCGCGTCGAGCCCCGGTCCCGCCGCGGAGAGGTCGGCGAGCTCGGAGCTCAGAGAGTCCACCGTGCGGAGCAGGGCCGAGGCCGCCTCGGCGGCGGCGGCCAGAGAAGAAGAGTCGGACGAGTCGTTTCCGTCATTCTCGCTCCCGAGCGCCGCCTCCGCCGCCAGCGTGCCCACGACGGCGCGGAGGCGCTCGAGGCGGCGTTTACCCGCTGACACCGCGGAGGAGAGGGCCGGCAGGGAGGCCCAGAGCTGGGCGCGCTCGGGGGCACCGGAGTCGTTGCCGTTGTCGTTGCTGGCGGAGGTGTCTCCGTCATAGCTGTCCCGGCGAGCGAGGGCGGCAGAGGGAGTGCCCCTGTTGCGAGCAGAGGCAGCAGAGAGAGTAGGGGCGGCGGGGGTGAAGGAGAGAGCTGTCGCGACGCCAGCACCAACGCCACCGGGGGTCCTCGCCCCTTCTCCCCCGGATCGAGTCGAGAAGTTGGTCCTCGGCGTCGTCGTCGCAAAACCACCAACTCCATTCCCTCCTCCTCCTCCCCTCCCGGCCGAAAGCAGGTTGGCGGCGGCAGCGGCGGCGCCGTCGCGCAGCGCAGAGGCCCTCGCCGCGGCCGCCTCGACCCCGGCGGCCCGGGACTCCAGCGCGTCGGCGGCGGCGGCCAGCTCCCGCGCTCTAGCCTCGACGGCCGCCTCTCGGCGCGCCGCGCCCTCGGCCCTGGCGTCGGCGGCCCTCCTCGCGTCGGCCGCGGCGGTCAGCGCGGCCTCGGCCTCGGCGCGACTGGCGTCGGCGGCGGCGCGCTCCGAGGCGGCCTTGGCCCTGGAGTCGGCCAGCGCGGCCTCGGCCTTGCTCGCAGCCAGCTCCCTGGCCCGGAGCGCCTCTTCCCTTCCCTGCTCGGTCGCCGCCGCGCCGCGCTCGCGCTCGGCGACCCTCGCCTCCCTTTCCTGAAGCAAAGCCGCCACCTGCCGCTCGGCGTCGGCCGCCACCCTGCAGGCCTCGTCGGCCCTGCGAGCCTGCTCGGCCTCGGCGGCGGCCAGGGCCGACTCGCGCTGCTGTAAGCTCGCGAGCAGGAGCTGCGCGTCCGAGGCCTCGGCCGCGGCGCCCTCGACGAACTTCTGCTTCGTCTCGAGCGTCTCGGACGCGGACCGCAGGGCCTCCTCCCTGGCGGCGACCTCTGCCTCGCGGGAAGACAAGGCGGCGGCAAGGCGGGCGAGCTGCGCGGCCTTGGCGTCGGCCTCTGCAGAAGCCTCGGCGGCCGCTGCTCGGGCCTTAGAGGCGGCCTCCGCCGCGGCCCTCGCTTCGTCGTCGCGGGCGGCCGCGGCCCTGGCGGCGCCCTCGACGCGGGCCCACTCGCGCTCGGCGGCCTGCGCCCTCGCGCGGGCCTCGGCCGCGGAGGCGGCGGCGGTGGCCTCGCGCTCGGCGGCGGCCCGCTCCCTCTTCTCGGCGGCCTCGCGGGATCGCGAAGACTCCTCGGCGGCGGCGGCGGCCGAGGTCTCTCGCTCGGCGGCGGCGCGCTCCCTCGCCGTGGCGCGGGCCAGGGCGGCCTCGACGGCCGCGGCCCTGGCCTCCGCCTCGGCGCGCTGCGAGGCGCCGGCCTCCCAGGCGGCGCGCTCGGCCCGCAGCGCGGCCAGGGCCTCGGAGGCAGCGGAGGCGTCGGCGGCGGATTTCTCGCGGGTCCTCTCGGCGACTTGTTGTGCGGCCGCTGCGGCGTCGGCGGCGGCCCTGATCGAAGCCTCGCTTTTCTTCAAATCGTCCTCGCGCCTCTTGACCTCCGCCGCGGCCTCGGAGGCGGCGACCAGCTTGGCCTCGGCGGCGGCGGCCTTCTCCGAGGCGGCCCTTTCTGCGGCGGCGGCCGTCGAGAGCCGCGACTCGGCCTCGCGCTGCGCGGCCTCGGCGCGGGCGACGGCGTCGGCGCACTGCGCGACGGCGCGCTCGCGGGCCGCGGCCGCGGCGGCGTCGGCCCTCCCTCCCGCGCTCGCCTCCGCCGCGCGGGCGGCCGCCTCGCGGGCCGAGAGCTCGGAGCGGGCGGCGTCGGCCTCGGCGCGGAGCCTGCGCTCCAAGGAAGTGAGCTCGTCCTCGAGTTTTGTGCGCCTCTCGGCCAGGCGCGCCTCTCGGAGCTTCAAATCTTGCTCGCGGGCGGCGGCGGCGGCGGCGGCCTCGCGGGCAGAAACCACCAGAGCTTCCTCCTGTTCCTTGGCCGCGGCCTCGCGAGAAGCGAGCTTGGCGGCGCGTCGCTCGGCGTCGAGCTGCGCAGCCTCGAGCTCGGACCTCGACTTCAAAGCAAAGGACTGTGCTTCATTCTTCGCAAGTAAAGCGGCCTCTCTCTCCGCCTCTGCTTCTTTCCGAGCGGCGGCAGTAAGCTTGGCCGACTCGACAGACGCGGCGTCGCGAGCGGCGGCCTCCGCCTCCCTGGCAGCGCAGGCTTTTTCGCGCGCGCGGAGCAGGGCAGCGGCCTCCTCGGCGGCCTCCCTGGCGGCGGACTCGGCGCGAGCGGCGGCCTCGGCGCGTGCCTTGGCGGCGGCGTCCGCTCTCGACGCGGCTTCCTTCGCGGCGTCGGCGGCGCGTTGCGCCTCGGCCGCGGCCTCGGCGCGACGGGCGGCGTCCGCCCTCGTCTCCCCGCCGGCCAGGGCCGCGGCCTCGGCCTCCCTCCTCGCGGCGTCGACGGAGGCGCGCTCCGCGGCCAGGGCCCTCGAGGCGGCCTCGAGCTCGGTGGCACGGGCCGCGGCGGCAGCCCTCTGCGAGTCGAGCTCGGCGCCGACCCTTCTGGCTTCGTCGGCCAGCGCCGTGCGTTGCTTCTCCAGATCGGCAAAGGCGGCGTCGGCTTGGGCTCTCTCCGTGGCGGCGCGCTCGGCCGCTTCCTCTGCGGCCTCCAGGGCCTGCGAGGCGTCGCGGCGGGCGCCGTCCGCCAAGCGAGCTTCCTCGACGGCAGCGGCTCTCGACCTCTCGGCCTCGCGGCGCGCCTCCTCGGCGGCGCGCAGGGACTCGGCGGCCTGGTCCTCGGCCAGCGACAGCGCCGCCTCCCGGTTGCGCAGGGCCTCGGCCAGGGCCGCTCCTTCCGCCGCCTCTGCCTGCAGGGACTCGACGCGAGCCACCTGCTCGTCCAGCGACCTCTCCCGCTCGGCACTGGCCCTCTCGCGGGCCTCGATCTGCCTGAGGCGCTCCTCGGCAGCCTTGGAGCAGGCCTCTGCCTCGGCGCGAGCGGCGGAGAGCCTCGCGGCCTCGCCTCGAGCGGCGGCGGCGGCGGCGGAGCCCGCGGCGAGCGCGTCACCCGCCGTGCGCTCCAGGTCGGACTCTTTGGCCTCGATGGCCGCGGCGCGCTGCTCCAACTCCGCGGAACGAGCGTCGGCGGCGGCGGCAGCGGCGGCGACGTCGGCCTCCGCGGCGTCGAGCTCGCAGGCCCTGGCCGCCAGCGCGGCGCGCGCGCCGTCGGCGGCCTGCCTGGCGGCATCGGCGGCCTCGGCGCGCGCCTCGACGTCGGCGACGTCGGCGGCCCTGGCGTCGAGCTCCGCGGCCCTCGAAGCCAGGTCGCCGGCCTCGCGGGCGCACTGTGCGGCGCGGAGGTCGAGCTCCGAGGATCGGCGGGAGACCTCGGCCTCGGCGGCCCTGACGGCGGCGGCGCGGGAGGCCGCCTCGGAGGCGGCGGCCTCGGCGCGGCGGGCGGTCGCGGCGGCGGCGGCGGAGGAGCGCGCCCTCGAGCGCAGGGCGCGCGCGGCGGCGCCCCCGCGGGCAGCCGCGGCGTCGAGAGAGGCGGCCCAGGAGAGGAGGGCGGCCTCCCGCTGGGCGAGCTCCGCGACGCGGGCAGCCAGGGCAGAGGCGGCGTCTGTCGCTGGTAAGGAAGAGGAGGAAGAAGAAGCGGCAGAAGAAGCACCACCACCACCGCCAAACAGCAAGGGGGGAAGCGGTCGCGCGCCGTCAGCGGCAGCCCCGGCGGAGCGGGCCGCGGCAGCAGCTTCTGCGGCGGCGGCGTAGGCAGCCAAGGCAGAAGAAGGAAGAGCGGAGGAAGAAGACTTGGAAGAAGAAGACTTTTTGTTTCCGTCTTGGTCGAAGAATTCTTCTCCTCCTCCTTCGCTGTCGTCCTCCCCCTCCTCTCCTCCTCCGACTCCACCGAGAGCTGCCTCCGCGGCCTCGGCGAGCAGGGTCCTGGCCCTGGCAGCGGCAGCCTCGCGCTCGTCGAGAGAGGCCTGCGCGGCCGTCAGCGCGTCCAGGGCCCTCTGCGCGCGGGCGGTGGCGTCGTCGGCGGCCTCGCGCTCTTTCGCCGCAAGGGTCGCCTCCTGCCTCGCTGCGGCCTCGGCCTCGGCCGCGAGCGCGGCGCGGTTGTCGGCCGCCTCGGAGACGGCGGAGGCCTCCTCGGTCGCCGAGCGAGCGGCGTCGACGGCCTCGCGAGCGGCAGAAGACTCCTCCTCGGCCTCCCTGCGAGCGCGGGCGACGGCGGCGGCGGCTTCGTTTAATTCGCTCTCCCGCAGGTCGAGCCGGGCCTGCCTCTCGGCGGCGTCGGCGGCGGCGCGGCACCCCTCGGCGCTGCGCCTCTCGGCCTCGGCTTCGGCGGCGTCCAGCGCGAGCCTGCGCTCGTCGGCGGCGGCGCGCTCGGCGCCCAGGGCGGCGGCCAGGTCGTCCAGGTCGCGGGCGCGGGCCTCGGCCTCGAGGGCAGCGGCGGAGAGCGCGGCGTCCCGCTCGGCGAGTTCCGACTCGGCCTGCGCCGCGGCCTCGTCGGCGCGGGCGGCGCGGGCCTCGAGGACCTGGGCGGCCTCGCGGGTGGCCTGGTGGTGGTAATGGTGGTGATGGTGGTGATAGGTTGAGGGGAAGGAGAGAGAGGAAGAGGTTAGAGAGTTATTTTCGTTAAAAAAAAAAACGTCGTCGACCTCGTCGAAAGGCAAAACTCCAAAAAACTCTCTCACTTTCTCTCTTACCTCCTCCTGGTCGACCAAGGCCTGCTCCCGCGCCCTGGCGTCCGCCTCGCGAGCAGCCACGGCCCTCTCCAGCTCCACGCGGAGCTTGGCGATCTCGGATTTCTCCGCGGCCAGCCTTTCCTTTTCGGCGCGGCACTCGTCGACTTTCGCCTGCACGTGCGCCTCCGCTTTCTGCTTGAAGTCGTCCTTCCAGGCCCCGAGCGCGGCCTCGTGCGCGGCCAGGGCCTCCTCGCGGGCCGAGACGGAGGCACGCTCGCGCTCGAGGTGGGCGTCGCTCTCGGAGCGCTCGGCGGCCAGGGCGGCGTCCGCCTCGGCGCGGCGCTGCTCGAGGTCGCGGAGGCCAGAGGCCAGCGTCGCTTTCACCTCCTCGCGCTCGCGCTCGAGGGCCTGCGCCTCCCTCTCGACGGCCACGGCGCGTTCCCCCAAAGCCGCGAGGCGCTTGGCCTCGGCGGCGGCGGCGGCCTCCTGCTCCTCGACGTGGGAGCGGCGCTGCGTCAGCAGGGTCTCCTCGCGGGCGACCGCGGCCTCCCAAGCGGCGGCGCGCGCGGCGGCGGCGTCGTCGTCGGCCGCGGCGCGCTGCTTGGCCCGCAGCGCGGCGGCCTCTGCCGCGTTCCTGTCCCTCGCGGCTCCAGCCGCAGCAGCGCGGGCTGCGGAGGCGGCGGCCTGCGCGGCATCGGCGGCCTCGCGGGCCTGCGAGCACCCGAGGCGCGCCTCCTCCTCCTCGGCGCGCGCGGCGTCGCGAGAGGCGACGGCCGCAGCGGCTTCCGTTTTGAGTTCTTCGAGCTTCGAAGCGGCAGCGCGGGCCTCGCGGACGGCCTCCGCCGCGGCTTCCCTCGAGGCAGCGGCCTGGGACTTGGCGGCCGCGGCGTCGGCATCGGAGCGAGCCCTGGCGGCCGAGGCGGCCTCCTCGTCTTCCTTCAGGGCCTTGTCCTGCTGCTCGCGCTTGCGCTCGAGGGCGAGCTCGGACTCGCGGAGGCGCTCCTCGCGCGAGGCCAGGGCCGCCTCGGCGCCGGCCTGGTGGCGGGAGGCAGCGGCGGCGGCGTCGTCTGCGGCGGCGCGAGCCTGTGGTTGTTGTTGTTGTTGTTGTGGTGGTGGTGTTTGGGAGGAGGAAAGAAGAAAAGTCGTTAGTCGAGTTTTGTTGTTGTCGTGAAAAAATGAAAGAAAGAAAAAATAATCAAAAAACTTCTTCCCTCACCCTCGCAGCGTCAGCCAGCATCGCCTCCGCTTCCCTCCTCGCGGCCGCAGCAGCCTCCGCGGCAGCGGAGGAGGCGGCCTCCCGAGCGGCGACGGCC
>Ga0114918_10006238_pt1 | contig 10111 bp, 5 predicted proteins | sample LantaG_FD_87015 | JGI IMG/M metagenome (GOLD analysis project Ga0114918, IMG submission 87015) | Deep subsurface microbial communities from Baltic Sea to uncover new lineages of life (NeLLi) - Landsort_02402 metaG | ecosystem: Environmental > Aquatic > Marine > Oceanic > Sediment | place: Baltic...
GAGAGGAGAGGAGAGGAGAGGAGAGGAGAGGAGAGGAGAGAGGGAAGAAAGAGGTCGTCGTCGTCGTTGAGCATCAGAATTGATCTCGCCTTGTCTTTTCCTCCCTCCTCTTCTTGCGAATTGCACATTATCACTCACCCTGCTCCACAGATGTCCAGAGTTCCGATAGCGATCTGCAGTGAATGTACGTCGTTGGGCGTTGCACGTGAGTGCGTGAGTGGGAGGAGAAAGAAAGAACTTGCATCGATCGGGCGATCTGATGGCCCTTGTTCGTCTCTCGCTTAACCGAACCAAAGAGACGCGAACCAAAACAGACGGACCTTGCTCGCGAGCGGGGGGAACACTAGGCGCGAGGGCGTCGACGGCTCGACCGTCATGGTCGCCGGAAGTTGAAAAGAGAGGAGAAAGAGGACGAGAAGGAGGAGGAGGAGGAGGAGGAGGAGGCGCTGTGGGCTCACAGCTAGGGAAGAGAGTGAACTTTTTTCCCCTTCACTCTTTTTCCTCGGCTTCGAAGCTTTTCGCGCCCATCGAGCGCGAGCGAAACGATGCGACTCCGCCCCTCGGCCTTCCGCCCCTCGGGCAGCAAGGTTAAGGCCGTCTCGTTCCACCCGGTGCTCCCGCTGCTCGCGGTCGCCAACGAGCAGGGCGAGGTCTTCGTGTGGGACGTCGACGCGGACGCGGTGAGGGCGAAGCGGAGCGACGTTTTTCTCTTTTTTTTTCCCCCTCGGTTCCAATCGATACGCTTCTTTTCCTGCTCAACCTCGACCTCTCGCCTCGAGAAAAAAACGTTTCTCTCCCAGGTCATCTGGGAAGACACCCTCCAGAGCTCGGACGACCGCGCCGCCAACGACGCCCTCCTCCAGTCCCTCGCCGAGCGCGCCCCGGGGGCCTACTCCTCGACGGGCGTGCGGCCCCCTCCGCCGCCGCGGGGGGCCGCCGCCGGCGCGCCGCGGGCGGTGCTCTTCGCCGACGCCGATGCCGTCGCGGCGCAGCTCGCGGCGCAGGGCTCCTCGAGCGGCGCCCCCGCCCCTGCCGCGGGAGGGGCCGCGACCGCCGCCGCGCCTCTGTCGCACGGCGCCGACGCGGAGGCGGTGAGGGCGTGCGGGGGGCTGCGGGGCGGGAGGCGGTGGCTATGCGTCGCCGCGGACGCGCGGCTCTCGCTCCGCGACATCTCTCCCTCCTCGCCCGGCTCCTCGGCTTCCTCCTCGTCCTCGTCCCTGGAGCTCGGCCGCGGCGCCTTCGACTCGAGGCCGCTGACGGCGCTGGGCCTGCTGTGCAGGTGCGCGCCGGAGCTGCTGGCGCTGCGCGGTGGTGCTGCAGCTCCGGGGGCCGCGGGAGCCGCCGTCGCTGCCGGCGCTCCTCGCTCTTCGCCCGGGGGGGGCGGTACCGCGGGCGACGAGACCCTGACGCCGAAGCAGCGGCTCCTGCGCCAGCGGTCGCTGCTCCGCTCCACGGCCTCCGACGCCGCTGCGGCCCTGGACCGCTCTGCCTCCCTGGTCGCCTCTGCCGCCGCTGCCGCCGCCGCTGCCGCCGCCGCTGCTGCTGCGTCGAATTCGTCGGCGACTGCTACTTCGTGGCTCAACCCGGCGCTCGTCGTCGGCTCCGCCTCCGGGTCCCTCTTTCTCATCTCGCTCGCCGCCGCGGCCGCGGCCTCTCGCTCCGGCTCCCCCCTGTCCTCCCCCCTGGCGCCCTTCGCCAGGCTCTCGGGCGGGCACAAGGGCGCGGTCACCGCCGTCTTGACGCTGGCCTCGCCCACCGACGGCGGCGACGCGCTGCTCTCGGCGGCGGCCGACGGCTGCGTCGCGCTCTGGTGCCCCTCCTCGGCGGCCTCGCTCGCGACGGCGGCGGCGGCGGCTGCGAGGGCTGCTGCTGCTGCAGGCGGTCCGTCGTCGTCGGCGGCGGGAGCTGCTGCGGCGGCTCTGGCGACCGCGGCCGCCGGCGCCGCGACCTCGGCCGCCGGCGCCGCCGCCGCCGCGGTCGGCGCCGTCACCTTCTCCTCGTCGTCCTCGCTGCTCGAGCTGTCCCCCGCGGCGGTCTTCCGCGCCCACGACGGGCCCGTGACCTCCGCCGTCCTGCTCCGCGCCCCGGGGCAGGGCCCGGGCCAGAGCGGCGGCGGCGGCGCCGGCGCGGGCGGGGGCCCCCTGAGGCTCGCCACGGCCGGAGACGGGGAGGTCGCGGTCTGGGAGCTGGGCTCCTGGAGGTCGCTGGGCAAGAGCCGGCCCCTCGCGTCCTCGCCCGGCGCCGCCGTGGATTCCCTCGCCGCGGCCGGCCCGGGCCTGGCCCCCGGCGCCCCCGCGGGCCTCGAGCCGAGCCTGCTGCTCGTCTCGGGCGACGACGCCTCCGGCGTGTTCGCGGCCCGGGCCTTTGACGCGCCGGGCGCGGCGGCGGCGCGGGTCTCCGCGGCGGACCTCTCGCTGCTCCTCCCCCGGGGCTCCAAAAGGGTCCCCAAGATCTACCGCGTCGCGTCGCACGCGGCGTCGGACGCCGTCGCCGTGGCGGGCAACGCCGGGGTGCTTGTCCTGCGCGGGGGGGCGGCGAGCGACGGGACGAGCCCGCCGCTCTCGCCGCCTGTCGCGGCGCTCGGCGCCCCATCGCAGAGCTCGCAGGCCGGACCCTCCGCCGCCGCCTCCGCGGGGGGGGGCTGCTCCTACGCCGCGGCCCACGGCCGCTTCCTCTGGTTCTGCTCCTTCGCCGCCGGGTGGCGCGAGGACGAGCGCGGGAGGAGGTCGCCGACGGCGGACCTGCGCAGGCGCTGCCCCGTCGCCGAGCTGCCGGCGAGCTTCTCGAGCGCGGGCGCGGCGGGCGGCAGGGGCGGCCGAGGAGAGAGGAGTCCGCCTCCTTTGGGCCGCCCGGAGCTCTCGAGCTCGTCGTGCGGCAGGTTCGTCTGCGTGCTCTGGCCCGAGGCCTGCGAGTTCGTCGTCTTCGAGAGGCCCGCCGCGAACTTCAGCAACGCGGCAGCCGCCAGCGGCGGCACCCCGCGGGCCTCCTCGGCGGGGGACGGCGCGAGCGGGACCGGGGGCGAGGCGCCGTGGCCGAGGGTCGGCGAGGGCAGGGCCGCGGCGGCGGCGTGGGCCGACGGCGGCGTGCCCAGGCTCGCGCTGCTGTCCCCTCCCCCTGCCGCCCCCGCCGCGTCCTCCGCCTCGGCCTCGAGCTCCCGCTCCCGGGGAAAAGGCGGCAAAGCGGCGGCGGCGGCGGCGGAGGCGGCGGCAGCGGCGACCGCGGCGGCGGCCGGTTCCTCGGTCGACGTTGTCGAGTTTGCCGGCGGCGGTGAGGCCGGCTTCGTCGTCGCGCTCGACGTCGCCCGGGGGGTCTCCAGAGGAGCCAGCTCGCAGGGCCGCCGTGTCACCGTGGGGCTGCACGGCGGGGCCATGCTCGGCATCGTGACCGTCCCCGCCGGCGGCGGCGACGACGCAGGCCTCCCCGAGCTCTCGCTGCTGCCCTGGGCGACCTCGGACGGCGCGTCGCCCGATGACGTGACCCCTCCCCTCGCCGCCCCGGCGGCGCTCGCCTGGTCTCCCAACGCCGGGGGGCTCGCCCTGTCGTATCCCGGGGAGGGGGGCGTGACGCTGCTGTCGACGAGCCCGAGGCTCGAGCCCTTTGCCCGCCTGCCCGTGCCCGGGGTCACCGCGCTGCTCTGGGGCAGCGGGAGCAGCGGCGGCGGCGGCGGAGGTGGCGGAGGCGCCGGAGGAGGAAACGCTTCCTCTTCTTCTCCGGCCTCGGCCTCCCTCGAGGACGGCCGCAGGCTCCTGCTCCTCTCCGCCGACGCCGTCCACGTCGCCTTCGTCAGCAGGCTCCGGGGGAGGAGGTCGCCGGCGGGCTCCCTCGGCGGCGGCCCTCCTCCCGCGCTGCCGGTCGCCGACCTCGTGTGCGTCGCCCGGCTCGGCCTCCCGCCGCCGGTGCCCTCTCCCTCCTCGCCCTCCTCCCCCGGAGCGGCAGCGACCGGCAGCAGCAGGGGCCGCGCGAGCGACCTCTCCTCCTCGGCGACCACCACCTCGTCCCCCCCCTCGACCGCGGTCCCGCGGCCCGCAGCCAGGCCCCCCGGCGCCCTCGCGCTGGCCGGCTGCGGCGAGACGGCGGCGTGGGTCGTCGACGCCGCCGGGCGCCCCCACGCGCTTCCCCTGTCCGCCCCGTCGCTGCGCGCGCGCGGGCTCGCGGCTGCGGGCGAGGCCGAGGCGGCGGTGGCGGTGGCGGAGCGCGGGGGGCTCGGGGTGCCGTCGGGGTGCGCCGGCGGGATCTCGTCGTTCTGCTGCGCTGCCGCCTCGGCCGCCGGAAGCGGCGGGAGCGGGGCGGCGGCGGCGGCGACAGCGGCGGCGACGCGCCTCGGGGCGTCGATGCCCCCCGGGGCCCGGGCCTCCCTCTGGAGGAGCGCCGGGAAGCTGAGCGAGGCTCTGGATGTCCTTGAGGCCTCTGCGGGGCTCGTTGTGGCTGCGGCGAAGGGGGACGAGGAAGAAGAGGAGGAAGAAGAGGAGGAGGAAGAAGAGGAGGAGGAGGAGGAGGGCGAGGAGGTTGACGACGATGGAGACGACGAGAAGGTCGCCGCAGTCCGAATCCCCTGGGGCGCCGCCGCAGAGGAAGCGATCTCCTCCTCTCCCGCTGCTTCCTCCTCCTCCTCTTCCGTTCTCCCCCAGCTCGACCCCTCCGCTTCCCTTTCCTGCTTCGACGGCGCCCTGGCCGTCGCCTCGGCGGCGTGGGCGAGCGGCGACGCCGCGGAGACGTCGCGGGCGCTCAGGCTCGCCCTCGCCGCCTGCCCCGCGCTCGCCTCGTCGTCAGAGTCGCGGCTGCTGACCGCCGCCCTGAGGTCCGCGCGTGCCGGGATGCGCAGGGAGGCCTCCGCGGCGCTTTGCGCGCTGCTCGCCGGGCGCGGAGCGGGGGCGTCGGGGGACCCTCTGCTGTCCTGTTCGACGGCGACGACGGCAGCTCAGCTCCCCCCGCGCTCGGCGCTCGACCTCGCGGCGGCGCTCGCGGCGGCGCTCGGAGGAGAGGTGCCCGGCGGCGCTGCCGCGGCCGCCTCGGCGCTGCTGTCCGAGAGCGCGGGGGCCGTGACCGAGGCCGCTCTTTGGCAGCGCGCGTGGAAGGGAGGAGGCGCGAGGGCGGCGATGAGGGCGCTCGGGGACAGGCTGCTGGACGCGAACGGAGGGGAGGCAGCTGCTGCGGTCTCGAGTTGATTTTTTTTTTTGTAAGAAGAAGAAAAAACAAAAACAATCGATCACATTGAAACACCTCGTTGTCTCTCTCTCTCGCGCTCGCTCGCTCGCTGTCTCTTTCTTTGTCTGTTCGCAGCTCTTTGTCCTGTGCTCTCTCGATTCTGAAAGTGCTGCCGCTGTTTTCTCTCTCGCTCTTTCTCTCGGAGCAGCGTGAGAGGCTCGGGTGAGATAGATAGGCGCTTTCATTCAAAGGTGAAGCACTGAGCATTTTTTTGTTGGCACCGATCAGCTTTTTTTTCCTTTCATTTGAAACGAAAAGAAAACCCGAAAGGGAAACCCCAACCTCAACCTCGAGCCCTCTTTCCTTTTTAACCCCTTCCACCATCCAGGACCCAAGCACCGATGACCCGCCCGCGCCTCGTCATCGTCAAGCTCGGCGGCGCCGCCATCACCGACAAGTCCAAGGAGGAGACCCTCTGCACCAAGGGGCTCGCCGCGGCCGCCGCCGCGATCGGCGCCGCCCTCCGCGAGACCTCCTCGCAGGGCCCGGGAGCCCCCAGGACGCGCTTCGTCGTCGTCCACGGCGCCGGGTCCTTCGGGCACCAGGCCGCCGCCCGGGAGGGGTTTTCGAGTCCCGTCTCCGCCGAGAGCAACGCCGGGGACCCCGCGAGGAGCGCCGCGGCCGCCGCCCGGGTCAGGGCCTCCTGCGGCCGCCTGCACTCAGCGGTCGTGAGCTCGCTCGTCGCCGCGGGCGTGCCCGCGCTCTCGCACCCCCCTGCCGCGGCGGGCTGGCTGACCGCGTCGCACGGGCTCGAGGTCGTGGACCACAGCTGCGGCTTCCTCGCGGGCCTGCTGGACGCCGGAGCGTGCCCGATGCTGCACGGCGACGTCGTGGGCGACGACGACGCGCCCGGGGGGTTCGCGGTCCTCTCGGGCGACGCCGTCGTCGCGACGCTGGCAGAGCAGCTCGGCGGCGGGCCGAGCTCCTCCTCTTCCTCTTCGGGGCGCTCTTCTTCTTCCGCTTCGTCCGTCGCCGTCTTCCTGACCGACGTCGACGGCGTGTTCTCGAGGCCTCCTCCGAGCAGCAAAGGGGAGGAAGAGGGAGACGACGGCGCGGCGGAGGAGCTGCCGCCGCCGAAGCTGCTGCGGAGGCTGCGGCCGCGGAGGGCATCCGACGGCGGCGGCGGCGGCGGCACGGGAGACCTTGTCCGATGCTCCGACAGCGGAGACGACGGCGGCGCCGACGAGGGCGGCGCCTCCGAAAGCGGGGGGTCCTTCTCTGCTGGGCCCTCGGGCGCCGCGGCCGACGTCACGGGCGGCATGGCCGCGAAGCTCCGCGCCGCGGCCGCGGCCGCGAAAGCCGGCACGACGGTGCTCGTCGTCAAAGTCGGGTCCCGAAGCGCCGCGGCGGCGCTGGTGCTTGGGGCGGCCGCTCCCGAGAGGATCAAGGGGTGGCGCGGGACGGTGATATCGGCGCCGCAGGCGACGCGGAGGACGACGGGGTGATTTCTTTGGAGGGAGAGGGGGCGGGAGCGAGCGAGCGGAGAGGGAGAGATGTAAAAAAAAAGGAAAACAAAACTCTCTTTTTTCATTTTTGTTTCTTGCTGACTCTTTTTCATTTCTTTCATTCTAAGGTTACTAAGTGTGCATTCGTGTTTTGAACAGTTTCGTGAAAGAAACTCGTGGATGTAAAAATCTTATTTTGCTGTTTTCTTTTAGAGGACAAAGAATAGGGGTGGGGGGGGGGGACGCTGGCAAAGGGAGAAAGGGGCGCAGAAAGTGCAAACTCCTTTTTTCATGGAAGAATGAGAGAGAGGCAAACTAAAAAAAACTCTTCTTTTTCTATTGCTGCTGCTCCCGCTGCTGCGGAGGGGGGGGGCCCACGATGCGCGGGTCGTACAGCGAGGACGAGGAGCGCAAGGGGAGCCCCATCTCCGCCGCTGCCGCCGCCGCAGCTGCGCCCCCCGCGGCCGCGGAGGCGCCGCCGCCCTTCTTCCGCGACGGCGGCGGGTCCAGCTTCGGGTCCAGCAGCGGAGAGAGCCTGTCCCGGCGCCGCCCCTCGTCCCCCTGCCCTCCCCCTCCCTCCAGCGCCGCAGCGGCCGCGGCGCGCACGGAGGAGGGCAGCGGCGCGGCGTACATCGACGGCGGGGCTGCGTAGGAGTTGGAGGCGGCGGAGGCGGGAGGGGGCTGCTGATAGGCGCGGGGAAGCGGCTCGCGGCGCTGCTGCGGCGGAGGAGCGAGGGCGGCGGCGACTGAGGCGGCGGCGGCGGGGCCGCCGACGGGGCCAAAGTCCCTCTCCGCGCTGACCCTCTGCCGCTGCTGCTGCTGCTGCCGCATCGCCGAGGCCTTCTCGTAGGCCGCGGCCGCGGCCCCGCTCAGTGCGTTGATGAAGGCCGCGGGAACGGGCTCGAAGAGCGACGAGATCGGGGGGGGCGGGGGCGGAGCTGCGGCGGCGGCGGTAGAAGAGGACGAGAGGAGCGCCGCCGGTGGGTATTGCCGCTCTGCTGCTGCTGCCCCTTCCGTCTCCTCCGAGAAGCGCCGCCGTTGCTGCTGCTGCTCTGCTTCTCCTGCTTCTCCGTGCGAAAAGAGCGAGGACGGGAAAGAGAACGCTGCTGCTGCTGCTGCTGCTTCTGCCGCTAAGCGCTGCAGTCGTCGCCGCTCGTCGTCAAAGCGCGCCGCAGCGGCGCTCCCCTCGCCGCCCTCGCCTCCGAAGCCGCCGCCGCTGCCCCTCCCTCCGCCGTAAGTGGAGAATGGCGCGTTCATCAGCGGCGCCTCATCGCTCCTCTGCTGTTGCTGGAACGAGAAGCTTCGCTCTCGGTACCGCTCCCGCTCGTCGTCATCGAACTCGGGGCGGCGGTAGAGAGGCGGAGGGGGGTTTGCTCGCTGCTGCTGCTGCTGCAGCTGCTGCTCGTAGAGGACGTACTGATGGCTGACATTGTAAGCATCATGCGACGAAGAATACGACGGCGGCGGCTGTGGAGGGGGAGACGACGAGAGAGAGAGCGGCGGCGGCAGCGGCCTGCCGCGGCCGGCGTCAAAGCGGCTGCCGGCGCCTCCTTGGCTCCCACCGCCGCCGTACCGCGGCGGCGGAGACCACTCCCTCTGCTGCTGCAGCGGCGGGGAAGCCCTCCCGCGTCCCCCCCTCGAGGAGGAGCGGTTGTAGGGGTCGTCCCGCACCGCCGCGCGGGAGGAGGGATAGCCGCCGCCGACGCCGCCGCCGACACCGTAGCCCCTCCGGTCCCCGCCGCCGCCGCGGCCGCCGCCTCCCCCTCCCCCTCCCGCTCCCGATCCTCCGTGCACGGCGCGCGACCGTATCGGCCCGACGCCCTGCGCGTGCGCCGCGGCCAGCTTCGCGACCGCCGCGGCCTCCTCCGCGATCTTGTCCTTGCGCCCGCCGCCGAGCGCCGACGCCGGCGTCCCGGGAGCGGTCTGCTCCTGAGGCACCGCGCGCGTCACACTCACCCTCCTCCCGTCGAGCTCGGCGCCGTCGAGGGCGGCGACGGCGGCCTCGAGGCCTTGGGACGAGGCGAAGAAGACGAAGCCGAAGCCGCGGGAGCGGCTGGTCTGGCGCTCGCGCATGACGAGGGCCGAGACGGCGCCAAACTGGTCGAAGACTGTTTTTTTTTTTTGGGGGGGGAAAGGGGGCGGGAACGAGACCGTGAAAAAAGGAGAAAGGGAAGCGACGAGGGGCGCTCTGGAAAGCAATCGAGGGTTTTTTTTCTTTGGTTCCTTCTCTCTCTCCTTCAGAGGAATGGTCCGTGGGGAATGGACCGTGGAAAAAAACTCACGCTTGCGAAGACCCTCGTCGTCGAGGTACCAGCTGATGCCGCCGATAAATGCTTTGATGGGCTCCGCGGCCGGCGGAGCTGCCGGGCCAGCATCGGAAGGAGACGAGCGGACGCCGCCATGGGTCGCTCTGCTGTGCTCGCCGCCGCTGCCGTCCCTCCTCGCCGCCGACGAAGAAGACCCGCCGTTGGTAGCACCTGCTGCTGCTGCTGCCGCTGCTGCGTCGCAGCGTTGGGAGCTGGCTGCTGCTGCAGAGGCGGAAGCGGCCGCCGCCTCTGCTGCAGCAGCAGCGGTGGAGGCCGCGAGGCCCTCGCTCGCAGCTGCCATTTCTCTTCCGCCGTCGCCACAGAGAAAAAAGGGGAAGCGAGCGAGCGAAAGAAAATAGAGGGCTCACACTTTCCGAGCGGCGGCAAAAAAAAAACAGAGAACACTCAGGAGCATCGACTTTCCTTCTCTGTTCTCTCTCTGCCTTTCTTCGTGCTCCGGTCTCAGTGCCTCTGGCCTCTTTTCCTCCCCTTCTCTCACCGCAACACCACAAGGAGAAAAATGTGGTCGCTCGCCGCAGGCAGGCCCAGCCTGGGCAACCCCACCGACGCGGCCACGCTCGCGGCGCTCGCGTCGCCGCACGTCCTCTACGCCGCCGTCTGGCTCCACGCGCCGCTGTGGCGGAAGGCCTTTGGCCGCAGGGCCGTGCCCGTGCTCGAGTGGTCCGCGCTCGCCGGCAAGCGTGAGTGACGAACAAGGAGAGAGAATGAGCAGCACGAAGAGCGAGCGCAGCGACGGCGAGACAGAAGGAAGAGCCCAGGTTGATCGGGAGGGAGCAAAGCCGTCGACCATTCGATTTTTTCAATTCGCACGCTCGCCCCAGTCCTCCGCGGAGCTTCCTCTCCCGCGCCGGCAGTCGCCGACAGTCGCATCTCAGATCTATCGAACTCGCCACACGGAAAAATGACAGGAGGAATGGGAAAAAGAGTGCGCACGAACGGGAAAGACAATCCCAGTCGCCGCCCGCTCTCTCGGCATTTAAAACAGTCGCTTTTTCCCCTTTCTGTCGGTTTTCCTCCTTTTCTCCTCCTCCCTCTGACATCCCCCCCCCCCCCCCCCCCCCCCCCCCCCCCCCCCCCCCCCCCCCCCCCCCCCCCCCCCCACCCACCCCCCCCCCCAAGACCACACACCCCAAC
>Ga0114918_10006239_pt1 | contig 10108 bp, 6 predicted proteins | sample LantaG_FD_87015 | JGI IMG/M metagenome (GOLD analysis project Ga0114918, IMG submission 87015) | Deep subsurface microbial communities from Baltic Sea to uncover new lineages of life (NeLLi) - Landsort_02402 metaG | ecosystem: Environmental > Aquatic > Marine > Oceanic > Sediment | place: Baltic...
ATAATGATTGGCACCATTTCGCTTTTACATATGAATTTAATACAGGTGAGTTTAGATATTATATAGATACAGTTTTACGTGATTCGCTAACGGTAGCACCATCAACATATTTGTACTATAATTATGAGAACAATATTTTTATTGGAGCGGATGCAGGTGCTATTAATTCACTAGATACTGAATTGTCTTATGATAAACTACATTTTACTGGTTATATTGATGATTTTAGAGTCTATAATTATGCACTAACTGTATCTGATTTTACACATATATTTTTATTAAAGTATGACTATAAAGACATTATTTGGAATATGCCTACTGGTGTCCAACCTTATATAGAAGAAATTGAGCGGTTCTTTAAATATAAGCTACCAGGAAAGAAGTCACAATATTATAAGATAAAGCTCACAGGATTAAACATTCAGGATCAATCTTTGAGATGGGTTATCGAGGACATTATTAAGAATACAGTAAAGAAGATAGCCCCAATATACACGGAGCTCTATACAATTGTTTGGGAATAAAAAGTGAATTATAAAGAAACATACGTTAACGATTTAATTTTGAATCTCTCTGCAGATAATGAATTTGTGGGTGGAGTGATTGTATGGAATGCATTATATTCACAAACAATAAATTCATATGTAACAGCTTACGATACCCTTAACGGAGCATTTAAAGATTCAGATTCTACATTTGAGTGGAATACTTCTTTTCCGCTAACAAATACTGAAATCGATGAGACTGTTTTAACATTAACACAAAATAATAGTGGTTATCCAACAATAGACCCTATAGTAACTGATTATACTAGAATAAAGCAAGGAACGTTTTCGGTTTCAGCGATCGGATCCGTTATATCTGGTGCTCCAGATCCTATGAATTACGTATATCTCGGAGAACAAACATTTATTTTTGATGAAGGCCCAACAAATGGATTACTACAATCTTTTAATGCTCCTGGTGCAACAGGTACGATTGATTATGGTACAGGAGTGTTGACTCTTGATACACTTACATCAGGGTTTTCTGCCGGATATATAGCTGCGACGTATTTACGCTCTACTGGCACAGATTATATTACAGTCACTGCGACATCTAACCAAACTTTTTATGTATATGCATCAAATGCTACGCTAGAATCTGAAACATTAACAGATGAATCATTACTTACGACAAGTTCGTTTACGTATACCCCTCTTCAACTTATAGTCTTTCCTTTACCAGGTACAGTAACGACTGCTTCTGTTGCTGTTACATCATATTGGACTACTACAAGTGGTGATTATATTCCATTATCAGGTAACTATATACGCTGGGATGTGTCACCGACAACAAACATAAATGCGGAGATATTCTCAACTCCTTATAGTTTTGGAGACAGTTTAACACTCGATACAACATTAACAGCAACAAGCGCATCGTTCACTACAACAGAAACTGAATTAACGTATTATACTATTACACCAACCGTATCAGATAATCAAATTTTAATGTCGTATCGCTCTCCTAGTTCTCTACTTTTTATTGCTAACTCACATGCAAAATATAATACAGTTACAAGAACAGTAAATACAACTTATCTATCTGCTTATTATGATGGCACTGTAAGAGAATTTCCAGCAGATTTTAGATTAAGGTGGAAAGTATCACCATATAATTCACAGAATGTACTTATATCAAGCCCAGGAGATCCAAACTTTACTATTGAGAGTGATGGATATGGGCCGTCATTACCTTACGGAGATGCACAGTACGTATTTTTATCTTCAAAAAATTGGACAGGGACATATGATATAACTATCAGTGGCAGTGACGGAATAACATGGACTGATGGTATTCCGTTTAGACCTTTCCTATATCTACCAGGTGCAACACAATTATCGGCAACAGTAGTAAAAACTGGAGAGCTAGTCCCGACAACATACTTAACGTTAAATGTATATGGTGTTAGTACAATTGATGGAGTTGAGCAAGCATTTAACTTATATGACGATCAATTCATGATGTATGGTAACAAGTCGATATATGGAGGTCTCATCGCGTATAATCGATGGTATGACAGTATATACACATTTGTACCAGAGGCAGGCCCAATTAGTACAGGTACTGCTTACAATATTGATCCATTAAGATTAGAAGTAACAACATCAACCGTTTCAACGGTTCCACAATTAAGTACATACCAGTTAACTGTATCTGCAGTTGAGACTGTTGATTCATCTTTAATACTAGAGTATAATATAACATTCAGTGTAAGCGAATGGGTAGAGGATTCTCTGTTTTATCCAGCATTCAGTATTAATAATGAATTAAGCTCTACACACATACTATACAGAGATCAAAACGATTTAGTATTTCCATGGACAATAACTATCAATAACCATACAACAGTACCAGATGATGCAATAGGTAATCTTAAATTTGTTTTCAGTAATGGAGATGTATCTACACAACCGGTTGGATTTACCAGCTTTACACATCAAGTACCAAACGGATATTCTACATACACTATTCAGATTTGTGGTGATAGTATTTCAGCATCAACATGGCCTGTTCCGATGACAAAGGTTGGTGATACAAAAACTATTAATATACTAGCTGATTTTCCAGAAGTGGATTTTGCAATTTACCCAGAGTATAAATGGGATGGTGGAACCGAGACATTCGTACCTGTTTTATGTAATCAGAGTATTACTCCAGGTCCATGTGCTTGGGGATACTGCCACTCAGAAGAGTTTACATTAAGTGCGTATCCTGAAACAGGTGCAACATATAATTGGTACGTTGAAAATGTTTCACCTTATCCTGTAGGCAATACAGCAAACATGGTAACTGTATTAGTACCATCTACATCTGCAACAGCTACACACAGTGTATCATGCAAATTAGTCAATGCCGATCTACCAGTGGGTATGCCAAATTACCATTATGATGATACAACTGGATTAGCTGTACCATATAAAAATTTCACTACAACAGATACTAATCAGTCAATCGTCAAGCAACCTATAAAAATGGTTAGTATGTTTGATTATCTTTCGACTTCAAATATAATCGCGCAATATAATCCGTTTGGTGTTAATGCACACGATCTAGTTTTAGATATTGATCCAATATTTTCTATTTCAGTTCCAATTGAAATAAATCAACCGCTAACTTCAACATGGGGCGTGAGTACATATCAATGGAGTGAAACATATTCGACGCCGATATTGCCAAAAGTTATTACATTAAGTGTAAGCAGTGAAGGTGAAAAAATAGAAACTGTAAGTCAATATTCACCGACAGTATTCAGTATCGAATCAAATGTAGTTGCATTAATATCTCCAATTGATCTTTCTGCACCATTTTCAGATTGGTGTATCCAACCGATTAACCTCGGTACATCAAGCACTACCGCAACAGCTTACCCATTAAAGCCAGTAATCTATACTTCTAACTTGTATGTCATTACTGGTGATGCTGTTGCGTTTGAAAATGTGCTTCCGCTGTTTGATCTGATACAGAAGTATACATGGACAGATAGAGGACATAGATGGATAACATCAACTACGAGCCCCTATGTTACGAATTTTACTGATGCGGGTAATTATGATATCTCATTAAAAACAACCTACACTGGTTATGGGGTATCTTCAGATGAAACAGCAACGGTTAATAATATTGTTAATGTTGTAAATTATTTTGAATTATTTGATCCTGATATAGAGAGAGTGTATCAAGCATCTAATCTTGATTTACCAAAACGTATTGACGAATGTAGAGTACCTGCGAATGAATGGATTACTGATTGGAATTTAAACAAGTCGTTCGATCAGCTTGAAGAGAATATTACATACCTATCAGATAAATCAAAATTGTATGATGCACCACCAACAGTATATTACGGATGGTTAGGCACTATGTATGATGGTAATTCTGCTTTCTTCCATTGGCGTGTTAATCAAACCGGAATTGATCTTGGTTATGATTTACCTAATAATGCAGAAGCGGATTATTTTAGCAACCTAACTGATTGTGTTGTTCGAAGCGTGGATGGAGTTGGTGATAATATTCATTTCGTTTCGAATAAGACGAGTGTTAAAATATTATCATCAGATATGTTTGCTACTGAAATCGCTGAGAGAACATTTAAGGGCATCGGTGATAATTTTATTAACGTACAAGCTATTGATGTCGATGCAGACTTCGATACAGATCACAGACTATATATATTAGATGCAGGTAAATATAGGGTGCTTGTATTTAATTACGACTTTGAGTTAGAACAATGGAAATTACTATACTCTTGGGGTGGTCTAGGTGGTGCTAATTCTAAAAACAAATTTTACGATCCTACTGATCTATTAGTTAGTGATAAGAATCAAATATGGGTAACAGATTATAATAATCTATGCATCAAGAAATATGCAAGAACTGGTACATGGCTAGCTACTTATAAATCAGATGTATTTACCAATACTAATAAACCAATTAGTACAGCATTAGACGCGGACAATAATATATATGTGCTAACACAGAACGCCATATATAAATTTGATAGTGGTTTTAATTATATCGATGGATTTAAGCTTACACAACTACAAACAGAGACAGCAAGGAGAATAACTATTTGCAGAGATGGTGGTTTCCTTTACCTGTGTACTGATCAAAGTATTCTAAAAGTTAATTTCGATGGTGCAGTTATTGGTCGATTTGCAACTGAATATGGAAGTGACTACAGAAGCTGCTATCATGATCTTAATCGAAACCTTTATATTGTTTCAGGCAACGCTATTATTAAATATGTAGACAAACTTGATATTATTAACCTAAGAACTGATGTAACAAGTCTCTGGCCTATGTCATCCATTTATGTAGAGCCAAATGAATATAATCAAGACTGGGTATTGAATCGCAGTTTTGCACGATACTGGGATAACTTAGAGATATTTAGACGGTCGGTTATAGGAAAATTTACATACGAAATAGTTAATGATATCTATGTACCAACACTTAGAACATTTACTCCACAAGAATATAGAATACTGCCATATTCAAAGAATCAAATATACGTTGGTATAAATGAAATAGTGACCGCAGATGCAATCAACCGTTGTTTTGATAAACTATATGCGTGCCAAGAAACAATATTGGAGATGATAAAAGATTAATATGAACATTTATAGAAAATTTAGACATTGGCTAACACTACAAAAAGCCACCAGAATTTATTTATGGTGGGTAGTTATAAGATGGTTTTTGAGATGGATTGTAACTGGACTTTTTCTTATGTGGATTTGGTTTCTTGCAACTGATGCAAGAAAAGAAGAATTTCAGAACCAATTAAGATTTAAAGTTCAAGCACCAACGGTTGAGTGGAGTAGAAGTCCGATGAATATTTACACGACTAATGGTGTACGACGTATAAAATTCGGTTTACGAGAAGATGGTGTTGTGTTGTGGAGGCTTGATGATGTTACAGAAGATTATCAATAAATTCAAACCGACAATTCAGTGGAGCGATAAAAGTAAAGAACTACCTATAGAAGGTAAACTAATAAAAGTTAAATTTGGTCTCGGATCTAACGGAAAATTATATTGGCGAAAAGAATTCTAGCTTTTTTTCTACTATCTCCACTAAATATTTAATGACCATCTAAAATAGTGACATTAAGTAATGTTCCTCGAAAGAGTGGCTTGAAGGAGGTAATAGTTGAGCAATAGATTCCATTCGAAATTTCACCGTCATAATCATCACACATATAACAATCCAGGGGAGCCGGATAGTGGCTATGACCCAATTGCACACCCGAAGGAACCATTTCAAGGTGACTTCTGTCTAGCAGGAGGCTTGAGTGCTTTCGCACCGCTTTCCGCGTACGCAGGTCTTTTTCAATCTAACAATGCAGCAATTTGCGCTATTGGTGGAACTGTAGGTATCTACATAAGTGCACCATCCACATATGCCGGTGATATTGATATCGATGGCTTCGGCAATGAGAATCTCATCTGGCCTGATATGCAGAAGCCAGCTCTTTTCGTAGATGGTAACGCTAATTTTAAACACGCGTTAACAGCCAATTCAATATAGACAACTAATTTATTTGCATTCTCTGCAGTTCTTAATACAACAGATTTACAGATTTTTGAACTAAGTGGTTTTTATGTTAGTGGTCCTGATACCCGACTCGATCCACCAAGAATCGTCAATACAGACACAGAAGCATTAATGGTTCTATCCGGTGTAGGTCTCTGGTCAGAGAACTGGGCCCGTTTCGGAGGCGGAGTTAGAATCGAAGCGGGTCTATCTGCTCAAGAAACATTCCCTTGGCCAATCAATTTAGGATATAATTCAGTAGCATCTGGTGAAAGCTCATATACTGAAGGACGCTATACAAAAGCTCTATTTCAAGCAGCTCATGCAGAAGGTTCATATACATCTGCTGCAGCTATATTCACTCATGCAGAAGGTAGCGGTACATTAGCCGATGCAATAGGTGCGCATTCAGAAGGAATAATAACTAAAGCCATTGGATCTGCTTCTCATGCAGAAGGATCCAATACAGTTGCTTTTGGTAGTTATGCACACGCTGAAGGATATGCAACTAACTCTAACGGATATGGATCACATACAGAAGGTGTAGGAACGTCTGCCCTTAACATAGGTGCTCATGCTGAAGGATCCTCAACGACCGCAGAAGGTATAAATGCACACGCTGAAGGTAATTTCACAATAGCCAGAAGTGATGGTTCGCATACAGAAGGTGGGTATACCAGTGCTGTAGATGGACTATATGGTCATGCTGAAGGTCTACTAACAGTAGTTGATGGTGGAGGTTCTGGTAATCACGCTGAGGGTCGAGAAACTTATTCAGCTGCACCTACTGCAACAGGTATTTTAGGCCCTGGTGGTGCATCTCATACCGAAGGATATCTAACATCTGCTATAGGAGTATACTCACACGCTGGTGGTTCAGGTACACTAGCATCAGATCTTGCATCTTTTGCACACGGATTTTCAAGAACACCAGGTAATATTAGATCAGATTCTCCTGGTGCCGTTGCATTAGGCTACAGCCAAGTTGGTGATAATAGTATTGTCGCAGATGGCGACGGTTCATTAGCTATTGGTTATGTAACTATGGGTGATATATCAGCACATAACAGAGGCGCTATTGCATTTGGGTATGCAAGTTCATTAGGTAGTTCTAGAGGTACTATTATATCTAACGAGAGAGGATCATTAGCTGGAGGTATTACACAAGGAAGTAATATTATAGCTGAAGGTGCTGGTAGTGTGTCGTTAGGATATGCTGTCTCCACAGGATCCTTTCAAGGAATGTTATTATCAAAAGGTACAGCGTCGATAGCACTAGGTCATAGTGTATCTGCTATAGGTAGTTCGTCTTTAGCCACAGGATTTGCGAATGCTGCTATAGGCAATACATCTATGGCGCACGGTGTATACGCACACGCTCTACATAATACTAGTTATGTGTGGAATTCCAACTCTTCAACTTTATATTCACCTGATTCAGCAACATATACAGTTAGTGCCGTTAATGGTGTGTTCTTAGGAAAAGACGGTGTATTGCACGGTGACTGGACTGTAACAGAAACATTAAGCACTCCAGTTCTCAATGCTGATACTATTATAACTCCGTTCCTTAGTGCAGATATAATCACAACAAGAGTTCTTAGCGCAGATACAATTTTTGTTGGTAACAGCTCAATTCATTTTGAATCTGGCGCAACTATTTCTTCAAATGATAATGGTGATATTATAGTTGCTGGGGATATATATGGTCAAACCCTTACACTAGACATATCTAGTGCCGATTTTGCACAAATGGATATTATCAATACCGACCCAACATCAATGGCAGGCATTCGGTTATATAATGATAGTAACTATAATGGTGGTTTATTTGTTCTAGGTTCGGATCATACAATATCAAATGCTCTATCTTCAGGCGGTTCCGGAATGCTACTATTAAACGCTGGTGGATCATCAAATGGTATAGCCATAAGAACAGGCCATCCTAATTATCCAATTATACTTGAGGGTGGGAATATTGGAGTTACCGGGCCTGGGCAATTTATAAATCCAAATGAGAGATTAACTGTCAATGGAAATATTAGTTCTAATGGAAATGTTTATACCAATGGATCAGATAGTTCTAATTGGACAGCAGCGTGGGCAGCGGTTTCAGGTGCTCAGCTTAATAGTAATTATGTTAATATAACTGGTGATACAATGACTGGTACATTAAGCACACCAGGGTTGAGTGCAAATAATGTTCGAGTCGAAACTGATTTGACTGTCGTTGGTGACTCTAATCATAGGTCGTTACTCGTTAAAAATACTGGACCTGGATCATCTGGTATTGTAGAAGCACGGACAGCATTATCATTTGTAGGTGGGTCTACAAATAGCAGTGGTGAAATTAGAACATCAGCTACTGGTTCGATGGCGTTTGGTATAGCTTCTACTTTTTGTAGTTTATGTGCACTTGAAAGCGGTGCCATGTCAACAGGCTATACCGCTGTATCGTCTGAAATAATAGCAGCAGGAAATGGATCGAGAGCTCACGGATATGCAGCAACTGAGTCGGTAATTCGCGCAGACGGTGCTGGTGCAGTAGCTATGGGTGGTGCGTATAGTGGTTCGAGTATTAAAGCATTACAATCTGGATCTATTGCTTTAGGTCTCGCTAATGGCTTAGCGGGCGATTTAATAGCAGATGGTACCGGTGCAGTATCTTTAGGATACGCTAATACAGCGATTGGTGGAGGGACATTTGCTACGGGTTATCGAACAAGAGCAGACGGCGAGACTGCAGAGGCTCATGGAGTTAGAGCCGAAGCACTTCATGATTTCTCTTACGTTTGGAATTCAGATCAATTTAATACTGTATCATCTACAGCCACAGGGCAGTATATAGTAAACGCTCTTGGTGGAGTTGTATTAGGTGATAATGTATCCATAAACGATGTCACATTTACAGGCGAAACATTAACAACAGAAGTCAGTACGTTAACAGCAGCAGAGTATATGGTAGTGACAGTGGGTGGAGCACCAAGAGTGATTCAATTGTTCAGCTACAATTAATAAATAATTAAACAGGAGATTTATCATGGCAACAAAATGGGTATGGGTGGAGATATGGAGACTACTGGCAGCATGACTGCTAGTTCTATTAATGTTGAGCAGCTTTACATTAACGGAGATACTATCACACAAGTTATTAGTAGTGATTTATCGCTTTATGATGCGAAGTTGGATGTTTACAACAGCATGATCCAGAAGGTGAGATAGTGTTTTCTCATTTAACTGGTGGAAAATGGTCATTAAACGGAAGACCTTTTATTACAAGTGGAAGCTATCCTCATGTTGGTGTTTGTTCAATGTATGTCAAAGAGTTAAGAGAAAAGTTGAGTTAATTAACTAAGTATTTAAAAGATCCAAGTACCCGGTCGTAGACCCGGAACTGAGAAGTTCCCGCGATGAAAATCGCCAGCAAATAGCTCGTGAAAGGAGAAGAATGCCTAACTTTAATACTAGGTTTGCGTGCGCAGAAGCCGAACGCGGTAAATTTACCGTACTAACAAGCGATGAACTCGCTAAATTTGGCATGACAACGCAATCTATGTCTGCATCGCGTGGTCGATATGCAGTCCTAACATACCAAATAAACTCACCAACAATTAGCGGTGCAACCATAGAGACACAAGTACCGGACGCCAATGAAGTTCATTCATTCATTTCGTCACCTGCTACTGTTTACCCTCTTGCCTTTACAAATCGGTCATCATTGATCGAGATTTACAACAAAAGTACAAATAATGTCTATTTGTATTATTCATCCACAACTGCTCAAACAATCACTGCAAATGGTATGGTAGTCGAGCCTGGTTCGTATTATTCTATTGAAAGAGAGGCATCCGGTATATGGTTAGTCTCTGACGGTTCTACATCCTCAGATATTCGAGTATTTAATCACTATACTATTAGGAACGAAATGATATTTGATTTAGCATATAAAAATAACTATAAAGAAGTAGTAAAATTAGATGCTATATCTAAAGCTATTGATCAATTAAGTACTGAACTTAATGTAGA
>Ga0114918_10006240_pt1 | contig 10108 bp, 10 predicted proteins | sample LantaG_FD_87015 | JGI IMG/M metagenome (GOLD analysis project Ga0114918, IMG submission 87015) | Deep subsurface microbial communities from Baltic Sea to uncover new lineages of life (NeLLi) - Landsort_02402 metaG | ecosystem: Environmental > Aquatic > Marine > Oceanic > Sediment | place...
GGGGGGTGGGGGGGCGGGAGGGGGGGGGGGTGGGGGGAGGGGGGGGGGGGGGGGGGGGGGGGGGGGGGGGGGAGGGGGGGGGGGGTTAGGGAAAGGGTGGAGAAAGAATGAGAGAGAAAAAGAAAGAGAAAAGAGGTGAGTTTTTTCTTTTCGGTTTTAACTTTTTTTTCTCGCTCGCTCGCTCGCTTCTCTTCCTCAACACTCCCCCCGCCCCTTCTCCTCCTCCTCTTCCTCATACTCACCGTGCCAGCTTCCCCCTTGGTGCGGATCATCGCCGCCCCCTCCGCGATCCTCCTCAGAGCCTCCCCGAGGTCGCGGCACCCGCAGACAAAGGGGACGCGGAAGTTGTGCTTGTTGATGTGGTGGACGTCGTCGGCCGGGGTCAGGACCTCAGACTCGTCGATGTAGTCCACACCGAGCGCTTCGAGGATCTGGGCTTCAACAAAGTGGCCGATGCGGGCCTTGGCCATGACCGGGATGGTGACCGCGGCCTTGATCGCTTTGATCACCGTCGGGTCGCTCATGCGCGCGACGCCACCGTCGCGGCGGATGTCTGCGGGAACGCGCTCGAGCGCCATCACGGCGACGGCGCCGGCCTCCTCCGCGATGCGGGCCTCCTCCGGGGTGGTCACGTCCATGATGACGCCCTGCTTGAGCATCTGGGCGAGGCCGACCTGCGTTTTGTGGATTGGGTTGGGTTGGGATTGGATTGGGGTTTGGAAGAGGGGGGGGGGGGGGGGGAAAGAAGAAGAAGAAAAAAGAGAATAGTCGGGGTTGGAAAAAAGTGAGAGAAGAAAAAAAAGTAGAGAAAAAAGAGGACCTCCGACGGCCAGCCGTCGCCACGGCGGCGACGCCGAAAAAGAAAGCTCCTCGCACGTCGTCGTCAAAATCGATCGACCCGTTTCCGCCCATCGCGACTCCGACGCTGCTCGCTCCGTATCTCCTCTGTTCCTTGTCGCCAACGGGTCCAGAACGGTCTCTATACTGCCACGGAGGCGGAATCAGAAGCGCAAAAGGCAGGGGCGGAGCAGGAGAGCGCGCGGGAGCAAGTCCCCATCATTCAATCTGACGGCTCGTCGGTGGAAAAAAAAGAGCGAGGGCAAGCTTTCTCTCTCTTCTCGCGCGCTGCCTCTTTCTCCCTCTCTTTCTCAACGAAAAATCAACGATGCTGCTCACCTTGACGGCGAACGTGCCCTTCTCGGCCTGCTGCGCCATGGCGATTAGTTTGGAAAGAGGAGGAGGTGGGGGAGAGGAGACTGGTGGGAAGAGAGGAAGGAAATGAAAAGACTTTGTGAAACATCCCGAGAGCTCTTTTTCTCGCCTTCGCTTTTTTTTCTTTTTTCTTTTACAACCTCCTCTCCCCCACCTCCCTCCCTCCTCTCCACTTCCTCCTTTCAAAGCACCTTGGCCTCCGTCACCAGCGCCTCCACCAGCTCCTCCACGCTCGCGACCTTCCTCCCGGGCTTCCTCGCCGGAGGGGGGGAGACCTTCGTTGTCACGGTCTGCTGCGAGAACCGAGCCGGGTCGACGCCGAGGTCGGCGGGCGTCCTCGTCGGTATCTGGGCCTTCTTCGACTTCATCACGGCGGGCAGCGACGCGTAGCGGGGCTCGTTGAGGCGCAGGTCGGCCGTGACGACGGCGGGGAGGGGCACGGAGAGCGTCTGGAGTCCCCCGTCGACCTCTCGCGTCACCGTGAGAGATTTCATCTCTCCTCCGTTTCCTCCTCCGTTGTTTTCCCCAAAGACAACTTTCGAAGCAAAGGTCGCCTGAGGCCAGTTGAGCAAGCCAGCGAGCATGGGACCTGTTTGCGCCGAGTCCCCGTCGATGGCCTGCTTGCCCAGCAGCACCAGCCGGGGCCCCTCCTCGGCGACGACGCGGGCAAGCAGCGACGCGATGGCTCGCGGGCCCGGGGTCTGAGGGGGCAGGTTGCCGTTGTCGCTGCTGCTGCTGCTCGAGCTGCTTCCGCTGCTCGTTGTCGTGTCGATGTGGAGGACCCGATCAGCCCCCAGGGCCAGCGCGGTCCGGAGTTGCTCCTGAGGTGTTTTTTTTTGGAAAGTCGGGGTTGAGGTTTTTTGAAGTCCTCGAAAAACGACGGAGGCCTCGTCGTGCGTTTTGGTCGAAAACGAAAAGACGAAAAACAGAAAAAAGCCCTCATCTTCTCAAACCCACCTGGCACTCTTTCGGGCCCACCGACACGGCCACAACCTCCTCGGCGTGGCCGGCCTCTTTCAGTCGGATCGCCTCCTGTTGGATAGAGGGATAGAGGGAGAGAAGCGTGAGAAAAAAGCGCGGGGGAAAGTGGAATGGTTTTTCTTTTCCCTCTCTCTCGACCATCATCGATGGCCATCAAAACTTCTTCTCCTTCTCCTTTCTCCCTTTCTCACCTCCAGCGCGATCTCACAGAACGGGTTCATCGACATCCGCGCCCCGCTGAGCTCCACGCCGCTGCCGTCGGGCTTGACGCGCACGCGGGCTGTGTAGTCCAGGGCGCGCTTGACCGCGACGACGATCTTCATTTTGAAGTTTTATTTTTTTCTTTCGAGTTGAAGTTTTTCTTGGAAGTGTGGTTTTTCTTTTTTTGCAATTTTTTTTTCAAAACCCTCTCCTTCCTCCTCTTCTCTTCCTACCCCAGCGACCGCGCCAGCCTCCGAATGAAATCCCGCTTCTGCTCCCCGCGCCAGCCCGGGTTCCTAGACAAAGAAAGAGCGGCGGATTCAACCGCTGCCAGCGCCACGGGAGAGAGGGAGGCTTCCTTGGCCAGAGCAGCGAGCTCTTCCGCCGAGGAGTTTGACGAAGGAGAAACAGAAGAAGAGGCAAGAGTGCTTTCAGCCGAGAGCTCTTCCGCGATCCCCTTGGTGGCCTCTGCCCATGCCTCTTCCGTCTCCAGGCCCAGCGTGGGGCCCAGAGTCGCCCGGAGCTCCTCCAGGGCCTGCCTTGCCGCAGCCTCGATCTCGGAAGGAGAAGAAGAGGAAGGAGAAGTCGAAATCGAAGAAGAAGAAGAAGAATTCTTCAAAACTTGTTCGTCGACGAGCAGGTCGAGCGACGACGCCAGCTGACTCCCTCTGCCTCCCGAGAGAGAAGCCAGGGTCGCCCGGAGCTCCTCCGCGGCCTCCGAGCGGGACAGGGGCGGCGCGCTGGTCGCTCGCCAGGCAGCCGCCGCCGCCGCGTCCCGCGCGGCGGCCTCGCGCCTTCCCGCCTCGAGCATTCGCGTCTCCTCGTCGGTGCCGCCGCCGAAGGAGGACGAGGAGGAGCCGAAGAAGCCGCCGCCTGAGTTCCGCCGGCCGCCGCCGCGCTGCCGGCGCTGCTGCCTGCCCTCGTCGTCCTCGTCGCCCTCCTCTCGGCGACTGTCTCGGTCGCCGCCAAAGTTGCCCCTGCTGCCTCCGCGGCCGCCGCGGGGAGAGCCGAAGCTTCCTCCTCCTCCTCCTCGACCTCCGCGGGAGCTCCCCCCTCCGCTCCTTCCCTCCCCCACTCCGATTCCACCTCCGCCCGCCGCGTGCCGCGCCGCGGCCTCCCTCCTGCGCAGCCACGCCGCCTTGTCCGAGGCCGACATTGCCGCCAGCGTGTCGTCGTCGAGGTCGTCCGGGGGAGGAGAAGGAGGGGGGAACTGCTGGCGGCGGAAGTTGTTGTTGTTGTTGCTGCTGTTGCCGCTCCGGTTTCCTGCTGCGCCTCCTCCGCGGTAGTTCTGGCCTCCGCCTCGGCTCACGAAGCCGCCGCGGCCTCCTCCGCCGCCGCCGCCACCGCGGTTCTGGCCCCCTTCGCCGCCGCGATTGCTGTTGCTGTTGTTATAATTGCTCCTGTTTCCGTCTCGCTGCTGCGGGGAAGAGGAGCGCGGAGGAGAAGAGCCTACAACTCCGCCTCCTCCGGCGCCGCCGCCTCCTCTGCCGCTGCCGCTCCCGGCGCCGCGGCCGCGGGAACGGAGCGCGGCCGGGGGCTTGCCCGGGGCATGGGACGAAGAGGAAGGGGAAGCACCCCCTCCTCCTCCTCGCCCGCGTCCCCTCGACGACGACGCAGCGCCGGTCCCGGAGGGCGCGCCGGGGGCCCTGCGGTGAGGTTTTGAGTTTTTTGGGCGTTGTTGAGGTCGAGAGCGAGGGTGAGTTTCCGAAGATCGATCGCAACCAAAAAAAGGAAACTCTTCCTGCGCCTCTCCGCGTTTTTGTTCCCTTTGGTTCACGCCATACGCATCACGAAGACATCCACACGTCTCACCTCGATGCACCCCCGGGTTTTGTTCCTTCGGAGCCCGCGTCCGCGGCGAAGAATCGCGAGGAAGAAAAAGACGACGACGACGCCGAGGAGGGCGTCGTCGTCGAGCTTGTTGCAAACCAGCCGCCAATCGAAGAAGCGTCGACGCTTGCTGCGCCTCCTCGGCAGTCAGCGCCGCCGAGAGAGGAGCCCTGGGCGGCGAGGCTCTGGCCCCGGCGGAGCAGGGCCAGCGTCGTCCGCCGCATGGCGTCGAGAGCGAGGAGCTGGTGAGGCGCAAGCAAAGGGGGCGCCGGATCCTCGATCGAAAAGAGAGAAAGAGAGAAAAGCTGGACGAAGAATTGAGAGTGATGTCGAGGTCGAAGGGGAAAAAAAAACTCGACGACGCTCAAAACTTCTTCTTCTTTTTCGGTTTCGCTTTTGAAACAGCTCGCGCCTTCCGCGCCTTTTCTTTTACTGCCTCCCCGCCCATGCGCTCGCCTTCGAGTGCTTCTAGACCTTGAAAGAGAAAAGAATAATAAACTTTCGTGGGCTCCAACTGGCGGGAGAAGTCGAAAATGTTTTTCGAATTAAGCCAAAGGCGGCGGCGACGATGCGTCGCCATTCTAGCCCTCACCGCATTTTCCCTTTCCCTCTTCTTCTCCTTCTCTTCCGCCTCTGCCTCCCCTCCGTTGCCCTCCAACTCGTCCTCGCTGGCAGGACACCTGCTCAGCTGGATATCCAAAGCTGAGGAGCCAGTTGTGGTCGTCGAGGAGAAAACCGCCTCGCCAATTGCGGAATTTTTCTCGTCAATGCTCTCCGTCGCTCGCCGCGGCGGCAGGGCCGCCCAACAACAACGACGACAGTTCCAAAAGTCTTCCTCTTCCGAGAAGGACGCCGCCGCCGCGGCGGTCGTGGCCATGCTCCTCCGCGCGACGCGGTCTCTCGGTGAAGGTCAAGGGAGCAACAAGGCCACAAAGTGGTGGCAGCGGCCTGCGGCGCTGCTGTTTTCGACCTCTCCGGCAGAGGCGGCCTTTGACGAAAACGAAGCAGCAGCAGGCGGCGCGGCGGCTCCAGCGGGCCAGGCGGCCGTCCTCACCGAGGCACGGCTCGCGGCGCTGCTCCGCGAAGCGGTCGAGGCCGCGGCGCTGCGGAGGACGAGAGCGGGGGCGGCGGCGCACCACTCTGCGTCTGTCTCTTCCTCTCCGGACGCCGGGAACTCGACCGCTGCCGCTGCCGGAGCTGCCGAAGACGACGACGAGGAGGAAGGCGGAGAAGACTTCGACGACGACGACGACGGAACCGAAACGGGGCGCCGGCGGCAGCGAAGACGCCACTCCCGCGGCGGCCGCAGGGGCGCGCCCCACGCCGGGAACGGCGCCCCCCTCCCTGGCCTCCTCGCGATGCTCTCCCTCGCGGCCCTGTCCTACGGCTCGGCCTCGTGCGTCGACAGGCTCCAGAGGAGGCTGCTGCCGGCGCTGAGGGCCAACCTCGCCGCGAGGAGGGCGCGCAGGGAGGCGATCGAAGAGGGGCCTCCTTCTCGGAGGCCCCCGCCGGTGCCCCCGTTCCCGCTGGCGAGGAGGAGGGCCCAGAGGTGCGTCGAGGACGCCGCGAGGCTGTTCGCGTACGTGACGCTGGCCTCTGCCGTCGCTACGGGAACGCTCTTAGACTCGGGTTTCTCTTCGACCTCGACCTCCTCCTCGGGTTCTTCTCCTTCTTCTTCGAGCTCTTCTTCTTCCTTCTTCTCCAGGAGGTCGACCTTCGCCCGCGACGCCCCCTCCCCTGCCCACGCTTTCTTGCTCTGCTGCGCCGGGTGGCTCGCGGCGGGCTGGGCGGCGCAGGACCTGTGGCGCGCGGCGGCCTCGGCCTTCGATTATGTCAGCGAGGCTCTCGAATTATACCAGGTGAGCTCGCCCACCGCCGCCGAGATTTTGAGGCTGAGGCTCCGAGGAGGACGGCGGAGAGGAGGGGCGGGCAGCAGCAGCGCGTTCGCGTGGCGGCGTGGAGGCAGAGAAAGAGAAGGAGGAGAAGAAGAAGAGCGCGACTTTGCTGACGACGAGGGCGACGGGAGCACCGTCGTCGTCTCCCGGGCCCGCCTCGCCGCTCTCACCGCCCTGGCCTCCAGCGGCACGGAAGGCGGCAGCTTTGGGAGAAGGAGGCAGCACGGCGACCGCCGAGGCTTTCAGAACCAGCAGCATCAGGGGCAGGGGCAAGCCCTGTTCCACTACGGTCGCGCCCTGCTCGAGCAGCGGCGCTCGCTGTCGCCAAAGGGCAAAAACGCAAACGCCGCCAATGCTTCCGCTTCGACCCCTTCGACGATGACCTCCTTGATCGACGCAGACGCGCTGGCGAGGAGGCACTCTGTCGCGGGCGAGAGGGTCTTCCTCACGGCCTCGGCGCTCGTGAGGCTCCCTCCGGCGACCTCGCCCGAGAGAGAGAGGAGGGAAAACGCTTCGAGAGCAGGAGGAGGCCACTTTTCTGCGCCCTTTCCTCTCGCAGCAGCAGCAGCAGCGACGGCAACCGCTTCTTCTTCTCTCTGCCGCGTCTGCTGGGACTCCCCCGCGGCCGTGGCCCTGCTCCCCTGCGGTCACGTGGGGACCTGCCTGCCCTGCACAGTGCGGCTGCTGACGGCGAAGGGGGCGGCGCTCGCCGCCGCCGAGGACGAGGAGTTTGCCCTCGACGACGAAGAGGAAGGAGGTTCTGACTCTTCTTCTGACGAAGACGGCGGAGAAGGGCGAGAGCGCAGGCATAGGCAGCAGCAGCAGCTCCACTCTTCTCGCCGCCGCCTCTCGCCTCCTTCGTCGAGGGAGACGGCGGCGGAGAGCGTCGGCAGGGCCGTCGCCGGAGGGGTGCCGTGCCCCTTCTGCCAGACGGCGGTGGCGGATTTCGCCCGGGTGTACATTGTTTGAAAGTATTGGAGAGAGAGAGAGAAAAAACGGGACAGAAGCTCTGGGAAGAGGGAGAGAGAGACGGGAAAGAAAAAACAGGAGGAATGATTTTTTTAAAGAATCGTCTCTCTCTCTCTCGTGCGAATTAACACTTTCCATCTCTCGCGCTCTTCTTTATTGTTCGTGTAAATCTCCTGATTTGATATCTCTTCATCTAGCTCTCGGCGTTCTCTCTATCTCCTTCCGCAGGCTTCTCACGCTGAAAGAGCGAGAGAAAGCACGCGCACGAAAAGAAAGGAAGAGAAAAAAGGTAATTTTCAAAAAACCTTTTCCTCTTTTTTACTTTTTCGACGCAGCAAACGCCACACCCGTCTCGATGTTCTTCGCCAGCACCGGGATCAGCTCCTCCACGCCCTTGGCCTCGGCGGCGTTCGTCTCCCCCACGGGGAACACCTCGGCGACGCCGCCACGCCCGAGACGGACCTTGGACGCGAAGAACGGCAGCGAGGTCACGGAAGAGGCGACGTAAGCGCACTCGACGACGCCGTCCTCTCCGTCGAGGCCGCGGAGGACCGACTCGGCCATGCGGGCCGCGGCGTAGGCCATGGACTGGAGGTGGTTGGGGGGTTTTTTCAAAGGGGGAGAGCAAAGAACGAGTGAGGATGAGAGGAAGAAACGAGGGAAATTGACTTGAAAAAAAGATGAAGAAAAAGAAAAAGGAAAACTTAAAAAAAAACTCCAACTCCACTCTACTCTACTCACCAACGTGGCCGACCCGGCGCCGGCCTTGGCCTCGACGACCTCCGTCCCGGCGTTCTGGATACGCTCGGTCATGGCAGCGGCGTCGGCCTCGGAGAAGGAGACCTTCGGGGTCGCCTGCGAGAGCAAGGGGAGGATGGTCGTTCCGGCGTGGCCGCCGACGACGGGGACGTCGACGTCGGCGACGTCGAGGCCCTTGGCCTCCTATAGGTGGGGAAGGAGTTTGTGTGGTTTATAAAGATTCAGAAAGCGCGTGAGAAGACGAGCAAAATGAGCTAAGAGCGAGGCAAAACGGAGCAAAAGAAGAGGCAGAAAGCGAAGGAAGAAAGACAAAGAAGAAAAAACCCGAAAAAGGTCTTTAAAAAAAAAGGACTTACGGCAACAAAGGTGTTGGCGCGGACGACGTCCAGCGTCGTCACGCCCAGCAGCTTCTTAGGGTCGTACACGCCTGCGGCTTTCAGCACCTCGGCGGCGATCGGCACGGTGGAGTTGACCGGGTTGGAGATGATGTTCAAGACTGCCTTCGGGCAGTGCTGCGCGACCGCGACGGCCAAAGCGTGCACAATCCCGGCGTTGATGTTGAACAGGTCGTCGCGGGTCATGCCCGGCTTGCGAGGGACGCCGGCAGGGATGATGACGAGGTCGGCGCCGGAGAGGGCGGCGGCGAGCTCGTCGGGGCCGGTGTGGCCGGAGACCTGGATTGTTTTTTGTGTGTGGAGGAGGTCGGGGGTTGAGTTTTTTCATCCTTTTTCTTTCGGCAGCGCCACGGCGAATCCGTTCCTCGGACGTCTTTTTTTCTTTTTTTTCAATGGGTGCGATTGCTTCGAGCGGCGTTTTCGAGTAGAAGAACGCATTTACTACTCTTTCCTTTCGCCCAGAGCTCGAGCAGATTGAGAACTAGGCATCTGTAGAGAGCGGAGATCGGAATTGAGCTCAAGGAGAGAGCGAGAGAGAGAGAGAGAGAACGCGAGATCGTTCTCTTTTTCCGTTCTTCGATCGATCGATCGATCGCCTTGTTCTTCTTCGATCGCCCCATCGCAATTGGCCGTCGCTCTCTTTCCTCCTCTCCCTCGCTTTCTCTCTTCTTCCTCCACTCTCTCTATCGCCCGCGTCCCCCCTTCAACTCCGTCCTTCGACCTCACCTGGACGGCCGTGTTGCAGTGCGATAGGTCGGCGGCGACCCCCTTGACGTTGGCGATGTCGTAGAGCGCAAGCTGCGAGATGTAGGGCTGCATCTTCAGCAGGAGCGCGAGCGGCTGGCCGATGCCGCCCGCGGCCCCCAGCAGGGCGACCTTGTAGCCCTTGGCGGCGGCGCAGGCGAGGCGCGTGGCGCGGGCCGGGGCGGCGGCGCGGCGCGGGGCGGCGAGCGAGGGGAGGGCCCGCGGCGCGCGGAGGGCAGCGATCGACGCCGCCGGCCTCGACGAGGAAGCGGAGGCGACGGAGCGCGCCGAGGACGAGCACGCGACCGCCGGGGTGGCCATCGAGCAGCGGGCAGCAGTGGCCCTGGAGTGAACGAGGGCGGCCATGGTGGGCTTGAAAGGGAAAGAAGGGGGAGAAGGAAAGAAGGTGAAAAGAAGACGATGGAAAAACGAATTGTAGTCAAGCGTCCGATCTCTCACTCACTTGGTTCTCTTTCCCTTCTTCTTCGATCTTTCTCTCTCTCAACCCCGACCACCTCGACCACCCCGAGCGAGCGCCTCAGCGCCTCGATTCGTTCCGAGTCTTTTTTCATCTATAGAATTTGCAGTGCCTGTAAATAAAAACAAGAAAAGAAATTACTCACTCAAAAACTCACTCAAAAACTCTCTTCATTCCTTCTACCCCTTCTCCCCTTCCCTCCGCTTCTTGCTCAGCATCAGCCTCTCCAGCGCCACCTTCGCCTCCCCCGGCGGGAAATTCCCCAGGTCGAAGTAGTGAGGGGCCATGTCCACCAGCCACTCGCCCCGGACGTCGGTGAGCGTCCTCACGTAATTGCGAGACGTCTGGACGAACTCGTGGTACAGCACCCACTCTGGCTTGTGCGAGATCGTGGTGGAAGGGTGCAAGGCCACCAGCTGGTTGTCCTTGACGGTCTGGTACTGCTTGCCGCCCTCTCTCGCGGCCTGGTGGGCGACCTGATTGGAAACGGGTGGGGGTTGAGGAGTGGGAGAGAGAGGGGGGAAAAGAAAGAAAGAAAGAAAGAAAGAAAGAAAGAAAGAAAGAAAGAAAGAAAGAAAGAAAGAAAGAAAGAAAGAAAGAAAGAAAGAAAGAAAGAAAGAAAGAAAGAAAGAAAGAAAGAAAGA
>Ga0114918_10006241_pt1 | contig 10108 bp, 8 predicted proteins | sample LantaG_FD_87015 | JGI IMG/M metagenome (GOLD analysis project Ga0114918, IMG submission 87015) | Deep subsurface microbial communities from Baltic Sea to uncover new lineages of life (NeLLi) - Landsort_02402 metaG | ecosystem: Environmental > Aquatic > Marine > Oceanic > Sediment | place: Baltic...
AGAGGATTTCCACGCGCTAAAGACCTACCGCGAGGAAAAGGACGTCATCTACCCGCAGTTCACCATCCTGACGCCGCTGCCAGGGACCGACCTCTACGAGCAGCGCAAAGCGGAACTCCTGACACGCGATTACCGCCTCTTTGACGCCCTCCATGCCGTGCTGCCCACCCGGCTGCCGCGCGAGGAGTTCTACAAGGAGTTTGCCGCACTCTACCGGCCGGACAACCCGGCACTGGTGTACGACTTGATCTCCAGCGGACGCCTCACCATGGAGCGCGCCCGAAAGGCCCGCGAGATCCTCATGGAACTGGGCAACTACGAGAACTTCCTCAAGGGTGAACGGGCCGCCGGCCTTTCGGTGACGACATCGTAGGCGGCCTCGTGCAGGGTTCGCGCGGTGGGTCTCCCGACCCGCCGCGCCCAACTGTTGCAGGACTTCTTCAGGACTGCTAAGACCATTTAAGACGCGAGCACGTCATGAAGCAAGACGTCGAAATGACGTTCGGCGAGCACCTGGAGGAACTCCGCCGACGCGTCATCTACGCCCTCCTCGGCCTGCTCGTGGCCACCGTCTTGTGCGCCGTCAAGTACGACTTCCTTCTATCGGCCATGTTGCGCCCCTACAAACTGGCGTACGACGAGATGATCGCCGGCCAGGTCCAGGCCCGCGAGACGGGGAAAACCGAAGGCGATGCCGAGTCCGCCACCGCGGAAGGCGAGACCGAGACGCCCCTGCCCGAGACCCCCCTCGGTGCGGCCGTACTCAGCCTCCGGCAGCGCCTCGACGCCATCGAGAAACGCCTCGACGCCATTGCGCCGCAGCCCAAGGCGGCGCCCGCTGCCCCCGAAGATGGCAAAGCCTTTGCGGAGCGGTTTCCCAGACCGCGGGTCATCCAGGGCGGGCCGCTCACCGGCTACATCACCGTCATCCTGCTCTGCATCATCTGCGGCATCATCCTTGGGAGCCCGTGGATCCTGTACCAGATCTGGGCGTTCGTGGGGGTGGGCCTTCATCCGCAGGAGCGGAAGTTCATACATATCTACGGTCCCTTCAGTTTCTGTCTGTTCATCGGCGGCGCCGCCGTGTTCTACTTCGTCATGCTGAAGTACGGCCTGCGGGCGTTGATGGGGCCGACGATCGGGATCATGGTCGATGGCGTGCCGCTGATCGATCCGAGTCTCTTCCTGAACGACTACTTCAAGTTCGTCGCCATGATGACCCTCATCTTCGGCGTTGTGTTCCAGACGCCGCTGATCGTCATGTTCCTGGCCCGTACGGAAATCGTGCCGCTCAGCACCCTCGTTCGCAAGCAGCGCATCGTGCTGATGATCCTCGTGGTCCTGTCGGCCGTCCTCACGCCGCAGGACCCGGTAACGATGGTCATGATGGCCATACCGCTCGTCCTCCTCTACCAACTGGGCCTCCTGCTCTCGTGGATTTCGATCCGCCGCAGACGCCACCGCCAGGCACGCGAGGAAGGCGAGGAGCCCTGGGACGACTACCAGCGCGAAAACGAGGGACCCTGGCAGCCCGACCGCGAACCCACCGGCGAGCAGGCGCTGCCCGAAGAGCCGGAGCCCGACCAGACCCAAGCGACCACCGAGGAGGAACCGGCCGAAGACCAGGCCGACGAGTACGAGGACCCATACGCCGAGTTCCAGGGTGACGACGACTACGCCTGGGAACAGGAGCCGTACGGAGAGACCGAAACCGACGAGCAGGAACCGAGTGACGATTCCCAACAGACCGAACCAGGCGACGAGGACGAGCGCCCATCGGACCAGGACGAGGCTCCCGGACCGGAAGCGCCCGACGAGACGCCTGCCGACGAGACCCAGGACGATGACGATTGGGTGCCCCACGACATCCCGCCCGAGGACCGGATGAAATGACGGGGCGATTCATCCGCATCCGCCGGCGAAGCATCGCCCGCAGGAGACTACCGCAACTTCCCGCCGGGGACGATCCATGACGACGCGCCGCGCGCCATCCGTCGCCGCAGTCGTCCGACGCCTCGAGAAGGCCTATGGCAAGCGGCCATGGAAAGCCGGCCGCCGGCCGCTCGATTCCCTCATCGGCACCATCCTCAGCCAGAACACCAACGACCGCAACTCGGGTGCGGCGATGGTGCGGCTGACGGAGGCGTTTCGCGATTGGGACGAGGTGGCCGACGCGACGCCCCGTAAGATCGCCGCCACCATCCGCGTCGCAGGCCTCCATCGACAGAAGGCCGGGAGCATTCGCGCGGTCCTTCGCCGCATTCGAGATGAACGGGGCCGGGCGAGCCTCGACTTCCTCCGCCGCCGGCCCACCGAGAAGGTCAAGTCCTACCTGCTCGATCTGCCGGGCGTCGGGCCGAAGACGGCCGCCTGCGTCCTCCTGTTCAGCCTCCGCCGGCCCGTCCTGCCGGTCGATACGCACGTGCACCGCGTGAGCCGACGGCTGGGCCTCATCGGCCCGAAGGTATCGGCCGAGAAGGCCCACGACCTGCTGGCACGGATAGTGCCGCCCGAGAAGGTGTACGCCTTCCACGTCCTCCTGATCCAGCACGGTCGCCAAGTCTGCCGCGCCCGCCGGCCCGATCACGCCGCTTGTGTCTTGAGAGCCCTCTGCCCGTCGGCCGAGACGTAACCCTCATCAGCGTGGCCCGATGCCATCACCTCACCCCTTTTCGCTTGCATCGCCTCCGGGCGCGGCCTATAGATAGTGGCGTAATCCGGCAGGCGTCGTCACTGGGAATCTTGCACTTACTGGAGCGATACTATGAGCAGGCGGTTCATCCTTGCGGCCGTGGGGCTTTGCGTTGCCCTGATGGTCTCTGTGATAGGCACAGGTTGCGGTCCCACCACGAAGGTGAGCGAACTGGAGAAGATGTCGCCTCTCCGGCGGCTCCTGGCCATCGAGGCGGCCGGGCCTGAGACGGAAGGCTTTCCCGCCGTCCTCGCCGCCCTCCTCAAGGACCGGTCTCCCGTCATCCGTGCCCAAGCCGCCCAGACCCTGGCCACGTGGGCGGCTACCGGCGAGGCCCGCTTGGCGATTCCCGCTCTCAACCATCGAGACCCGCTCGTCCGCGGCATCGCCCAGGCGGCCTACATTGAGCACAGCGCGTATGGGCTGGCGCCGCTTGTGGCGGGGCACAACATCATCGAGGTCCCGTCGGCCATTCTCGATGCCCTGGCCGAGATGGACGACCGTCACGGCCGCGTTGATCTGAAGGCGGTGCTCCACGGTCACACCAGTGCGCTGCGCGACGTGATGGAAACCGAGCCGGAGACGGCTGTGCTGGCGGCCGACCTGCTCGCCCGTGTCGGCGACGCCGGCGCCCGCCGGCATCTCATCCGCCTCGTCGAGACCGCCGAGGGGCCGGTCCGGTACAAGGCCATCCGGGCCTGCGTCCGCGGCGATATGAGCCTCGGCCCGACGCTGCTGCCGCTGGCCTTTAAGGGTGACGTGGAGTCCCGCCGCGCCGTCATGCGAGCCATGGTCGTCTCGCCCGATCCGCGTTTGAGGGCTCTTCCCATCAAGGCCCTCCGCGATGGAGATGCCGCCGTCCGCCGCAACGCCATCCGCGCCCTGGGCAACCTCGGCGGCGCCGCGCCCATCGACGCCCTGGCCGCGAAACTCAAAGGTCCGGATGCCGAGAAGGCCGACGCCCTCCGCGCCCTCGGCGCCATCGGCAAGCCCGCTGCCGACGTGCTTCGCAACTACCTTCGCACCAGCAGCGCCCCCGACCCGTTCCACGTGACCGGGCTGCTGGCCCTGGCGCCCAACGCCAACCGCGACGACATCGCCTGGGTTGCGCCGCGACTGAAGTCCAAGAGCAAGTACGTGCGCGCAGCAGCGGCGGCGGTCCTCGGCCGCATCGGACATCCCTCGGCCCAGGCCGCGCTCGTGACGGCCCTCAAGGACCGCGACCCGTTGGCCCGGGCCGCCGTGGCCAAGGCCCTCGGCCAGATCGGCACCATCTACGCCGCCAAGCAACTGGTGCCGCTGCTGAAGGACCCCTCGCCGCTCGTCGCGTCCATGGCGGCATGGGGGTTGGGCGCCTCCCGGTACGCCGACGCCGTCGATGCCCTGAAAGAGGTGGCCATGGCCCGCGTCAGCCGCAAGGCCGCACCGTCGCGCGTCGGCGACCTGTACGGCCGGCCCGAACTGGCCGCCACGGAGGCCCTCGGACGCATCGGCGGCGCCAAGGCCGTGGCCGCACTGCGCGACTCTCTGAAGTCGCGGTCCTGGCTCACCCGGGCCACCGCCGCAGAGGCACTCGGCCGGGCCGGCGATAAGTCGCCCGAGGTCATGGCAGACCTCGACGAACTCCTGAAAGACCGGACCACCCTGGTCCGGGCCCAGGCGCTGTTGAGCCTGAAAACCCTCGGCAGGACCTTCGGTCCCGGCGCATTTCAGACCAAGTGAAGGTGATGTAGGCTGCGGCAAGTGCGCAGCCCACGCGCGGCGTGCCCGGCAACTGCGGCCGGCTTCCGTCGCCGCTCCACAAACTTCCCCCTGCAACCGGCACGCCTGGCGGATATAATGGAGACGCACCGGCCGAGGGGCCGTCATGTACACCCTCATCCACGTCACGCACGAAGCCCACTGCAAGATGGGCGGTATCGGCGCCGTTCTCGACGGGATGCTGACTGCGCGGGCGTATCAGGCGGTCGTGGGCCGGACCGTCCTGGTCGGCTGCGGCGACGTCCCTGCTTCCTTGCCGCCCGAAACCCTCGAAACGGTCTTCTATGAGAGCGGCCCGTCGGGGCACTCGCCTGCCGCCTGCGGCCCCGCCCTGGCCGACGCCTTTGCCTCTGTCGAGGCAACTTACGGCGTGCGGTTGTTGTACGCGCGGCGTAAGGTACCGTGCCCGCTCGTCCGGCGCCGCGCCGGTGTCGAACTGCTCCTGTTCGACGTTCGAGACGCCCGCCCCGGTCCGATCAACCAACTGAAAGCCGAACTGTGGGAAGGCTTTGGCCTGGAGAGCAACCGTTTTGAGAACGACTGGGGCTATGAGGAGTGGGTCCGTCTGGCCGCCCCGGCCCTCGAGGCCGTCGAGGCGCTGGTCGCCGGCAGCGCCGACGAGGCGGTCCTCATCAGCCACGAGTTCATGGGCCTGCCGACGCTCCTGGCCGCGCGCCGCCGCGAGCCGGACCTCAAGACGGTATACTGGGCACACGAAGTCCCGCCCGTACGCGAACTGCTCGAACAGGAGACGGGCCACCGGCTCGTTTTCGACCGGGCGATGACGACCCCCGACGGGTCGCGCTGCTACGAAGCGAGACTCCGCGAACTGGGCGGTTACAAGTACGCTCTGGTCAGCCGCGCGTGCCATGCCGGCGCCGTCTTCGCCGTCAGCGACCGCATTGGGCAGGAACTTCGTCTGCTGTCGGGCGGCTTCCGGCAGCGGCCGATTCAGGTCGTCTACAACGGTCTGCCCGTCCGGCCGATTGACTTGGCCGCCCGCCTTGCCAGCCGCGCTTTGCTGCGGCGGTATGCCTGCACCGTCACCGGTTTGCGACCGGACTACGTCTTCACGCACGTGGCGCGGCCGGTGGCGTCGAAGGCCATCGAACGCGACCTCGCGGTCCTCGATCATCTGGACGACGCCCTGGCCGATCGCGGCCGGACGGCCGTTCTGCTCGTCCTGGCGACCGACGCAGGCCGGCGCGACCCCGAGACCGTCCGACAGATGGAGTCCGAGCACGACTGGCCGATGCAGCACCGCATCGGCTGGCCCGACCTGGTCAAGGGCGAGGTCGCCATCGGCCGGGCCGCTGAAGCCTACAACCGCTGGGCGCGGGCCACGCGCGTCGTGCTCATCAACCAATTCGGATTCGCCCGCGAGTCGTGTGGCGACCGGGTGCCCGAGGGGATGACGTTTCAAGATTTGCGGCAGGGCAGCGACGTCGAATTCGGCCAGAGCGCGTACGAACCGTTCGGCATCGCCCAACTTGAGACGCTCGCGTTCGGCGGCATCAGCGTGATCACAAGCGCGTGCGGGTGCGCCGAACTGCTCGCCCGCGTGGCCGAGGGCGACCTGCCGGCGAACGTGTTGCTTGTGGACTACGCGGCCCCGGCCGGCGCCGGGACAGAGCCCGTCAGCGATGCCGACACCCGCCGCATCGAACACGAGGTGGCAGCGCGGGTCGCCCGCCAATTGGCAGCACGCCTTCCGACGGGGCCGCAGGATTTCCGGCGGCTCCTGGCGAGCGGCGGGGCACTGGCCGAGAAGATGAGTTGGCAGGCCGTCTGCCGCGACTACTTCGTGCCCGCGCTCCAGCGGTGCTTCGGAAAGGTCCGCCGTCCGGGCCAGCCCGAGAAACGTGCCGGCGGCGCTGGGCATCCCACGGTGAAAACGAGTTGGGAGCCGGTTTTCTAAACCGGCAACGCCGCTTCGGTCTTTGCGCGGTGGGTTTCCCGAGCCGTACCTGTTTGGCGTCCCCCGGCGCCACCCTCCGGACAGGCGGCGGCAGTTCCTTGACCTTGCCCAGGCGGTAGGGTACCTTCGCGCGCATGGCGAAACTCAGCGACAGCGTGCAATACCTGAAGGGCGTGGGCCCGAAGCGCGCGCAGTTGCTCGCGAAACTGGGTATCCGCACCGTCGGCGACGCGCTCCAGTTCTTTCCGCGCAAGTACGTGGACCGCGGCAACGTCGTGCCGATCGCCCAGGTCGTGGCCGGGCGCGATCTGGCGGTCCGGGCGCGGATCGTTGACATGCGTTCGCCTCGCTGGGGCGATCGCCTGGAGGCCCTGATCGCCGACGACACGGGCGAGATGCGGGTCATCTGGTTCCACGCCCGGTTCCTCGTCAAGGCCCTCCACACGGGCGACGAGTACCTCTTCTACGGTCGCGTCGGCGAGTACAAACGGCGGCTGCAACTGCAACACCCCAAGTTCGAACGCATTGCGGAAGACAGCGACGCCGAACCGGGCGGGCAGATCCTTGTCGAGTACCCCACCACCGAGGGCCTCCAACAGGCGTCGCTCGTGCGGATGACGGAGGAGGCACTACGGGCCGGCCTGCTGCTCGCCAAGGAAACGCTGCCGCAGGCGATGCGAGAGCGGCTGCACCTGGCGAACCTGTGCCAGGCGCTTCGCATGATCCATCGGCCGGCGTCGATGGCCGAGGTGAAAGAAGCCCGGCGGCGACTGGTCTTCGGCGAGTTCTTCCTGATGGAACTGGCCGTGGCGCTGAGGCGCCGAAGCGCGCTGACGCTGCACAACGCGCCGCCTATCCCGTGCGATGATAAGGTGGGTAAGCGCATCCGCGCGCGGTTTCCTTTCGCGTTCACTGCCGCCCAGAACAAGGCCATCGCCGAAATCCGGGCCGACCTCGCGCGCGACCGGCCGATGACGCGCCTTCTCCAGGGCGACGTGGGTTGCGGCAAGACGGCCGTGGCCTTGTACGCCGCCCTTGCGACGGTGGCCGCCGGCTACCAGGCCGCCATCATGGCGCCGACCGAAATCCTCGCCGCCCAACATTACCAGAACGGGGAGAAGTACCTCGTGGGCAGCCGCGTGCGGTGGGCGCTGCTGGTGGGCGGCCTCAAGGCGAGCGAGCGGAAGAAGGTGCTGCGGCGGATCCGGCGAGGCGAGGCCGACATCATCATCGGCACGCACGCGCTCATCCAGCAGGACGTAACGCTGGCGCGGTTGGGCCTCGTGGTCGTGGACGAGCAGCACAAGTTCGGCGTCCTCCAGCGGGCCGAGGCCAAGTGGCAGACCGCCGCAGACGACCCGGAACTGGAGCCCCACTACCTCGTCATGACCGCCACGCCGATCCCGCGAACGCTGGCGCTGACGGTCTTCGGCGACCTCGACATCTCGACCATCGACGAGATGCCCCCCGGCCGCACGCCCGTCGAGACGTGGGCCGTCTCGCCGCGCGAGCGCAAGAAGGCCTACACGTTCGTACGGGGCCAACTTGCCGCCGGGCGGCAGGCGTTCGTCGTGTATCCGCTTGTGGAGGAGAGCGCGCGGCTCGACCTTGCGGCCGCAACGGAGGAGGCCGAGCGGCTCGCGAAGGAGGTGTTCCCCGACTTTGAGGTGGGCCTGCTGCACGGTCGCATGAAGCCCGAGGAAAAAGACGCCGTCATGGACCGCTTCCGCCGGGGAGAGGTCCACGTGCTCGTCTCGACGCTGGTCATCGAAGTCGGGGTGGACGTGCCGAACGCAACCGTTATGATGATCGAGCACGCGGAGCGGTTCGGCCTGGCCCAACTGCACCAGTTGAGGGGCCGCATCGGACGCGGGGCTGCCGAGAGCACGTGCCTGCTGCTCGGCAACCCGAAAACGGAGGAAGCCAGCCGCCGCATCGCTTGTATGGCCGAGACGACCGACGGCTTTCGCATCGCCGAAGAGGACCTGCGGCTGCGCGGGCCGGGCGAGTTCTTCGGCACCCGCCAGCACGGGATGCCGGAACTCGCGCTCGGCAACGTGGTCGAGGATTACGACCTGCTCCGCCTGGCGCGGAACGAGGCGTTCGAGTGGATCAAACGGGACCCGGACCTCTCGGACCCCGAGTCGCGAGCGATCCGCCGGGCCCTCGTCAAACGGTTCCGCGACACGTTGCGGCTTATTGAGGTGGGCTAGTTAGCCGCGGGGCTTGCCCCGCGGGCCAACACGAAAGGCAACCTTATGGCCAACTTCATCGAGGAACTCAACTTCGACGATCGCGGCCTCATCCCGGCCATTGCCCAGGACGCCTCCAGCGGCGAGGTGCTGATGGTGGCGTGGATGAATGCCGAGTCGCTGCGCCGGACCATCGAGACCGGCCAGGCCCACTACTGGTCGCGCAGCCGCCGCAAACTCTGGCACAAAGGCGAGACGAGCGGCAACATTCAGAAGGTCCCCGAGATCCGCTGCGATTGCGACAAGGACGTGCTCCTGCTGAAGATCGACCAGGTCGGCGGCGCCGCTTGCCACTTGGGCTACCGCTCGTGCTTCTCGTGGGTCTTGCGCGACGACGCCTGGGCCGAAGACGGCGTCAAGGTCTTCGATCCGGAGGAGAAATATGGCCGTTCCTGACTCGCATTACCATCTGTCCCAGACGAGGCTGCATCGTGTGCTGGCACGCATCCTTTCTGTGACGCGGTGGGGGCTCGCGCTTTTTGGCCTCGGCGCGATAGCGTGGCTGGCGCTGCTGCTTCTGCCACTCTGGACGGGCTACTTCCCTCCCTTGGGGCTGATGTTCCCGATAATGGCTCTGATGCTATTAGGAGTGTGGGCACAGGTGTGGAATGCCCAATGTGACTTTGTTGCCGCCGTTCTTTGCGACGGATGGGTTCGCGCCATAACGCAGGCCCTGCGACTTGGTGTTTACGGTGGTTACGCAAGAGAACATTGTGAAGAGTTGGCTTCGTACCTGGAGGCCCGCAGGTATCGTCTCATGCTGTTTCTCTTGCCGCATGCTTGGTCACTGGTGGTGGTCGTTGCCTCCGTTATTCCCTTCTCAACAGGTGGCTGGCCATTTGAGTGATGTGTCATGGGCGAACGCGTTCATTGGGTCAGCGCGGAGGGTCCTCGGAATGCCGTAGGCCCGTAGGGCCGCCCTGTAATCTAGCCACGGGCGCGAGCTTCGCCTGGCAGGAAGGGTACGGCGCATTCAGCGTGAGCCCATCCAACGTGCCCCAGGTTGCCGCCTACATCGCAAAGCAGGCGGAACACCACAGGAAGATGACGTTCGAGGACGAGTTCATCGCCCTCTTGAAGCGCCACGGCATCGAATATGACCCTCGGTACGTGTGGGGCTGACCTTCATGAATCGCCCCGCCGGGGCTCAAACGTGTGAAATGAAAATGGGGGTGGGTCGGGACTCCCCCTTTCCACGGGCTCGCGCCCGTGGCTAGTGCTCGGTTACTCCTCAAATGACGGGTGCCACGGGCGGCTTGTCCGCCCGTGCGTGTCGAAATCGGGTAGGCACTGGCTGACAAGCAGCCAGCGGCATCCCGCAAATGAGCAGGCACAGAGCACAACCCGCCCCTGTGGGGCGGATGACAACTTGCTACTCGACGCCTAGGCTCTGTCTGATAAATGTCCCGGCGCGTCCGCCCGAGGGATCAGAACCGCGTTTTCGGCCCCATGAGGGGCGTTTCTGGGCAGCCGAGTTTCGAGACG
>Ga0114918_10006244_pt1 | contig 10103 bp, 9 predicted proteins | sample LantaG_FD_87015 | JGI IMG/M metagenome (GOLD analysis project Ga0114918, IMG submission 87015) | Deep subsurface microbial communities from Baltic Sea to uncover new lineages of life (NeLLi) - Landsort_02402 metaG | ecosystem: Environmental > Aquatic > Marine > Oceanic > Sediment | place: Baltic...
AGATTATCCTGACCGGCCCGTCCAGCACGGGGAAGGCGGGGGACCTGGCCGACCTCGACCCCGAGGAACTGGTCGGCAAGGTCGGCGTCGCCAAGACGCTCCTGCGCCCGGCGGGGAAGATGGTCCTTGACGACCGGCAGATCGATTGCGTGACCGAAGGCGACCTCGTGCAGGCCGGCCGCAAGGTTGAGATCATCGAAGTCCACGGCGCCCGCGTCGTCGTCCGCGCCGTCGAGGAAGACCAGGAGGCGTGACGCCGCCGGCGTCGCGCACGTTAGCCGCCGGGCTTGCCCGGCGCGTCAAAAAAGGAGCGCACTATGTTAACCTCTCTTCACACAGCAGCCGGGTGGCTGGCGATGCAGCGACCGGGCGGCGGGGCGGACACGGATGAGTGGGGCCCCGGCACCATCGCCGTGGTCGTCGCGCTGATCATCGTCCTGCTGGTCATCAGCATGTTCCTGCTTCAGTTCATCGGCCTGTGGATCCGGTCGATCGCGTCGAAGGCCGGCATCGGCCTGCTGGACCTGGTTGCGATGCGCCTGCGGAAGGTGGACGTCCGCGTCATCGTCGGGACGAAGATCATGGCCGTTCAGGCGGGCATCCCGTGCCAGACACGCGACCTCGAAAGTCACTACCTGGCGGGGGGCAACCCCGTCAAGGTCGTCCGGGCCTTGATTGCGGCCGACCGGGCCAACATCGAACTCGACTTCAGGACCGCCGCCGCCATCGACCTGGCCGGACGCGACGTCCTCGATGCCGTTCAGACCTCCGTCCTGCCGAAGATCATCGACTGCCCGAACCCCGAACTCGGCCGGCCGACCGTGGACGCCGTCGCCAAGGACGGCATCCAGGTCAAGGCCAAGGCCCGCGTCACGGTCCGGGCGAACCTCGAGCGGCTGGTCGGCGGGGCCACCGAGGAGACCATCATCGCCCGCGTCGGCGAAGGCATCGTCACAACCATCGGCTCGTCCGAGAGTTACAAGAACGTTATCGAGAACCCCGACTCGATCTCCAAGCGCGTCCTCGAAAAGGGCCTCGATGCCGGCACCGCCTTCGAGATCCTCTCGATCGACATCGCCGACGTGGACGTGGGCGAAAACATCGGCGCCAAACTCCAACTGGACCAGGCCGAGTCCAACCGGCGCATGTTCCTGGCCGAGGCCGAGAAACGCCGCGCCGCCGCCGCCGCTCGCGAACAGGAAATGGTGGCCCTCGTCGCCGAGAACCGGGCCAAGGTCGTCCTGGCGGAGGCCGAGATCCCCAAGGCCATGGCCGAGGCGTTCCGAAGCGGCAACCTCGGCATCATGGATTACTACCGTATGAAGAACATCCAGGCCGATACCTCGATGCGCGACTCCATCGGCCGAAGCGCCGAACCGCCCAAGCCGACCGAACCCGGCGCCTGAGAAGCCATAAAATCAGACCGGGGCGGCCGCCCCTCGCCGCACCGGACGGAGCCAGCGATGGAAGAGTGGATCCCGTTCGTACTGTTCATTCTGCTCATGCTTGGCGGAACCCTGCTGAAGCGATACGTCGAGAAACAGCAGGCCGGGAAGAACGCCGCCGAGCGCAGGACCCAGGCCCGTGGGCAAGAGCCCGTGCTGCCCAGGCGGACCGCCGTTCCGCCCCAGTTGGGTGCCGGGCGTCCTCCGACACCCGCGGCGCCTCGCCGCCCGGTGCCGCCCGGCGCTGCCGTGGCGCAGCGGGCCATGCGGCAGAAAGTCGAACGTCGCGGCACGCCTGCCCGTGCGGCGCGCGGTCAGGCCCGGGCCGAGGAGAAACACGAACCGGCGCCGGTCGCGCAACTCGAGCAGCGGCACCTCGGATCGCTCAAGGCCGGTGAGGTCTCGGCCCTTCGCGGCCGCACGATGCGCCCCGCCACCGAACGGCCGGCGGTCGTGCCGTCGGTCGCCCCCCGGCCCGCGTCCGGATTTCTCGGCAACATGCTTCGCGGCAAGCACCTATCTCGTGCCATCGTCCTGTCGGAGATTCTCGGCCCGCCCAAAGGTCTGCGCGACCTGTAGGCGAGCAGCGTTTCCGTTCTGAGCCGCGCCCGGCAATCTGAGCCGCGCCCGCAAGGAAGCGGCCGCTCCCTGGCAGTCGCGGCTCTGTTACGACTCGCGGCGTTACCCCTGTGCGAACAATTCCCTTGAGAAACCATCGGCGGCAGCCTTATCATCATCTCAAGACCTCCGGGTGACACACAAATGAGCGACAACACCCAATCCGACGAATCGACCCTGCGCCGGCACCTCGAAGTCCTGCTTGGGGTCATGCGCCGGCTGGCCTCCGAGCCGCGTCTGGATCCGCTCCTCGGGTCCATCGCCGAAGAAACCTGCGAACTGCTGGATGCCGAGCGGACCACGCTCTTCCTCTACGACGCCGCAACCGACGAACTCACCAGCCGCACCGTCACCGAGAGCGAGATCGAGGTCATTCGCTTCCCCGCCGACCGCGGCATCGCCGGGGCCGTCGCACGCAGCAAGCGGCCACTCATCATTCCCGATGCTTACGCCGACCCACGGTTCAACCCCGACGTGGACCGAAAGACCGGTTGGCGGACCCGGGATATCCTGGCCGTCCCCATGACCAATCTCGAAGGCGAACTCGTCGGCGTGCTCGAGGCCCTCAATAAGCGTGCCGGCTCGTTCACCCAAGACGACACGGCCCTGCTGACGGCCCTGGCGGACCAGGCAGGCGTGGCGCTGGAGCGTGCGCGGCTGCTGGAGGAGTTCCTTGCCAAGCGCCGGCTCGAGGACGAGATGGAACTGGCCCGCGACATCCAGATCGGTCTCCTGCCGCAGGAAGCACCCGGTCTCGACGGGTTCGACCTGGCCGGCTGGAGCCAACCGTCCGAATACGCCGGCGGTGACTTCTTCGACATCTTCACCTGGGGCGACGGACGTGTCGGCCTGATGCTGGGCGACGCCGTCGGACACGGTGTCGGACCGGCGCTGCTGGCCGCAGAGACCAGGGCGCTCGTGCGGGCCCTGGCCCTTCGGGAAAGCCGGCCGGACGTCGTCCTGTGCGACACTAACCGGCTGCTGGCCGCAGACGTCGGCGAGGGCCGCTTCGTAACGCTCGCGCTGGCGGTCGCCGACGCCGCCGAGGGCGCCGTCTCCTATGCCAGCGCCGGGCAGGGGCCGATAGTGCTGATGCGGGCCGACGGCCACCACGAACAGTTTAACGCCACGGGGCTTCCGCTCGGCATTTTGCCGGACGCACCCATCGAGGCCGGCGAGCCGATCAGGCTCGCGCCCGGCGACGCGTTTCTCCTGATTTCGGACGGCATCTTCGAGTGCGAGACGGCCGGCGACGGAGACCTCGGCATGGACCGCGTACTCGCCAACGTCCGCCGGCACCTGGGCGGGTCCGCCGAGTCGGTTATCCGGGCGCTCGAGGACCTGACCGAATCGGTCAGCCCGGACGGCCGGTTCCGCGACGACCGTACCATCGTCGTTACGAAGCGCGTCTGACGAGGTTGCCGGGAGCCTGGTGCGGCGGGTCGGTCGCCTCCTCGGGTCGCCGGGGCCGCCTGGCCCGCCGCGCAAGGCGTAAACGAAGACACCTGCCATGGCCAAGCCTGTAAGCAACGATCAATTCGACCGAGCGACCGACCCGGAGTACGCAGCCGTCTGTCCGACGGCCGTCCTCGCCGTGATCGTGGGCGTGTTGGGTGCGACGGCTTTTCTGGTGGCGCCGCTGGTCGCGGTGCCGGTCGCGGCGATCGTGCTGGGTCTGGCGGCCCATCGGAAGATCCGCAAATCGCAGGGCGTCCTGGTCGGGCGGAAACTGGCCCTGGCGGGGATCGTGCTCGGAATCGCAACAGCGGCGCTGGGCGGCGGGTACCACCTCAGTATCTACCTGGGCGAACAACGGACGCTCAAGGACCTCAAGACGCAGGCTTCCGAGATGATCGACGACATCCTCGCCGGCCGGTATAAGAACGTGTTCGAGAAACTGCCGGACGATTCCGTTCAACGCAGGGTGGGGGTCGAGCACTTCGGCAAAGCCATGTCCGATCTGTTCGAAGGCGGCGGCAATCTGGTCCAACGCAACCTGAGGTCGCTTCAGATCCTGCCTACCGAACGGGGCGGCCTCGTGGCGCCGGCCGAGATGTGCGTCAGGCTCGACCGCCGCACACTCGAGATCACCCTGTGGTTCCGCCGGGAGGACGACGGACGGTGGCAGTTCGCGGGCGTAGGCGGCCATGAGACTTTCGAGAGCATCGCGAAGCATGCCGGCCAGGACAGCCCGGCCCCCCTCCCTGCGCCCTATCAGCGTGGCCACGGGCACGGCCACCACCACCACTGAGGGAACCGCCATCCCGGCGCGTCGGCCCAGGCCCCCCTACTGCTTGACGCGCCGAATCGCCGCACCCAGCCGGCGGAGTTTGCGCTCCAGGCGCTGATAGCCGCGGTCCAGATGATACACCCGCGAGATGGTCGTCTTGCCCCCGGCCACAAGGCCTGCGACGACCAGAGCAGCCGAGGCCCGCAGATCGCTGGCCATCACCTCTGCGCCCGACAGGGCCCGCGTTCCGTGAACGACCACCGCGTTGCCCTCTTTGCGGATCTCGGCGCCCATGCGGCCGAGTTCGGCCACGTGCATGAACCGGTCGGGAAAAATCTTCTCGGTGACGACGCTGATGCCGTCGGCCACCGTCAGCAGCGCCATCATCTGGGCCTGAAGGTCCGTCGGAAAACCGGGGAACGGCAGGGTCGTCACGTCAACGCTCTTCGGGCGGCGGCTCGCGCGGACGCGGATCGTGTCGTCGAAATGCTGGACCTCGATGCCGATCTCGCGCAGCACGCTCACCAGCGCGAACAGGTCGTCCCACCGCGCGCCCTCGACCGTCACGTCGCCGTGCGTTGCGGCTCCGGCCAGCAAGAGCGTCCCGGCCTCGATCCGGTCGGGGATGACCGTATGCTCGCAGCCCGTCAGGTGGTCCACGCCCTCGACGACGAGGCGCGGCGACCCGAGCCCGTAAATCTGAGCCCCCATCTTCACAAGCACGCGGGCCAGGTCCCGGACCTCCGGCTCGCACGCCGCGCAGTCGATGACGGTCGTGCCCTTGGCGAGAACCGCGGCCATCAGGATGTTCTCGGTCCCCGTGACGCTGGACCCGAACGGCCCGCCGAGGTACATCTCGGTCCCGCGCAGCCGCCGGCATCCTCCGACGATGTACCCGTGCCGGATGCGGATTCGCGCGCCGAGCGCCGCCAGGCCCTTCAGGTGCAGGTCCACCGGCCGGTCGCCGATGGCACAGCCGCCCGGCAGGCTGACCTCCGCCTTGCCGCGCCGCGCCACGAGAGGCCCGAGGACGCAGATGCCGGCACGCATCGTCCTCATGATCTTGTACGGTGCGCGGTTGCGGGTGGTGCGGCGAGGGGCCCGCAGGATCATGTCGCCGTCCGGTTCCCGCACGACGCGGACGCCGAGCGTTTTCAGGAGGCGTGTCATCGTCCGGATGTCGGCCAGGTCGGGCACGTCTTTCAGGCGCATGGGCCCCTCGGCCAGGATCGAAGCGGCCATGATTGGCAGGGCGGCGTTCTTGGCGCCGCCGGCGCGAACGCGGCCTTTCAGGCGGCGTCCGCCTGTGACGACCATTGCATCCATGAGCCTCTCGCTCCTCTCGGTCTTCAAACAGCGCGCGCCGGACAAGTCCGGCGGCTAACGCCGGCGCGGCGCACAACCCGGGCGACCCGAAATCGCGCGCTCGTGCGGGCGGCTAACCTTTGCGATGTCGCAGCGTGTGCCCCGGTGATGCACGCCCTGTTTTAACCTTCCGGCTCGCGTTGTGCTACAAGGATTCGGTCCAGGCCGGCGTAATCTTTGAGGACCCGGACGTTGAGGAGGCCGCGGACGGTTGAAGCCGTCTCGGCCGCCCTGGCGCCGTGGCCGGCGCCGATTTCCACGAGCAACGTCGCTGTGGGCTTCAGATAGGCCCGCGCGCCCTTGAGGATGCGTTCGATGACTTCGGTTCCGTCGGGCCCGGCCACGAGGGCGTCGCGTGGTTCGTGTTCGCGTATTTCGCGCGGGAGGCCGTCCCACTCGGCCTCCGCGACGTACGGTGGGTTGGCGACGAGAAAATCCGCGGGCGCCGCGTCGGCGGCATCGAGGGCGTCGTACAGGTCGCCTTCCAGAAACGTGACTCGGGTCCCGACGTCGTGGGCCTGGGCGTTGATGCGGGCGACCTCAAGCGCCGCCGGCGAGATGTCGGTCGCCGTGACGCGGCAATCCGGCAGGCGGACCGCCAGACTCACCGCCACGCATCCGCAGCCGGTGCACAGGTCGATGGCCGTGAGGGGGCCGGACGATTCCATCTCGCCCTCCTCAAGGAGCGGGGCCGGGGTGGCGCCGCTTAGGCGCAGGACCTCCTCGACAAGCATCTCCGTCTCGGGCCGCGGGATGAGGCAATCGGGCGTGACCTTGAAGGCGAGCGAGAGAAACTCGCACGTGCCGACGAGGTAGCGGGTCGGCTCGCCGGCGGCGCGGCGGCGGACGAGTTCGCGGAAGGCGGTCCGCTCATCCTCGGCGACCGGATCCTCGTACCGCAGGTACAGGTCGATGCGTTCCGCGCCCAGGACGTGGGCCAGAAGAATCTCGGCCTCCAGGCGCGGCTGGGCGATGCCCCCGCGCTCAAAGAAGCCGCGCGTCCATTCGATGAGGCGGCCGATAGTCCACTCGTCGGATGATACGTTGGGCATGACAGATCCGTTCGGGCGCCGGGCAACGCCCGCCGTGGCAAGGAACAGGTAGCCCTTTTACCGCCACGGCGGGTGCGTGGCAAGCCTAAAGCGAGGCGCGCCCTGTTCCAAGAGGCATCCGGCGATTAGGGCCCGATCCGAAGGCGCCGGGGGCTTACGGCCGCACGCCGCTCCACGTGGCCGCCGGCCCCCGCGGTACCCCCCTGCGCGGGGGGGGCGACGCCGGCATCGTCGGGCGCCTCCTTAACAAGGACGCCGACGCCGCGTCCCCGAACGTCGGCACGCCCCTTCAGGTCGCCGAGAGGGCCGGCCACGAGAAGGTGATCGAAATCCTCCGCAAACGCGCCCGCAAGCAGTAACCTGCCGCCGCGCCGACGGCCTACAGCGTCTCGGGCCTGCGCTGCACGTCGCCGAAAACCTCGTGGACCGTGGCGTCCATTTCCTCGTCGCTCATGGCGGGGACGCGCCCGGCCTCGTACAACGATTGGATCCAGTTGTTGATCTGGACGATGCGCGGGTCGTTCTTGGCAACGTCCTCGGGCAGGTCGTACCGTCGCTGGATCCAGCCCAGGACCCCTGCGACGCCGCTCTTGTCCGTGAGGCCGATCCGGATCGGCCGTCCCAGGATAGTGTCGGTGTCGAACGGGTTGTAGATCTCCTCGTTCTTCAGCAGTCCGTCGGCGTGGATGCCGGCCCGTGTCAGGTTGAAGTCGCGGCCGACCAGGGGGTAGCGCGGGTCGATGCTCTGGCCGATCTCGGCCCGGTAGTAGTCGGCCATCTCGGTGATGACCGAGTAATCGACGCCTTCGGTCTCGCCCCAGAGCATGGCGTGCTCGACGATGAGGCCCTCGATGGGCGGGTTGCCGGTCCGCTCGCCGATCGAGAGGAACGTGCCGTTGGCCGCGCAGCAACCGTGCAGCCAGGCCGTCGTGGCGTTGACGAAGACCTTGTGGAAATCGTTGTGCCCGTGCCACTCCAGCCACTCGGGCGGCACACCCGCCTCACGCCGCAGGCAGTAAACGACCTTGGCCACCGAGCGCGGCAGTTGTGCCCCCACGTACGGCACGCCGAAGCCGAGCGTGTCGCACATCCGGATCTTGACGGGCACCTCGTACTGCTCGGCCAGCAACATCAACTCCGCCACGAAGGGGGTAACGAACCCTTCGATGTCGGCCCGGGTGATGTCCTCCAGATGGCACCGCGGGATGATCCCCTCGTCGAGGGCCGCCTTGACCGTGTCGAGGTACATCTCGAGGGCCTGCTTGCGGGTCCGCTGCAGTTTCAGGAAGATGTGGTAGTCGGAGCACGAAGTCAGGATGCCCGTTTCCTTCAGGCCGATCTCCTTGACCAATCTGAAGTCTTCCTTGATGGGTCGGATCCATCCCGTGACCTGCGGATACTCGTACCCGAGCGCCAGACACTTCTCGACCGCCTCGCGGTCCTTCTTGGAATAGAGGAAGAACTCGCTGGCCCGGACCAGGCCGCGCGGACCCGCCAGCCGGTGCATGAACTTGTACAATTCGACGATCTGCTCGACCGTGTACGGCGCGCGGGCCTGCTGACCGTCGCGGAACGTCGTGTCGGTGATCCACGTTTCCTCGGGGATGAACGTCGGCACCCGCTCGTGCGTAAACGAGATCTTCGGAAACCGGTCGTACGGGAAGATGTCGCGGTACAGGTTCGGCTCCTCGACGTCCTCAAGCCGGCGCGGATTGAGGTCCGTGTAGAAGGACTGTGTATGGTGGTCGAAGTGTAACACGTCGCGCTCCTTTCCGCTTCGCGGCCCGTCTCGGCCGACGGCCGGACATGCGGCACACTATCGAGAGCCGCGATTATATCGACAAAGGCCTCGCCGTCAATCCTGGTGTGCTCCGGAGCAGTTCTCGAGGCCCGTCCGGACATCGCACTTTCTTCGCGCGGCCGGTGCGGGGCGCTTGAGTGCGATAGGTTTATCCTGCAGGGCAGGCACGTGCCTCTGAAGGTTTTTTGTGTTGCGGCAAGCGGGGGAGTCTCTATCCTATGACGCCAGGCGAGGGCTGGGTGGATGCACGTCCGCCCTGCTTTCGGGAGAAAGACCGCTCGCCGCCTGTGCAGGCGGGCTGTGGATACGGGCATTCGGTTAACCCAGGAAGGAGTATAGTCAATGGCGAAAGCAATGACGAAGTCGCAGGTGCTGGCCGCTCTGGCTGAGGGGTTGGAGATCAGTAAGAAGGACGCCGCGCAGTTCGTCGAGGTTCTCGTGAATCTGGCCTACAGGGAGGCCCCGAACGGCTTCACGATCCCCGGCCTCGGGAAACTGGTCGTCGTCAACCGCAAGGCCCGCATGGGCCGCAACCCGCAGACCGGCGAGCCACTGCACATCCCGGCCAAGACGGTTCTGAAGTTCCGCATCGCCAAGGCCGCCAAGGACGCTTGCCTGTAGCGCAGGCTTTCCGCCGGTTCGACAATCGATCACCGCATACCAAGGGCCGACCGTCCGACGGGTCGGTCTTTGCCTCTGCGCCGAATGGTCGGGCCGGGACCTGATTGCAGGGAAGCGAAACAACAGAGGAGAGCTGGAGCGATGGTGCAGACACCACGATGGGACATCCTGGGGGCAGGCGGCCTTCAGTTTTCACGCGGGCTTCGACCCCGAGGGGCGGCTGTTCGCGAACCAACTAGGCGGCGGCGGGATCCTCGACGTGGGAGGTTCCCCCGTCTCGGCCTCGTGTACGAGATGGAAAAGCCTGCTGCGCACTGCATCGTGAGCAGGCTCACGCCAGCCGCCCGAAGATCTCGTCGTACGGGAACAGCCGGCCCGGACAATGGGTGGGCTTGAGTTGCCCGTGGCCGTGGATGCGGCCATGCGGAATGTGGTAACGCTGCTGGAGGAACCGAACGACGCGGGCACACGATTCGATCTGGGCTTTGGTCGGACGGTAGTGGTCGAAGTTGCCGACCAGACACACGCCGATGCCCACGTCGTTGTACTCGGGATGGCCCGCCACCTTGCAGTGGGCGCCGTGCTTCTGCTTGGGCCAGCGGCTGCCTATTTCGACGGTGCCGTTGGCGGACCCGGCGCCGTTTCCGATGACGAAGTGGTATCCGAGTTCATCCCATCCGTTATTGCGGTGCATCCGGTCGAACTCGGCGGCCGAGCCGCGGTCGGTCGCGCTGTGGTGCAGGACGATGTACCGCCACTGGCGTTCGGCGCCCGGCGGAATCCACGCGCTCGGGCCGCGCGCAACGGCCACGCGTGATCCCGGCCACGCCTGCGACGGGCCGGCGGCATACGCCTTCGGGCCGCCGGTGCGCGGGCCGAAGTACGGCGGTGCGGGGTCGCGCACCAGGCCCGCCCGTTGGTTGCAGCCGGCGAGCACGAGGCCTGCCGACGCACCCGCAGCGCCGGTCACG
>Ga0114918_10006245_pt1 | contig 10101 bp, 13 predicted proteins | sample LantaG_FD_87015 | JGI IMG/M metagenome (GOLD analysis project Ga0114918, IMG submission 87015) | Deep subsurface microbial communities from Baltic Sea to uncover new lineages of life (NeLLi) - Landsort_02402 metaG | ecosystem: Environmental > Aquatic > Marine > Oceanic > Sediment | place...
ACTGGTGTAGCTTGCAAAAACCTAAACCGTAAATTTATAGGCATAGAGCTTGATAAAGATTATTTTGATATAGCAAAGAAAAGGATTGAAGATGAATAGCATTGATCCATACATTGCCAGAGCTGTAAAAGCTGTGATGATTAGGAATGGTATTAATTCTGTAACCCTAGCTATAAACACGGGAAAAAGTGCGGATACTATCAGGGCTTTTTTGCGGGCTAAAAATTCTAAAACAATGCTCAAGCTGCAAGAGATTTCAAGCGGCATAGGCTGTCCACTGTCTGAAATTATAATCGAGGCTGAGCGCATAGCTGAAATAAACAAAGGAAAGTAATCATGAAAGCAAGCGTAAATAATTTGTACTTAAATGATTTTGTGTTTGCCGGTACTGGCATAGCTTATAAATCAAGGCTGTATGCTGTCAAATCATCAAGCAGACACTCGGCAAATAAAAAGGCAAAGTCAATAACAAGAGATCTAAACTCTGGAAAATTGTGGCTTACTTTATTTGCTAAATTTCGACTGTTAACGCTTCATAAAATAGAGACATGGCGCAACATATCAGCAGTTAAATTATCTTTCGCTGAATATGCGGCAATAATTTGTAAATAAAAAGGGACTTAAAATGCAGAGCAATAACGATATGACGATGTTAAAAATAACGCGCAGAGCTGGCGAGGCTTTCTTTATTGATGACATCTGTATAAGAATAGAGCAAATAGATTTAAATGAGATTTATTTGCTAATAGATGATAAATGCGCCTTAAAAAAAACAGGAGAGCCTCTTCTTATTTGTGAAAATGTTAAGATCTTCATGTCCAAAACGATGCACGGAAATGTTAAAGTTCAAATTTTTGCGCCAAGATCTGTTTTAATTGCTAGAGAAGAGATAGCCGCGTTCGATAAAAATGGAAAATTACTAGGTCGTGCGTCATGAGCGATCAAAAAGCACAGAAGTGCATAAAAGAAAATAAACTTATCGATGCTAGAGATCTGCCGATCTATCCAATTCATTATTTTCAGCGAGGCAAAACGTGCGATCTAAAATGGATAATCTCGCACATGAGGAACATCCCAGCTCATAAACAGCGCGAGGTCGCAGATGAGTACGAAAAGATTTACGGCTCTGCAAGAAGCAATTACCTCGGCAGGGATTTGGCAAATAAATACCTACTTGAGCTATCTAAAGAGTTTCGAACAATGAAGGCGCGCGCATGATAAGAGCAGCTAGAACAGATGCAAACCAGAAAGAAATTGTTTCGGCATTTAGAAATGTAGGGTGGTCAGTTCTTATAATCAGTCAGCTAAAAAATTGCTGTGACATATTTGTTAGCAAAAACGGGCGGACAATAGCTGTTGAAATTAAAGACGGTAGCAAGCCGAAAAGTCAGCAAAAATTAACGGATGGAGAAATTGAATTTAAAGACAAATGGCAGGGAGAATACAAAATAGTAAATTGTATTGATGACGTTTTAGAGATTAATAAAGGTAATATTTAGTAAAAATATAGCGCTTAAATATTAAATGCTAAGCGCTATATTAAAGAATAAATTAAAAAGTAGTTACATATGCTTTTTAATCACAGAGCCAATAGGCCTGCCTAGTTTAATTTCTTCGCGCAACTCATTGTAATTAAGTTTGGATAATTCGTGTCTGTATTTACTCATAGCAATAAGCTCTTTAAACAAATTGTAACGAGGTAGAGACCCTCTCCCCCAGCTGTAAACTGACTGCCTCCTCAATCCTGCGTCCCTAGCTATCTGTGAAATGTTGGGCTCGATTTTTTTAAGGATTTCTAATAAATTCAAAATTTTCTCAGTTATTGGATTAATTAATTGACACGTAAAGACATTAACACCACACTATAATTACTGTCAAATAACAAGCCGTAGGCCGCTAATGACACAAGAGTCAAATGATGGTGATGAGGTGGAAACGTTTTTATTTCACAGCCTAAAAAAGGTTGATACAAACCTAATCCAAATTCCTCAGTGGAAGACGCCAGATCACGCAATAGCAAGAGCTTTTAGCGATGGGAAGAAACACGCAGTCAACCATTTTTATGGAGAGGAACCAAACAAAGATTGGCCGTACGGCGTTAAATCGTGGGCAGTAAACCCATGCACTGAGAACAGGCCGGGCGCTTTTTATTCTTGGTTAGCTGGATTTTGTGAGCAATGGGCTGAGTTAGTGCGCAATGAAGAAAATGAAAAGCCCTAACCTGTAGGGCTTTTAAAGTTGCTATACCAGGGCTGTGATCGATAATGTTACCGAGCTTGTAGCTGTATTTAACGTATCCGCCACTTCCCTTAGTTCAAGATCAAATGTCACTATCTCGCCAGCGCTGCCAGTTATGGAAAACGACGCACCCGCGCCACCTAAATTAACCCAAGCATCCGCAACGCCAAGATCTAGCGCCCCAACTAAGCTTGTTGCCCTAACCTCGTATAGCTCGCCAATAAAATCTACTATCGTGGTATATGCCCCAAATGTACCGTCGCTTCCCCTCCACAAACCATTTGATAGGATGTCAATCCGAGGACTAACGCCTCCTACACTTGACACCGAGTCTATAACCATTGGATCGGGTAGCACGACAGGAGATGCTATGGCAGCCTTTATGCCAATTTTAGTCGGTACAGTTGTGTTTGATTTGTGCAATATCTGTCTAATAGTAAACGAAATAACTGTGGAATTTACTCCACTACCCTCAGCTAAATACCTATCTCTGCCCCATGACACATTTTCTATTGATACCCATTCATCAAAGGTGCCGCTAGACGATCCGCTCACTAAAGTTGCGCATATTTCAAATGAGGATCCGACGCCAATTGTTACGCCTCCGCTGTACCAAAGTGCAATTTTGCCATTTAGATCAATCTCGCCATTATCTTTAAATGTAAGCAAGCATTCTGCATCAAATCCAGCCTGCGCAACATCAAGCGCAACAAGTCCAGCGCCGATAATTGGGGCCGCATTTGAAGCCGATAAAGCGTCAAGCTCATACATTTCTGGCTTATATTCGACCAGCTCAATTTCAACCGTGCCATCCGTGTTTGGAGTTCTAGATTTTAATGTGAAATTAGAAGAGGCCAAATCGTCAGCGTCAGCTATAAAATAACGAGATCCAACCTGCTGATCTCCGATGGCTATGTACGCGCCACTTATGCCTGTGGCAATAAAGCCAAACTCAGTATCAGTACGCGGATCGCATGGTACAGTATTTGACGGATAGCCCTCTTCGTCAGTCAAAAAAACAACGTATGACCTGCCAAGCTCTGGCAAAAAACGCTCTGTAGTATCGTAAACGCTTGCATTAATCCCCATGATTTCGCCGTCAAATGTATCAATATCATTAATATCAACCCACCCGACACGATCAAGTAATTCAATTTCTAGCGCGTCCCTATACGTAGTTTCTTTAACAACTCTACGCTGATACGCTATGCGCCGGATCTCCAAGTTGGCCCTGTTTTCAGCTTGATAACTATTTCTGCAGCCTGCCAATTTTATCTCTATCGGAATATTTCCTATTTCTCCTGTCACTATTTCACCCGTCAAAATATCAAACCGTCTCTCTATATAAGCCTCTGTGTTATCTGTATCATTTACATAAATTATGCGAACGCTATCAGCGTCATCGTCTCGCTGAGGCTGCCAAGATTGTTTTGCCCTATTTCCAGTTACCGATCTTCTGTTGAACATGGCCGCCATCACGGGCTTGGCTTCATCCCTAGCAAATCGCCACTTCCGGCCGTCGTGAAACGCTGCAACCCTAGCCACATTACAAATAGATTCTATTCGTTCACCTTTTGATAAATTGGCATCGTCAAATGTAAATGAAAACTCACCAAGCTGCTAATCGCTAAGCCCGTCCTGAATCGCGTACAACTCCTCAAGATCTACTGTTTCAGAGGTTTCACCTCCGCGCATTATTAGTGTGTAAGCAACTGCATCAGCGAAGGAGTTTGTTGGCTGTAAGTTTGTCGCTTCATACCTAGAAGTTGCCCGGTTGTAATATGGCAACAAGCGACTATAGTCTAAATTTATTTTTTGCCCAGATTGATCTGGACTAAACAAAGTGGCCCTGCGTTGAACCAACATCGTTGTAACGTCGCCAAAATCGTCAACTGAGTACGGCGTAACAGATACAAAGGCCTCAAGTTTTAGCTGTTCGCTAGCAGCGCCACCAGCATCTATTACGTTTGTAATTCTGCGCGCCCTTACTTTGTATGAGCCTGGTAGCATCCCCGGATAATTATCACTATTAAATATTGTAGTAACAAACTGCGGATCGAATGTGTTTTTAGTTATTGAGGAATCTTGAGTAAATACGTCATCTGTAACAGTGTTCTGAATTTCAAATCGAATAGATAGAGTGATAGCGCTGCCGCTTGAAGATCTAACGCCAGCAGGGGCTTGCCAGTGAATTAATACCTCTTCCGCATCTTCGCCGGGGACGTTAAACCAGCCAACCCATGTATCCGTCTCGTTTAATGCGTTGACTTTTGCAATGTTACCAGTGAAGTAAAATAAATTTGGGTAAATTGGATCAGCATAAGCAAAATAAATTACAGCGGAGTCTTCCGATTCATTATATGTAAAACTATTGACAATAAAAAACCCATTAATTACAACATACTGCAAATCTCCTGGGCCTTGTATGTGAACCCTTATGTAATCTCCAGCCTCGAAGTTAATGCCAGTTGACGCCCAATTACTTATTTTTATCATCGTTTCGGTCTCTAGACATTCAGCAGACCAATAGTAATTTTCCGCAACGTACTGGCTAACGCTTGGATCATTATTTGCTAGCAATATTTGCCCGTCTACGTTAGAAGACGATTGATGAATAACTAAAAACTCATCAGCAGGCTTGGTGAATGGTGGGAATATGGTTGCAGAACTGTTTGGAATATCAAGTATATTTGTATCGCCAACTCGCACTTCTCCGGCCTCCACTTCTCCTTCGCTAATGCAAAACACTCCAATCTGTTTCTTTATGTTGCCTTCGTAATAATAAAATGACGGCTGAATAAAATCAGGGTAAGAAACTCCTGATCCAAAACATTGAGGAATGCCCTGTCTTGGCCTAAATCCATTTGACGCTGAGTTAAGACTATTGTTCGGTGACTCATGCGCGCCCTCTTCCGCCCCGGGCAGTTTCGGCATTGTTGCGATCATGTAAACTGAATACGCTACAGCAGCCGCCACAATCACGTAATAGGCAACCATGCGCACCGCTTAATGCTGGCCTGTTTATAATAATTAGCTGATCTGTTTCACCCAAGGTAAAATCAAGTATAGATTCATCAGTGTTTTCGTGGTCGTTTCGGAAGATCTCTTTTCCGTTAAGCCAAAAAGAACATGCCAAGCCGCTGCATAAATCATCCTGTGATGAAAATGTTTTGTTAAGCCAATCAAGCACGTTTGTATTTTTTTCAACGTGGTAAATGGTAGGAGAACTTATGCCAGCTGGATCGCGTTTGTGCGTTATTTTAATCATATTTAAAATACCTGATATTGCCGTGAGAGTTATTTATTGATTGGTATGAATCCCACCTTACACCAAGCCTAATGGTAGAATGTAGCACCCTGCCACAAAGGCATCGCCCAACGTGAGTCAGGTTTTCTTTGCTATCAAATACCGCCATTATAGCGCCATCCCTAGGCTGGCATGGCACAAATCTTCCCATATCAATAGTTTTTGCCGCGTCCTCAGTCGAGCAATTCTTATCAGAGTAGCCTGTGGCCACTGGAAGCTCTGTGCCGTCTATTTCTCTGAACGACGCGAGAACCAAGCCCCAGCAATCGTATGCTTCATCACCCTCAGCACGGTTTACCCATGGTTTCCCGTTTGACTTGTTGCAAAACTCTTCAGCTTTTATTAATTTAGTCATGTTAAACCTTCGCGTTAGTGCCAGGAAAATCGTAACCATTGTAACGCCTAGATACCGACTGACCGCGAGGGTTTGCCGTGTCCAGCGTTAACACCACGTTATCAGCATCCATTGAAAACGTGCCTACTGACAGCTCCACCGATGGTCTAAATGGAGTTGTTAAATCGGTAGATAGCCAATATTTAATGGTCGCGTCTACCGGTATCATCCACCCCAACTGATAGCGATCAACCGCCTTTATAAACTGCTTTGCTTGGCTTCCTATCCTGCCTAATTGAACTTCATAACTGATAGAGTTGCGCTCGTCCTGTAGCGTTTCTTTGATGCTCATAGATGCAGGAGAGTAAACCTCTCCCGCAAAAGTTTTATCGAAATACTGGTCTTTGACGTATCTCAAATAACCGAAGGCAGGGTGATAAATCTCAAGCGTCATGTACTCAATAATTACTGGCTTTGTGTTGAAAAATTGCCTACTGGATATGGTCATTAACTAAGGCCCTCGTCAAGAAGGCTTGCGCCGAGATTGATGTCGCCGCAATTTACGCCCCATATTGCCTCGAGCTCTGTCGCATTTGCATCATCGTTATTCACTATGACTCTAGTCATAAACTGAGCTGAATATAAGTAAATCCCGCCAATTGTTTTGCTGTTAAGCTGAGGATAACCGCTAGCCGTAAATCTGCATTCTTGTGTTTCAGCAGATCTATCTTCAGTTATGCACGGCCCATCAAACCACGGCGAAAACACTTTGAATTTATTAGCCCTTAGCCAAAGCTGAAAGCGCCTAGCATCACCCTCTTTAAATGTATATGTAACATTGTGAAATTGTGGTGTGTCATCAGAAAACGGCACAACAAAAGACGGCCCGCTAGCCAATTCGCTTTCTCTAAATCCCACAACTTCTTCGCGACTATATCCAGAAACCAACGGCCCACGCAGGCCGGTCGGCCATTTTATTTCAGCCATGTTATGCTCTCCTTCCGCCGTTTAGTACGCCACTTACGTTTGTAACTCTCTGCATTCCGCGCATGCCTTTACTGTTTGAGTTAGACATCTGGCCTATTACAATGCTTAACACTTGCTCAGACGTTAGTGGATCCCGTCTTGACTCTACTCGATACCCATCAGCTGCGGCATAATTGTGTATTGTAATGCCGCCGCCAGAATTACCGCCACCAGCAAGGCCTTTCATTTCAGAGTTGGATAATACTTTACCATTATTTCCTGGTATTACTAAAAGCTCAGGTTTGTTTTTCTCGCCCATCTCGTAAGTGTTGCCTGCCAAAACTGAGCCGCCATGCTCTCTCATTCCAGCCGCCGGGGCTGAAGCTATAGCAGGAGCGCCTGCGGCGGTTATTATGCCACTCATAGCCGCGCCAGCCGCAGGAGCAGCCGCAGGGCCTATGATTGGTATTGCCGCAGTTGACGCCATTGCAGCCGCCGCGCCTAGTGACGCCAGCTCTACAACCGCAGCTGTTACCGCAGCAGTGTGAGCGGTTGCCGCTGCCGCCGCTAGAGACTGCTTAGCTGTCACGGTGGTTTTATCAACAGCTTGTTCTATCAGGGCATTTTTAACATGCTGCACGCCAATTTGCACAAGCGATCCAACTGCATCATTTATTATTGCGCTAGCCAGTTGCTGCATTGCTGCTTTGGCGTCCATAGTTCCAGATATTAGACCAGTAATAACGTTGGTTGTTGCTGCTCCCATGTTGTTTATAGTCGACAGCATTAAGGCGTTCATCTCGCTCTCGGCTGTATAACGTCGCTCTCTTGCAGCCTGCTCTGCAACACCATACTGATCGTCTATATTTTTACGCAGCGTGGCATAGTCAGTATGAAGCATAAGGCCAGCCGCTTCGGCCTCCTCCAATACTTTTAGCTCGGCATCTTTTTGAGCTTTAAGAAGTTCCACAGGATCGCCGCGCTTATCGGCTACTGATGCAGCGCCAATGGCCACTCGCTTGCTTTCTGCATCTATAGCGGCTTTCTTTTTCTTCTCGCTTGCGATTAGATCCTTGAGTGAGTCAGCCATGTGTTTATCAGTGAAAGCCTTTCTTTTTTTCTCTCTTGCTATCTCGTCATCGAGTGATGACTTCATATACTCGTCAGCGTCTTTTTGTGCCTCCTTTAGTTTTTCTTTTGCTTCGATAACCCCAAATGATGCATTTATAGATTTCAACTGTTCAGCCGTTGCTCCTTTTTCCAGTGCAATCCTAAGCGCGGTTTGTCTGTTTGTTTCGTTAGTTTGCAGTGCTTGCTCTTTGAGAGCTTCTACCATTGATTTCACTGCATCAGCGGCGCCCTCCGCTGTAACTTCGACACCGCCAAGCACACTGCGCAGCGTAGACAGCGCCTGTGATGATAATCTCCCCTCTTTTGACGCGTTAGTAATGACCTTGGCGAACTCGTTAAATTTAACATTTGTATATCCAGTTGTATTTGCTATATCTGCAATTACAGAATCAAGCTTATTAAAATTTTCAACGCTGCCACTTTTCTGCACATCAATTAACGCTGAAACCAATTTATAAGCCTGAGTGCTTGTAGCTCCGAATTCGCTACCAGCTAAATCAACCGCTGTTTTTAGAGCTTTCCAAGTGCCAAAGTTTACATTTCCAGCCTTATCTAACTGCACCAGTTGACCCTCTAGCGTCTTCCCTGTTTTGCGCAGATAATCAAGAGCCTTACTTGCTGCCTCTAGATTTGTTGTGTAACCCTGTAGCGCACTAACATTTTCTTTTATAACCGCTTGTGAGCTTTTAAGTGATTCAGTCGCTTGAATTGTAGCAATAGCTAGTTGCACTTTTGCCGCCGCAGTATTAGCTTTGGCTAGCGCTGCGTATTCGTTTGAAAGCGCATTGACCCCTTCTTTGCTTTTAACTACGATGCTATTTAGCACCTCCATTGAGCTGTAAAGGCTATCCCCTGCTTTTTTGCTATTTAGTAGGCTTGGCAACAGCATCCCAATCAGTGAAAACGCAATGCCAGAAACAGCGCCAAGCAGCGGTGCGCCTAACACAAATCCTAAGTCAGCACTTTGTTGAGACAGCGCAACCATAGCTGATTGCCCGCCCTGTATTTGTCCTATTAATTGTTGGAATTGAATGCCAGCCATGCCTGCTCTTCTGCTCATTCCAGACACAGCAGAGTTAACGCTGACAGAGGTTTTCGTTAGTTTTATGTTTTGATTGCTTAAATTGCTGACGCTTGAGCTTGCAGAATCAATCTTGCTACTCATTTTTTTTGTTTCGTCGGCTGTTTTCTTTGTAGCTGAATCAAGTTTTTTAAGTGATTTCTCAGCTTTATTTACTTGAACCTCCACTGCTTTTACAGAGTTAACAGCCGGAGTGGTATCCGCATCAACTTGCCAAGAGATCCCACCGATACTTGTTTCAGACATTGCCTTTCTCCATTAATGCTTTCATTGCCGCTTTGTGGTCTTCAAGCGACGGCGAGTTGTTTTGGCTTGCTGTCGGCGGGAATTTAGCGGCCAATAAATAACAAAATTCGCTCATAGTTAAATCAAGAGCCTCTTGCTTACTTAGCCCAAAATATATCATCGCATCAGCTACGATTTTGTTTACATCAAATTTGTCCGCGGGCTTACCACTTCCTTTTTTACTGCCATCATAATCCGGCCTGTTAACACCAGCCACACCATGGCGCATAAGGGCAGCCGCCACTACTATTTGATCGTTGATAGATATTTTTTTAATGCTCAACCTTGGTTTGCACTTCCTGCAATATATTAAATGCTCATCAATATCATTGTCATCGCAGCACGCCAGAATTATGTCCCTAGCCAGATCAATTCGATACCACAGCGGAACCATTGGACTATGAATCATTTCATATATCAGCAATATTCTAACTGAGTTAGCCAGTGTGGACATATTGCGCAATGATGGCAGTAGTTTGAATGTTTTATTGTTTATAGTTACCGAAAAATGCCCGATCTCTGTTTCCTGCATTTTTATGCCTAATTAATTTGGTTGATGCGATTATTATACTGGGAAGAAAGTATAAATGAAAAAGCCGCTGATTAGCGGCTTTATTGTTGCTATGTTCCATTTTGGAACTAACCACTAAACCTCTAAAATATAAGCAGTAGCAGCAAGACCGCCGGTAATGGTTAGATTACCATCACCTAGCCACTCTTTGTATTTAGTGTTTAGCGGGATCTGGAATGTCGTAGCAT
>Ga0114918_10006246_pt1 | contig 10100 bp, 9 predicted proteins | sample LantaG_FD_87015 | JGI IMG/M metagenome (GOLD analysis project Ga0114918, IMG submission 87015) | Deep subsurface microbial communities from Baltic Sea to uncover new lineages of life (NeLLi) - Landsort_02402 metaG | ecosystem: Environmental > Aquatic > Marine > Oceanic > Sediment | place: Baltic...
GGAAGTTCTTTTCCTGAAGTACTCTCAGCAACTTTGCCTGGAGGTCTATTGACATCTCGCTTATTTCGTCAAGCAAGAGCGTGCCGGAACCCGCGAGTTCCAAAAGCCCTGTTTTTTCGCGGTCGGCGCCTGTAAAAGAGCCCTTTACGTGGCCGAAAAGCTCACTCTCCAGCAGATTTGCCGTCAGGGCTGCGCAATTTACAGCTACAAACTGCTCGTCCGGATGCCTTAGAGTATGTATTGCCTTTGCCGCGAGTTCTTTGCCCGTGCCTGTTTCGCCGATTATCAAAATCGGATTGCATTGGCTGGCAGCGATAAGTTTAATCATTTTGAGGGTGTTGAGGGTTGCTTTACTCCGGCCGACCATGCGAACAGAGGCAGCATAGTCTTCCGCAAAGAAATCGTTTATGTTTCCTTCAGAGTCAAGAATCTTTGCTTCATTTTTTATCCGGCTTACAATTTGCTCCAGCCGGCTGTAGTCTTTTCTGCCCTGCAGACAGTCATAGGCGCCCATTCGTATAAACTCTGCGGATAAATCGATGTCATTTTCATCGTTACCAACTACTACCACAGGGACATTTATTGAATTTTTATCGGTTGTATTGAGGAATTCGCGGATATGAGTGGGGTTAAAGTGGTGGTCAAGGAGAATTAAATCCGGGTTGACCGTCTCAATAATATCCAAAGCCTCGTTCAGGTCGTCAGCTACAAATATTTCCTGGGCGACCTGGCGAGTTAATTGTTGAACCTCCGCGTCTTTGCCTACCGCAACAATTCTGCGTAAACTCATCCCTGTTCCAGAACCACAAAGCTTTATCCCCCACAGTGTTATTTCTTCGTTATATAGATGCCCAGTAAATCGACAGATGCTCGGAGACGGCTTTAATTTTTTATGGGACGGGCCAATAATGTCACTGATGTGCTAAAGTCAAAGGTGCATTGATATTATGTGATAGTTTTATCGGACATTTTACCGGAACTAAAAAGTGGAACGGAAAAGCCAAACTCATAGTAAGATGGTGTCATTTCTTATGGGACGTCTTTGTATCACCTGTCACCCCAACGCAAAACAGCAAAAATTTTTGGCACAACCGTCAAACCGGAGTTGGCAAAATCTTCTGGGGTACAGGAAAATTTATCCTCAGAAAGAATGTTTCAATAAACCCAGTTTCCACGTTTGTTCGATTTTTCAGTTTTTCCTAATCTCCGCTGTAATAAAAAGTTATCTGTCAAAAAACGGCTGCTGATTTTAGTGTGGCACACCAATTGCTAACTTTTGTTCTGCTGCCCTTGGTCGTATGGTATTGAGCGGCCGCGATTAGTATGGCGGTTCGATAAAGAAACTTTGTTTGGTTTTTGGCCTTTTAAGTGAGACGGTGAAAGGTAGAAAGCTTATGAATGCATTATCAGGAACAGCCGCAGCAAGTAGTATTCAAGCGGATTATATGAAACTTTTAGTAGCCCAACTGCAAAACCAGAATCCGCTGGAGCCGTTGGACAACAACGAAATGGCTTCTCAACTGGCGCAGTTCTCATCACTGCAGCAGCTTGAGTCAATGAAGTCGAGCTTTGCGGATGTTCTTATCACTATCAACCGTAGCTACGCCAATTCGTTGTTGGGCAAGAATGTTACATTCTATGCAAGAGATGAGATGAGCGGTGCACTGGATAAAGTAGTTGGCACCGTTGATTCCGTTTTCAATGACCCTGAGACGGGTGAAAGCCTTTTGGGAGTAACGGCTGGTGATGGTGGAGAAGCAGAAGAATACACCCTTGGCTTAGATGCCGTGATATTGGTAGAAAATTAAGTTCAGATTGAGATTCTAAATATAAAATATTAAGGAGATACAAAAATGAGTTTTGCATTATCAGCCGGAGTTACCGGGCTGCAAGCCCATCAAAAGATGCTGGATATCGCCGGTAACAATCTGGCCAATGTCAACACGACCGCTTTCAAGGCCAGTAGAATAACTTTCTCTGAACTGTTGTGTGAGACGATAAAAAAGGCGTCTCAGCCGACGACTAATATCGGCGGCACCAATCCTCAGCAGATGGGTAGCGGCGTTGGAATTGCCGGTATATCCCCGGATATGGCGCAGGGCAATCTGGTTAATACAGGCAATCCATTGGACCTGGCAATGGAAGGAGAAGGCTATTTTACACTGAGGGGCAGCGAGGGGAATGTATATACTCGCGCAGGCGCATTTGCGGTTGACGCAAACTCGAATTTGGTTGACCCGACCACTGGTTATCTTGTTCAGCGTATTGGCAGTGTGGGTACAGAGTTCCAGTCTTCCCTCAACAGCAATATTCACGTTCCTTATGATATCGCGATGCCGGCAAACGCTACATCAGAAGTGGTAGTAGCCGGCAACCTAAGTGCTGACGCAATACTTGACACGACGCAAACAAACGTGCTGACCTCGAATATAATTTATACGACAAGCGGCGCCACGGCTACCGGAGCTACAGAACTCGACCAGCTCGACCAATTCAGCGGAACGTTCGGGGCAACCACTACTATTACGGCCGAAGGCTTTGACCCAAGTGGTAACGATTTGGCCGACGCAGGTCTGACTGTTACCGGGGCTACTACTTTGCAGAACGTTATTGACCATTTGAATGATAATGTTCTTGACCCCACTGAACAGGTTGCAACTTTAGTCAGCGGCAAGATTCGCATAACCGATGTGAGCAGCGGTTATAGCCTATCGGATATAAAGCTGACGTGGGCGGATGATGGCAGCGCTTTACTGACGATGCCTGCATATTTTGAGGTATCTACTGTCGGCGGAGAGGAAGTGAAAAACGTCAACATTACAGTATATGATTCTCAGGGTGGCAAGCACGTACTCTCCGGTGCGTTCGTCCGGACAAATACTGCCAATACCTGGGATATGATACTTACCTCAGTCACCGGCGATGTCAGTGATATAACGTTCGACAATCGGCGAATTTCAGACATAACTTTTGACGCAGGCGATGGTTCTTATTCCGGTTTAGGTGGTTCGGATACGGCCCAGTTCGTGGTAACATTTGCGCATGATACATCAAATCCACAAACAATGGCAGTATCAATGGGTACATCAGGTCAGTTGGATGGGTTAACACAGTTTGCCGGGAACTCCACCGCGGTAGCAAGAGAGCAGGACGGTTATGAAGCGGGTAGGCTTTCCACTGTTTCGGTTGATAATGAAGGCACCGTTATCGGTGCGTTCTCCAACGGCATCAAGAAAAACATTGCTGCCATACAGGTGGCGTTATTTCAGAACCCGGCGGCCTTGGAAAGTGCCGGCGGAGGGTACTTCATTTCTTCGGCCAACTCAGGCGAGGCGGTAGCCACACAGGCTATGATAGGTGGTGCAGGCTCTATTCACGGTGGGGCACTGGAAAAATCCAACGCTGACGTGGCAACCGAGTTCGTCAATATGATTCAAGCTCAAAATGGCTTCCAGGCCAATGCGAGAACTATCAGGGTTGCCAACGACATATTGCGGGAATTGACCACACTCATCAGATAGTGACATTGGAGCTACAATGATGACAGCGGTAGCTGGAATGACAGATAGTTTAGCCGGCATTGTTTTGGGACTGACGCCGGTAGAGCGCTTGGACGCCGCCGGCAGGCAGTTTAACACGAGTTTTATGACCGAACGCTGGTTTACCATAATGATGGTCGTTGCCATAATCATATTAACTGTGCTGCTTTTTATTGTCAGCTATAAGCGAACCCCGTCGGAACGAAAGGCTGCCAATCAGTTGTTTGATGAATATGCTGATAAAAGCGGCTTGACTGAGCGTGAGCGCCAAATTCTGCTGGCTATAGCAGGCTATGCGGGACTGGAGGAAACTGGAGCGATTTTCACTATGGTTGGTGCTTTTGACCGCGGGGCTGCCAAAATGATAGAAGAAAGCCTTGCACGGCAGGGACCCGAAGCGGGCGCACAGTTGAAAATCGAGCTGTCTTACCTGCGTGAAAAGCTCGGCTTTACGACAAGCCCAGAGAAGCTGAGCAGCAGGCAAATTCCGGTAGGTAGAAAGGTTCACATAACACGTCGAACAAGCCGTATTTCAGACGATATTGAAGCAACAGTGGTGGAAAATAATGATATTGAACTGACCCTTAAGTTGGCAATGCAGATTAAAATCACTTTCGGGGAGGTCTGGCGTGTGCATTATTGTTTTGGGGCATCAGTTTGGGAGTTTGACGCTTCTATGGTCAGTTACGATGGCGACGTATTGGTCTTGAATCACAGTGACAATGTGCGGTTCATTAATCGCCGGCGTTTTCTGCGTGTTCCGGTGAACAAACCAGCTTTCATCGCACGCTTTCCATTTGCGAGAACCCTTGCAGGGGACGGTGATAGCAGCAGTGGCAAGCCCGGGCAGGAACAAAATTCAGCAAGAGCTTCCGGTGGCACTTGGGGGCCGCCTGAATTTATCCCTGCGGTTGTTACTGAGCTGGCCGGTCCTGGTTTGCGGATAGAAGCTCCATTCGAAGTAAAGGTGGGTGAGAGAGTTTTGATTGTGTTTAAATTGGATGAGGAAAAGGGCCAGGAGTCAAGTGTGCGGGGAACCGGCAAAATGCCAAAATCAAGAATAGCACAAGATGTCGGCGAGGTCAGGCACACCAGGGCCATACAAAATGGTTTCTCAATAGCGGTTGAATTGGTAAGCCTCAGTGACAGGGACGTTGATGAGTTGGTTCGCGCCACCAACGCGGCTTCCTTAAGAACTGGCACTGCAGACGAGGGTATGCCGGCTTCGGCAAACGCAGAAGAACGCGCTGCGGAGCCTTCGGCTGTATAAGGAGTCCAAAATGTCGGAGATTACGGACCAGGTCAGCACAAGCATCGATGCGTTAATGCAGGAGTTTTATGTCATTACGCACAATCTGGCCAACGTAAGCACGGTCGGATACAAGCGTATGTGCAACGCATTTTCGAAGTCCCTTGAGGCTCGAGAGGCGGGCGAAGAGACGTATTCTCCCGGCACCATTGATTTGAGTTCGGCATTTGATTTTTCTCAGGGCAGTATTGTTGAGACAGGTCGGCCGTTGGATTTCGCTTTATATGGTAAGGGATTCTTTGTAATAGAGACACCTGAGGGGCCGCTTTACACCCGTAACGGGACATTCCGCACAAACCAAAATGGTCAAGTAGTTGATTGCAACGGCAGGATTGTGGCGGGCGAAGCCGGGCCAATCACAATACCGAGCAACATAGGACTTTCGCAACTGTATGTCTCAAGCGATGGAACCATCAGTGCCGGTGGTCTGGCAATAGGCAGGTTCGGACTTGTCGATTTCGCAGACAATGAGAGCAAACTTATACCCGTCGGTGCCAACTGTTTCCAGATGCCGGAGGAAGATATAGAGCCGGTCGCAGCCGAACAGATAGTCGTTAAACAGGGTTATCAAGAGGCCTCCAACGTTAAGATGATTGACGAGTTAGTGGATATGATAATGGTGGCGAGACTGTACGAAGCGAATATGAAGCTGCTCTCAGCTCAAAGCGAGGCTTCTAAGAGTATTATGGGCGTAGCTATGGGATAGGGCGCTTTTGAGTTTATGAATATTTAAGATAAGGAGAACAGCATTATGTTAAGAGCATTTTCCACTGCGGCGACTGGTATGACGGCCCAGCAAATGATGGTTGACGTGATCGCCAATAACCTCGCGAATATCAACACGACCGGCTTCAAGCGCAGCCAAATTAACTTCCAGGACCTGCTTTACGTCACAATGCTGGAACCCGGGACAGAAGTGGCTTCCGGTATAAATTCTCCCGGCGGTCTGGAAATTGGCAGTGGAGTTCGTGCCGCATCTACAATAAAGGTTTTTACCGCCGGTGAATTTCAGAACACCGGCCGAGAGCTCGACATTGCGATTCGAGGTGAAGGGTTCTTGCAGGTGACTTTGCCAAACGGCGATACAAGGTACACGAGTGATGGTGCGCTGCAGATAAATGCCATCGGGGAATTAGTTACTACCACCGGATACTCCATAGAGCCGTCTATTAGTGTTCCGACGGATGCTCTCTCCATAAGTATCGGAAAGGACGGGGGCGTCAATGTTACCGATGCTTCGGGTACACAATCCGTAGTAGGCACTATTCAGTTAGTCCGTTTTCCCAACCCGTCGGGGCTTTCCAGTGAAGGTGATAATCTGCTCGCCGAGAACGAAGCAAGCGGAACGCCAACTACAGGCACCGCAGGCGAAAATGGTTTCGGCATTATCCAGTCGGGCTTTCTGGAAAAATCCAATGTCCAAATGGTGACCGAGCTTGTCAATCTTATAACCGCCCAAAGAGCATACGAGATAAACTCCCGGGCAATAAAAGCGGGTGACGATATGCTCCGAACGGCAAACGATATAGTTAGATAAGGATAATTATGAGCGGTAGAATACTTGACATTATAACAATCACTTGTCTGTTCATATCGGCCCAATTTTGCCAGGTTCTGGCAAGTGACAACGCTGGCGGGACAGAGGAAGATTTTGTCCTCCGGATTTATCTGCCGAGAGAGATAACGATTAACGACGATTGCATCAGCCTGGGCCAGGTTAGCATAATCCGGGGCAAAGAGTCCCTTGTTGCGAAGGCGAGTGGGATTGCCTTAGGTCGGATGCTGGTGCCGGGCCAGCAAATTATCATCGATAGGTCAATAGTCCTGAGCAGATTGGCTTGTAACGGAATCCCCGTCTCGAAGGTGAGATTAACCGGCGCCGAAAAGATAAAAGTAAAACAGCAGCAGCAAATTATCAAAGGTGGTAAATTCGTTGAGCTGGCAAGTTTATTTCTAACGAAAAACCTGTCAGACCATTCGCTTGCCCAGTTGAACCCAATCTGGATGCCTAAAGGCTTGGTCTTACCCGATGCGAGCAGAAATATAAAGTTGTCCCCCCGTTGGGTCGGAGGCGGCGCAAGAGACCGTGCCAAGGTTCAGGTCGGCGTATTTGCCGATGGAAAAGAGGTAGGGGTGCGTGAGGTGACTTTTCGCTTGAAGTATAATCGGCGCAAGGTGGTAGCGTTGGTTGATATTCCACGGGGTGTGCCCATCAGTCGTGAGAATGTCAAGATAGAAGAAACCGTATCGAACTATCCTGAGCCTGCCAATTGGGACCCGCCCTATGGTCTCATTGCCAGGAGTCGAATCCCCGCAAACAGCACGATTCGTTCGCATATGGTAGGTCCTGTGAATCCTCCGGTTATTGTTAAGCGGAATCGAACAGTTGCCATTCGCATTGAAAGGCCGGGGCTTTTGATTACGGCTATCGGAAAAGCTATGCAGGATGGCCGAGCCGGTGATTATATAAAGGTGCAGAATGCTGACTCACAGCGGATAATTTTCGCAAGGGTCAATGCAGATGGAACCGTTGAACCTGTTTTCTGATAAGGAGAAACGATGAACAACAAAACAATATGGGTGATTGTCTTAATGGCTTTTGTGCTCTGCTCAACCGCCTGCTCGCAAGCAGATTCTATCTGGGCCAGGAGGGATAAGAATATGAGAGACTTATACGCCGACGACGTTGCACGGAACATAGGGGATGTTCTGACCATTATTATCAACGAAAGGAGTTACCTTGAGAATAAGTCCGACAGGCAGCTAAAGAAAAATACCAAGCACAGCCAGGAATTTGATGGAAATGTTGGGATTGACCATATCATACCCAATGTCTCTTCTATCAATTTTGGTGCTGGTACAGAATACACAAAGACGTTGGACAGTTATGCCAACAACAAGGACGACCGAAAATTTAGTGATGCTATAAGTGTGCTCGTCATAGACATTCTGCCGAATGGCAACCTTGTGGTTATGGGAACGTGTAAGCGTAATATCTCAGATGATATACAGATTATTGAAGTAAGCGGTATAGTTAGGCCGAGTGACATTGAATTCAATAATACCATTGATAGCAAGCAGGTTTCAAATTTGCATATTGTTAGCAGGAACAAAGGCATCGGGGCACCATATAACAGGCCCGGCTGGCTCAGCAGGATATTTGACATAGTTTGGCTGTTTTAGGTTTTGTCAGGAATGATTACCCTGGACTTTTTTGGAAGTGATAGCTTATGAAATCTCGTTTGACAATCTTGTTTGTGGTTCTGCTAAGTACGTTTGAAGTCGGCCAATGCGAGCGAATAAAGGATATCGTCGATATTCAGGGTGTTCGCAGCAATCCACTTACGGGTGTTGGATTAGTTGTAGGCCTGGCCGGTACCGGCGATAAGGCCCGGCCGTCACAACAGATGCTTATAAACCTGCTGCGGGATTCAGGAATCGTTGTTTCTCCCGGTGATATAGCCGGTGGCAGTATTGCCCTTGTTGTGGTGACAGCGGGGTTGGGCCCTTTCGCCCGTGAAGGCTCGCTCATCGATGTCGATGTCTCTGCCGTAGGAGATGCCAAAAGCCTTCAGGGTGGAATGCTTTTGCCCACACCTTTGAAGGGTCTTGACGGCCAGGTGTATGCCGTTGCCCGGGGGGGAGTTTCGATTGGCGGCTGGGCAGCCTCAGGGGATAAAGGCTCAATTACAAAGAACCATCAGACGGTCGGCCGAATACCCGGCGGCGCAACTGTCGAAAAAGCAGAACTTGCCACATTTGTCGAGTACGTCGCGGGCCAAAGGTTTGTCACGCTTAATCTCAGGAACAGCGATTTTTCAACCGCCCAGCGAATCAGCAACGCCGTTAATCAGATTTATCCAGACAGTGCCAACGTCGTTGACGCAGGTACCATCAAAGTAAAAGTGCCCGACAAAATCACTTATATAAGTATAGCCGGCTTTATTGACGACATTACGAAGCCCCAGGTAAAGGTTGATGTACCTGCGGTAATCGTGATTAACGAGCGTACCGGCACGATTGTTGTAGGAGAAAACGTCGGGATATCAGAAGTAGCTATTTCCCAGGGCAGCCTCGTTATAAAAATCAGAGAGACCGCAAGGGTTTCTCAGCCAATTGCACCTTTCTCCGATGCTGGGGAGACGAAGGTTGTTCCCGAAACAATGATAGAGGTCGAAGAGAAAGAAGGATATCTAATTCCAGTGTCGAGAGCAATTACAGTCTCAGATTTGGCCAAGGCCCTCAATGCCATAGGAGCAACACCGAGAGACCTGATAGCGATATTTAACGCCTTGAAAAGGGCCGGTGCCCTTCAAGCCAAACTGGAAATAATGTAGAGCAGCTTCATTCAGCGCCTATTAGGCGTGAGCCTACGCTTAATGGGTACTGGACGGGAACTCGGGAGTAATTCTAATGGATAGCGCAAAATTGATATTAACCGGAGCCGTCTCACCGCCGACACCGCTGGTGGATTTAACTAAAATCGGCGGTATGTCAGAAGAGAAAAAAAAGCAGGTAGCAAAAGATTTTGAGTCGGTTTTCATCAATAAGTTGCTGGAGGGGATGAGAAATACCATCGGAGAATGGGGTTTTGAAAAAGACGGGGTTTCCACACAAATTCAAGGAATATTCTCTATATATCTGTCCCAGTATATTGCGGACAACGGCGGCTTCGGATTGTGGAAGGACATATACCAGTTCTTAGACGATTTGGGCCAGTCAAAAGCAACAACAGAAACATTTGGATAAGAAGGTATGAAAACAGCGACAGCTGAAATAGAAGACAAAATCAGCGAATTGCTGGTTGTTCTCGACAAAGACATTCAACATATACAGGATAGTTTATCGCGGCTGAACGAGCTGCGCAGCTTGGTTATCAAGCGTAACGACGCTGACCTGGGCAAACTGCTCGAGAGTATCCAGACTGAATCGGATGGTTACAGAAGCCACGAATTAAAACGGCAGTCAATACGAAAAGAATTGGCGAATGCCCTGGACTGTAACTTCGAGCAAGTGACGCTGTCCGGACTGGAGGATGTCCTGCCGGAAGAACAAAAAGCTCAGGTAGCCACAAGGAAGGTGCAATTAAGAGCGTTAACTGAGGAGCTTAAGAAGGAACATTTAAGTACGGTGATGCTTTTGTCGGATTGTGCCAGATTTAACAGGCAGCTTTTGAAGAGTGTTTTTGACCTCGGGAAGATGGGCGTAGTTTACTACAATTCCAGGGGGTCTGCCAAACGGGGGATGACAGA
>Ga0114918_10006247_pt1 | contig 10100 bp, 20 predicted proteins | sample LantaG_FD_87015 | JGI IMG/M metagenome (GOLD analysis project Ga0114918, IMG submission 87015) | Deep subsurface microbial communities from Baltic Sea to uncover new lineages of life (NeLLi) - Landsort_02402 metaG | ecosystem: Environmental > Aquatic > Marine > Oceanic > Sediment | place...
CATCGTCTAATTCAGAATATTTATACTCAAAACAATCTAAATCAAATACCAAAGCTAATAGTTCTGGATTTATTTCATCATCATCAACTCTTCCACCTTCAAATTTTTTAGCAATTTCTTCTCCAAGAATTTCTGTTAAATAAGTAAAATATATTCCAGAAGAACTATTATGAGAAGCGCACAAATCTGAAAAACGAAATCCTACTACGCATCTAGATTTAATTTGAATAGCCATCTTTATTCTCCTTTATTCTTTTATTTATTCTTTTCGTTTATTCTATCCATTACTTTTTTAACTTTGTCTAATCCTATAGTTTGAAGTAAATTGTAAAATAAACGTGCCGCCTGACTACAATGTAAAACAGAACCCTCCCATTGAGTAGCTTCTACAATATCTTTTCCTGTTGAAAATGTTTGAAACTCGGTCCTTTCTTCTTCTGGTAATTCTTCTTTTTCTGTTCCTTTGTCTATAAGAGCAATTATTTTTAAAAATCTGTAATAAACCTCTATTCCACTAAGACCAAAAACTGGCGCTCCTGGGGCTGTTTCTCCTGGAAGAAGTCGAATACTAACCTGAATATGAACATTATCTCCGGGATTGGCAAACCATCGTGGAAAAATTTTTGTTTTATAAGACTTCATAAAAGAAGCTTTTCCGATTGTCCAATTTAATTCATATCCATTTCTTCGGTTGGAAATTGCTTTCAATATACGATTATTATCCAATCTACTTGTATGACGCTTGCCGGGTTCAAGCGCTGTTATATTCTCAAAATAATCTTCAGAAGTTGGCATTTGTTTGTCTCACCTTAATAAGTCCTACTTTATACATTATTATTAAAAAAATATGACAAATTAATTACTTATCCAATAATATTCTTAAGCATTTTTCTTCTCCTCTTCGCTTAGATACTCAACAACATGATATCCAGAATTTTGAAAAAACTTTAAAACTTCCATATGCTCATCTGTAAATTGAATATCCGAAACCATCCGTTCAAACTTTTCACGTTGTTTTCTATCTTTGATTGATTGAATTAATTTTTCTTCCGGTGTTCCTCTCATCCCTGGAGATAACAATGTTTTAAGATGAACAAACTCATCTTTACAAAACCCAATAGGGCAATAGCCGCAGAGCATTTTAAATTCATCCATTCGACCTAATAATTCATAGGATATTTTATGAGCTAATGAATGAGGCATATCTGGACCATGATGATAGGTTGCATAAATTGCTACAGCCCATCCATCCGACATTTTTACTGATCTGCATTCGCTGTAAAGCCCAAACTGATAAAGAAAAAGTGGATATTGTGCTTTGTTTAGGTCTTCTTCTAAAGAACACCTGAATGTTCTTTCAAAAATGCGCTTAAGAGCATGCATTGACATTGCAACTCTATACTTTTTGATTTTTCCATCTTCGTTTGGAAGTTCAACATAAACATGTTTTTCAGTATAATATCCTTTTCCAAAAGAACTATGGTGTTGATGAAATCCATTGGCAAATATCAAGAAATCTCCGCGATACGATCTTACTATAATGTTATGAATTGGCATAAACCTAGACCAAGCACCAGATTCTTCCAGACATTTATAAATGAGTATTAGAATTATATTTTCAAGTTCAATATACGGGACATATTCACAATACTCCTCTGTAGCTACAGCACTAAAATTAAAGTGATCTTCTTCGTTAATTATTTCCTCTGGCTTTTGAGAATATTTATTAATAAACTTTTTTGATACAAGATTTTTATGATCTATCAACATTTCTTTTATTTCTTTATCACAATTGCGAAAATCAATCTGATGACAAACACCCTCAATTTCATGAATTAAATCAATACTTGCATAATGGTGTTTAACTATTAAGTTTGGATACTTCTTAAGATATGCATCACGAATAGATCGTTGATGTCTTTGACTTTTTAGTCGCTTATCTCTTTTCTTTTTCTTTCTATCTTTTATTGCTTTCATTTTTGCGACTCCGTTGTTGGGTGAACACAAATGTTGATTATATAATCCAAAGAGTATTATAATTTAAAGAAGCTTTTATCCATTCCAGCCGCAATAATTTGATCTTTTGCTTGTAAGAGCCTAATTGTTGCTCCCAAACCCTGTTTCATAAGAACTTCCCATCCTGGATGCTTTATGTTCATTTCTCCTGATACTTTTAGTCCAAATCGAAAGAAAGCAATCATTAATTCTGGACTATTTTTCTCTTTTGCTACTCTTTCTATGACACTCAAAAGAATCATCCAGTGCTGTTCTTTTGGGGCGTTTGGATTCTTTCTTTTAATAGACTCTAGCGTATTTAAAACAACTTCTTTGTTTGTCATTTTTGAGCTCCTTATTTCATTCTCTTTTTGTAAATATCTTCAATCGCCAATTTTAATTCTCTAGGAAGGTTTTCTCTTAAAATAAATTTTGGCTTTTCTCCTTCTTGAATAATATAGGCTCTATGTTTTGCCCATTCCAAACAATTAGCCACCATCAAATCCGCTTCAGAATGTCTCATACTTTCTGTAGCAATTTCGACGAGTCTTTCATCGCTCATATCAACTTGGAGTTTAAACTTAACAAGAACTCCTTTAAAGCCCCAAGTATCACGAATCCTATCAACAATCTTTTCGGTTTTTTCAAGCTTTAGAAAAAGATTATTGTGTTCAGAGCCAATTTTTCCAGAACTATCTAATTCCACAAGAGAAGATCCCGGTTCTTGTTCTACCATAGTGGCAACCACACGATAATCAGATACGGCGGCACTATGTATCACAACATCATAATTACCAGTATTAATTTGCTCTTTCATAATGTCGTAAAGTTCTTCGTAAGTTCGATATTTCTGAGCATCAATCCAATAATGATCTGGAATAATATCAGTATTAGATGTAATAAGATTTACTTTGTGACCATTTTCAGTAAGATATTTGGAAATCTCAAATCCCGTTCTTCCTTTGAAGATATTTGAAATACAACGAACCTGATCAATCATTGTACGAGTAGAACCAGCAGTTACAAGAATCTTCATTTGTTGACCTCCAATCCTTTTTGAAATGCATTATAAAATTTAATGGATTCCTGTTCATCTGCAAATATATCAATATGCACTTCTGAATTCATACGATCAATTTCACCTTCTTCTCGATCTAGCTCCCAACGACCATATTTAGTTCTCCAATAACGCTTATATTTATCATTTTCAGTTGGAACAAGCTTGAGAGCTCCGTATTCGCTCTCGGCAAAAAGAAATTCATAATTATAATATTTCACATAAATGGTTTCTCCACCACGAAGAAGTCCTTGCATTTGTACTAGTTTTGGATATCGTCTTGCTTTTTCTGCAATATCGTCTTTCCATACAGAAGAAATCAACCTATTAGTCGGATCTAAAAGACCACTTGGCTGAGACTTTCCTATTTCCCATCGACCATTACTCAAAACAGCATGACGATGAAGTGCAAAATGAAGCATGGAAAGGGGTCGATTGTTATCCTTAATCATAACTTGTTCAACCTCTCCAATCGCATCTTCTTTATGAATTTGATCGCCTACCTTGATCTTTTTGTATGTTATTAACTCTCCATAGACAACAACACCAGTCTCACCTTCTATACTAATTCCCATTGTATTGCGCCACCAAGGAAATCCGACCTTTTCTCCTGTAAACCAGCGAATATCTACAACCCTACCATCTTCTACGGCATGTACGGTGGTTCCTTGTGGACAATAAAGATCAACCCCCTTATGAATATCGTGTTTTCGAATTGCCCCAAAAGAACCGACATGATTACCTATCGGAATCTCAAGTTGTTTGAAATAGTCGATATTCTGGAAAGACATAGAATCCCAGGTTACACCAACCACTTCCATCTCAGGCAAAGGAAATATCCACATTTTACATAGTCTCCAACATATTATCTGCCTCAATAAATCTAATAACCTCTTTTGTAGATGACAATTTTCCTATTCCAACGTCACCACACGCAAGTTTTCCGGAATCAGGAGCAAGTATGTCATATCCAAGAGTCTCAAGAATTTCAATGTTTCTTTGTGTAATAGGATTCAAAAACATATTGGTATTCATCGCAGGACAAATCCTTTTCTTCTTACTTTCAGGAATCGCAAGGTGAATCGTTGAAAGCGCATCATCTGCAATACCATGTGCCATTTTTGCAATGAAATTAGCAGTAGCAGGAATAACAGCGAATACGTCACACCACTGGGAAAGTTGAATATGTGTAACAACTCCATTAACCTCATTATCAAGTGTTTTAATTACAGGATTCTTTGACATTGTAGAAAGAGACATTTCTGTAACGAAATTCAATGCACTCTTTGTCATAACAACTATAACATTATGTCCATTTTCTGTAAGAATAGACGCAAATGTAGGTGTTTTATATGCTGCAATTCCGCCAGTTACACCCAAGAGAATATTCATTGTTTAATCCTTTCTTTTTAGATACCTCTTACAACTATAGAATAAACAAGCATTCTGTTTTCAAAAACTATTTTTTAAAATTTTAAGATTTTTCTCCGGTATGAACATGAGTATTCCAAAAAACGACCTCTTTGGCCATGGTTTTTACAAGATTAACCAGTTCATCCTTACTCAAATCTTCAATCTTGGCATCTGTACCGCCTTTGAGATGAAGAATATTTCTAGCACGAGTCATAGGATCCATAGGGATTTCTACAACATCTGGACTCACATTGATACTGACAATTTCCCATTCAGCATCCGTACTACAATCTCCATCTTCTTCTAATACATCATGACGATAGAGAACAATATCAACAAGCTTAGCACAACTTTTTTCTGCGTTTTTAGCCACAACAGAAAGATATGGCTCTTCGCCTTCTTGTCGAGCATCAAAGTTAACCTGAACCTCCATGCTATCATCCATTTTAAGAACGCTAGAATAAAAATCGTAAGGAGGAACCTGGACAAGAATCACCCCATCTCTGTATCCTGGTCTTTGTTCTAAATCAAAATTTTCATTCACGAGTTCAACAAGCTTATCCCAAGCTCCATCAAAATAACTAAACTTAGAATCTTTTGTTTGTCTTTTTACAAACTCACTTACGCCAATTTTCATATTTTTTCTCCTTCTTGTTGTATAATTGCATTTTTATATCTTCTATGTTCCCTCACAAATTGAGCATGCTTATCTTTATCGTAGTATTGTTTCCAACCACCACGTTCTTTTCTTCTTTCTATGTTGTCCAGTTTCTTTTGCGGATCTAAAATAAACTGTATTGTTCTTCTTGATACTCCAAACTGTTTAGCCAATTTGCGTTGAGAACACCCATTTGTGTTTTTGATCATTTCTTTATCTTCATCGCTTAATTTTCTACGGCGATCTTGATGAGGTTTCAATCGCACTTTTTCATATTTGTAAGGCAATTTTTAAACCCTTTATGTTCATTGTGGTGAACATTATATATTGTTAACACACAAAAATATTCATTCTATCATCATATATTCATTAAATTGAATATTAATCCTTTGGTTCTTTAATTGGACCGGACCAATCAACGTCCCACTCCTTGCAACTCATAGGGTGAGCACCATCTCTACGAATTGGACCAAGAACTTCACTTATTTCTACAAGGATAATCGTCTTTATATATCCATCACAAGGATGTTTTTCTCGTATCCAATACCAACCGCTTTTTTGGGGAAGATCTTTGCTCCACTTCATCTGTTTCTCCTATTTAAAAAATTCTATCGCTCGACAACTTTACCATAAAAAATCTTCTTTTTTCTGGTATTATCAAAAGTCGTAAAAGGCAATTCAATACCCATTGTTATTAACAAAGAACAAAAAGCATAATCGCAAGCTTCAGGATATAATCTTTTGCTAGGAATCAATTCTGCTGGTGCAACTTCGGCGTATGTATTATGACTAACAACTCCTCCGTGGCTATAAATGAGCTTATGAATTCTTTCTCCCTTAAAATAAACATGACAAGTAAACCGAGAAGACGTATAACCAAAAAGGAGAGTTCTTTCGAGAAAAACTTCGTCACTAATCTCCTCGATATCAGAAACGGTAATAATTTCACCTTTACACATAAGAGACTGTATGGTTTGATATTCCATTTCGTCCATTTTATTCTCCTCTCCTCTCCTTGTCTTCACTTATTGAATAAACGCAATTATGTAATTCTAAAAAGAATATGAAAAAATAAATTGGGTGTATATAACTCACCTATCTTTTTCTAATTTACAAATCTATTTCTTTATTTCGACTGCTTTAATGGTAAGATTCTTGGCGTCATATTCGCCACGATATTTTCTACCACACTTCGGACATGGAATTGCATTTTCTTTTCCTTCTGTAATCCATCCTTTTTGTTTTCCGCACTTACAGGTAAACTCTGAGCTATTCATGATAGAACCCTCCTCTTATTTCTGTTTCTCTTTCTTTCCAAATATTAGCTTCTCCGTGGTCGTCTCTATTAAGAGCATCCATTCTCAATCTCTGAAGACAATTAGGACAGTCCCATACCGCTTTCAATAAAATTTGTTTATCTATACTCCTAAGATCATCTACTCTTTTAGAAGTAGAATCAATTTCTTCAATTCCATTTTGCGTATCCATTGTTTGCTCCTTTATATTTATTATTTTAGGACTTGGATTTGGAATTGTTTTGGCTCATTGCACGTTGAACTGCACTCCATTGATCTGCAGCAATAATAATTGCTTGTTCTTTAGTAAATCCTCTATTATTTACAAGATGATCAATACAGTCAGCTTTAACGTCAATCATCCCAATAGACGCACTTGCAAATATCTTTTTAAGATCTGGACCATATTCTTCTATAGCCTTAACAACACCTTCAACAAGAGGACGATACTCTCCTGCTACCGCTAACAAAGAAGCCAAACTTTTAATTGTTTCTGCATTCATTTTCTTTTTCCTTTCTCTGTTTAAATTAATATCAAACATTCTATTGTTCTTCTTCTGATACTCTTTGAAAATTCACACAATCATATCCTGGAAATTCATGGACACTATCCCAAATATGAAAACAGTGAAATGAAATTAATTCAGCAACATCTTGAAGAAATCTGTTTTCGTCACTTGGTCTATCACTATATTTAATTGGTTGAGACAAATCTAACTTGGCACATCTGAAGATTGTTCCGTTGCGCGAGATGTGATCGAACTCTACCTGTGCCATCCACATAGTCCCTTCTAATTGACCATAGGAATGTCATTAATCCCAAGATCTTTAAACACATTACGATAAGATTTTAACAAAACCTTTAAGTCTCTAATATCTTTTTCTCTATTGCGCACTTCTTGTACAGAACAAATAGGACATTGAGCACAAGAATCATCTACCTCCTCGGCCTTTTCTATTCCCCATTTAGAACCACATTTTGTACATTGATAGCCAAGAAGCATAATAGATCTCCATGTGAATTAAGATTAAAACCATTATAGGCACGATTTGTCTCAGCTTCATTAACTTTTTGAAAATTTTATAGATTCTTTTAGTTCTACATAAAAAACCAAAGAAGGGCCGGAATCAAAAGAAAAAATACCAAGCACCCAAACGTTCCATCTGCTTTAATTTCGTCAGGATTAAACATGTTGATTCTCTCCTACTATTCCCCTATGCTTTAGTGCAATAAGAGCAAAAACTCGGCATATCTTTCTCCACCATTCTTCATTTCGAAAACGTTTTTCTACATATCCATTCAAATCACTTACACACCAATCTAGTGAAGGATCTTTTCCAAGTTTATTCCAAGATCGATGTATTTTTGAAATTCCATATCTCAACATATGAAAACCACTTATATAAACAGTATTATTTGGTTTAATCCAAACTACCTTGCGCCAACGCTTCAATATATCCCCATTATCATTGGAGACATATTTAAATTCAATCTTACATCTCCACCCAAACAAAGTAAACAATGTGTAATTTTCATCGTGCTTGTATATTTCAACATTCATACGACGCTGAAATGAAGGAATAGGAGCGTCATTCCCATTTAGCCAAGAGGCATTGTTTTTAAACCCATATCTCTCCCCATCTTCATTCCAAACAACTTCGTCTTTGTGTGCTTGACATTCTACATTTGGACAGTGATACGAATCCTTTAGAGCAATTTCACCATTTGGATTACATACATGCTCAGTAATCGTCTCAAGCCTCATTCTTTTTCCAAGTTCAAGTTCGGTCAAACAACAGGGACATTTCATTTTAATTCTCCTTTATTTTCCATAATAGATATGACAAATATACAAGAAAAGTTGATTCCATCCTCCATTTGGCTCATATTGTAATCGATATCCTGGCTCGATATCTCCATCGCTTTGATTAAATGCAAAATCGTAACCGGTCCCGCAAAATTCTTGAAATTTAGATAAATCGGCATTTTTCAAAATTTCAATTGATTTATTAATCATTTCTTTATGTGAATTAAAAACAACACTTTCCTCTTTAACATCAGAAACATAGTCCGACAAACGAGCAACAAACATGCGAGTGGGAGGTGTTTTATATTTCTTTTCACAAGACACTGTTGCTGCTTTATTGACTGTATGAAAGATTTCTTCAATTTTATTAACTACAGTTCCTCCAATTACACGACCCTTATCTGCAAGAACTCCAAATCTACCATCAGGAAGTTCTATAACATTTGGACCATGAATATACTTAGATCCATCATTATGAAAATAGGAAACTTTTTGCGTTAGATTGAGACGTACATATTCACTATGCACTTTAGGAAACAACACCGGAACAATCGCTTCCAACATTGTTTGAACCGACTCAATAGAATCAGATTCAAATTTAAATTCCTGTGTTAAATTTATAGACATTTCTCTTCTCCTTTATTTCTATATAATTCAGTCTCCATCCCATATACCATCAGGACGCATCTTAGCCAGTGCAATCAGCTTCACCAATGCACTTTTTGCGTTTCCTTCGGTTGCGTCCCAATAATTGTCAGATACATCATCCCCCAGTTTAGCAATAGCAGCTTCAAGAATCGGGATGCTATCTACTGCGCTCATTCCATAAATCGTTCTAATCCCTTTATCTCCTTCAAATATTTCGTAGTAGAACTTACCATAATTATAGGTAACATTCAACCAAGCATCTTGTGTTCCGCCAACCTGATATGTTCCACCAGTCATATGATGTGGTGTATTCAACATTAAGGTTTTACCACTAACAGCATCTTTCAGGTAAATATCATAACTCATTCTTGTTCTCCTTACATTGAATAAACTGAATTTTGAGATTCTAAAAACTTTCTTTATAAAATCTACTTTATATTATAACTAGACGAACTACATACTTCAACTACATTTTGTGCCAATTTGAATATTTTTAGATATAAATATAATATATAGCAAAACAAGGAGGGAATATAATGAACAAAAAAATATCAGAAGAAGCGGCAGAGGTAATTGAATACGCAATAAACCAAGCTCCAAAGAAAGATGTTGGATTCTTTCTAAAGGCTATCGCTATTTCTATTGTCATTGTTGCTATTGGATATGCATTCTCTTTGATATTTAAAGGTGATAGGTCTTTATCTTATACAGGAGAAAATGGTAAAACAATTACAATTACAAAAGAGGATCCTAAAAATGATAAGAATCCTCTCAAAGAACTTTTAGATAATTAATTTTTATACTTCTTTCTTCTTTCCCCACAAAAACCTATGTGTGCATTCGAAATCTATATATTCTACCATTATTTCGTATTCATCATAATCAGAATTAGCAACCAATTTATTTAACATATCAATCGTATTAGAAATTGGACCGTCTACAAAATCTAAGTCTTTTTCAACAATCTCCCACCCATTCTTCTTATACCATGCCTCATCTTTTTTAATCTTTTTCATCATCCTTGTCTTTCTATCATTGGTTTATAAAATTTCCCCAGACCTATACACTTGGTACACAAACTCCAACTCCAACATTTTTCAAGTATTTCATCGTTAATCCACTTCCCACAACAACCGCAATTTCCACCAATCTGTAAATCTTCTATATCATAAAGATCAAACCATTTTTTAAACTTATTTCGTATCCAATTTTTCATTCTTCTTTTC
>Ga0114918_10006249_pt1 | contig 10099 bp, 6 predicted proteins | sample LantaG_FD_87015 | JGI IMG/M metagenome (GOLD analysis project Ga0114918, IMG submission 87015) | Deep subsurface microbial communities from Baltic Sea to uncover new lineages of life (NeLLi) - Landsort_02402 metaG | ecosystem: Environmental > Aquatic > Marine > Oceanic > Sediment | place: Baltic...
ACAAAGTCCTGCGCCTTCCCGCGGAGCTCGGCGTCGCAGATGCCCGCGGAGGCCAGGGACTCCGAGACGGCGGCGCCCAGGGACTCGGCGGCGGCCGCGGCCGCGGCAGCAGCGAGCGCGAGCGGGCATGCGTTTGTCGTCGTCGTCTTTGTCGAAGAAGATGGCTGCTGCTGCGCTTCTCGCTGCTGCTGCTTCTCGCTCGTGTCGTGGCTGTCGTGGTGCTGGTGGTGGTGCCCGTTGAGAGCTCCACTTTCTTCCTCCGTCAACAGCTCGGCCCGCACCTCCGCCAACAGCCTCCCCAGGTGGTTGCACCCCGATCCATCGACTCCGGACCCCCAGAAGTGGTCCGAGGGGCTGGCCTCTGCGATCGGGCGCGGGTGGGTCGCCAGCAGGGCCTCGCGCGCCTCGGCGTGGCGCTCCGAGGAGAACTTGGCGCGCAGGCCTCGGATCATGACGTCGAGCTTGGCGTCCTCCCAGTCCGGGCGCACCAAATTTGGGGAGGAGCGCTGCGCCGCCCGGCCGAGGGCGGCGGCGTCGACGGGGGTCGGGGCGGAGCGGATGGCCTCGACCAGGGCCCTGGCGGCCTCGAGGTCGGCGGCGAGAAGCGAAGAAGCGGAAGAAGAAGAAGAAGGGTGGGTGAACTTCTGGGCTTGGTAAAAGTGTTCGACCGTCGACCAAGAGGTCAACGAGGAGACCTTTTCTTCCTCTTCTTCTTTCTCTCCTCCACCTCCTCCAACGGCCTCCATCGGCGCCTCGATCGCGTGAGGGGAGAAGTTGGACAGCTCGCCGTGCACGTCCCAGCTCTTGAAAAAGGCCACGGGAGCAGGCGCGGGCAGCAGAGAGGAAGAGGGAGAAGAAGAGCTCGAAGAAGAACTCGAGGAATTCAAACTGACCTCTGCCGCCCGGGGCAGCTTGCACTCCCGGAACCCGGCGAGCGAGCTCCTGGCCCCGGCAGGCCACGCCCTCAGCGGCGCGGCCCTCGCCGGCGCAGCGGAGGCCGGGCTCGCGCCGGCGGCCGAAGCGGCGGCGGCGGCCGCGGCGTCCAAGGCGGGGGGCCCGCCACCGGCCGTCGGCAGGTACCCCGTGAACAAGATGTCGGGCCCGACGGGCTCCCACGCGTTGGCTGGTCGCCAAAAGTCGTCGATGCCTTCAAGTAAATTCGGAGAGTAGTTGGAGGCGGGCTCGACAGGTAAAGCCTGCGTCATCTCGTAGAGGCCCAGGTCGCCCACGGGGGTTGGCGCCGCCCTCCCGGCATAAGCTCCAAAGCCGGAACCTCCGCCACTTCCGCCACCGCTTCCACCGCCTCCTCCGATGATTTTGGGGGCGACGAAGGCCATGACCTTGTGGATGACCCGGGCCCCCAGCGCCGGAGCAGCCAGCGTCCCGCCGCACTCCCACAGCACGTGCAGGTGCCCTCGGGCGGCGCACCAGTCCGCCAGGGCACCGGGGCAGAGGTGGTCGAACTCGACGACCTCGACGCCCTTTTCCGACAAGAGTCTTTGGGTTTCGGGCCTCGCGCCCCGTTGCGTGGCGACGACGGTCGGGGCCGCGGTCGTGTCCCAGAGGGCGGCGTTCATGGGGAGGTCGAGCGTGCGCGACATGCAGATGCGGAGAGGAGAGTGGCGCGGAGTCGAGCAGGAGGAAGAGAGAAGTTCGTGATGAAGAAGATGATGATTAGGGTTTCGCGTGAGGTCGTCGGCGCCAGGGTTGCCGCCGTTCAAGCTGCTACCCGAACCATCAGCAACTCCATTCGAGTTCCTACCACCAGCACAAAAGACCTCCCTGTTGGTCAGCCGCGGGTTGTCCCTCCGGACGGTGTTCCCGCCGACCACCACGGCGTTGGCCCTCGCCCTGGCGGCGAAGACGCGCGCGCGCGACTCCGGCGAAGAGACCCAGGCGGCGTGGCCGGCGCTCGTCGCGATCTTGCCGTCGAGCGTCATCGCGTACTTCAGCAGACCCAGAGGCCTGCCCGTGGCCGCCCTCGCCAGCAAGCCCTCGTTGGCCTCGAGGGAGGCGGCCCGGGCGGCTACGAGCAGAGATCGCGGGCGCTGGAGGTCAGCAGAGGAGGAGGAGGAAGAAGAATCTCCGTCTCCTAGCACGCAGACCTCAAGGCCCGCGGCCGCCAGCGCCGCGGCGCCCCGGCCGCGGGCGTGCGCCAGGGGGTGCAGCATTCCCAGCACGATCTTCGTTCGATCCCCCAGGGCCAGCAGGGCCTCGAGGGCGCCCGCCCCCGAGGGCGTGGCGTCAGGCTCGAGGGAGAGGTAGACCGTCAAGGGCGGCGAAGAAGAAGATGAAGTTGACCCTTTGAGCGCCGAGACGGCGACGACCTCGGCCGGCAGCGCCCCCTCTCCCGCGGTGTGCCCCGACGACAGGACCTTGCTGCTTTCATTGCTGACGATCACGCACCCGGACCGCGGGTGCGGGGCGACGCGGCCGTCCGAGGCGCGCGAGGCGTCGACGGCGGCGAGGAGGTAGGTGGCGTCGAGGTCTGAGGAAGAAGAGGAGAGAAAGGGATGTTTGAGGAAGAAGGGCGGCGACGATGATGATGGTGTGAGATGAGAAAAAAAGCAGGTTTGAAGCCAAAAAACGTGGCACTGAGGTCGTCCCTTGCTCCGAGCGTGTAGATCTCAAAGAGCAGACGGCATCGGGAAGGGGCGGGAAGAGGAGCAGATGAAGCCTGTTATCTCCACCCTCGGCGCGGCGTGGCTAGATCGAGAGAGAGAGAGAGCCCACAGGTTTGCAGCGTCGAAGGCTAGTTTTTCTCTCTCTCGCATCGGCCCTTTTTCCGTTCGAGAACGCCGGCATCATCCTTTTCTTTTACGATGGAAACCTACCTGTAAGCCTGATCGACTCGGCAGCACAGGTGGCGGGGGAATTACGCGCTTTCTGCCTGCGCAGAAGCGGCAGCGATGACGACGATGACGATGGCGACTGCGGCGACGTCGCCGTCGATTTCGACGCCTGCCGTCGTCGTTGTCGTCGGCAGATGCCGCCCGTTGCTGGCGCCGCGACGGCGACGCCGCGGCCGCTGCAGCTCGCCAGTGGCATGGCTTGATGCGGCTTCACTCTCTCTCTCTGCCAGTAGCAACGTGCGCAAGGGAGTAGAATCGAAGCTTCGAGCAAGCGTTGCCTTTTTTTTTTGAAAAGAGAAATGTGTTGCAGCCCTCTTCGGGGAGGGTCGAAGAAAAAAAAAAACCTCGACCTCGAAGAAGAGAGGTCTTTCCCTCTCCGTGTCTCTCTCTCGCCTTCGTCGTTCGCAAGCGCTGACGCGCGCGAGACAGCGAATCAATTCCATTTCATTATCTCTATCTTTTCCAGGGATTGATTCCAAAAATTACACACGAAAAAACTCAAAACAAAAATCAGCAACAAGCGCTCGACGAACCTCCGTACCTCGCCCCACCTCCGCCTCCTCCCCTCCCGCCGTGATTCCTCGACAGGTCCACCGTGTCCGGCACGTACACGTCCTCCTCGGCGGGCTCGGCGGCCAGCGCCGCCCTCGCCGCCGCCTCGAAAGCCGCCTCGACGCCAGCGGAGGTCTTTGCCGAGGTCTCGAAGTGGAGCACCTGCTGTTGCTGAGAAGAAGTCGACGTTCCGTCACCTCCACCGATATTGCTCACCATCCCCTTGCTCGCGCACCAGCTCCTGGCCCTCTTCTCGCTGACCACGCGGGCACTCGGGTCTCCGTCGCACTTGTTTCCCAGCACCACAAACGGGAACGAGGGAGGAGGCGTCGCGGAGTTCGAATTCATCAGAGTCGGCGCGGCGGGCGACGCCTGGATCAGAAACTCGTCCCTCCACGCCTCGAGCGCCTCGAAGGAGCGCGCAGAGGTCACGTCGTAGGCCAGGACGCAGACGTCGGCCCCTCGGTAGAAGGAAACGCCCAGGGACTGGAAGCGCTCCTGCCCGGCGGTGTCCCAGATCTGATGTTGTTGATGAGGTTGTTGAGAGAAGGTGGAGGTCGGGGTTGAGAAGAAGAGAGAGAGCGAGGTGAGCGAAAAGGGTTCGAAAAACGACAGCGAGCGAAAGAAGGTGGGGTTTCTTTCCGCTCCTCGTTGTCTCCTTCTTTCTGTCTTCTTCTCTTCTGTCGCTGCTGTGTAAGGCATGCTCTTTCCTTTCCTCTCTCGCTCCCGTGGGAGCAGAAAAGCGAGAAAAGCGAGAGAGAAAGAGGAGGAGGAGGAAAAAGCATCGAAGGAAAAGAGAAAGAAAGAAACTCGAAAGATTCCTCACCTGCATCGTCACCAGCCTTCCGTCGACCGCCACCTCGCGCGTGAGGAAGTCGGCGCCGATCGTGGCCTTGTAGGCCTGCGAGAACTTTTTCGAGACGTACTGGTTCATCAGCGAGATCTTGCCGACGCTATAAAGGGGGTGGGAGAGAAAGAAGAAGGGATGATGATGAGTTGAGTTTGCAGAAAAGGTCGATCGGACGTTTTGTCTTCTTCTTCTTCTTCCTTTTCTTCTCTTCTTTTCTCCTTACCCAGAGTCTCCGAGGATGATGACCTTCAGGAGGGTCCTCCGTCGGCCTGCGGACGCCATCTCGAAAGAGAGAGAGAAAGAGAAAGAAAGAGAAAAGGGAGAACGAGAGAGAGAGAAGGAGCACGAGACAGAGAAGAAGGAGACGAAGAGAGCGCCGTCGTCGTCGATTTCTGTTTTCGTCTTCGCTCTCCTTCGCTGCTTCTCAAAAACGCAATTCGAGCAGGTGCTGCTTTTCCTTCACTTTGCTCCCTCTTCTTCTCTTCTCTTTCTCTTCGCGCGCTCTCTCTTGCTCCCTCCATTTGTAGAGCGCCCCCCTCGTCGCACACAGAGAGAGCACGACCTCACCGAATCTGTCCCCCCACAAGAAGCACGCGCAAATGTCGGCCGTAGCAGCCCCGCGGCCTGCGAGCCGCGACGGCGGCATCGACGCTGCTGCTGCTGCTGCTGCTGCGACGACGCCCGTGGCCGCTGCTCTCGCCCGCCCGGGCTCCGCCGCGGGCTCCGACCGCAACTCAAGCGGCCGCAAGGAGGGCTCCGGTCGGGCGACGCAGAAGCGCGCCTTCGACCTGGTGCTGAGGTGAGCGCAGCAGGAAAGCGCGAGAGAGAGAATGCCGCGAGCAATCTTTCTTTCGATTTTTGCGCGCGACGCTGCGGACGACGACGCTCGACGACGACCGAAATGCTCATCCTTCTCCTCCTCCTTTCTCCTCCCCACGCCCCACAACTCCCCGACGCAGGTCCCCCGACGAGCTCAGCGGAGGCGGTACTCCCGCCAAAGGAGGTGAGTGATCGTGAAAAGAGAGAGAGAGCGAGAGAACGAGAGGCGCAATCGAAGGAGGAGACGACGAAGAGAGAGATTTTTTCAAAACGGAAAATTCGGCAGTTGGTTTTTTTTCTCTTCGACGCTCGCTCTCTCTTCGACCTCCTCCTCAACAACTCAAACTCTTCTCACCACCTCCTCCTCGCCGCCACAACCACAACCACTCCAACACCAACAACTTTAACAGCCCCTGACCGCGCCTCCCTCGCCGCAGCCGCGGCCCAGCGCCGCGCCGCGGCGGCCCTCTTCAGGCGCACGGGCGGCACGGGCCGCGAGCCGCGCAGCAGGCCATTTGGCGTCGCGCTGATGTCGCTCCCGTCCCCTCCGCAGCAGCAGGCGAGCATCAACAACGAGTTCTACTACCAGCAACAGCAGCAGCAGACGCAGCAACAGGCTTACTACCACCAGCAGCAGCAGCAGATGCAGATGCAGATGCAGCAGCAGCAGCCGTTCTACCAGCAAGGAGGCGCCTGGCCGAGGGCGCACCTCCACGGCAACAGCGGCAACACGCCCCTCCGCGGCAACAACGCCAACAACGGAGGCGACGACGCCGCATGGGCCCTCGACGGCGCTCCGGAGCTCCGCGCCGACCAGGGGATCGCGCAGCTCGCTGCCAGGAGGCTGTCGATGCAAAGGGCAGCGGCGGCGGTGACGCCCCTGCCTGCTGCCGGCGGCTTTGACACCAACAACGACAACAGCCTCGCCCCGGCCTCGGTCCGCGCCCGCCTCGCCGCGGCCCGCGCCGCCCTGGTCGCCAACCCGCAGTCCGCGGACAAGTACGGCGCGCTGAGGACGCGGACCGGGCTGACGCCGGGAGGCAAGCACGGGGAAGAAACGGCCGGTGGCAGAGGCGACGGCGACGCGAGGGCTGTCCGGGCCCTGCTGGGGGAGATGGCAGGAGGAGGGATCGGCGGCGCTGGAGCTGGAGCTGGCGCTAGCGCTGGCGCTGGAGCTGCTTCCCGCGGCAGAAGGGGCGGCGGCAGGCGCAGCAGCGAAGGGTTTGGTGGCAGCGGGTATGACGACGACGAGGACGAGGAAGACGAAGAGGACGAAGACGCTCGTCGCAACGGCCGCCGTCGCTCGGACGAAAACACCGACGACGCTCGCCCACGCTCCAGCGAGGGAGGAGCTGCTGCCGCTCACAACAACAACAACGACGCCTCTGCCTTTGAAAACGACAACGACGATTTCGGCGGAGGCGGTGGCGGCTTTGGCGGCGGAGGTGGAGGCGGCTGGGAGAACGAGGACGACGACGTCGGCGGCTGGGCCGCGACCGACAACAACATCGACTCCTCGCCCCTCTCCAGCGGGGGCAAGCAGCGCGCCGGTGCCGCCAGCGCCGAAGACGATGAAGATGCCCCCGCTCGCCCGAAAGCCCAGCGCCCCCCGCGCAACCGCCACGTGAGGCTCAAGCGCGCCCTGGCCGGCCGCGCTTCATTGGCGGGAGACGGCATCCGGGTCACCGAGGAGGAAGAAATCGACCCCGACGCGCCCCCCGGGACCGTCTCGAGGGTCCGGCGCCGGTCCGCGAGGACCAAGCACCGTCCCCTGGAGTGGTGGCGGTGCGAGAGGAAGGAGTACGGGAGGCCCCACAGGTCGCTGCCGACCGTGAGGGCGGTGGTGAGTTGTTGGAGAAAAAGTTTTTCTTCGAGTTTTTTTTGTTTCAAAGTTTCGTCCAAAAAAGTCTTTGCCCCTCATTTTCTTTTTTCTCAAACAAACTCCAACCACCAACCAACCAACCAAAACAAACCAGGTCACCCGCACCCCGAGCCCGAGCTGGGAGTTCAAGGACGGCAGGCGCGAGCTCAAGAGGCGCAGGGCGACGATGGTCGAGAGGAGGGGGGGCGCGGAGGAAGAGGAAGGGGAGGACGCGAACAACAACGGCGCCGGCCCTTCCAACGCCGCTGCTGCTGCCCCAGCTGCTCCCCGCTCCGCCAACCCCAAGTCGGCACGCAAGAGCCTCTCCTTCTCTCAGGGCCGACCCTCCCAGCAGCAAAAAAGGCAGCAGCAGCAGCAGCAGCAGGCCCTCCTGGCCTCGCAGCAGAGGCGCAGCGCGGCCGTCGCGACCTCTATCGGCGCCGCCGTCGTCGGGAGGCCGCTGCTGCGCCAGGGGGACGGCGGCGGGCGCGCCCTGGAGTTTGACGCCGAGGACGACGACGTGGAACAGGAGGACGCCGACGCGATGATCGACGGCGCGATCGCCGCCGCGGGGGCGGTCGAGGCCGAGATGGAGGCGGAGGCGGAAGCGAGAGGAGCTCCCGCGGCGGAGCAGCTCGACTTTGACACTGCTCTCGCGCTCGCCGGCGGAGGTGGTGGTGGTGGTGGTGGTGGTGGTGTCGGAGCAGCAGCAGCAGCAACGACAATTGCCCCCCACTCGCTGGCCTTTGACGACCTCGGCGAGGAGCTCGACGGCGATTTGCTGGAGGACGAAGAGGCAGCAGCAGCTCCGGCAGCTCCGGCTCCCGAAGTTGCCGCAGCTCTCGCCCCTCCCGCTCTCGCTCCTCCGGCCGATGCCGACGACGGAGCCTGGGGAGGCGCCGGCGACGACAACGACGCCTCCACTGCTGCTGCCATCGCCGCCGCCGCTGCTGCTGCTGCCGCCGGCGCGACGACGACCGCGACCGCCCCCGACGAGGAGGAGGATATCGAGGAGGCGCGGCGCGAGGAGCAGGCGAGGCTGGAAGCTGCCGAGGCGGCGGAGGAGGAAGCGACAGCTGCTGCTGCTGCTGCGGTTGCGGCGCCGGCAAACGCCGACGACGCCGACGCCGACGACAACAACAACCAAGAGCCCACCGCTGCCGTCTCCGAGCCCTTTGCCACCACTGGCCCCCTGGAGAACACCACGGTCGACGACGGCGGCGACGAGAGGCTGATGATGATGGAGGAGGATCAGGAGCAGCAGGAGGAGATGGAGGAGGCGGTGGTGGAAGAGGGAGGAGAAGCGGCGGAGGAAGAAGCCGGCGGCGACGGCGGCGGCGCGCGAGAAGGTGGAGAAAACGCCGACGCGCCTGCTGCTGCTGCGGAGACCGCTCCCGTGACCGACGACAACAACAACAACGACACCGCCGAGCTCCTCGAGGGCGCGCTGCAGCAGGCCGTGGACGGCGAGCCCGCTGCTGCTGCTGCTGCTGCTCCTGCTGCCGGTGGCGGCGAAGACGACGACGACGCTCAAGCTCCTCCTCCGTTGGCATGAATTTAAGTTTTTTTTATTCGTTTCTTTTTTGTTTTCACCTATTTCGTTGTTTCATTTTCTTTTTCTTCTTTTCGATAAAGACGGCGCGCGAGAGAGACAATATTCAAAGAGAGAGAGAGAGGGAGAGAGAAAGCAAAAGACCAAAAAAGAGAGGGGGGCTGTAACACAAACAACACAAAAACGTTTTTTGTTCTAACAAGGAAAAAAAACTTCTCTCTCTTCCTCTCTTTCTTTTTCACCCCGCTCGACCCCTACCTCCCCCCAATCTTCGGCAGCGGCACCAGCAGCCTCGTCCTCTTCCTGTACGCCTGGTACCCTGCGTCCCCTTCGCCCCACCTGGCCTTGGCTTGTGCTTCCTGCAGCGGGATCCCCGACACGAAGAGCAGCAGGATTGCGACGAAGACAGGACCCAGAACAGTCAGCCACGCCGCACTTTTCCCGAAGCTCGGCACGCAGAGCAGCCAGAGCCCGCACTGAAGCACGATCTCGCCAAAGTAGTTGGGGTACCGGGCCAGGGACCACAGCCCCTGGTCGATGAATTTGCCCTTGTTGGAAGGGACAGCGAGCCTGAATTTCAGCTTTTGCGCGTCGGCGAGGGATTCTATGAGAAACCCGACGAGAAAGAGCAGAGGGCCTATGATATCTGTCGGTTTCAGCCCTTTGCCTCCCCCTCCGACCGTGCCGTTGAGCCACAGGGTGCCAGAGGCGGTGGCGAAGATCCAGAGGGCCTGCATGAGCCAATACACCAAGAACAGCAAGGGCTTTTTGAGAGCCTCCTCGAACCTCGAGTCGCCTCCGAGCCTGACGACGCGAAACAGCAGGAAGGCGCCCAGGCGGGCTGCCCACAGGGTTAACAGAACAGTGGCCGCGACCTGCCTCGGAGAACTAGAGCTGGAACCAGAAGTGCCGAGGAAGAAGGAGAGCAAAGCGAGAGAAACATAGGTGCAGCTCGCCGTGAAGTCGTAGATCTTGTCGGTCTTCAAAGCTACCGAAACGATCCAGCCAGCGATCTGGACAGCCACGTCGAAGAGAGCTCCTGCGGCGAGGACCGCGGGGGCTCCGGAGAGGGCGCCGAAGGTGAAGGAGGGGGGCATGGCGGTGGTAGCAGCGGAGGAGGCGGCGAGAGCGAGAGCGGAAAGGGAAGAGGAAGAGGAGGAGGTCGAGCGACGAAGTGGCCACGTCGAAGTCGAAATCGATGACAGTGATCTGTCGCGGCTTCCGCTTGGTGCTCTGCGCGTAGCAGCGAGAGCAGAGACTCGCGCAGCGGCGAGAGGAGATGCGAGGCTTGTCTCTGTGAAGGAGATGGACTTGGTAGAGAAGCGAGCTGGGACAAGCGGACGCGAGGAGGTGGGCATGGGCGAGAGAAGAGAAGAAGAAGATGATGTGGAGTTGGTGACTGAAAAAAAAAACCTCTTTTCTCCCTTCAAACAAAATTTTACAAAGAAAAAGAATTCGCTTGTTTCTCAATCCCGCCCTCTCTCTCTCTCTCTCTCTCTCTCTCTCTCTCTATCTCTCTCTCTCTCTGCGCGCGTGTGTGTGTGTTTCTATATTCTGCCTCACTCACCCTCTCTGTGTGTGTGTCAACACTCCTTCTCTCTCCGTGTGAGAGC
>Ga0114918_10006252_pt1 | contig 10098 bp, 12 predicted proteins | sample LantaG_FD_87015 | JGI IMG/M metagenome (GOLD analysis project Ga0114918, IMG submission 87015) | Deep subsurface microbial communities from Baltic Sea to uncover new lineages of life (NeLLi) - Landsort_02402 metaG | ecosystem: Environmental > Aquatic > Marine > Oceanic > Sediment | place...
CTACAGTTATTATATCACTTCTTTTGCATGTGTCAAGTACCGAGGAAGATAAATTTCCGGAAATTCCTTCTTCTGCCCGATGCTCGGTTGGTCAGCTACGCGAAGTGGACTTACGGCTGCGGCCATGAGAAGCGGCTATGGTGGATAAGCAACACCTTTGAGCACGGTCTGCTACGACGAGACCGGCCGCTTTACCGGTGCGCCATTTGGCGGGATTATCCTCCCTCTACTGTATTATATACGCCGTGGAAGTTCGAAGTGATGGATTGGGGTGCGGTCGATACGCGGCTGTTAACCCAGAGAGGTATGTTAAACAGAGATTCAGAGAGTTTTGGCGAGGTTTTCTGGGGTTCGCTCGGAACCTTGGTGGTTATGCTTGGTTCCCAAAAACTCTCTTTCGGATGGGAGAATCCCGCGTGTGCAGAGGCCAGCCGCGTTATCCCTTTGGTACCAAAAGGTTACGAAAACGCCCCGCGTACTCTCGCAGGCGGGGCATAGCGTTAACCATTGTGCGGTCAAAAGTTCGGTGTTTTTTTGTCTGGCTCCCCTTTCGCAACCTTGCTCGAACTCCGGTCTCTCCACAGCAAGTCGCACTGATGAGAATGGCAATGCTCTCCGCTGTTAACCGACACAGTACATGCTCGCCGAGGGTTTGGCCAAAACGCGTGGTTGCTGCTTCTTTACCTTGATAGTGGGATGTCGGCGTGTTATATTCTACAGCCAGAGGTTTCGACAATCTTCCGCCTGCGGACTACCAGCGCGGTCCTCTCACCGTTGCGATCAGCCCCGGCGGCTACCGCTTCACGCGCGTCTTCGCCCTTCGCACCGGCGTGCAGTAGTTCCGCGTGAAGAACGTTGGGGGCCTCGGAGGTGGCGGCCAGCATCCCTCCGCCCAAGAACCAACTGGGACGCACCTTGAATACCGGGAGCGGCATATGCCTGTAACGTACACCAATCGCCGTGGCACAGTCCACTACCTTCACAGCAAGCCTACCAAGAAGGGCAATATCCGCTATTTCTTCTCGACGAAGACCGACGGCAGACTCCAGGACAGAATTCCTGATGGCTACGAGGTCTACGAAAACGCCAATGCCCAGGTTTTCCTCAGGAAGAAACAGCCGCAGATTATCACCGACGAAGAACTCGACATTGTGCGGCGTGTGCTGAGAAAGCACGCTCCGGGAGAATGGCGATACAAGGCGGAGATCAAGAAAGATGCGATAGTCGTCCACTCAGCGTGCCAAGATTACGATGGAATTGAGGAGACGATGCCGTTCAAGCGACTGCTTTCGGCGGAGTTCAAGAGACAGCACGCAACCTACATGCCGATCATGCGGTTCACGCTTGTCGACAGGGACGACCGGCGGTTCTACCCGGAAAGAATGTGCTTTCGCGGCGAGGATCACTGGATCGGCGTGGGAGACTCCGGGCCACTGGCGTGGATGGCGTCCAAGTACATCAAGCACCTTGGCAAGGAATCGTTCTACGAGCTTTACTAATCGCCGGGCCAGTTCTGGCACTCGAACTCATGCTTTGCCATCGCAAAATCGACCTCCGGATGTTGCTCTGCCAAAGCATCAAGGTCTGCAATGAAACCGGGCATGGCGAAGAGGTTGTTCGATTTCAGTACCTCCGACACGTTGGAGCCGTCTGACGCCACCAGGAGCATGAAGAGTCGTTCCTGGCTGGCTGATTCCTTGAGCAAAGTCATCATCCCCGGATCATGGGGATTGATGAACATCGTATACCCCGTGATGAACCGGTCTCCATCCAAGAGCTTTATCAGGCAGAAGCCGAGGGGGCCGTATTCCGTTTGAGTCGAGCCCGCCTCAATCTCGAAAGCAAGTGCTGCTGCCTTGATGACCCGTCGCAACTCCATTCCGCTATCGAGAACGACGAGGCAGACCTCTGGTCCCGTCTTCGGATTCACTGTGGCCTCGTCCAGGTAGCAGCCAGCGGCCCCCCGGAGTTGGGCAGGGATCACGAGCTTGGGCGGGCATACACGGGACCGTTTCCGCATCTTTCTGTTCTTCATTCTCGCGTTCTTCCCGGCAGGGGCCCTGGGCGCGCAAGCACGCTACGTCAGCCGCGGGAGTTGATCAGGCGGCACGAGCACTTCGATGGAGCGGGCCTGTCCCGGTACACGGCGTATGAGCCCGTTACGGTCGAGACGGACGATCATCTGGTGCACTGTCGGTGGCGTGGTGCCGAAGTAGCGTTGGATTTCCCATTCAGCCGGTGCTTGCCGGTGCACTTTCGTATAGTGGTAGATGAAGGCCAGGTATTGGCCTTGCTTCGCGGTGAACTCGTAGTGCATCTGTGGTCGTCTGCGGACTCCTACACGTGCCTTATCGACGCTATATCGATTCGATCACCTTCCGGCGTTCTCGTCACCTGAGCATTGACGATCTGCTTGTTGACGTTTGGGAAGAGGCGCAACTTCTCCTGTATCAACGTCTCCATGTCTTCGCGGATCGCGGCCAGATCATCTTGGGTTGTGTCCGGATAGGAGTTGCCATAGCTCTCCAGGTACTCGTCCAGGAATTCGGTGCGTTTGTCAGGCGGGCTGCAGGCCAGATTCCACGCCGTGCATGCAGCCATGAGACGGGCGTGCTTCTGCTCCACCGTCTCGGCGACATTGATGAACGGGCCCGCAAACTCGAGTACCATCTCGGACATCTTTCGTCCAAGCTGAGCATCGGCCGGTGTGTCCTCCCCGGCGTCGTCGGACAACTGATCGTAAAGACGCACAAGAACGCGTCGGGGCAGATCGTGTGTCGAGTCCGTCCGGATATAGGTCATCGGTGTGCTGTTCAAGTGTCGGCTGATTTCCGGCAGTGGCGAATCCGGCCGAAAGAGGGCGGATTTTGCGGCTTTGATGAGATCATTCATCGAGCCGGTAACTCCCCGGTTCAGCGCCGTGGAGTACGAAACATCGGACAGCGCAGGAGCGATGAACTCATCGAAAACGCCGCCCAACCCGTCATCTGTGAGCAACTTCTGTATGCCGCTCGTGAACTGCGAGAGCAGCGTGGCATCAGTTGTAACTCCTTTCCCCGCCATCAGCACGGTGTAGAGGGAGGCCGTGTTCGTCATGATAATGTACCGACGTCGATCCGCAGTGAACACGTGAGCCGACCAGTCCGCGAACGGGTTCACGTCAGGCGAGAGTGAGGCGGCCGGGTTCACGCCGATCCTCTTCGCGAGTTTTGCTGACAACCGCAGAATCATCTTTGAGCCTCGAGAAGGGAGTATTTCGGGCGAACGGGCACCGCGAGCCAGCTCGGCACTGATCTGCCCGCGAAATGGCCAGAACCATATCGTCATTTTACCCCTTCCCGACCGCCAAAATCAAGCACATTGCCGCGGCGCTTGAGGGAGGCCCAAGAGCATCGACGGCGAGCATTCTGTTCTCAAGCCCTTGGCAGACAATGAGATACCGCTGAAGTGCCGCCCTGTTTGGGGATTTTCATTTTTCCCCTTGAATCGGCGCGGCGTTAATCGTAAACTTAACGGGTCAGCTTAGTGAAGGAAGTCGCGAACCTGAAAAGGAGAATTGTATGGCCCGCAAGGAAGCTCACGCTGTGGTTGGCGCCCTCGCCGGAGGCGTTTCGTACTGTCTGATCAAGGATAAGCTCGGTGAGGAGTCCTGTCTGCTGGAGTTCGGACTGGCGGTCCTATGGGGTGCGTTCCTTGGAATGCTGCCCGATCTTCTCGAACCGGCCAACGATCCAAACCACCGGGGGCCGATGCACAGCGCAGCTATGTTGAGTATCTGCGCTTGCTTGAGCAAGGGGATGCTGGAGGTCCGGGACGTTGCCTCGTGGAAGAAGACGTGGTCGGTTATCGCCTGCTCAGCGTATGCCAGCCATTTGCTCCTTGACGGCGTTTCGCCAAGAAGTTTGCCTGTGCTCGGCTTGAAGGCCAGCGCCTTGGAGGTATAGCGATATGCCAGTGGACCCCGAGTTCGGAAAACTGATCCGCCGCCTGCGCGAGGAGAAGAAGAGAACTGATCCAAGCTTCTCTCTCCGGCGCTTCGCCGAGGCGGTTGGCATTAGCGCGACGTTCATAAGCAAAATGGAAACGGGTGATTACGCGCCCCCTTCCCACGAGAAGATCAAGCGAATGGCTGAACTGCTCGAATATGACCCGGACGAACTGCTGGCGCTGGCGGGGAAAATCGATCCCGAATTGAACGATATCATCAGGGAGCGGTCGGGGGTGCTGCCTGATATCCTGCGCAGCATGCGAGGTATGTCAGAAGAAGACCTGCGTCGGCTCGCAGATCAGGCCAGGAAGAAGGAACAGAAGCCGAAGGAAGAGTGACCCGATGCCCAAAGTGCCGTTCTTAAAGGAATCAAGAATTGAGGACGAGACATTGTGCGTCCTCGCCGAATATGCCCGGAAGTACGGGACTGTGACAGCGCCGCCTGTGCCAGTAGAGGAGATCCTCGAAGTTCTCCTGGGCCTGGATATCGACTTCGACGACCTCGATCAGTCGCTCGGGATAGACGGCGTCCTCGGAGCGACGTGGTTCGAGGATAAACGCGTCGTGGTGGACACGTCGCTTGACCCAACGGTCGACTCGTCGAAGGAGGGCCGGTACCGCTTCACGGTGGCGCACGAGGTCGGCCATTGGCAGTTCCATCGTCACCTGTTCGTGCGGAATCCCGCCCAGGGATCGCTCTTCGCTGACAACGCTCAGCCGTCCATCGTCTGCCGCGCCAGGTCCCGCAAGGACCCGGCCGAATGGCAGGCAGACAGATTCTCGGGCCTCCTGCTGATGCCGAAGGATATGGTGCTTCGAGCGTGGGAGGCACGCTACGGCGGCCTCGAACCCTATGTCGCCGTAGAGGAGATTGCGGATCTCTCGGCGAAGTGGGGCCTGGCGGAAGATGAGCGCCCTACGATAGCTGTCGCCCGCGAGCTCGCCCGCGAATTCCACGTCTCAGGGCAGGCGATGCAAATACGGCTGATCGGGCTGGGGTTGATCAAACCGGAGGCACCAACCCCTGATTTATTCTCGCTATAGAGTTTAGGCTGGCCTGCCGAAACGGAGGCCGACAGGCACAGTCCGGTTCTTTATGCCCCCGTCTTTTCGTTCACCAGGAGGTGCAACTGATGAAGAGTGAGGCAGGCGTTGTGGCCACCCCGGACAAAACGTTCTGGGAAGACGACCTTGAGATGGGATTCGACCACATCCTCACTGCCGCCAGGCAGGAGGGGTACGTTGATGGCTGGATCGACAAGCGCAACGGCCGGGAGGTCGGTATCATCCTTACTGCACTGGGGATCGATGATGCCGGCTCTACGCGCCGGAAGAAGGAAGTGCTTCGCTCCTGCACCGAGCAGGAACTCTTGCCCTTCATCTTGGTAACCCACTTCGCAATGTACAAGTCGAAGGTCGCCGTCATCGACTTCGCCAGCCGCGCACTCGACGACGAGGTCCTCGAGCGATGTCGAAAGGGCGAAGAGGATTTTGACAAGACGGCCCTGCTCCTCGCGATCTACAGCCACAATTGGAAGGATTTGCGGCTTGTATTCCACCTGGACAAGATTCACAAGACGGGCTTCGCGAGGATGGTCCAGCGCCGGGCCGTCCGGAGACCGGAGATGGCCTTCGGTGAGTTCCTGCAACCGGATACTGTTGCGAAGATTCTCGAACGTTTCGATGGTACTCGTGGAGACGGGCTTACCAGTCAGCTCAAGGAAGTGCTGTCCCACGATGACAGGCACCTCGTTTTCATCCGCCGGGCATATCGCCCCGACCACCTGCTCCGGCCAACCGGAAACGTGCTGCATGGTTACAAGCCGGAGTGGATTATCCTCGATTTCGAGGGCAACCCGAAGCACGTCGATATCTCGTCGGTGAGCGTCAGCATCCCGCTCGAAATGGCAAACCATATCGCCGGTACCTTTTACGGCAAGGCCTGTGAGTACGAGAACGAGAACGTAATCACGTACCCAAAGCAGATTGAGCGCTTCCTGGAAGAGATCCGGGGTGTCGAAGAGGGAGAGTTGGTGCTCGTGGAGGTCGCTACAGCGAATTCGCCCCTCGATGGTGCCCCCAAGCTCAAGCTCAGCAACCCTGACACAGGCTCGGTCGGCAAGGCCGTTCGACACCTCGAGAGCGCTGTCGGTGAGTTTCTCTTGGACATCGAACAGCTCGAGAGCGTCAAGGTTCTTTACCGAGGCAAGCGAGTGAGCCTCATATTCGAGAAGGAGGAGGGGGCAGAAGAATGCTATGTCGTGCGGTATTCTGACCACCGTCTCAACGGATTGGAACGCCGCCTGTTTGAACAACATATTAGGGACATCCATGGCATCACGATCCTCTCGACGGAAAAGCGGTATAAGCGGCCTGCATAGCGAGGTCTCGCGCCTTCTGAAGGATGGGGGGGTGACGGGGGCCTCAAAGGGCTTCTGTACGGCGGCGGCGCACCTCGAGAAATCCGGGCTGGCGAGGGTGACACGCCACGAATACGTGAAGTGCGCCGATCCGGAGGACCGGGATTTCCCGCCCAAGAACCGGAACTGCCCTGGTAGAATATATCTTCGCGACGGTTTCGACGAATCCGGGTACGATTACCGATGCCCGGACTGCGAGCGGCCCGTGTTCCCCGGAAGCTATAAGAAGCGTCGTCACACGGAATTGCGCGTCAGAGTCCTGCCCGCGGGCATCACAGACTACGTTAGCGAAAAGCTTAAGGGCCTGGGCAACGGGATGAAGCAGCTATGCGACGGCCTATTCCGGGTCGAGGCTGGCGATATGGGCGTGGTAGTGTGCATCGTAGATTGCTGCGAGGATGAGAAGTATACGACCCGAGACTGGGCCAGCAACTACCCGACATGCTACATCGTGGTGAATCAGAAGGCTATGGAGGAGCGATTCCTGGACGAGGCATGGCTCACCCGCCTGTGCCTGGCAGACCTGGTATGCGGCAAAGCCGACCTTGCCCAGATCATCCAAGAACTGGCTGAGAGCGCCCCTCCGGCAGCTCTGTCCAATGTATCGATGCCGGTGTACGCCAAAGGCGTGAAGCCGGTCCGTGTTCAGCCGGTTGAACCTGTGAGAACGGACCGCCTTTTTGTGGTCCAAGTCGGATCGAAGACCGTCTGCGTGGATGGAGTCAATGTCGTTGCCCCGCAGTCGAGTACGGGATTCCTTATCTTCAGGATTCTCTGGGAGCGCTTCATCGATGACCTCAAGAGCGGCCTTGAATTGGGCGAATTCAGGGCCCTCAACGTCAAGGCTCTGGGTGCCGAGCTGGGACAACGGACCGGTGAATACATAGAAGAGCTTATGAATGTCCGCAAATCCGTAAATCGGCTCCAGGCAGGCATCGAAACGGCGGTCAAGAAGAAGCTGGGCGAGCCAATTGACCGCGAAGACATCATACAAACCTGCAAGTGGCAGGGCACCGGCGACGACGCTCATGGCTATCGAATCAACCCTTTCACAGTGGCGGCGCGGCCCTTTCAGGCCGACGTACGCGGGACATGACCTATCCGTTTTCAACCTGTCTCATCCCTGCCCCCATCCGTGTTCTGACACAGGAATCCGGACGCGTACACACGCCAACCCGTCTCATCCGTTTCTTACCTGTCCTACAGTGAAACCTCCAGAAATGAGATAATCCTCTCTGTGAAACGGGCACAGCGGACCGGCATAGGGCCGGCCCCGGAAGGCCCGTCACAGGAGGATTATTGTGCACAGTGACGTAACGTTGGCCTCTCTGCCTCCCGCCGGGAGGCGGCTCGTCAAGCTGATGCAGCAGATCAACCACGGCTGCATCAAGGGGCTGGTCGTGCGCGACGGCGAACCGGTGCTGGACCCGCCGCCGCGCATCATCCGCTCGGTGAAGTTCGGCGGGGAGAATGGGGCACGCCCCGAGTCCAGGAAAGAAGACTTCGTGCTGAAGGAGCAGGTGCTTGATCTCTTTGACTGGATAGAGTCGGTGCAGAACGGCGTCATCCGTCACCTCGAAATCAAGCACGGCCTGCCCTTCAGGATGGATGTCGAGGAGGATGCCGCCTGACACGGGGTAGGCTCCCGCTCGACAATCCAACGTTTCATTTTCAGACCAGACATTTGAACCGGCCACGAAGTGGAGGCTAGTGTGGGTCGCCGAAATCGGCGCTCGCATGACCTTCGCTTTGTGGCCGTTCTCGTTTCGGCGATCCACGCAATCTCCACGGGCCAGTGGAGATTGCAATGAAGACTGCAAAGAACGAACTCAGTGCGTACGCCATCGGCGTCATACGTTACAAGTCCCGCCTGCTGGCAGGCCAGCACGGCTTCACCACCAGCGACATCCCCGATATCCGTCAGGAATTGACGCTCTACCTCCTGGAGCACCTTCCCCGCCACGATCCCGAGAAGGGGGCCGACACCACCTTCATCTGTATGCTGATCGACGGCAAGATCGCGAAGATGATCCGACACCGCCACCAGGACGCTCGGAACCCCGTGCGCGAGGAATGCTCGCTGAACGAGGTGGTGCAGGATGACACAGGACGAGACGTACTGCGGGCCAACACCATCACCGAGGACGAGGCCGACCAGCGCGTGGCGAAGCGGAAACGTTCCGCAGAAGGAGAAGTCGATCTTCTCCACGACGTTTCGGTCGCCGTCGCCGCTCTGCCCGACGACCTGCGGCGGGTCGCGATCCTGCTCCAAACCCATCGTCCGGCCAACGCTGCGAGGATTCTTGGAATCCCGCGCACGACGCTGTACCGTGCCATCGAACGCATTCGAGCCGAGTTCCGCAGAAAAGGCCTGCGGGAATATTTGTGAAAAAGTCCGGTCACTTCTGACTTCCACCGGTTAAGTATCCAATAGAGGGCAAGCAGAAATCGGCCTCAAGAAAGGTGATGCAATGAATGACATCCTGATCGATCTGAACGTGCTGGTTGCGGAATCAGCTGAGGCATACCACGCGAAGGCATCGGAGTTCCTCTCCAGCCATCAGCTCATCGATTTCATGAAGTGCCCGTGGTTGCACTACAAGAAGTCGGCGGGCCTCATCGAGGACCAGGAGTCGCCGGCGTATCTCGTCGGACGTGCCGTTCACGTCCGTGTCTTGGAGGGGCGGGATTCATATGAACAGGAGTTCGCCATCGGCGGGCCCATTACCCCCAGCACTGGCAGGCCCTATGGCCCGACGAGCAAGGTCTTCAAGCAGTGGGCACAAGACCACCACAAGTGCGTATTGACCGCTGACCAAGCCGAAATGGTCGAGTGCATTGCCAGCGGCATTTCGATGAACAGCGAGGCCATCGATCTGTTGTTGTATGGTCGTGCCGAGGGCACCGTACGCTCGGATTACTGCAGCGTGCAGTGTCAGGCACGGTTCGATTGGGTCCATCCGCATCGCGGCCTCATCGATCTGAAAACCTGCGACGACCTCACCTGGTTCGAAGCCGACGCCAGGCGCTGGGGTTACCATTGGCAATTAGCTTTCTACCAGAGCACGTTGGAAACGATGCACCTGTGTAGCTCCAGGCCAGCTCGGTCCCGGGGCTGATCAGCGTGCAGACCGTGCGGCCTCGGACTTCATTGCCCGCAAGTGCGCCGGGAGGTGCGACATCTACCAGCTCGGCTTGCTCTTTGGCCACGACCGATACGGCACAAACCTTCATAGCTCGATTCCTCCTTCATCCGCGACGGACCGAATGTGGCTGGCCGCGGCGCGGTATTCATCTGCGGCCGCCAGGTGTTCCAGCATCAGCGGCGTGTCAGCGTCCAGGCGGCTCAAGCATTTCAGGAAGGTCGGGTAATCCAGGCGTCCCTCACCCGGTCTGACTTCATCCAGATGCACGGTCAGGTTGTCGCGCAGAAGGATGTCTTTTGCGTGACAGGACTTGATATGCCCGCCCAGCTTTTCGAAGCACTCCTTGATCAGCCGGCCGTTCGCGAAATAGCGCTGGGGGCTGCAGACCAGGTTCACCGGGTCCAGGTGGACGGCGAACGCCCTGCGGTCGATGGCCTCGATCAGCCGGCGGTATGCATCCGGCGAATCCGGGTACATCCAGGGCATAGTCTCCAGTGTGTAGAAAGACCTCGCCGGCTTGACGGTGTCGATGATTTCACGCACC